>Ga0138256_10009013_pt1 | contig 10475 bp, 5 predicted proteins | sample KNB2016incub_MG_FD_105486 | JGI IMG/M metagenome (GOLD analysis project Ga0138256, IMG submission 105486) | Active sludge microbial communities from wastewater in Klosterneuburg, Austria - KNB2014incub_MG | ecosystem: Engineered > WWTP > Activated sludge > Unclassified | place: Austria... | reverse complement strand
AAGATGGTTAAGGCAAAAAGCAATACCTCTTTTATCATTAATTTCCTGTCTATTCCTCAGGTTCTCTTCATAGTGTTCAAGAGCTTTCCCATAATTTCCCTGGCTCAAAGTCATATTGCCAAGACTATTAAGGGTTAATGAAATGCAATTCTTATCCTCGATTTCCCTGCTGATTGCCAGACCGGATTCAAGTAAAGTTGTTGCTATTAAAAAATCTCCTTGTGCCATAGATATAATTCCAAGATTATTCAATGACATTGCTATACCTTTTTTATCTCCGATTTCACGGAAGGTAGTTAAGCTCTCTTCATAAAGTGCTAAAGCTTTTTGATAATTACCCTGTTCCCTGGTTATACTACCAAGATTCAAAAGAGAAGATGCGATTACTTTTTTATCTCCGGTTTCTCGTCTTAAAGTCAAACTTTCTTCATGAAATTCCAAAGCCTTTTTATAATTATGCCGGTAATGATGTATATTGCCAATGTTGTTTAAAGAATTAGCAATTCCTCTTTTGTCATCTATCTCACGGGCTACAAGCAGTGCCTCTTCATGCAGTTCTAGTGCTTTTGAATAATCTCCCTGATCGCTGGAAATAAGTCCCAGATTATTTAACAAATCGGAAATAACCAGACACTTTTCACCATTCCGAAAATAGTTAAGGCTTTCTTCAAATGATTCAGTTGCTTTTTTATATTCGCACTTGACCCTGTAGAGAATTCCGGCAGCAAAAACTAATTTGAAATAAAATTCTGCCTGGGCTTTAGTCATGTTTTGTAAAACTGATTCAAGCCGGCTTAATCCTTCCGAAATCAACCCCCTGATCGTCCAGTAGTATTGCATAGCTAAAGCCAATTTTGCTTTTTCTAAACTCAATGAATTTTCAGCAGACCAATCCAGAGCTTTCGATATATTTGTACTTTCTTTATCAAGTACCTTCAGGCTTTCGACAATTTTGTGTCCTTTGAATTTTGCATCTTCCGCTTGCGCCAGTTCCGAAAAGTAACTCAAATGCTTTTCTGAAATTAATTCAATCTCATTTCTTTCAGTCAGTTTCTCATGTCCGTACTGTCTGATCGTCTCAAGCAATTGATATCTTGAATTTATTGTATCGAATATTATTATTGACTTTTCTGTCAGGTCAGTAAGTAAATCAACAATTTCATTTTTAGAGAGCTTGTCATATGAGCAAATAACCTCAGCTGCATCCAATGTACATCCACCGGAAAAAACGGATAATCTGCTCCATAATATTTTTTCGTTCTCCGATAAGAGATCATAACTCCAGTCAATTGCTGCCCGAAGAGTTTTTTGTCTGGGTAATGAAGTCCTCTTTCCTCCGGTAAGTAAAGTAAATCTGTCATGGAGCCTTTCATATATCTGCTCAATAGAAATAGCTTTTGTTCTCGCTGCCGCCAGCTCAATTGCCAATGGTATTCCATCAAGTTGAAAACAGATCTTCGAAAGTGTCCTCGCATTTTCATCAGTTAACCTGAAAGCTTCATTTACAGATGATGCTCTTTCAACAAATAACCTGATTGATTCATACTGAAACAACTCATCCACAATATATTCTTTCTTCGGATCCGGTGTTTCAAGTGTTAATACACTGTGAATTTTTTCTCCTGAACACCGTAATGCTTCCCTGCTCGTTGCAATGATCTTTAACTTTGGGACATTGCTTACCATCTTTTCCGTCAAATGCGCAGCCGCTTCTATCAAATGTTCACAGTTATCAAATACTATCAGCATCTCTTTCTTTTTCAGAAAATCAATCAATGTATCTTCAACTGTCTGCGTCGGTTCTTCCTGTATTCCAAGCGCTTTTGTAATTGTCTGAGGAAGCAAAGATGTATCGGACAATGAAGCCAGTTCAATCAACCAAACCCCATTTTCAAAATCATCAATCGTATCGGCGTCGATCTGAAGCGCGAGTCTTGTTTTTCCGGAACCGCCGGTTCCCGTAAGCGTCAGGACATGAGTCTGCTTCAGCAAATCTCTCATAGACTTCATCTCATTTTCTCTTCCTATAAAATTTGTTAATTGAACAGGCAAATTATTCGGACGTGCATCGAGTGTTTTTAAAGGAGGAAATTCTTCGCGAAGCCCGGCGGCTATTATTTGAAAAAGACGAATTGGTTTAATGACATCCTTCAATCTTCTTTCCCCTAAATCACGAAATGAAATTTGATTTATTTTTTCACCGACAAGTTCATAAGCATCATTCGAAATCAGAATCTGTTCACCGTATGCTGCTGACATTACCCTGTGAGCACGTGCTATAGTTGCATAACCCATGTACCGGGAACCGCTCCACTCGGCATAGCCACTATGAATTCCCATTCTTGAAATTATCTTCGCTTCATTCCATTTTTCATTGCTGAGATTTTTTTGAGCAATACAAGCTGCATTGATTGCATCAGCTGCATTGAAAAAAGCTGCAGCAAAAGAATCACCTATTATCTGAAAAATGTGACCACAATTGGATTCGATTGCTTCTGTTAGAATTGAATTATGTTTTTCTAAAGATGCAGCAAGCTGTTCGGGAAAATTTTGTGAAAGCTTTGTGCTGCCTTCTATATCGGTAAAAAGGAATGTAATATGACCGGTTGGCTTATCTTTCACGTTTTTGATTTTTGAATTGATTTCTTAAAGTACTCTTAATTAATCATCCGGAAAATATTTTTCCTAACACGAATGTAATTGTAATGAGAAGAAGCCCCAAAACAGTAATAATCAGTGATGCTTTGAATTGTCTGAATTTGTCCTTTACAATTCTGGAATTGATCAGAATCTGATTCATTAAATCCCTGTCTAAATTGTTTGGAGAAAATTCTTCATCCACTGCTTTCAATTGCTGTAAAAATGAATTTATATTGAGCTCTGCCAGATCTCCGAAGTAGTATAGATTGATATTTTTCTTTTTATTTTTTTCAAAAAATATTTTACCTTTAGATGGAAATAAAGACAAAAAACTCGAAAGGATTGACAGGAAAAAAGCCAAAGACCCCAACATAAGTAAAATCTGCTGAAAATGAATTATCTGCTTATCATAATTAATAAAAACCCCGAGTAGTAAACCGCTGTTGAAAACAATCAATCCGCTGTGTTTTGCTTCTGAAAACTTCAGCATTTCACTTACAATAGAGTAAATGTATTTAAGCTCTGGTTTTGAATTCAGTTCCAATACTGTTCTATAAAAGAAGATTAAATAATATGTTCTTAAGGAGAATCACTTATGAGTCTTAACTTACAAAATTTTAGAATTAGAGCTGAACTGTGTACCATTATCAGAAACAATTCCTGAAGGAAACTCAATTGATTTAGTACACTGATAGAATCCAGATCACTTGCTCAACGTCTTTGAATCCTTTAATTTTTTCCCAATGGTCTTGGAGATTTCAGGATTTAGACTTATAGATTTTTCAAAATCTTTAACAGCACTTTTATAATCTTTCAAATTGTAATAGCAATCACCTCTTACATAGTAACAAATTACATCGTCTTTCAAGTTAACAGCTTTACTAAGAAATTTTATTGCATTATTATAATCATAAAATTTATAATATGACAATCCTAATTCTTTATTTGCATCAAAATTTTCCGGATTGATTTCAAGGGCTTTTTTATAATCATCGATCGCCTTTTCAAAATGTTTGTCTTTATAAAAGGCAACTCCGCGTTTGAGATAAAATTGGGAGATATTACTGTTTATACTAATTGCAGTTGAAAAATCTTCAGTTGCTTCTTTATATTTTTTAATTTCAAAATTTGCTAATCCTCTGTTATAGTAAATGTTTTGATTATCTTTTTTAAAAGAAATTGCAGTTGTCAGATCTCTTATTGCATCTTCGGGCCGTCCGGATTTTAAGAATGCAAGCCCTCTGTAAAAATACGACAGACCTGAGTTTATTTCTTTCTCTATGACAAAACTATAATCATTGATTGCATTATTATAATCTCCTGATTTAAGATAAAGGTATCCTCTGTTACTATATGCTTCTAAATTACCCGGATTCAATTTTATAGATTCATCGAACATATTAAAAGCTTCCTCAAATTTTTTTGATTTAAAGTAGCTTAATCCAAGGTAATTATATGCTTCATCAGAGGGGTTTTTCTGTAAGTACTCACTCAGCTTTAAAATAGCTTCTGGATACTCATCATTATCCAAAGCATACTTTCCTTCGAGGAAAATTTTTTCATCTTCACTGGTAATATTTTCTAATTTCTTTTTATTCAATGCATCCTTTGCAATGTAACCTTCCTTTATACATTTTGGAAAAAAATTATAACTTATCCAACAATAGCCTTCATTTCCCCAATAGTCTCCCCATGAATTCATTATTTTAAATGCTTGTAGCCGGTCACTAAATCCTACAGCTACCATGGCATGCCCAATTCTGGTGTCACTTAAGTAGTCATTCCATATATATGGAACATTATTATCATTATTATAACCATTTGCTTTAAAGTCTTTATCTATTTCTGCTCCAATAATTACCGGATACCCTGCATTAAGCTGCTTCTTAATTTCCTGAATATCTGAAACATCAATCTTTCTCCAATAACTAATCTTATAATTTTGAGCATTTTGTTTTACTGCGTCTGTAGGTAAGGTGAGATAATCTGCGGGATTATATGGCATGTCTTTCAGAGTTGCGCATCCTTTTTCCGATATAAAATCCAATGCACTAATTATTGAAATTCCTCCATCTCTACCATTATTAAGTTGATTATAAATGAATGAAGGACTAAAAATTCTATCATCATCAATTTTATTATCTTTAAGAAAAGAAATTCGTTCTTCAATATTCTCCTGATAACTTTTCAGGGCATATGCTGTAGACCAGGCAACACATGATGCCTGGATTCCCTGCTCACCGGTTGGAGGCATGCTTGATGAAAGATCTACAAAATTGGGAAATTCATCGCCGGAAAAAGGTGTAGAAGCTAAAGGAACTTCGTTAAGTTGATCTTTTGCAGCAAATATTAGTCCGGTAGAATCAAAGGTTTGCGAACTAACTGTGTATGGGTTGAAAAAAAAATATAAAAATAAAACAAAAAGGTATTTTGTTCTAATAAACATTAATTTATTATTTTATACTTAAGACATTAATTTCATCACTGCTTCCGTAATACTTTGGTTCCTGAACTCTTCCATAAAGTTTTTTTGCGGTAAAGATCACATTTTCATTTAAATAGTTATTAATTTCTGTGTTAGAAATTATTTTATTGTTGTTTTTGTCTGCTTCGCCTTTAAGTCCTTTCATAAGGAAAAAAGAAAACAAGCCATGTCCTTTTTCCCTGTACCAGCTGCTTATCTGATTGCCGGATGAACTTGTAAAAATCTGACCTCCATTTAGTGAAATTACAGGATTTTCTGCGACAAGAAAAATCGGAGAAGCATTCTTAATTAACATTCCGGATTCTGTACTGCCGCTGAAACATGCATCTAAAAAAATGTTTATCTTAGATGATTTTAATTTGCTTAAGTTAGAATACATTAATTCAAGTGAATAACCGGTTAATTTTACTCGGTAAGGGTCACAATCATAAGTAACCAGGTAACCCTTATTTTCATTTACATCAGGTACACCATGACCGCTGTAATATATTATAATTCTAGTATTTTCGTCCTTTACAAAATCACTTAACTTACCGTTAGGTTCAATTGGAGAACCAAAAATAAGTTCAAAATCCGTCTTAGTAGCATTTTCCAGATAAATAATATTTTCATCATTAACTCCCCACAATTTTGTCAGATATTCTTTAAACATTTCTACATCCCTGTCGGCAAAATCAACTTCCGGAATATAAGAGGATTTGTATTTTTTATTTCCAATAACCACGGCAATGATATTATTATCAAGGGGCATGTTGTAATCAATTTTCAATTCGGTATCATCAAATACGATCTGATCATCAGATTTCACAGTTTCAGTATTCGTTTCAATTTTTGTCTCCGTTTTTTCTTTAATCTTTTCTGCTAAGTTTAAATTAAAATAAACTTTAAGATAGTTCGAAATTAAGTCTTTACTCAGATTCTGTTTGTACCACCACTGAAGTTCAACGTTTAGCTTAGACTTTTCACTCTCATTTCCATCACCATAAGCCATATCAAGAAGAATCTGGGACTTTGCTGTTTGTTCATTTATCAAAGCTGCAATAGCATAAAATATTGATAACCTCGGACTGATTTCAGATTCTTTGGTGTTTCTAACCTTATCTAATAAAATTCTTGAAATTTTCTTACCGGATTCAACCTGATCACTGTAATAATAGATTTTCATTAAACTATAAAGATCTTCAGTCTCCATATCTTTGAACTTTTCAAAAGAAGTTTTATACACTTCATATTTTTTTCCGATCAGAGCATTCACATATGATTTAAACATATCTCCGTTCACTGTATTGTCAATCGAGAATATCTCCTGCAGATTTATTTTATCTTCATTATCTTCCTTCTGGAAATCTGCTAAAGTTTTTCTAAACATTTTTTCATTATCAAGCTGATAGTAAATTTTAAGCTTTGATAATTTTTCCTTATTCGAAAATTTGATTATTGAAGTAACTAATTTATTGTAACTGTTTTTTGACAATTGACCATTGAACAGTGGGATTTTATCCATTATATCACCGAATGTCTTATCTTCAGCCTCACTAGAGTTAATTTCAATTTTATCTATCTTTGAAATTACAGTATTCATATTTAAAGAATCACTTCTGTCAAAAAACACCCCCGCCATTAAGAACAAGCCTTGATCACTGATAAAATCAATTAATGATTTTAAAATCTTATTATACAAAGCAGGATTTTTTTTATTATCCATTTGAAGAATGTCATTTGGCAATATTTCTAAATTGCCGGCACCATTTGCTTTAAGAAATGCTAAAGTTGAGTCTACAGCTTTTTCATTATTGTTATTGTAATTCACGTTTAGTGAAATTTTCATTTCTTTGGGAATATATTTGCTTATCGTTTCAATAATTTTCTTATATTGTTCGGGATTTATTCTTTCATCCAGATTAATCAGTTCCATTATCATTAATTCGTTTATAACATACTCCTTTGAATATTTAAACCCATTTAGTTTTCTAAAAAGATAATCGAGATTGTCTTTTTCTTTTCTTTCATAATTGAGTTTCAAACCGGCTCCGCAAACATTAAAATTCCTCGATATGGTCATATTTTTGCAGATATTCTTAATTGACTTTTCAATAGCTGGACTTTTGTTTTCGGATGAAAGATCAATTGAATATTTGGAAGCTATCGTTTTTAGTATTTTAATCATGTTATAATCATTTGGGTCCAGATTGAAGGCTACATCAATTCTTCTTATGATTTCTTCATAATCCTTCTGCTCATCAAGTCTGAAAAGCTCCTTCATAAAATCAGCTTTATCCTGACTCATTGAATTAGTAAATCCTATACATAACAGAATTAAAATTAAATATAATTTTTGCATGTTTGATTTTTTGATGTTGAAAAATTATTTGTTATCTCCCTTTCTGATTTCATAGGAGATAATTGAGGAAGTTCGTCTGTTTAAAGGTATTTGTACCAGCCAGTTCATGATATCAATCATGGCTGTTTTATAATTTCGGATTCCTTTAAACTCACCATAATCAGTAAAATTTAATGATTTAAAATCTACTCTGTCCTTTGTTGCAATGAGATACAAAGACTCCGATGTAACATCCTTTCCAGGTGGTAATCCCAGGGCAAGATTTAAACCTGCATTTTTCATTACTCTCATAAATTGTTCCTTATCACCAATCTCAAGTATCAAGTTTGAATTTATTCTTTCATTAGGAAATAAAATTATTAATTCATCTTCTTCAGTTCTGCAGAATAAATAGATATAACAATCCTGAGTACTTTTTATATAAACTTCTATCTTATCATTTGACTCAGGTGAACCCCTGACAAAGAAGACATCCCTGTTAAGTCCCAATTCAATTTTAAAGTCAGGATCTACAAATCCTTCTTCTCTTTTAACCAACGCTTTCAGTTTCACATGATAAATCGGGAATTTGCTTTTGTTGTCAATTTCAGTTTCTTCACTTATTATTTGCTCATCAAGGATTACACCGCTACTGGAACTTCTGCTGGTAATTAAAAACGATTCATCCGAATTATTTTTATGTTCATTTTTAAAATCCAGTTTTTCAAAATTTACCCCGAATGTTTCCTGATTTACACGTACCCCTATAGATTTTTTTATTGCCTCGCTTCTTGCATCATCGATTGCCTTTTTCTTTCCCTCAGCCGGAGTAATGTTAGCTCCAAAAAAAGCTCCCTCTGCTTCGACCCATTCCCCATCCTGGGCAAAGACAGACCCTGCAATTACGAAAAAAATAAAAATGAATTTCCGGTAATGCATTTAAAAATTAATAATTATACTCTCTTAGTTAGTGGACATGCCTTTTGTTAAGTCATTTAACAGTGAATCACTTCGTCAAATCCCATTTTTCTAATTCATCATCAAGCATTTGATTAAGTTTTAATTTTGTCTCTTCTTTAGCTACTTCTGTTGTGGTTATCTTTTGATTGGAATCATTACTTAGTACTACATCAACTACTTTTTTTATTTCCGGGACAACATCTTCTTTTTTCATTTTTGCAAGAGTATAATAGATATTTTCATCTTCATCAATATATTTATCGACAATCTCAACTCCTTTTAAAACTGCTTCTGACACTGATTTTGTAACATAAGAAGTCATCTCGGTTGATGATATTCCTTCACTTTCAAGCATATCCGACGATTCTTTATAAAATGATTCCATAATCGAAGTTACTTTTGAATTCATAAGCTTTCCTAGCTCCTGTCTAGCATCATCTTCAGCTCTTCTCTGTGACAGGATTTTGTTTGCTCCAATATTTACCATACCTATAACAAAAAGTTCATTAGATGAGTTAGGTAAACTTCCATTAACCCACTTTGGTTTTTTATCCGCAATATTATCCTGGTAAGAATATAATTGCACATTTAATGATAAAAAAAACACTATCAAAATAACTTTTTTCATGGTTGGTTAATTTAAAATTTATTGAAATGCCTTGGAAACTATTAATTAAAAATAATTCGTAAGTATCTTATCTATATTTGTCTCTAGTTATAATTTAACTATTAAATCTAATTTTATCAATAAACTTTTTGTTTTAGAGATTCATCCGGATTGCCTCAACAAAAATCTAACCCTACATAGGTAAGAAAGGGTCTTATAAAAAGTTATTAACTTATTACAAAAAGAAAAGAAAAAATACTAAAGTTTACGGTTACAGTTTTTAATGAGGAAACTGGACCACTTCAAGATTGAATACAAGAAATTACCACTAATTTCACTTATTTACACGAATTTGAATGTATTCTTAATACTGTTGGGGTAAATTCGTGTAATTCGTGGCGGAAAACAATCTTCAAAGATAGAGCGGTCAACAGAGTTAGTAATTTGTAATCAGAAACATCTGAAAAACTATCTCTTCTCTGATTGTCTCTGCAGAGTTCTCTGTCGGTCATCCATATTTAAGTAAGTTTTCACTGATTGGATGATGTAGTGGGTACCTCTGATAAAAGCGTTACTGCCTCACGGCAAGGCGGGCGGGAATGACAGTAAGGGTTTTTCAGAAGTCACTGATTAAAACCCGGCATTCCCAAGCCGGGACTTGGGAATGAGGAAGGTTTTGAGAGAGACTCCAATGTATGCAACTCCAACAACTGCTGTAAAAGATTAAGTACATTGCAGCCTTACTAAAGAGTCTGTCCGGGATATTGTCATTTAAAAGAGCGGTTATACATTTTTATTCAGAACTCCTGAATTTCCGTATCCAAATCTAAATTCATAAATCCAAAATCTAAAATCAGTTAATTTCCAAATAAAAAAAGCCCCCCGTTTTATTGAGGGGCTTTGATTCTGACAAGTGTTATGACGATGTCTGCGTGTCAGGTGTTGCGTCTGACTGTATGGTCTGCGTCACAGGTACTTTACGGTGTCTTACTCCGAACTTCTTTATTCTTCTGATTATCCTGTAGTTATTTACAAAATCAGGATACTCTTCGAGAAAGCTGTCCGCGAGTTTGTCTGTCGAAACAAGGATCGCATTTAATTCGGTGAACAGATCCCTTATTGTTTTCAGATTACCTTTTCTTATGGCGAAGCTGCTGCCTGAATCTTCGATCGCTTTTTCAAACAGCTCTGTTTTCTGCGTGAATCCGTTCATCTTCTGAACTGTGATCCCGTAGGGTTCGAGCGCCTGAAGGTTCTCTTCAGCAAGTTCCTTTATGAATCTGAGCTTTGCCGCAAGTTCCGTATCCCTCATATTCTGCAGATCTGATCTGAAGATCAGAGATCTCTCCGCAAGTTCTACGTTCTTTGCTTTCCTTGCAAAGGCAAATACCGCTCCGCTTATTCCGAGCGCCTTGTTTATGGCTTCGCTCTTTTCGCTTACCTTGTTCAGATACTTCCCTTTT
>Ga0138256_10009012_pt1 | contig 10475 bp, 10 predicted proteins | sample KNB2016incub_MG_FD_105486 | JGI IMG/M metagenome (GOLD analysis project Ga0138256, IMG submission 105486) | Active sludge microbial communities from wastewater in Klosterneuburg, Austria - KNB2014incub_MG | ecosystem: Engineered > WWTP > Activated sludge > Unclassified | place: Austria... | reverse complement strand
TTGATGGTGGCCGTACCTGCCATCGAGGAACTGGCGTTCCGCGGCTGGATGATTCCGCTTGCCGAGCGGGGCGTGGGAAGCGCCGGGGCTGCCTTGGCCTCATCCGTGCTGTATGCCGCGGCCAACCTGCCGGCCGATGTTGCGAGCGCCGCGGGATATTTGCTGCTGGGCGCGACTTACGCAGGCCTGTACCTGCGCACGCGCTCGGTGCTGGCCTGCGTGCTCGCGAACATCCTGGCCAGCGCCACGTCGTTCTGGCTGGCCTGATGCCGCGTCGCGGCTAGCGATGCAACGGTGGCGGAGAGAGTGGGATTCGAACCCACGGAAGGTTTGACCCTTCGGCGGTTTTCAAGACCGCTGCCTTAAACCACTCGGCCATCTCTCCGGATTTTGGGTGGGGCGTCGGGCCTGAAGGCCCTCCCACGGGGATTCTAGCGGGTCATGGCGCCTTGGACTGCTCGCAGGGCACGCCGCCCTTGGTGCCGCACTTCAGGCGGCTGTCTTCGATCAGCTGCGGCAGGCGGGCGGCCAGGAAATCAATGAACACCCGCACCGCCGGCAGCAGGCCGCGGCGGCTGGGGTAGATGGCGTGGCAGATGCCCTGGGGCAGGCTCCAGGCCGGCAGCACCACTTCCAGTTCGCCCTTGCGGATGGCTTCGGCGCAGGTCAGCTCGGGCAGCAGCACCACGCCCAGGCCTTCCACGGCGGCGGCCATCAGCAGCGGGAAGTCGTGCGCCATCAGGGTGGGCTGCAGGTCCACCTTCTGCACCTGGCCTTCGGGGCCATGCAGGGTCCAGCGCTGGCGGCTGTCGTCTTCGCTCATGCTCAGGGTGGTGTGGTGGGCGAGGTCGCTGGGTACGACGGGGCGGCCCACCCGATCAAGATACCGAGGGCTGGCCACCAGCAGTTCGCGCAGCTGGCCGAAGCTGAGAGCCACCATTTCGCCGTCGTCGGTCAGCTGGCTGCGCACGCGTATCGCCACGTCGAAGCCTTCCTGGATAACGTCCACCCGGCGGTTGCTGACGTGCAGCTGCAGGCGCACCTGCGGGTGCTGCTTCATGAAGTCGGGCAGGATGGGGCCCAGCACTTCCTGGGCTATGGACACCGGGCAGCTGACCTTGATGCTGCCGCGCGGCGTGGCGCTGACGCGGTCCACCGCTTCGCGCGCGGCCTGGGCTTCGGCCAGCATGGTCTGGGCGTGGCGGTAAACGCTTTGGCCCACGTCGGTGACGGCGAACTTGCGGGTGCTTCGCTGCAGCAGGCGCACGCCCAGTTCGGTCTCCAGCTGGGCGATGCGGCGGCTGAGGCGGCTCTTGGGAATGCCCAGGGCGCGCTCGGCTGCGGCGAAGCCGCCGTGTTCCACCACCATGGCGTAGAACTGCAGGTCGTTGAGGTCGGGATGGTTGTTCATCAGCCGATTTTCTCCAGTCCACCCAGGTAGGGGCGCAGGGCCGCGGGCACTTCAATGCTGCCGTCGGCCTGCTGGTAGTTTTCCATCACCGCAATCAGGCAGCGGCCCACGGCCACGCCCGAACCGTTGAGCGTGTGCACGGGCTCGGTCTTGCCGGTGGCCGGGTTGCGCCAGCGGGCCTGCATGCGCCGGGCCTGGAAATCGCCGCAGTTGGAGCAGCTGCTGATTTCGCGGAAAGTATCCTGGCTGGGCAGCCACACTTCCAGGTCGTAGGTCTTGATGGCGGAAAAGCCCATGTCGCCGGTGCACAGCAGCACCTTGCGGTACGGCAGGTTGAGCTTTTCCAGCACGGTTTCGGCGCAGCGGGTCATGCGCTCGTGCTCGGCGTGGCTGTCTTCGGGCTTCGCAATGCTGACCAGCTCCACCTTTTCGAACTGGTGCTGGCGGATGTAGCCGCGCGTGTCGCGGCCGTGGCTGCCGGCTTCGGCGCGGAAGCACAGGCTGTGCGCGGTCATGCGCAGCGGCAGCTGGGCTTCTTCCACGATGGTGTCGCGCACGATGTTGGTGAGCGGCACTTCGCTGGTGGGAATCAGGTAGCGGCGGTTGTTGGCCGACGTGGGGTCGCCGAATTCGGTGGCGAACAGGTCGTCTTCGAACTTGGGCAGCTGGCCGGTGCCGCGCAGGCTGTCGGCGTTGACGATCAGCGGCACGTTCACTTCCAGGTAGTCGTGCTGCTGCGTGTGCAGGTCCAGCATGAACTGCGCCAGCGCGCGGTGCAGGCGGGCCAGCTGGCCGCGCAGCACGGTGAAGCGTGCGCCGCTGAGCCTGGCGGCGGTGTCGCCGTCCAGCCAGCCGTCGCGGGCGCCCAGCTCCACGTGGTCCTTCACCGGGAAGTCGAAGCTGCGCGGCACGCCGAAGCGGCGCACTTCCTGGTTGTCGGTTTCGTCCTTGCCGGCGGGCACGCTGTCGTGCGGGATGTTCGGGATGGCCATGGCCACCGCGTCAATCTCGGCCTTGATGGCTTCCAGGCGGTTCTCGCCGGCCTTGAGTTCGTCGGCCAGGCCAGCCACTTCGGCCATCAGGGCGGTGGTGTCCTCGCCCTTCCCTTTCGCCATGCCGATGGCCTTGGACCGGGTGTTGCGCAGGTTCTGCAGCTCCTGCGTGCGGCCCTGCAGCTGCTTGCGCTCGGACTCCAGCGCCTCCAGCGCACTCACGTCCAGCGAATAGCCGCGGGTGGCCAGCAGGCGGGCGGCGGTGTCGGCCAACTGGCCGCGCAGGAGGGTCGGGTCAAGCATGGGGTCATTCCACATATGAAACGGGAGCCCCGATTATCGCCGCGAAAGCCCCGCCACCGCAACGCAAAACCGCGGCAAAACCGGGGTCAGAGCCCGAATCTCGCGCAGCCGGCAAGACCCGGTCCAGGGCGCGCGGCATCAGCTCATCGTGGGGGAGGCGCGGCATACTCCACGGCTTGCCCTGCCCGCCCTGCCATGACCGACTACACGCCCAACCACATCCCTGCGAAGTCCCGCTGGCTGCACTCGATCTTCGCGCTGGGCATCCTGGCCTACGGCGCCTGGGGCGTGTGGGTGGACGATCTGTTCCTGCCGGGTCGGCGCGGCCCCGGCATCCACCTGCACGGCACGCCCGCCTGGGTGATGTTCGGCGCCATGGCCTGCGCCAGCCTGATGATGCTGCTGGTGGTGGTGGACCACTACGACCGGCGCAACAACGAGCACAACTACAAGGCCATCGCTTCGGCGGTGTCCTGGGTGATGGGCGGGCTGTTCTTCGCGGCGCTGGGGCTGCACCTGATGCAGGCGCGCGACACGCGCGCGGCGCGGGAAACCGACGCGCCCAAGGGCCCCACTACGGTGATTGACGGCGCCGACTTCGACCGCCGCCAGCAGGCCATCGCCCGCCGCCCGCGCACGCCGGAAGCCGACGCCTACGAAGCCGCGGTGGCCGGCCCGATCAGCGAGGCCGCCTTCGCATGCCGGCAGCCCGGGCAATCGGCCTACGGCGGCTACACGCGCTTCGTAGTGCTGGCGCGGGTCAGCCCGGGCGGCCAGCTGTCCGACCTGGCCGTGCAGCCGCTCACCGCGTTTTCCGACTGCATGGCCGACAAGCTGCGCATCACGCGCCTGCCACCCCCGCCCGCCAGCGCCGATACCGACGGCTTCCCGCTGCTGTTCGTCTTCAACCTCAGCCGCTGAACTTCAGCCCGACGGCCGGGCGGCGGCCAGCGCCCTGGCGAATGCGTCGTCGAAGCGACGGTCGAACTCTTCGAACAGCCTCAGCGTATCGGCCTGCCGCAGCACTTCCTCAATCAGCGCCGCCGAACTCTGCACGCCGCCGCCGGCAGGCATGGCGCCATCCGGGGCCGCTTCCGCCGATGACAGTCGGCGCGCACTGGCGATGGCCGACGTCCGCCAGGCACGTACGCCGCGCATCGCGTCGCCGATGGCGGCACGCACGGCGCGGAAATCCATCCGGGCGAACGCCTCGTCCAGCGCCCGCTGCATCGCCTGCGCCTGCTCGGGCGCCAGCGCGCCGGCGCTGAGCCGCCGCCGCAAGGTTCGCCCCAGCAGCACAGTGCGCATGATGTCCAATGGCACGCCGCGCACCGACGTGACGATCTCGACGAACTTGCGCACCGGGAACAGCAGCAGCTGCAGCAGCAGTGTCCCGATAAAGCCCAGGGCACCCTTCAGCCAACCACCCGCATCCCCGTAGAGCGGCTCGAGGCTGGCCACGGCCAGCGACGACCCGGACGCCGCCAGGGTCCGGGACACCACGAAGCGCCGGCAATGGGACCTGACCACGTCGTCCAGCAGGGGAACCGGCAGGAACCGCGCCGACGAAGCCACCACGCCCGCCATCACCCACTGATGCTGCAGCCAGTCGCCACCGGCGATCTTCGCCGCGCGCGACAAGGCCACCTCGGCCAGATTCATGCCGCGCCAGGCGCCCGGTAGTAATCCATCAGCTTGTAGCGCCGCGCATAGAACCCGAATATCGCCGCCGCCACGAACGCAAACCCGGCGAAGAAGAACATCAGGAACGCCATCTCGCTAAGCCCGGTGCTGGCGATGGACGAAGTGACCACGTCATTGCGCACCGCGAAGTTGGTCATCAGCACCCACAGGTTGCCGAAGGTCACCGACAGCAGCCAGAAGCTCATGATGCTGCCCTTCATCGAGGGCGGCGACTGGCTGTAGGCGAACTCCAGGCCCGTGGCCGACACCAGCACTTCGCCGAAGGTCAGCAGCGCATACGGCGCGATCTGCCAGGCGATGGACGTGGGGTTGCCGCCGTCGATGTAAACCTGGATGACGCCCGCCACCACCCAGGCCAGGCCCGATATGGCGATGCCGAAGCCCATGCGCCGCAGCGCCGTGGGTTCGAAGCCCATCTTGCGCAGCGCCGGATACAGCACGAAGTTGTTGAACGGAATCAGCGCCATCACCATCAGCGGGTTGAGCGCCTGCATCTGCGCCGGCTGCTGCACCAGCCAGCTGGGCCACCACCAGCTGTCGTGCGGCATCAGCATCTCGCCGCCCTGCAGCACCCACGTGGAGGCCTTCTGGTCGAACAGGGACCAGAACGGCGTCACCAGCGCGAACACGATCAGGATGCGCAGCACGGCGCGCACGCCCTCCACCGCTTCATCGGGATGGTGGCCGCGGGCACGCTGCAGCTGCATGGACGTGCCGATGCCGCCGAACAGCATCAGCAGGCCCAGCGCCATGCAGAACGCAATCACGAAGCCCACCTGCGGCGTCAGCGCCAGCGCACCCAGCGCCGCGACGGCGCCGATTCCCGCCACCACCAGGCCGGGGCGCCCCTCGCCCTTGGCCATCAGCGCGGTGCGCGAAACGTTGAGGAAGGAATCAGGGTTGGGCGGCGACGGCGGCACGTTCACGTACTTGTGCCGGCCCATCCAGAAAATCAGCGTGGCGATGCCCATCAGGATGCCGGGAATGCCGAACGCCCACGCCGGGCCCCACGCGGCCAGGATGCGCGGCATCAGCAGCGAGGCGAAGAACGAGCCGAAGTTGATGGTCCAGTAGAAGAAGTCGTAGACGATCTTGGCCTTGTGCTTGTTCGTCTGGTCGAACTGGTCGCCCACGAAGGCCGACACCAGGGGCTTGATGCCGCCCGATCCCAGGGCTATCAGGAACAGGCCCGCGTAGAAGCCCGTGCGGTTGTCCTCGAAGAAGGCCAGGAAGGCGTGGCCCACGCAGTACACCAGCGACAGCCACAGCACCGTCTGGTACTTGCCGAAGTAGCGGTCGGACAGCCAGCCGCCCAGCAGCGGGAAGAAGTACACGCCGATGACGAAGGTGTGGAAGACGTCCTTGGCGATGCCCGCGCGTTCGGCCAGCGGGTAGGACAGCAGCAGGCTGGTGATCAGGAACGGCGTCAGGATGTTGCGCATGCCGTAGAAACTGAAGCGCTCGCAGGCCTCGTTGCCGATGATGTAGGGCACCTGGGGCGGCAGCGGTGCGTCAGCCCGGGTGTCGGGGGCGGTGGCGGCGGTGGTCATGGGCAACAGGTACTCCAAATGAATCGGGCCGCGGCATTGTGGCCGCGGCCCGTGGCTTGGGGCAAATCGGTCAGAACGAGCGCCGCACCTTGCGCCCCAGCACCCCGGCGATCGCGATGCCCGCCAGCAGCCAGCCCACGAACTGCTGCGCCAGCATGCCGCCGATGTAATCGGCCGGGAACCGGTACCAGGTCCACAGCGGCACGGCGACCGCCACCCACGCGAAGACACCCAGCGTGGTGGACACCGCCACGCGCTTGCCAAAGCCCCAGGGCGCCAGGCCCAGCACCCAGGCCATCAGGCCCGAGGCCACGATGGTGGACGCCAGCTGCAGGCCCAGTTCGTCCAGCATGTCCATCGCGTTCTCGCCCTGCGGCTGATAGACGATGAAGGCGTACGGATTGGCGGCGGTCTTCTTGCCGAAAGCTTCGGCCTGGGCCGGATCGGCGTATTGCTCGGCCGTCAGCCCGGGCACGATGTAGACGCCCTCGCGCGGCAGGTTGGTTTGCAGGGTGGCCAGCACCGGGTCTTCCGCCACCGGGTACTCATAGCCCACCTCGCCCAACGGCAGCAGCATGTTGGCCACGAAACCCCAGAAAAACAGCACCAGGCCGCCCAGGAACGCGGCAAGCAGCAGTCGCATGGTCTTGCTCCTTCTCCCCGGAAGTGCCCTGAGGTTACCCGTGTGAAGACGGGGCGCAAGTGCCTGTGCCGCGGCTTCAGGCCGGCCGCATGAGTTCCGCCACGCGCGCACCCGCCCACACCAGGGCGAAGCCGCCCGCCAGCGTGGCGGCCAGGTAGCCCACCAGCAGGCCGGGCTTGTCGGTGCGGGCGTAAACCAGGCATTCGATCATCAGCGCCGAATAGGTGGTCAGGCCGCCCAGCACGCCCACGATCAGGAACGCGCGCAGATACAGCGCGCTGGGCCCGCGGCCTTCCAGCCACACCAGCAGGAAGCCCGCGGCGAAGCTTCCGAGCAGATTCACCGCCAGCGTGCCCCAGGGAATGCCGGTGCCCAGCTGCCTGAGCAGCCAGCCGCCGACAAGGTGGCGCAGGCCCGCACCGAGGGCGCCGCCGGCCATCACGATCACGAGCAGGTTCCAGTTCATGGCCACAGAATACTGGAACCCGGTAGGCTCACGCCGAACAGCCGGGAGCCGTGGCATGCGATTCCATTCCTTGACCTTGTGCGGCGCACTGGCCGCGATGCCCGCGCTGGCCGGCGAGCGTCCTGCCGCTCCCCTCGCCCTCGAGCCGCTGTCGACCGGCCTGCAGGGCGCCGGCTGCAGCTATGCGCAAGGCGACGATGCGCCGCCCCTGCTGGTGGTGGACGCGGGTCCAGGCCTTGCCCCTGACAAGCCGACGGCGCGCATCCGGGTCGCCGGACGCGAGCACGCACTGGTGGCAGTGCAAAGCCCTGACCGGTCGCGCTACACGTATCGCAACGAGGCGTACGTGGTGGTGGCCCGCGACTTCGTGGAGACCGGGCCGGGCTGCGCCACCAACGAATGCGAGGGCAGCCGGTACGACGCCGTCCTGGACATCACCGACGGACGGAGCACCGCCACCCTCACCGTCCGCGCCCACTGCGGCGCCTGAAAAACCGGGGTCAGAGCCCGATCTCCCGACCCCCGCCGCCGGAAATCGGACGCTGCCCCGGTTTTGCTACTCTGCGGGGAGTCCCACTTTCCGGTCACTGATCGATGCGCATCTTCCTGCTACCCCTGCTGGCGGTCGCCCTGTCGTCCACCGCGCTGGCCGCCGGTGGCCTGGTGACCGAAGCCGAACAGTCCGGCTTCGTGCGCACCGGGCGCTACGCCGAAGTGGTCGAGCTGTGCGACGCCTTTGCCAAGGCCTACCCCGCAGCCGTGCGCTGCATCGAGTTTGGCACCACGCCGCAGGGCCGGCCGATGAAGGCGCTGGTGGCGTCCACGTCGGGCGCGCTGGATGCCGCCGAGGCGCGTCAGCGGGGCCTGCCGGTGGTGCTGATCCAGGGCGGCATCCACGCGGGCGAGATCGACGGCAAGGACGCGGGCTTCCTGGCCCTGCGCGAGATGCTGGAAGGCAAGGCCGCCCAGGGTGCGCTGGACAAGCTGGTGTGGGTGTTCGTACCGGTGTTCAACATCGACGGCCACGAACGCTTCGGCGCCTGGAACCGCCCCAACCAGCGCGGCCCCGAGCAGATGGGCTGGCGCACCACGGCCCAGAACTACAACCTCAACCGCGACTACCTGAAGGCCGACGCGCCGGAAATGCAGGCCATGCTGGCCCTGGTGAACCAGTGGGACCCGCTGGCCGTGGTAGACCTGCACGTGACCGACGGCGCGCAGTTCGAGCACGACATTTCCATCCAGGTGGAGCCGCTGCACGCCGGCGACCCGGCGCTGCGCACCGTGGGCCGCGCCTGGCGCGACGGCGTGATGGCCGACCTGTCGAAGGCCGGCTCGCTGCCCCTGCCCTTCTATCCCTCGTTCGTGGTGGACGACGATCCGGCGTCGGGCTTCGCGGACGGCGTGGCGCCGCCGCGTTTTTCCACCGGCTATTTCTGGCTGCGCAACCGGCTTTCCATGCTGGTGGAAACGCACTCCTGGCGCACCTACCCCGAGCGCGTGCGCGCCACGCGCAACACCGTGGTGTCGGTGATCGAACACATGGCCGCGAACGGCGCGCAGTGGCAGGCCGTCGCCCGCGAAGCCGACGCCCGCGCCGCCGTGCCCGGCACCGCGCCCGAGCCGCTGGCCTACACCGCCACCGACAAGGCCCGCCTCATCGATTTCCGCGGCTACGCCTACACCCGCACGCCTTCCGAAGTGTCGGGCGCGCTGATGACCCGCTATGACGAATCCACCCCGCAGGTGTGGAAAATCCCGCTGCGCGACGAGGTGGTGCCTTCGCTGAGCGTGGCCCCGCCCGCCGGCGGTTACCTCGTGCCCGCCGAGCACGCGGCCCGCGTTGCCCGCCAGCTGGACATCCACGGCATCGAGTACCGCCGCATCGCCGCCCTGCCCCGCGCCGCCGTGCAGGTGTTCCGCGCTGACACGGCCACGCCCTCGCCCCGCTCGGTGGAAGGCCACCAGCCGCTCACCGTCACCGGCACCTGGGGCGACGACGTGCAGGACATCGGCCCCGGCGCCCTGTTCGTGCCCATCCGCCAGGCGAAGTCGCGCCTGGTGATGGCCATGTTGGAACCGCAGGCGCCCGACTCGCTGCTGGCCTGGGGCGACTTCAACAACCACTTCGAGCAGAAGGAATACATGGAAGGCTACGTGGCCGAAGCCGTGGCGCGCGAGATGATGACCCGCGATCCGGCGCTGAAGGCGCGCTTCGAACAGCGCCTGAAGGACGACCCCGCCTTCGCCGCCGACCCGCAGGCCAGGCTGGCGTACTTCCATCGGCTGCATTCGTCGTGGGACCAGCGGCTGAATATTTATCCGGTGCTGCGCGCTGGGATGGTTCCGTAGTCGAACAAGGGCCTCGCGAATCCGTCCAAGGCAAATCCGCTGCGGCGCATGCCACTGCCGCAAGTTACGGCTTCGAAATGTCCAGAGAACCCGGGGGATTAGCGATTCAGTCAGGCGAGCCGACGCCGATTCAATTCACTCATCGGCCGTGTCTCCTGACTAACCATTTCTCAATGGCGAATCCAAGCCAGAAAAGAACCCCCATCAGGCACAGTGCAACCAGCACATAGCTTGGCCCTCCGCTAGGGAAGTACATCGGGCGCATGGCGCCAGCTAGAACTGCACTGACCGCCCAAACTGCAAGCCTGATGCCTCTCGCGATCTTTTCTATCTGCATAGCGAGCCTCACTTCGAATTTTTGTCTTTGTCATGCGTCTTGGTTTCTGCTGATTTTTGGTTGCTGTTTGCGGCCGCCTGGCCAAAATGACTGAGTACTGCTCCGGTAGCGGCAAATCCTGCTGTCGAAGCCGCATCACCTAAGGATGACATTACTTTTCCTAGATGCTCCGCCTCACGCACTGCAACTTTTTGTGCTCTTGCGGTGGTGTTCCTCGACTGGTTGGCGAGCTTATTTAATGCCTGAAACGACTTCGAGATTGTCGAACCGGCATTCTTGGTCCTGAGTGCTAGAGAGCCGAGCCCTGGGAAAGCTGCGCCTACAACCCCCGCGACGGCCACGTCGGATTTGTCAATCTCAACCTCGTCCCATGATTTTCCTTCGAATAGCATCTGCTCACCCGCCTGCAAACTCACCTCAACACCCGCCGCTACCGTTGCGCCAACAGCCAAGCGCCCGACAACAGCCAAGGGGACACAAACTGGGCATCGTCCGTCAGGATCGGAGTAGTAGAAGGGACTGTTGAACGCGTACGCGTACCGATTGAAGTGCCGCATGTCGCCGTTTTCGAGCGTCGTCACTGGATCCACACTAAGGAACCGCCCCACCGCCGGATCGTAATAGCGCTGCTGCATATACGTCAGCCCCGTCGCCCCATCCATCACATGCCCGGTGTAGCCCATGCCGTTGACGGCCTTGCCGATCGGCCCGCCGTAC
>Ga0138256_10009010_pt1 | contig 10476 bp, 8 predicted proteins | sample KNB2016incub_MG_FD_105486 | JGI IMG/M metagenome (GOLD analysis project Ga0138256, IMG submission 105486) | Active sludge microbial communities from wastewater in Klosterneuburg, Austria - KNB2014incub_MG | ecosystem: Engineered > WWTP > Activated sludge > Unclassified | place: Austria... | reverse complement strand
TTTTAAATGACCAAAATTAATTTTTTCAAATCCAGGATAATTTAATAAAGCATTATACAATGTATTCACTCCAGTCATCAAACTAATGGGATATTTTTTAAATGCAGCAACTATGCTACCAATGTCTCTTGCATTTACGATAAGTACCGTAGTAGCACCTATGGACATCATCGCCAAAATATTTACAGCAAATGCGAATATATGATACATAGGTAAGGGTGACAAAGTAACTTCTTTTCCTTCTTCAAGGTAGTAGCAAATAACAGCTTTTATTTGCTCAACATTAGCAACTAAATTCCGATTCGTCAACATGGTTCCTTTACTTACACCTGTAGTTCCTCCTGTGTATTGCAATAAAATAACGTCTTCCCGATTCGATTCGAAAGGTACTATTTTATATTTCTTGCCATGATCCAAAGCTGTAGTAAAATCAATTGCGTTCGGGATATTAAATTTTGGAACCAGACATTTCACATATTTGACCATGAAATCTATGAACTTACCTTTTACACCACCCACTAATTCTCCAATCGAGGTAGTGATTACAATTTCAATTTTTGTTTTAGCAATAATTTTTTCTAAATTAGCTGCAAAATTTTCTGCGATTACAATGGCCTTAGCACCAGAATCACAAAACTGATATTCCATTTCTCGTGGCGTATAGAGTGGATTTGAATTGACAATAATCAGACCCGCACGAAGAGCACCAAATATTGCAATGGGATATTGAAATAAATTAGGCATCATTAAAGCTATCCGATCGCCTGGTTTAAGTCCTCTTGAATGCAAATAAGCACCAAATTGTTCAGAGTACTCATCCAATTGCTTATAAGTAAGCTTTGCACCCATACAAATGAATGCTGTCTTGGATTCAAACTTCTTGAACATTTCTGAAGCAAATGCAATCAAAGAAGAATAGGCATCTGGATTAATATTAGCTGGAACTCCTGCAGGATAATGTTTTAGCCACGGTCTAGACTCCATGAATGTTCTATTTTGACCTCAAAATAAGGCGAATGATTCAAATTTGCATCAATTTTCTAAATAATGCCACTTAATTAGCATATCATTAATATATCATATTGAAATTTAATAAATTATACATAATAATAATACATATGCGTTATTAAGAACCTCCATAATATTCGGATTGCCAGATGAAGAGCATGAAATTAATTAAACGGAATAAAAACATTGTGTCTTAAAAATCGTAACAAATAGATCGAATGGATTCATACCATAACCTGTATAAATTTCATTCATTTACTTTTTCTAATACCTCAATAATTTTCTGCTTGCTTTAAACAGCTTAATATTTAATTTTCGGGCATAGAGATTGGCATTTTGAGTGTATTTTGATTTAGGATCATCGATACTATTGATCCAAGTTGATAATGTATTAACTCGTTGATATTTTGGAAACGGACTTGAATAATTTATACCCAAAGTATCCACAAACAAAAAAGCTTCTAAATGTTGATTAGGGGTTTCATCATGTTTTAAAATGACGATGTTACTATTTCCAATTCTATTTTCTACCACTTCATGCAATAAACTATCCAAGAAAATAGATCCAAAAAAGTGATTCTTTTTTAATTCTGTATGCCTCTTATCATAATAAAAATAAACCGGACAAAATTTAAAATTAAGCCGCATGGCCTGAATGAATGCCAAATTGAATGAATCACGGCGATTTGTAATCTTTACTATTTCTTGAATTAATTGTTTTTCCCGTGCAGAGCAAATGACAGCACGATCTAATTCCTTGTTTAAAGCTGCAATTTTTTTGGACTCACTTTTTAAACGAACTAATAACTGGCCATCTTTTAAATGTTCTAATGCATTCCATGATTTATTGTCTATTGACTCCAGCAAATCATCATCATGAGCTGAATCTGCATTGCTTGCACTCTTATTTTGCGCAATAATGGGCTCAATTAATAAAATGTTAAAATGGATCAGGAGCAAGAACAAGATATACCGTTCACCAACTATTTTTACGTTCATAAGCATTGCATTTGGAAATTTTATCAATGCAAATTTCATAAATTCATTTACGATTTAATATAAAAATTAATTCTTATGTCACAATACATTGATATAGAAGCTATTAATCAACAAATTGGAATAGAAAGTGCCTTTGTAGATCGACTTCAGGAAGCGCACAGCAGGATCATCGTTGGACAAAAACACATTATGAATCGAATGTTGTTGGGTTTGTTGACCAGAGGCCATATCTTATTAGAAGGCTTACCAGGCTTAGCCAAAACTTTAGCCATTAAAACTTTAGCAAATTCCATTGATGCCACTTTTAATCGGATACAGTTTACACCAGATCTACTTCCTGCTGATATCATTGGAACCCTAATATATAATCCCGGCGATCACCAATTTTCTGTACGCAAGGGTCCAATATTTGCCCATTTCATTTTAGCTGACGAGATAAATAGAGCTCCTGCTAAAGTGCAATCAGCACTACTAGAAGCGATGCAGGAAAGGCAAGTCACACTTGGGAAAGAAACGTTTAAACTTGAAGAACCCTTTCTCGTATTAGCAACTCAGAATCCCATCGAACAAGAAGGAACCTATCCATTACCTGAAGCACAGGTGGATCGGTTTATGATGAAAGTCAATGTGACTTATCCTACTATGGAAGAAGAACTTGATATTATGCGAAAAAATTTGTCAGGTGACATCCTAACTCAAATAACTCCGGTAATACATCCTGAAGATATTCTTAAAGCCCGTAAAGCAGTGTCTAAAATTTATATGGATGAACGGATTGAAAAATATATACTCAATTTAGTATTTGCAACACGGAATCCTGAACTTTTTAAACTAAAGGAAATACAATTGCTCATTAATTATGGTGCATCTCCAAGAGCAAGTATTTTTTTAGCACAAGCAGCTAAAGCAAATGCATTTATTAACCATAGAGGTTTTGTAATTCCTGAAGATGTGACCAGTATTGTCAAAGACATTTTCCGACATAGAATAGGACTAAGCTATGAAGCCGAAGCTGAAAATATAACACAAGACCAAATCATTTCAACTATATTATCGAAAGTAGAAGTTCCATAAATGCAACTCAATCGACACGATAATTATTTTATTTTTAAACCTCCTTTCCCTTTGAAATGGATTTGGATGGGACTCTTATTTTTAAATCTAATTGTATATGATTTAACAGCACAAATCAATCTTAAAACACAAGATGTAGTTGATTTATTTGAGGACCACCATCATGGGGTTTGGATCAATCATTTTACAGGAACTAATTCAGAACAGGATCAGATCATTCTAAGTTTAGGAAATGACCAAAAAGATTACAAAGGAATCATACAAAATTTAAGTACCAGAACCATCACATTTATTGAAGGAACATATATTCCAGATACTTTAAAATGCATCATTACTGATTCCACTGGAACGATACTTGGCACTTTGCTTGGAAGTTTTCAAGATAGTTTTTTAACTGCCCGTATTCTATATAATTATAAAAAACAAGGAAGTCTCATTCAACTCAAACAAATACCTCGAATACAATCTAAACTACTAGACTGTCCACCACAATTGAATTATTTCAGTAGTAAAATGGATTCGATTAAATATCGGATTTTTATCCAGAATAATGGAGATGGAATAGTCATGGGAAGATTAGAGAATTGGATTGATACCATTACTTACATATTAAGAGGAAATTGTGTCAATGAATCATGCAATCGTTCTGTTGTAAATGTATACAATCTCAATAATATAAAACTGGGACAAATTCAAATCGATGTCAAAAACTCAAACATACATTTATCTAAACTAACAAGAGTATTTGATTCATTAAATCTTAAAATTGCAAAAAACTATCCCTTTGCATGCAAAACAAATACATTTAATTCCAGTCTTCTGTCTGCTCAATATCTTAATCTTGATGACAAAGCTTATATAAAATGGATTAATGATTACATCATCCAATACAATCAAAAATTGGCTTTGGAGCAAACCGGTACGGACAGCACACATTTACAAAAATCATTCTTAACCATGGACGTAGCATGGATTAGTGATTATTGGATTAGTGGAGATATTCTCATTACAGGAAGTAATAATAAAACTAACAAATCTTCCTTCAATTATAGTTTCAGGCAAAATGAAAATCTCGATATAGCGGATTTATTTGAAAAAGAAGTTGACATAAAACTATTAATAGATCCTTTGATTCATGATCAAAAAACAAAATTAGCTGCATCAGGGACAAAGGGATACAAACACTTCATCATGAATGATGAATTTAAATATTGGACACTGTGGCCTCAAGGGATTTGTTTTTCATCAGAAGCCAATAACATCTGGGGTACCCAACACCTATTAATACCTTATAAACTAATAAAAAATCAGATACGAAAAAATGGACCTTTAAAACGTGTATTATAAATACCATGGAGACCCAAGAATTATTAAACCAAGTTCGAAAGATAGAAATCAAGACTAAAGGATTAAGTCATCACCTTTTTTCTGGAGCCTATCACAGTGTATTTAAAGGTCGCGGAATGTCTTTTTCTGAGGTTCGGGAATATAGTATTGGTGACGATATCAGACACATTGATTGGAATGTAACTGCACGTGCAGGCCAAACCTATATGAAAGTTTTTGAAGAAGAACGCGAATTAACATTAATGTTATTAATTGATATTAGTCCTTCTACTTATTTTGGTTCGACAGCTCAGTCAAAAGCGGAATGGATTGCTGAAATGGCTGCTGTACTGGCATTTTCTGCCACACAAAACCAAGATAAGGTTGGATTATTATTATTTAGTGATAAAATACATTTATTCATTCCACCAAAAAAAGGAAAACAGCATATACTTCGCATTATTCGGGAAATACTCGTTAGTCGGAATGACGCAAAAGGAACCAATCTTGACATTCCATTAAAATATTTAAACAGTGTCCTCAATAAAAAGAGTATCTGTTTTGTTTGTTCTGATTTTCAATGCCCCATACCTGAAACGACTATACGAATTGTTGCAAAAAAACATGATCTGATTGGATTGCAAATATTAGATCCATTGGAACAGGAAATTCCAAATGTTGGCCTAATAGCATTAACAGATTCTGAAACTGGTCATGAGATGATCATTGATAGTTCTGATCCCAATATGAATAAAATAATATCCCAACACCACTTACAAAATAATAACCGCATTAAATCTATTTTTTCAAAATCGAATGCAGATTTTTTAAGTATGGATATTCAAAATAATTATATTAAGACACTCATTAAATTTTTTAAAAGCAGAAAGTAACATGCGCTTGTTGATCATATTAATTATTACTTCTTTTTTTGATACACAAGTATTTGCACAATCGCATTTTAGTCAATCTGTAGATTCTACACATATGTGGATTGGTGATCAACAATACCTCCATCAGAGGTCTACAAGCAATCAAATTGCTGATGATCCCATAAATGTATTGGATACCCTATCATGGATGGAAATATTGGATCGAGGTTCATGGACCAAACAGGAGGATGGAAGCTTTATCAGAGATGTAAAATTTACTGTTTTTGATAGTGGTTATTTTGAAATACCTATTTTTCAGATCTCATTAAATCAAGATACATTTAAAACCAATCCAATTGGAATAACGGTTAATTATTTGCCAGATGATAGCCAACAACTCCTTCCAATAAAAGATATCCAAGAAACCAAAGGACCTAGTCCGATTTTGATGTATGCTGTTATAATATTCTGCTTTATTATATTCATGCTGATCATCCTTTATTATTTTTTCAAAGCTGATAAACTGAAACCAGGTAAAATTATTTATCAGGAAGTCATGTCTCCTTATGAAAAAGCGCTCTCGGAATTAAACAAACTAGAACAAAAAAAATATTGGCAACAAGACCAATTGAAAGTATATTATGATAAACTCAATGAAATACTGAGATCCTATCTGGCAGAAGGATTTAAAATAAATGCCTTAGAATTAACTTCTAAAGAAATTATCCAAAACATTGAAGAAAAAAATATTCAATTCAAGCAATTGGATTTATTGAAACAGAATATTAAAATTTCTGACCTGGTTAAATTCGCAAATTTGACTCCGGATATTCATACCCATTCCGACTTGATGAAACAAGCTCATGAATTTGTAGCATCTAACAAGTCACTTTCAGAAGAATTAATGGCCATTAACACCGTACATTGGAATCAACTATTAGGAACTGAACTTGCCAAACAATTTGAAGATCCAAATGAAATTCCTCCAGATATTTTGTTACAACTTAAGCGTGATGATACCTTAGAAACACTAAGCTTAATTTCTTCCATGGTTGTAAAAAATCAATTTCAACTGCCTGCTAATTGGGTAGCTTTGCATCATTCGAAATTAGGTCAATTGTCAAGATGGCATTATAATCTTATCATGCAAAATAATCAACAATGGGTTAACATACTGTTGATGATTGTTTTAATACCACTCCTCACTTTATTTCTTCCATTTCTAATGATCATCGCCTTATTTAAAAAAGAAGCGATATTTTCAAGAGGTATATTTGTTTTGAGTAAACATAATAAATTAATGGTAAATCAAAATAAATTATCATGAGTCAGTGGTTTAATCAGATCGAATGGTATAGTCCATACATGTTAATCCTATTAGGAATCATACCTTTTTTGCTGTATCGTGAAGTTAAACAAGCGTCCAAACATTCAGCCAGTTTAATTTATCCATCATTTGATGCCTTTAAACCACAATTAAATTGGAAATTAAAATTATATCACAGCGTACCTTATTTAAAATATCTGGCATTAGTATTTTTAATAATTGCATTAGCAAGACCACAATGGGTGTTGAGAGAAGAAAAAATTGATGCTGAAGGTATTGATATATTCCTGGTTATGGATTTGTCATCAAGTATGTTGTCGCAAGATTTCAACCCCAATCGATTAGAAATAAGTAAATTGGTTGCCATAGATTTTGTAAAGAAAAGATCATATGATAGAATTGGTCTTGTGGGTTTCTCAGGTGAAGGCTTTACGCAATGTCCATTAACCGTAGATCATCAAATTCTGACTAATCTGTTAAGTCAATTAGAATGTGGTTATTTAAATGATGGCACTGCAATCGGCCTAGGATTATCTACAGCGATTAATCGTTTGAAAGATGATAGTTTGACTCACAGCAAAGTCATTATATTATTAACGGATGGGGTCAACAATGCGGGTGAAATATCGCCAGATCTGGCAGCCGAAATGTCCAAAGTCTTTAATATTAAAATTTATGCCATTGGCGTAGGATCAACTGGTGAAGCCTACTCCCCTGTAGGAAGACAGGCTAATGGTGAATTTGTATTTGGTATGGCTCCTGTAAATATTGATGAAAACCTACTCCGAAAGATAACTTCGGAAACCGGAGGAATTTATTATCGGGCAACCAATCAAAACGAGTTGCAACAAATCTATCAGGAAATAGATCGCCTTGAAAAAACAAAAATAGAAGTAAAAGTATTTAAACGTTTTTCTGAAGAATATAGATTTTTCTTATTGATTGGATTAATCTTAATTGTCCTTGCGTGGATCATTCGTATCACCTTTAATAGAATCATGCCATAATATGTTTAAGATAGATTCCATAGCATATCTTACTTTATTGTTGATCATTCCTGTGATATATGGGGTTTATTATTTTCTAAAGTTGAATGCCGTTCAACTGTGGTCTCGATTAGGAATAAGTAATCAACTCAAAAAATCCTGGCAATCGAATACGGCTTTACAACGAACCAAATTTATACTTTTTTTGAGTATACTTTTTTTATTAATCATTGCACTAGCTAATCCACAGTTTGGTTTAAAAAAAGAAAAAGTAAAAACCCAAAATACAGAAATATTCATTGCTCTGGATATATCACAAAGTATGATGGGTTCTGACATTAAACCCAATCGCTTGTTGCGAAGTAAATTGTTAATTAAACAATTGCTAGAACATTTCCGAAGTGATCGTATTGGTTTAATTACATTTGCCGGAGAAGCTTATCTACAATCACCTTTGACAACTGACATGGCTACCATTCAATTATTGTCTAATATGATTGAAACCCATATGGCCAGCACACCAGGCACCTCACTTTCAGCTGCCATAGAACTAGCCAGGAAATCATTTCCTGATAAAGAAGGATTTCATAAAATGCTCATCTTAATTACTGATGGGGAAGATCATGAAGGTGAAGCTATAGAGCAAGCTAAATTAGCTGCAAAAGAAGGTATTAGTATCGTTACTATTCCTATAGGTACTGAAGAAGGATCCTATATTCCGAACCAAGAATCAACTGGTGAATCTTTTAAACGAGACAATAAAGGCAATCTAGTCAAAACCATTCCAAATAGGAAGCTGTTATCTGAAATAGCAGATGTAAGTTCTGGGACATCATTAGAAATTGATCAGGGAGATGCATTATTTGAACAATTGACAAAACGGGTACAATTGATGGCAAAAAAGGATGTAACTTTTCAATCATTTAATGAGTATCAATCTTATTTTCAATGGCCGCTTGGTATTGCGATTCTTTTATTAATCATAGACTGTTATTTAATTTATAAGAAGAGACATGTTTAGGATATTATTGGTATTCCATTTTTTATTTCTCATAAGCAGGGCATCAGGTCAAGCACTTAATCCCTATGCCCAAAAAGGTGATCGCATGTATAGAGATTCCAATTATGTTGGAGCAGAAGAAGCTTATCGGAAAGCTAATGCAGAAAACCCAAGTTTTAATTTTCAATACAACTTAGCCAACAGTCTTTACCAACAAGGAAGAATTAAAGAGGCACAATCTGCATATGAAAAAAGTATATCGAATTCATCCACTTCACCTCAACAATTATCATCCGCATATTACAATTTAGGCAACACGAATTTTCATAATAAAGCCTATGATAAAAGTATTGAAGCTTATAAAGAATCGTTGAAGTTAAATCCAAAAGATGCTGCAGCAAAAATAAATTTAGCTCAGGCGAAAAGAATGAAAGTCCAACAGCAACAGCAGGAGCAACAGGAGCAAAATAAACAACAAGAACAAAAACAACAGGATCAAAAAGACCAAAATCAACAAGAACAAAAAAACGAACCGCAAAACGAAAAAAATGCAGATCAAAAAAAGATAGATAATTCACAGGATGATCCTAAAGAGAAAAAAGAAGATCAAGGTGGAACTGAAGAAAAAAAATTAACCAAAGAAGAAGCCAATCAATTACTAAAAATGGTGGAAGACAAGGATAAAAAAGTTAAGGAACGTTTACAACAACAGAATCGCAAACGTGTTCCCAAAAACAAAGATTGGTAAGAAATGAAATACATTAACTTAATCTATTCAATATGAAAAAACTCATTTTATTAATTTGCTGTTTTTCCTTCTACAAGCTGAGCGCACAAAATGAAGCACTCAAAGTCGAGGTTAGCTCAGATTCCATATTATTGGGTAATTATTTTGAAGTTAAGTTCATTCTTCAAAATGTAGATGGTGAATTTATTGCACCTCAATTTCCCGGTTTAAAAATAATTGCAGGGCCTAATCGCGCTTCGAGTTATTCTTATATCAATGGCACCATTAACCAAAGTTCAAGTTATGTGTATTATTTAAAACCTGAACTCGAAGGAGATTATATCATTGATCCTGCTATACTTAAAACCAATGATGGTGAATTAAAAACACCACAACTCAAAATTTTTGTTGCGTCCAATCCAAATAATATAAGGCAAAATCCGAGTCGGACTTACGAAATGGATGACCCATTAATTATTACACCACCAACTGTCCCTCAAAAGAATAAGAAAAAAGTTTATAAAATATAATGCGCATTTTACAGCTACTTTTTTTATTCCTGAGCATTTCAATATCATTGAAATCCCAAGTTAGTTTTGAAGCTACATCAGATGCTAAACAAGTATTAACCGGGAGTACTTTTCAAGTACAGTTTACTTTACACAATGCAGAGGGTGGTTCATTTACAGCTCCGGACTTTGGAGGTCTTCAAATAGTGCAAGGGCCAAGTCAGTCTATGCAGACTTCTATTATTAATGGAAGCATGAGTTCATCATTATCGTATGTTTACGTATTGACTTCGACAAAACTTGGAACATATACCATCGGGTCTGCGACTATCCGAGTTGGTAGAAATATATTGAAGACAAAACCAATTCAAATTGAATTTCTTAAATCTTCAAATATAAAAGCAGAATCTAAACAGTTCTTTATCAAAGCAACACTTGATACTACGACAGCATATGTAGGACAACAGATTACCTTAAGTTATAAACTTTATACGCAAGTTAGTATCCAGAATATTGAAGTCGTGACGGGTTCATCGTTTGATGATTTCTATAAAGTGGAAGCAGAGAATGATAAAAATGGTGTACAACGAGAAATTATCAATGGCCAACAATACACGACTAAAGTCTTGGGGAAAATTTTTCTATTTC
>Ga0138256_10009007_pt1 | contig 10476 bp, 8 predicted proteins | sample KNB2016incub_MG_FD_105486 | JGI IMG/M metagenome (GOLD analysis project Ga0138256, IMG submission 105486) | Active sludge microbial communities from wastewater in Klosterneuburg, Austria - KNB2014incub_MG | ecosystem: Engineered > WWTP > Activated sludge > Unclassified | place: Austria... | reverse complement strand
CTGAGCGATGCGGAGATCGCGTAACACAGTCCGCGACGTTCACGAACCTCGGTAAACAGCCGGGAACTCATCCCGCCGCTCAGCAGACTCACCGCAGCCCACGCCTCATAGTACCGATCATCACGATACGGCACCGTGTTCCATGCGAGACCGATATGCGTCTGCGCTGAATCGTGGTCGACGTGAAACGGAGACTGCGGCATCGTGCCGACGGAAATCCCGGGCACCGGCGAGGACTTCCAGCTGCCAAACGCCGCTTCCACTGTTTCGCGAATCTGTTTTGGATCGACGTTGCCGGCGATGCCCAGAATTGCTTCATTTGGGACAACAAACTCCCGGTAATGCCGACGCACATCTTCGACGGTGATCGCCGACAGATCGCTCAGCTCTCCGTCCGCCGAATTTCCCCAGGGAACGGCATAGCTGTACAGGCGGAGAATTTTCCCCAATCGCTGCCGGGGTTCGTCCTCCATCGCCATCAGGCTTTGCTCGACAAGGTCCCGCGCCGGATCGAATTCTTCCTCAGCCAGATGTGGCTCCGTGAGCATCTTTCCAACCAGCGGAAGCGCGTCAATAATTCGATCCGCCGTGGTGGCCGCCGAGAACGTCACATGCGCGTTGCCAACGCCGACGCTTCGCTGCAGGCCCAGATTGTCCATCGCCGCCGAAAGTTCACGAGCGGACAATCCTCCCGCCCCCCGGACGAACATTTCTGTCAGAATCGCCGCAGTGCCACATTTCCCTCCGACATCACGGACGCCACCCGAAGGCACCAGCAGCGTCATCGCCGCAGACTGCACATCCGGCATTGGTTCGACGACGACCAGCAGGCCGTTGGAGAGACGAAACGTTTCAGGCGACAACGACATGAGTGGATCCGAGAGGAGCGGAAAGAGTCAGATTTGAAATATGGGATTTGAAATATCAAATTCAGGCACAAACGCTGGCCGTTATTTTGCGGCCGCCTGAGCGAAGTCACCGCTGCTATTGCGCCACATGGCGTGAACATGGTTCGCTTCGTTCTGAGTATTGTTGTACTCGATGATGAAAGACGCACCCTGCACCACATAATGATGCCGCTGATTGCGTTCCGCTTCGCCCCACCAACCGATACGAATGTCGTCCATGCCGGATTTTTCGATGGCATTCATGCGATCGCGGACTACCTGAACGGGCATGGCGGTGACGTACTCGGCGATCAGGTCGCGGAGCAGCTTCTGCTGTTCCGGTGACATGTCGGCATAACGCAGGCCAACAGGTTCAGTCACTACCGGTTGCGGCACACCCGCACCACGAACTTCGTCCGGGGCTTCTTTTGAAATCCACATTTGCTTCTGCTGAGTTTCGTTGCATGCCTTCAGGATTTCGCGGGCGAGGTCTTCGCGTCGGCCCAGCACTCGCAGGCTGCGCTTCGGACCAGCATCGATCAGTCCTGGATTCGCGCCGAAGAATTCCGGCGTGCTGCTCACGACGACTCCGTCCTTAATGGTGAAATTCAGTGACACATGATGGCCTTCAAAACGCCAGCCCCATTCTCCGGTTTCACCGGGTGTTCCGAAGATCGTGATGTTGTACTTGTGTGGATTGCGGCGGGTGCGGCGATATTCTTCTTCGCCGTCTTCAAACAGATACAGCACTTCTTCCAGACTGCGAACCTGGAGCGTCTTCGCGTATCCGGCAGCCGAAAGGCCACTCTTCACAAGATCATCCGCCGCTTTTCGGGAATCGCCGTTCAGATCCCACAGCACGACTCCGTTACGTTCGCGGGGAATGAAGTGCCAATTCAGGCGTTCGGGATCGTCAAACTTGTACATCATTTTCTGTTTCAACTCTGCGGGCACTGCTTCAGTCAGTTTGGTTGCGGCGGTCGCCATACCGACGCCTGGCCGGTCGCTGCCATCGTCGGCAAGTGTGGTTTGGCAACGAGCAACGAACGCAGGCATCAGAAACAGAATTGAAAGATAAATGAGCCGTTTCATGGAGAGTGTTCCAAAATCAAGGGAGGTGGGTTAACAGGAAGGTCGTAGATTCATTTTTGCAGCCGCAGCAATCAGCCGGGTGGCCAGTCGAGCGATCTGCCGCCAAGGATGTGAATATGCAGGTGATACACACTCTGCCCGCCGTCAACGCCGGTGTTGACCACCGTACGATATCCGCCATCGAGCCCAAGCAGATCGGCCACTTTGGGAACGGTCAATAACAAATGTGAGCAAAGTTCAGCGTCTTCGGAAGTCAATTCGCGGAGTGAAATAATTGGCTTCTTCGGAATGAGCAGCACATGGACCGGAGCCTGAGGATTGACATCGCGAAACGCGAGGCACAGATCATCTTCATACACAATGTCAGCCGGAATCTCTCGGTTGATGATTTTCAGAAATATGGTCAACGCAAAAATCTCCGGTCACAACGATCACGGCAGGAAAAAGATCGATTCAAAGCGATTGGGTGGCCGGGGTTGGAGAGCGCAGCTCGAAACCCCGGGGCTTCCTTCGCTCCGCTTCGTCCAGCCTCGGCCACCCTTCAACTTAACCAGCGTGGCAGTAAAGTACACGGTGACCGACGTTGGTTACAAGGATGCAGAGAAATCCGCAGATATGACGATGGCGATCATGATCGACTCCCTGTAATTTCCGCCATCGGGTGGATATTCTTCTCGCTGACTGGATCCACTTGTTCCGAGGCTCCTGCCTCGGAACACACTGCCGGGAGGCTCCCGCCTCCCGTTACAGTATCGGAGGCAGAGCCTCCGACGCAGCACGTTCCAGGGCTGGAGCCCTGGAACGAGGAATGTCGCAACCTCGTTCACTGGAAATCGACCTCCCAAGAAATCAGATTGGAAACGTACAATGATGACTGAATACTGCAATTCTCCTGTATACGGACTGGCGATGGCTGTCGTTTTTGCAGTCACGGCTGGATCGACATCAACGGTATTCGGTAACGAGCCAGACGATGCACAAAAGGTGGATCCAACAACCGTCTATGAAGATAAGTCCGTCAGCTTTACCGGCGGCGAATACAAAGGCGAAGAGTTCCATTACCGCCTGATGAAACCCGCCAAGATGGAACCGGGCCAGAAATATCCGCTCGTCATTTTCCTTCACGGTGCTGGAGAACGCGGCAGCGATAACGTGAAGCAACTTGCCTACTTCCCCACTCAGATGGCACAGCCCAGCTATCGCGAGCAATATCCGTGCTTCGTACTGGCACCGCAGTGCCGCGCCGATCACAAATGGATGAATTCCGACTGGTCCGTGCCCGCCGATCCTAAAATGCCGGAAGATCCCAGCGAGCAAATGCAGACGGTGATCCAGATGATCGAGATTACTCTGAAGAATGAAGCCATCGATTCGGACCGTGTCTACCTGACAGGTCTGTCTATGGGCGGTTTCGGTTCATTCGATTTGGGAATCCGTCATCCCGACTGGTTCGCCGCCATCGCTCCGATTTGCGGAGCGGCAGATCCGACGAAAGTCAGCGCGATTAAAGACATTCCGGTGTGGATCGTGCATGGCAGCGACGACACAACAGTCCATCCTGATCGCAGCCGCAGCGCCGTGAGGGCGCTGAAAGAAGCGGGAGGTCATCCGACTTACGTGGAGCTGCCCGGCGTCGGCCACAATTCATGGACACCCGCTTATGCAGACAAAGACGGCTTGGTGCCGTGGATGTTTCGTCAGCGCCGGGGCACAAAATAGACTCCACGCGGCCTGGAATGAGGCGGTCAATTCTCGTTCCAGGGCTCCAGCCCTGGAACGCACTGCACTGGAGGCTCCTGCCTCCAGTAACAATCTCGCGAGGCAGGAGCCTCGGAACAAGGACATCAATCCGCACCACGTGAAGCATCGATACCCATCTTGAACGCTGCCGATTTCGTGCGTTTTACTAACCCGAAGGGCCCGCGAGGCGGTATTTCACCAATGTTTTTGACGCAAAAAGCCTCACTATCGCTTCGGGTTGATATTAGATCGACAGCCCGCAGCCTAGGGGAAGGACGGAATCGACGACAGACAACCGTTGTGAACATGAACCGACCGGGGTAGGATGCTGGGCGAGAAAACGCCGCGCTGGTGAGAGCGTTCCTCCGAGACTGCCAACTTCATTGAGTTTGAGGTCCCTATGCTGAATTTCGTCGGACGCGGAACGGCTCATACATGTGACGGCACGACGCGACGTGATTTCCTGCAGGTCGGTTCGCTGGGTGTCGCGGGATTGTCACTTGCGGGATATCTGGAAGCCAAAGAACTGGGACAGGTCTACCAGGGACATGACGAGCGCTCCTGCATCATGATTTTCAATCTGGGCGCACCCAGTCAGCTGGATACGTTCGACATGAAGCCAGACGCGCCGCTGGAGGTTCGTGGCCCGTTCAACCCGATCGCCACAAGTTGTGGTAATTATCATCTGTCCGAGATTCTGCCAAAAACGGCATCGATTTCAGAACATTTGGCATTGGTTCGCAGCTGTCATCACACGGGTGCCGCCGTCCATGATGCTGGCTGGCAGATGATGCAGACCGGACGACAGTTTTCGGGCGGAGTCCTTTCGCCGCACGCTGGTTCGGTTGTGAGTTATCTGAAGGGACGTCGCACAGACCTGCCGCCATTTGTGGTCCTTCCGGAACCCATGGGACGCGGCGGCGGCAATTTGCCCAACGGCCAGGCAGGCGGGTTTCTCGGCAAAACCCATGATCCATTTTCGCTCATGGCGGACCCCTCGAAACCCGACTTCAAGGTGCCCGACCTGCTGCCGCCGGAATCATTCGGTGAAGTCCGCATGCAGCGTCGACGAAAACTGCGGGATCTCGTCGATAGCACAGTGAAGGATTTTGAGTCCACCGAAAATGCGACGATGATGGGGAAAAACTTCGAAGCAGCTTACCGCCTCATGACCAGCCCACAGGCGCGCGATGCATTTGATCTGTCGAAGGAACCGCAATCCGTGCGCGAACGCTACGGTATGCACCGCTTTGGTCAGTGCTGCCTGCTGGCTCGACGACTTGTGGAAGCTGGCGTGCGGTTTGTCACGGTCAATACGTTCCTAACCGTATTCGATGAGATCACATGGGACATCCACGGCTCCAAACCGTTCACGTCCATTGAAGGGATGCGAGACATCGTTGCTCCGCTGTACGATCAGGGGTACTCGGCCCTGATTGAGGATCTGCATCAGCGCGGTCTGCTGCCGAATACGATGGTCTGCAATGTTGCCGAATTTGGCCGCACACCTAAGGTAAATCCAGCGGGCGGGCGCGACCACTGGCCGCAGTGTTTCACAGTCGGTTTCGCGGGAGGTGGCGTGCAGGGTGGCCAGGTTGTTGGAGCCAGTGATCCAGTCGGTGGTGTGCCTGCGGATCGTCCGGTTCAGCCAGGCGATGTAATTGCCACAGTCTTTCATAGTCTGGGGCTAAAGCTCGATTCGCATCTGCCAGGGCCGGCAGGACGTCCGTTTCCTTTGGTTGACTTTGGTTATCGCGAAATTCACGAACTGTTCTGATTCTCGTTTCAAAACTGTTGTGACGGCTTGTCTCGGAAGTTGCATGGAATCCAGCATGAGTTCATCCTTCATCACAACTATTCCTCTCATGCGTATTTTTGACATCGTCAAGGCGAAGGATTTCTATCTCGGATTCCTCGGCTTCACGATCGATTGGGAACATCAATTCGAAAAGGGGATGCCCGTCTATCTGCAGATCTCACGGGGAGATTTGATTCTCCATCTGACCGAACACCACGGCGATTGCTGCCCAGGCTCGACGGTTTTCGTCTGGATGAAGGGCATTGAAGAATTTCACTCCACGATCACGTCGCGCGGCTACGGATACATGCGACCGGGAATCGAACGGACATTTTACAACAGTGTCTGTGTCGAAGTGACCGACCCGTTTGGCAACCGAATTCGCTTCAATGAAGAACTCCCGGGGACTCCGGAGGGGAATTGACGAAAGTTATTCAACGTGGTGTCAAAACGGCAGTTTTCTTGCCGACACCTCAACACCCGGCCGTCTTCGCCACTACTCATAGTTCATGTAACTCGTTTCTACTGCGTGACTTGCAGACTGAATTATCGGCATGGCACGTAATTCGCTTTCAGACGTGACGAAGGTTTGTTCTCTGCAAATCTGGCCGCTTGGGGTGCAGCATGTCTAAATGGGCTGCGTTCGGGCGCTGGTAGTTCCTTAATCATTGACGTGCGATTGACAGGTCAGGAGAGATTCATGGCGAAGAAGGCTTCCGTAAGTGGCACCCGAATTGTGCCTCTGGGAGATCGCGTAGTGTTGAAGCGAGCCGAGGCTGAAGAAAAGACAGCCGGGGGGATTTTGCTCCCTGACTCAGCCAAAGGTAAGCCACAGCGCGGCGAAGTTGTGTCCATCGGAGACGGCTACGTCAACGATAAGGGCGAAAAAGTACCGTTGACCGTCAAGGAAGGCGATCGAGTAATTTTCAGCTCTTACGCGGGCGACGAAATTACGGTCGGAGACCAGACTTACCTGTTGATGCGCGAAAGCGACATTCTGGCGACTGTGTAACTTCTCTCGACCCTGCGTTTCCTGGCGGGATGTCAGTGGTCCTTATGAGTTGTGCGATTGCCTGTTCGAAATTCCATCGTTTTGAAAAGAATCACCGGAGAAATACCTCATGGCAAAGATGATTGCCTTTGATCAGGAAGCTCAGGAAGCCATGCGTCGTGGTATCACGAAGCTGGCAAGAGCTGTTAAGATTACGCTTGGGCCACGCGGTCGCAACGTGATCATTGAAAAAAGTTTTGGTTCGCCAACAGTTACCAAAGACGGCGTGACGGTTGCTCGTGAAATTGAACTTCCAAACAAGTTTGAAGACATGGGCGCTCGCATGGTTCGCGAAGTTGCGAGCAAAACCAGCGATGTTGCGGGCGACGGAACGACGACCGCCACTGTGATGGCCGAAGCCATCTACAATGAAGGTCTCAAGGCCGTTGTGGCTGGCGTCAGTCCACTGGACATGAAACGCGGCATGGATAAGGCGGTTGTTGACATCATCGCTCAGCTGCACACGATGGCTCAGGACTGCCGATCGAAGAAGTCGATCGCTCAGGTGGGCACCGTGGCAGCCAATGGTGACGCGGAAATTGGACAGATTCTCGCTGACGCCATGGAGCAGGTCGGCAAGGATGGTGTAATCACCGTCGAAGAAGGCAAAAGCCTCCAGACAAGCTTTGAAGTTGTCGAAGGTCTGCAGTTCGACCGTGGTTATCTGTCTCCGTACTTCGTGACGGATTCAGAGAGCATGGAATGCGTGATGGAAGACGCATACGTTCTGATTCACGAAAAGAAGATCTCCAGCATCAAGGATCTGGTTCCGATCCTGGAAAAAGTGGTTGGCTCCGGCAAGCCGCTGGTAATCATCGCTGAAGATCTCGAAGGTGAAGCTCTGGCGACGCTGGTCATTAACAAGCTGCGTGGCACGTTCAAGATTGCCGCAGTCAAGGCTCCTGGCTACGGCGATCGCCGCAAAGCTATGCTGCAGGACATCGCCATCATGGTTGGCGGAACAGCAATTTTTGACGACCTCGGCATCAAGCTGGACAGCATCGAACTGGCTGATCTGGGTACTGCTCGCAAGATCGTCATCGACAAGGACAACACGACCGTTGTCGAAGGTGGCGGCAAGAAGAGCGACATTCAGGCCCGTATCGAACAGATTCGACGCGAACTGGCCAACAGCACCAGCGACTACGACAGCGAAAAGCTGGAAGAACGGATCGCGAAGCTGGCTGGCGGCGTGGCTCAGATCAACGTCGGTGCCGCGACAGAAAGCGAAATGAAAGAGAAGAAGGCACGCGTCGAAGACGCGCTGCATGCAACTCGAGCTGCTGTGGAAGAAGGCATTCTGGCCGGTGGCGGCGTTGCCATATTGCGAGCTTCCCGCGCTGTGAAGCCTGGCAAGTTGACTCATGATGAGAAGGTCGGTTACGACATCATCGTGCGAGCCTGCCGTGCTCCACTGACGCAGATCGCTGCAAACGCTGGCGTTGATGGTGGCGTCGTCTGCGAGAAGGTTGCGAACGGCGAAGGTAACTACGGTTACAACGCCGCGACTGAAAAGTACGAAGACATGGTCAAGGCCGGTGTCATCGACCCGACGAAGGTCACTCGAACGGCACTGCAGAACGCGGCCAGCGTTTCAACGCTGCTGCTGACCAGTGACGCCCTGATCGCTGAAATGCCAAAAGACGGCAAGAAGGGTCACGCAGGACACGGCGACGAAGATCTTTACTAGTCGCTCGCCTTCAGTCTGAACCTCAGAAGCCCGGCTTTTAAAAAGCCGGGCTTCTTTTTTGCGCCGAGCGCGACCGACCCCAATGTCGTGGACTCAAGCATTCACTGCGCCCCCATCCGGCTCGTGACGAGATCAAGCCATGCGTTTCACTGGAAATCATGGCCCAACCAAACGATCTTCTTCACCATCCGCGTAAAGCGGATGGTGTCTTGCTGCGTAGGTTTGTCGCTGTTCTAGCTCCCATCTTGTCCACCGATCCAGACGAGCTGGATGGGGTGTGTTCGCTTGATTTTTACTTAAGTCCACGCCATTGGCGACTGACCCACCGGAGAAGAAGGTGGCGCGGTGCGGATTTCCTTCTGCAGGTCCGCGACCCAGCGTCTGCATGTTGCGGCCGAGGATCGCCAGCGACACGTATTCTTCGAGCGATCCTTAGGGGAATCGCAACTCAAGGATGGAAAAATCATCCAGAAATGGGTTGCCACTTTGGACGCGGCGACCGATGTTGTGAATACGTTCGATCACGGAATCGCCATGAGACAGGGGGGCTGACATGGCGGCGACGAACTCTTCGAACGGCCACATGGAGCCGTCCGGGCAGTGGAGTTCGCAGACGCCATCGCTATACAGATAGAGCCTCGCTCCTGGCTCGATCTGCTGAACTGCACCGCCGAATGGCATGTCTTCGATTGCCCCGTTCATTGGACCCTGACTTTCCAGCAGCTGACATGGAGCAGGTGCCTCCGGAGTTCCGGAGATCAGCAGAGCTGGCGGATGGCCAGCTCCGGAATAGTTCAGCTCACGAGTCGTTTTGTTGTAGACACCGTACCAGATCGTGAAATACATCTGGTTGTGTTTGTCCATGAGGAATGCGTTATTCAGAGCACTCAGTACCTGGCCCGCGTCTCGAAAGTCGCAGTTCGGCAAGCTTTGGGCGCGAAGGACATTCATTGCCGAAACGGACATCAGAGCCGACTTCACACCGTGTCCACAGACGTCAAGCAGGTAACATGCGAGGTGGTCATCATCGATCCAGTGATAGCCGAAAGAGTCACCTCCAAGCTTTGCGCACGGGATGAACTTCCAGTCAGTGATGATACTGTCGGTGTGCAGCCTTGCTGGAAGCAATGAAGTCACGTACTTTTCTGCCTCAGCAACATCCCTTGCCAGTTCCTCCTGGCTTTCTCGCAGAGCCTTGAATGCTTCGTTGCGTTCAATAAGATGTACGTATCCCTTCGAATGGTGGCGGATTCTCGCAACAAGTTCGACGCGATCGGGAAGTTTTACCAGATAATCGCTGGCACCGAGTTCGAAGGCTTTGGCTTTTGTGACGGGTTCTTCCTTCGAGGAGAGGACAATCACAGGCACATCGCTGGTTGCCGAATTGGCGCGATAGAATTTCAGCAGCAACAACCCGTCAATTTCCGGCATGACAAGATCCTGCAGGATGACTGTTGGAGAGAGATCACGGGCCTGATTGAGTGCCTGTGTTGGGTCAGCGCAATAGTAAAACTCTATGTCTGCCTCTGGCTCCAGCATACGTCGAATGGCTTCCGCGACGATTTTCTGGTCATCGACAAGTAGTACCCGAACGCGATGATTCATGTAAGGTAGTCCAGTCATAGTGGCTGTTTCTAGCAGCCGACAGTACCCCGACGCAATGGAGAGGACTGGAACCCGTCGCAAAATGGCGGTCAACGAATCGAATTTGCGGGATCGCCTCGATTTCTCGCTGAGAATCGAGTCTACTGGTTGTAACAGATATGACGAATTCCTGAGTGGACGCGGAATCTTTGAATGGCATCCGGCACGACTTTGGAAGGAAAATCTACTTATCGCCCGCCTTGCATGTAAAAGAAGCAAACGGGCGGACACTGAGGCGAATATCGGGGATGTCATGGGCAACGAAACGTTCAACGACGCATTCATGCTGGAGATCTTTCGGTCGGAAGTCGAAACGCACGTCGAAACTCTGACTTCCGGATTGCTGTCGCTTGAGCGAAACCCTGCGGATGCACGTCACATTGACGAGATGATGCGTGGGGCACATTCGATCAAGGGAGCTGCCCGCATCGTGGGAATTGACCCGGCCGTGCGGATTGCCCATGTCATGGAAGACGGCTTCATCGCCGCGCAGAGCGGCAAGTTGACTCTTCGCCCCGAGCATGTGGATACGCTGCTTCGCGGTGTCGATATGCTGAGTCGGATTGCGAATGGG
>Ga0138256_10009005_pt1 | contig 10478 bp, 8 predicted proteins | sample KNB2016incub_MG_FD_105486 | JGI IMG/M metagenome (GOLD analysis project Ga0138256, IMG submission 105486) | Active sludge microbial communities from wastewater in Klosterneuburg, Austria - KNB2014incub_MG | ecosystem: Engineered > WWTP > Activated sludge > Unclassified | place: Austria... | reverse complement strand
CTCTCGGCCAGAATTATCAAAAACCAAACAGCAATGGCTTTCGCAAAGGCCATCAGGGAACGCTCTCATCGTGCATTTTCATCCGGTCGCCGTAAAATACCGGTTCGCTCTTTTCAGCCAGGCCGGCGTAGGCGTGCCCGCGAAGAATGCGTTTGCACCGCGGACAATAATCCTGCAGCGTGTGGCCGTTTTCCATTCGATAATCGAACCCAAGCTGGCCAACGACCTTTTTCAGGTCATCTATCCAAAGCTGGCCGCTGAACATCGTCCCGCATCGCGGGCACACCGCCTGCTCCATCTCACGCGACCGCTGCTGATAAAGCTCAACACCGATCGACGCGGGCCGCTGGACAATATGAAAGAGCTTTCCGAATGGAATATAGAACAGCGTCATGATCACAAGTGCCTGGTGCGAAAGCGATATGAACGAATACATATAGCCGGCAAACCAGAGGCTCGACGCTGTGAGCATAAGACCCGAAACCGAAATTGCTATAAGTAAAAGATGCGGCGTAAAATCCAGCAGAAATGTTTGCGACGCGATCGCCCCGCGGTCCTTGAGGCGTCGGTGAATGGCGATGGCGCAGCCAGCGAGGACCATAACGGCGGTAAAGTCGAGCGCATGAAACTGGACCCACGCCAAGACACTTCGCCCGTCCATCACGGCCGTTGGAAATCCAAAAACATAGGCCCGGTAACCGCGTTCGCCCTCGAGCTTAAAATGAACCCAGCCCCAGGACAAAGGGAAAGTGATCAGGGCGGACAGAATACAGCCCCACATGATCAAAAGGTGCATCAGCCAACGCTGACGGCTACGCTTAAATATGAACCTCTGTTCGACAAGGTTGGTCGCCAAGGTCGTGGCGGCTGTCGCGGTATTCTTCGCCAGCTTTTTTCTTTTAAAGAATAGGTCGAGCCCACGCCAGAAATAAGCACGGGTTGCCGGCCGCTGCAGCCAGATCGCATAGCGGAAAACGATCGCTCCGAGGGCAACAATGCTGGCGACCGTGTAGCCAAAAAGGGCCGGGTCAAAATGTTCAAGGTTTCGTGAGCCGATCAGGACAAGCAGTGTAAGGACTGCTGATGCCGCTATTCCTAGCAATACCGGATTACGGTAGCTGATTTCGTTTCGGGACCATTCGATGTCTGACATTGCCATAGACGAAAATACTCCTCAATACTTGACGGTTTCGCTGTATTGCGCCTCAGACGGGATTTTCCGGGACTTAACTTGCTCTAAAACAATGACTTTCTTCATATAATAACATATTTGACTTTGGACCCTAAACAGCATCGGCCTTCCGGTTAAGTTTCGCCGCCCGCGTGCTGCCGCATTGTTTCCAGGATATCGGCTATATCCTTTTCGGTTGTATCCGGGTTAATAAAGCAAAATCGGGCAACGGTTTCAACCTTTCCGTTTACGCTCCATTTTGTTGGGGCAACCAAGGCAAAACCATCACGATGATTCTTATACGTCCATCGGTTATAGTCATCGGGTGCCCAACCAATGCGACGGAACAAGACGCATGACAAACTCGGCGGCCGGACAAGCTCGGTGAATCCTGTTTGCCCGATCTTTTCACCGGCGATACGGGCAAGTTCTATGCCCCGCTCGATCGCTTTTGCATACCGGTCCGTCCCGTGCATTGCCAGCGAAAACCAAAGCGGAAGGCCCCGCACCCTGCGCGTAAGTTGGACCTGGTAATCGGCGGGATTAAAACCGCGGGCACCTTCGTCCTGAAAAATATCAAGGTAAGATCCCGACTGTGCATGTGCCCGGCGCGCCAACTCAGGCTCGCGATAGATCACAGCTCCGCAATCATAAGGTGAGAACAGCCACTTATGCGGGTCGATGGTTATGCTGTCGGCCAGTTCTATCCCGTCAAAAAGATGCCGTACGGATGGAGCGGCCAGTGCCCCGCCTCCATAGGCGGCATCTATGTGATACCAGATTCCTTTTGCACGGCAGATCGCACCTATTCCGTTAAGGTCGTCGATAATACCGGCGTTCGTTGTTCCAGCCGTAGCGGCCACCGCGAACACCCTGCCGCGTTCGTCCGCGTCCATACTTTCCAAAAAATCAGCAAGATTCGATCCTTCGACCCTTTCTTCTGTCCTGATCATCACAATGTCGGCATCCATTACCTTTGCCATCTGCCTCACTGACGAATGTGCCCCTTCCGAGCTCACTATCAGGCCCCGCAGTCTTGCTCTGTTAGAGTTCGCCGCACGCCATTGCTCACGGGCCGTGACAAGGGCCGAAAGGTTTGCCGAGGTCCCGCCCGCAGTAAACACCCCGAAGGCCCCGGCCGGGAGGCCGGTAAGCGAAACAAGCCACCGCATCGCCTCGTTTTCGGCAAAAATGCACCCTGCGCCTTCGAGCCAGTACGCCCCGTGAACGCTTGCGGCGGAGGTAACAAGATCGAACATGACCGCCGCCCGGGTCGGCGATGCGGGAACGAAGGCGAGATGCCTCGGGTGATCGATCGCGACACTCGCCTTGATCAAAACATCGCGGAATAGGCGAAAGGCATTTTCGCCGCCGATCCCGCTACGCGTGATCGTCTCGCCCGCAATTTCTTTCAGTTCCCTTTCAGATCGCGGGATTCCAAGCGGCGGTTCGCTATTCGTGATGCGGGCGATAGCGAACTTCATTACATCAAGCGTCATTTCGACGATATCGATATCGACGTTGTGCATGTTCGCGCCTTTTTTTAGGGGTGGTTCAGATCCCTGCATAGTAACCGATAACGATCGAAACCAGCGTTAGAACGCCGTAAACAACTTCCCAAACGCCGATCCTCATGGCTTTGATCCTGGATCTATATTCCGATAACCCGACGATTGCCCTAACGAGAAGGAATACGAACATTGCCGCGGTCAGGAACGATGCCAGCCCAATGATCGCCAGTAAAAAGACCGCAACCAGTCCCGCCAGATGGGCGGCGATCGGCATCGTATGATCGAACGGCTTGCCTTTTTCCAACTGCAGCCGATTCCGCACATACAGAATAGACGGAACAAATCGGGCCGTGAAGACGGTCCAAACGGCTATTGCGAACGGCCACCCCAACCCGCCGGCGGCGATAAGCATGGCAGCAGACGCGGAGATCGCCGCCGCGCCGGCGATCTCCGCCAACAGGCTGCGCCCCTTGCTGGAAATATCCAGATAGAACTGCAGTGCCGCCAGCAGGGCAGAAATCAATAATGGGTATAGAATTGAAATGCCTGCCAACGATATGCCCGCCGCGGCCCCGATAAGGGAGATTGTCGCAAAAATGGCAGTATAGCGAATCGCGGACGCAGATGCGTCAGTTCTCTTTCGGACAATATAGTAAGTTTTAAGCGGCTGGCGTGCAAAGAAAGCCCCGATCGCAATCAGTGCGATCCACGGCGCCGCCGGCGAATAAGCGATCAAGCTTCCAGCGATCAACGGCTCGAAAAGAAAGGCCCACGAACCGTGTTCTGTCGGAAGAATTATCCGCGATGCGCTTATCCGCGGGCGTGAGATGATTCTAGCGGCTTCTGCTGACATCATTGTTCTGTTTGGCGGCATTCTGCTCCGGCCGGATTTGGGAACATATCGGACTCATCCTCGCCGGGACGCACCGTAAGGCATACAAAATCTTTCTCGATCAAAATACGCGGCACGAAACCTTCCGGGCTTCCGATCCCAACCTGGTCCGAACCCGTCCATGTAACCGCCAACTTTTTAGGCACAAGAACTTGCAATAGTCCATTCTCATATCCCGCGGCGATCTCTTTCGCCTCAGGATCGATTCGAAGCGAGTATGTGAATAGCTGGCCCGTTTTTCTAAAATCGACTGATTCCTCGACATGGCCGGAGGCGGCGAACTGTTCCAACTCACCGCGTGTCAGTCTTAATCGTATTGAGTTGCCCCGGACACGTAGTTTCATATTTAAGATCCTACCTGCAAAAAAGATCGGTGTTTGTGACTTAGGTTACAAGTTTTAATGAGACTTAGGCCTTATTGTCAGATGCAGGAGGCTTTTATACAAATGAATACCCTTACAAATATGACCGTTCGCGATATCGCGTTGGAAGCGCCGCTCACGACGCGCGTTTTTGAGAAATATAAGATAGATTTTTGCTGCGGCGGCCGGGTTCCCCTAGCCGAGGCATGTGAAAAGGCCGGAATTGAGCCGTCCGCAATAATGTCGGAACTCGAGCAGGTTTTTGCCGAGCATGACACAAGCAGCGAAGCCGCTGCCGAAAGCAAGAAGCAACTGGAGCTTATCGATCACATCATTCAAACCCATCACGCTTATTCGCGTAGCGAACTGACGCGGCTTTTGCCCTTGGCCGAAAAGGTTTGGAACCGGCACGGCGAAAATCATCCGGAACTTGAACGCGTAATGAATGTCGTTCAGGAAATGGCCAACGAACTTTTCGTTCACATGAGAAAGGAAGAAGCAATGCTATTCCCATATATTGAGCAGCTTTCCCGTGCGGTTGAACGGAACACGCTTCCGCCAACGGCACCGTTTGGATCAGTAAATAACCCGGTTAGAATGATGATGTTCGAACACGATCAGGCAGGCGAGATGCTCCGCGAACTCAGGTCGCTGACAAATGATTACGTTCCGCCGGCCGATTCGTGCCCAAGCTACAAGGGCCTCTACGCCGGCCTGGAAGCACACGAGAAAGACCTTCATCAGCACATCCACCTTGAGAATAATGTTCTGTTCCCAAAAGCGATCGCGGATGAAGAACTGTGCTTTAACCGCGTAACTGCCGCTGCGTGAAGGGTCCGAGTTCGCCCTTTGCAAAAAACCGGCGTCCGCCGCGAAACTTTGAGCGCGGAGGACGCCGGTTTTGCCGTGCTGCGGGCTGTCTCGTTACCCGTTTCAGCCAACTCGATCATTTTTTCGTTAATCTCTTCCATGCGACGGACCTCGCCGCCGTAATTGTTCCTCGAGGGGATTCCTTCAAATCTTGAACTGAATCCGCCGCACCCGATTCCGGCTCATGCAAGGATCTTTCCTGTGTCCATCTCGATGTCTTTATTCAGCCGCGGTTGACCAAATTATGACGCGGCACCTTGCGCTTCAATTCAGCCGGGCCTTTCATCTTTTCGCTGCAATTGAACTTGTTAAAATTTCACCCTCGGCCTGCAGGCTGTCAATTCTCGACCAATGTGCATCAAACCTTGAGATCCGGTAGTGGTTGACGGGATCTTCATTTTCATTCGCCGTACTAGTATCGATTGCAGGAAACTCTTATTATCTAGTGTTGGCCAAGTCGCTTGTACGATCACATCCTTCAAGCATTGCTGGAATGAATCTTTTTAGAAACGACAATTCAGCCTTTGGGCACATTTAAAAATTTGGTGAGAACTTTAGGTAAAACTTTCATACGCGCTCTCCTCGTGCTTTTTGCGGCAAGCTCGCTTTATGTGTCCGCCTCAGCTCAGAATCCGGTTTCGGTAACTATGAGCGTCTCTCCGGCGGGCGTACCGTCCGGCGGCGGCGGAACCGCGAAGATAAATGCCTCGATCGAGGGCGGATGGTATATGTATTCCATCTCGCAGGGGCCCGGCGGCCCGATTCCGACGAGGATCAGTTTGGGTGAAGGCCCATTCAAGATGGGTTCTGTTTCCGGCCCCAAACCAAAGGTAAAACTGGATCCGAATTTTGGGATCAATACAGAAACTTATGCCGGAAGCGCGGTCTTCAACATTCGGTTTACAGCCGCGACCGGTACGCCGGAAGGGCCGCAGGCCCTGAACGCAAGCATCCGCTATCAAGTTTGCAACGACACCGTTTGCCTTCCGCCAAAAACGGTCAAGCTATCATCGGCGATCACGATCATGGCCGGAAAGTCCTCTGTTTCCCCGACACTTACGCCAACCGCGACACCGACTCCAATCGCCAATGGCAATGTTGCGGCTAATTCCAATTCAAACTCGAACGCTGATCCCGCTGTTGATACAAATGCCAATGTTGACGCGAACACGGCATTTTCGTCGTTGATCGAACCCAATTCAAATTCAGGCTCTAACAGCTCTTCTACCCCGACAGTGGCACGTCCCGGTGAAAGCCGGTTAAACGACCAGCCGATCTGGGGCTTCATCTGGCTTGCGATGACCTTTGGAGCGTTGTCACTGTTGACGCCGTGCGTTTTTCCAATGATCCCGATCACGGTTTCCTATTTCACCAAGCATGGCTCCGATTCAACCGCTGGATCGATCCGTGACGCTTTGGTCTATGCATTTGGGATAATACTCACTTTTACCGGCCTCGGCGTTGCACTTGCCATTGTGTTCGGGGCTGCCGGGATCAACAGATTTGCTTCGAACCCTTATATTAACCTGCATGTAACGGCGATATTTCTCGCATTCGCATTCAGTTTGCTCGGCGCCTATAACCTCGGCGTGCCTTCAAGCGTTTTGACAAAGCTTGATAATCTCACTCGATCGAAAGAGTCAGGAAAAACAATTGGCCTGCTTCTAATGGGCCTGACATTCTCGCTTACTTCATTCACTTGCACGGCGCCGCTTGTTGGTACAATTCTGGTTGCTGCGGCGCAGGGCGATCTGTTTTATCCGATCATCGGGATGATCGCATTTTCATCAGTTTTCGCGCTTCCATTCTTTGTTCTTGCGATAGCTCCGCAATTAATGCATTCGCTTCCGCGTTCGGGAAGCTGGATGAACTCGGTAAAAGTGGTGATGGGATTCCTCGAGATCGGGGCGGCACTTAAATTTCTCTCGAATGTGGACCTAGTCTGGGGCTGGAACATTTTCACACGCGAAGTGGTGATAGCGGGATGGATCGCCTTGTCGGTATTGATCTTTTCGTATCTATTGGGCGTCTTCCGCTTTCCGCATGATTCCGAAGACCGTACCGTCGGCCTTGTTCGCGTCCTCAATGCTTTCTTTTTCGGAACGTTGGCGTTTTACTTGCTGACCGGCCTTTTCGGATCGCGCCTGGGCGAGATCGAATCGTTCCTTCCGCCCGCTAAAGAAGTTGGCGGCGTTTCACCGGCCGGCAAATCTATCAACGGTGAATTGGCTTGGATTACGAACGACTACCAAGCCGCGGTATCTCGGGCACAAACTGAAAACAAAAGGATCTTTGTTGATTTCACGGGCTATACCTGCACAAATTGCCGTTGGATGGAGGCGAATATGTTCACAAAGCCCACGATTCGCACGGAACTGGAAAAATTTGTGCGCCTTCGGCTGTACACTGACGGCGAGGGAGAGCCTTATGAAGGCTTTCAGAAAATGCAGGAACAGAGGTTCGGCACGGTGGCACTTCCCCTTTACGTCATTATCGACGCGTCCGACCAAGTGGCGGCGACGTTCGAAGGATTGACCCGAGACGAGAACGAGTTCGCTGCCTTTCTTCGCAAATGACGCGTTGCCGCCGACGTTCGATCCTGACCGGAAGCCTGACTTGAACATAATGAAGGACGGTGGACAGGATTCCATATGCGGTTGCGCGTGTATTCGACAGGACTTGATGGAGGCGGCGGATTCCAGGCCTAAACAAGAACCTGACCTTGCAACATCCGAATTCGTGCTTTTCCGAGAGCCTCTTTTAATGAAGCTGACGCCGCCCCTTGTTCCACGCAACACGGGAAAAGCGCCAGTTTCAAATGCCTCGATCGTGACCGGTCGAGGCGTTTAAGTGCATTGTGCAAAGCTTGACTATCGAAACTTCTGTTTACCGGTCTCAGCGGCATGCCCGACTGCCATTTCGGCTCCGATGTTCCGGATCGCGCTTGAAGTGCGATCTACGACAGATTCGAGCTTGTTCGGCCCAACGCGTAAAGCCTTTGGTTTGGGTACTACGTGTACGGTCGTTGGAAGCACCGCTATCATTCCCATGAACACAACCCCGAAAGCGATAAAGCCCAGCCACACGGCCACCATCGGCGTCAACGCTCCCGTTGCGAACAAGATCATCGATGCGGCAAGAAGTGTCGCGCACAATGAAAAGTAAATTTTAACGTACATGAGATCTCCCTTTTTATTTGTCTTGGCCGTCAGGCGGCTTGCGTACTTTCCACCAATTAATATTTCAAGATCCGTGCCAGACCAACACCCTGAAAATTCGGACTTCCAGTGTCGTCGGTGTGCGGAAATATTCGCGGTCAGCGCGGTTCCGGCCTAAAATTTCCACGGTCGGCTTGCCGATCAACTGCCGACGCGGTTATCCGCCGCGACGAGAAACGTGAACACGCCATCGCTCATAGTGTTGGGCACGGAAATTGTTCGGTCTATACTTAGGTATTGAGCAAGCAGGAGGTGAGTTACGTGAAAATTCTGATAGCCACGGACGGTTCCGAATTCAGCAAGGCGGCGATCGAGATGATGTGCAGTTCGTTCGCGAACCTGGACCTGATAGACATAATGGTCGTGTCGGTGTACGAAGAGAGGTTTGCGATCGCCACCGAACCTTACGCGATCTCGGCCGAATTTTATCAACAAATGATCGAAGCCTCGGAACAAAATGCCCGGCATTTTGCTGATGCGGCGGCCGATCTTATTCGTTCACGACTGGTCCGTGCTGATCTGAACATTGAGTTGAGGGTTCCCGCCGGACCGCCGGAAAAGATGATAGTCGAGGCCGCAACGGAATGGAATGCGGACCTGATCGTGGTTGGCTCACATGGACGGGGATTTTGGGGACGCCTGCTCGGGTCGGTGTCCGAAGGAGTCATGCACCACGCACCCTGTTCGGTTTTGGTCGTGCGCAAACAGGCTGAATGAATATCCCGCCGGAAGGATATGGGCCGGTTATTTGAATGAACTGAAAGTTCCGGCGGTGAATCGGCGGAAAGCCGGCTGATGACCATAGGGCCGTATTCATCGATCCTTGGTTTGCGTAAGCGGGCCGGCCATCGATAAATGCGGGCACACGAAAGTTCAGATCGGTATATGGTTAGCCGCCGTTTGACGCGAGGACATCCTTAACGGACTGCAAGAGTTTATGAGCGGTAAATGGTTTTGACAAGTGGATAGTTACGCCGGCCGCGGCAACCTCGTCGGCCTGCTCCCGATCGACCATTCCGCTCATCATTATTATTTTCTGCGTCGGCTCGGCCGCTTTGACAGCGGCTATCAGTTCGCGGCCGTTCATTACCGGCATCGCCATGTCAGTGATCACGACCGCGACGCCGCCGAGATTTTCATTCAGTAACCGAATTGCCTCCGAGCCGTTTTCGGCCGTTATCACTTGATAACCGAACTTCTCAAGCGTTGCCATAGCGGCATCCCGGATCGCTGCCTCATCATCGACAATAAGCACCAATTCGCCGCCGCCTTCCGGCAGTTCGGCTGCCATTTTCGATCTTGCTCTTTCGGCCGCTGTTTCGATAGCCGGCAGGTAAATTGAAAATCGCGAACCTTCTCCGGGTTCGCTATACGCGTTGAGAAAACCGCCGTGGCCGTGGACGATCATCAACGTGGTCGATAGCCCAAGCCCGGTGCCCTTTCCAAGTTCTTTGGTGGTAAAGAACGGGTCAAAGACCCGCGCAAGGACCTCGCCGGACATTCCCGTCCCGGTGTCTTCAATATCTATCTTTACATGTCGGCCGGGAATTGCATGCGGATATATGCCCGCCATTTGCGAATCAACGTCAGCGTTCTCTCCGCGAATAAACAACGTGCCGCCGTCGGGCATCGCGTCCCTTGCATTTATGCACAGGTTCATCAGGATCTGATGCATCTGTGTTGGGTCGGCCGCGATCGGCAAAAGATCGGTTGCAACATCAAACTTTACGTGAATATTCTTCGGAAGGGTTTCGACCAGAACCGCGATAAGCTCTTTAACGATATGACGGAGCTGGACCGTTACTTTTTCGCTGCCAAGGCCGCGGGCAAATGAAAGGACCTGCTTTATCAAATCCGCTCCGCGTTCAGCACTTTCTCTGATCATCTTCAGCCATTTTTCATCCTCAGGTGCCGGGTTGCGGAGCCGCAGCATGTCAACGGACATCAAGATCGGCGAGAGTACATTATTCAGATCGTGGGCGATGCCGCCCGCAAGTGTCCCGATAGACTCAAGCCGCTGCGCCCGCAGCAGCTGCGTCTCACTTTGTCGTTGTTCGGTAACATCCGTGTTGGTGATCAAATAGTAGTCCGGCTGGCCCTGTTCGTTTCTGACGAGCGTCCAACGGCTGCTTATATTGATCGAATTTCGTGATTTGGTATTGTGGATGAATTCGTTATGCCATGAATCATCTTTGCCCGGATGCGGCATAAATGTCTTATCAGGCTGGAAAACGCTGTTTATTTCACGGCCGAGAACCTCGTCCACGCTCCAGCCGTAAATTCGCTCCGCCCCCCGATTCCAGTAAAGAATGAGAAGATTTAGGTCGCAAACCAGGATGGCGTCCTGAGCCTGGTCCAAAAGGGACGCCTGCTGGCGTACTCTCTCCTCGGCAAGTTTGCGTTCAGTAACATCATACCGGATCGCCGTGTACCGGAATGGTTTACCGTCGTCAT
>Ga0138256_10009003_pt1 | contig 10479 bp, 7 predicted proteins | sample KNB2016incub_MG_FD_105486 | JGI IMG/M metagenome (GOLD analysis project Ga0138256, IMG submission 105486) | Active sludge microbial communities from wastewater in Klosterneuburg, Austria - KNB2014incub_MG | ecosystem: Engineered > WWTP > Activated sludge > Unclassified | place: Austria... | reverse complement strand
TGGCCAGCGAGGGGGCGTTCTCCCGAGTCATCGCCACCGACATCTCCGGCGACGCGCTCGCGGTCGCAAAGGAGAACGCCGAGCGACTACGGCCGGCGCTGCGTGCCGCGGTCGAGTTCCTCGCCGGCGATGCGCTCGCCCCACTCCGTGAGCTCACCGAATCGGTGGACGTGCTCGTTTCGAATCCACCCTATATTGCGTTCGCCGAGGCGTTGGAGCTGCCTCCCTCCGTGCGCGATTGGGAACCACCGCAGGCGCTGGTGTGCCCGGACGACGGGCTCGCCGTGACCCGCGCGGTGATCGCGGGGGGCGGGGAGCTACTGCGCGCGGGGGGGCTGCTGGCCTTCGAGACCGATTCGCGGCGTGCGGGTCGCGTCGCGGAGCTCGTCGGCGCCGACGGAGCGTACGAGGATGTGCGGGTGATGCACGACCTGACGGGGCGAGAGCGCTTCGTGCTTGCGACGCGTCGGACGCGCGCGTGACGCACGGCTGTCGCGCACGCGACCGCCAGAAGATCGACACGATGATCGACCGGGTGACGTTGGACCTGCTGTATGCCGCTCGACGCTGCGGCTCCTGTGGCACTGAAGCGTTCCGTCCGACCGGACGGCCATCGACGGCGCCCCCTTCACGGTGCGCGCCGGCATCGCGCCACGCCAAACGGACCTGAACATGATTGACCAAAAGGCGAAAGAGCTCGGCCGATTGATCGGACAGAGCGACGAGTACAAGGCACTCAAGCGCTCCAACGACGGACTCGGCGCCGACAAGGACTCGGTGACGATGCTGCGCCGCATGGAAGAGCTGCGCACCAATGCCCAGCGCATGATCGAGGCGGGGGAGGAGCCGACGGCCGAGATGGAGCGCGAGATGGACGAACTGCTGGGGCGCGTGCAGGTCAACGCCTCGTACCAGCAGGCGGTCGTGGCGCAGGAGAACTTCGACAAGCTGATGATGCAGGTGAACAACTGGATCGCCGAGGGGATCAAGAGCGGCGCCGCGTCGCCCATCATCACGCTCAGCTGATCGTGTCACGCGGCGCGCTGGTGGTGCTGGAGGGGGCTGAGGGGGTCGGCAAGACGACGCAGCTTCGCCGGCTCGCCGCGCGCTTGCAGCTGTCGGGAGTCGGGCACTGCACGGTGCGCGAGCCCGGCGGGACGCCGGTGGGGGACGAGATTCGTCGCGTCCTGCTCGACCCGGGCATGCACATCGTGCCGCGCGCAGAGGCGCTCCTGTTCATGGCCTCTCGCGCGCAGCTCGTCGACCAGGTGGTGCAGCCGGCCATCGCCCGGGGGGAGGTCGTGCTGCTCGACCGCTTCTTCCTGTCGACCTACGCCTACCAGATCGCCGGCCGTGGCCTCGAGGCCGCCGGCGTCAGCGCGGCCAACGCCTTCGCCACCGGGACGCTCGTCCCCGACCTCACGATCCTCCTCGACCTCCCGGACGGCGAGGGGTTCACGCGCATCTCCGTGCGCGGGGCGCACGACCGCATCGAGCGGTCGGGCGACGACTTCCATGCGCGGGTGGCGCGCGCCTTCCGGGAGTTTGCCGGCGACGAGTGGCAAGGGCGACACCCGGAGTGTGGTCGGATCGTACGGATCGATGCCCAGGGCTCGGAGGACGAGGTGAGTGAGCGCATCTGGCAGGCGCTCGCCACGCGATTTCCTGAAACGTTTCGGGACGCTCACGGGTCTCATCACTAACTCATGTCGATGCGCTCGCGCCTGTTCGTCGTGATGGCCGTGTTGGGGAGCTCCCTCCTGTTTGGCGGGTGGCTCCTTCGCCGCGGCCTGAGCAGCTCGACGAGCGGCCCGGTAGATGGGGAGCGCCTCTTCGACCAGGTCGTGACGCACGTGCGCCGCTACTACGTCGACTCGGTCTCCACCCCCGACCTCTTCGACAAGGCGCTGACCGGGATGATGGAGGAGCTGGGAGATCCCCACTCGCTCTACCTCAAGCCAGATCGCCTCAAGCGGCTCAACGAGGTGACGACCGGGAACTACACCGGGCTTGGCGTACAGGTCGACATTCGCGACAACTGGCCGACCGTGCTCGCCCCGCTCCCTGGCGGGCCGGCTGAGCGCGCCGGGCTGCAGAGTGGCGACCGCATCGTCGAGCTGTCGGGGAAGTCGACCCGCGGACTCACCATCGACGAGATTCGCGGTGTCCTCCGTGGCCCCGTCGGGTCGTCGCTCGAGATCGTGATTGAGCGCGCCGGGGCGCCGTCGCCCATCCCCGTGCGTCTCACCCGCGGCGAGATCCATCGTCGCGCGGTCAGGCGCAGCGCGCTGTTGGCCGACGGGGTCGGCTACATCGACGTGAAGGTCTTTTCGGATTCGACCCAGCTCGAGGTATCGCGAGCGATCGACTCGCTGAGTCAGGCCGGGATGACCTCGCTCATCCTGGACCTGCGAGGCAACCTGGGGGGGCTCCTTTCGCAGGGGGTCGGCGTCGCCGACCTCTTCCTCGACAAGGGAATGCAGATCGTGCGCATCAAGGGGCGCATCCCCGAGGCCAACGCCACCTTCTCGGACGAAACGCCGCAGCGCTGGCCGAAGCTCCCGCTGGTGGTGCTGGTCGACGATGGCAGCGCGAGTGCTTCAGAGATCGTGGCGGGTGCGCTGCAGGACCACGATCGCGCCGTGCTCGTCGGGCGCACGACGTTCGGGAAGGGGAGCGCGCAGTCGCTCTACCCGACGACCTCCGGTGGGGCGCTCAAGCTCACCACGGCGCGGTGGTTCACTCCATCGGGGCGTTCGATCGACCGGCGCACGCGCGAAGAGGCGGAGCCGGCCAGCGACGAGGACCGGCCTCGCTTCAAGACCGACGCCGGCCGCACGATCCTCGGCGGCGGCGGGATCACCCCTGACGTCGCGGCGGGCGACACCGCACAGTCGCCCCAGGAGCTGGCGCTGGCCGGCGCGTTAGGCAAGCGCGTCCCCGAGTTCCGCGATGCGCTCACGGCGCACGCGCTGCGCGTGAAGTCGTCCGCCCCTCCCGCCTCTCCCGACTTCGTCGTGACGCCGGCCATGCGCGACGGGCTCTGGCAGGAGATGCAGGGGCGAGGCTTCGACTTCGACCGGGCGATCTACGATGCGGCGGCGCCGATCGTCGTGCACCTCATCGCCCGCGAGGTGGCGCGCTATGTGTTCGGAGCGGCGGGTGAGGCGCGGCGCTCCATCGCCGACGACGAGGTGATCCAGGCCGCCGAGCGGTTGATCGCGGGTGCGAAATCGCAGGGCGAGGTGATCGCGCGCGCTGCCACAGCCAAGCCCAAAGACTGACGGCTTCGGCGACCACGCAGGGGGGCGCGCAGCCCGCCCCCCGACGCGTCCGCTACTGGATGTCGGACTGGTTCACCACGCGCACACCACGCGGCGTCTTGAAGCGGAACGCCTGCTCGCCAATGGCGGCGTTCGCCGTGAAGGCGGTGATCCTCACGAGCCGCACGATCCCGCTCAGTTCCTCGGCTTCGAACTGGCGCAGCGTCCCGTCGACGGTGTCGATCCAGACCTTGGCTCGCGTGAAGTTCCCCTCCTTGCCCTTGGGGACGAGGGTGACGGCGCGCGCGGCCCGGCCGCCGATCGTCGCGGCCCCGGCATCGCTCACGGTGTAGCGGGTGCGCGGGTTGCTGAAGAAGGCGCCGATGAGGTCCATCGACCCCTCCACGTCGGAGGTGAGCGGGGCCCGAATCACCTGCCCGGGGGTCGAACTGGGGAGGTAGACCCAGACGAACTTCCCGTCGGAGATGATCATGTCCCCCTTGGGATCATCGAACCGAAAGGCGAAGCGGTCGGGACGCGCCTGCTCGAACGCCCCACGCGACTGCAGCTTGGAGCCGGTGAGCGGATTGGTCACCACCTGCTCGAACGTCGCGCGGGCCGTGCGGACCTTCGCGTACGCCTCCACCGCGCGGTCGATCGCAGCCGCCGCGGGATCCTGCGCCGAGAGCGGAGCCGTCGCGGCGAACTGGCTCGCCAGCAGCAGGGCCGCCAGCGCCGCCACGATGGCGCGTCTGGAAGTCGTTGGGATCATGGGTCGCCTGAAAGAGACGGGGCGGGGCACGACGCCCCGCCCACCTGCTACATGGTACCGGGGCGCCCCTCGCTACGTTCCCGGCGGCGGGGAGATCTCCCGGCCGATCGCCTGCGCGATGAGGCGGACCTCCTCCATCAGGCGAGCGAACTGTTCCGGATAGAGGCTCTGCGCACCATCGGACTTGGCGCGCTCCGGGTTGGGGTGCATCTCGACCAGGATCCCGTCGGCGCCGGCCGCGACGGCGGCGCGCGTCATCGGGATGACCTTGTCGCGCAGCCCGGTGCCATGGCTCGGATCGGCGATGATCGGCAGGTGCGACATCTTCTGCACGATCGGGATCGCGTTGAGGTCGAACATGTTGCGCGCCGCGGTGTCGAACGACCGGAGCCCGCGCTCGCAGAGGATCACCTGCGTGTTCCCCTCGGCCAGGATGTACTCGGCACTGAGGAGCAGGTCGGTGATGGTCGCCGCCATTCCGCGCTTGAGCAGGACCGGCTTGCCGATGCGCCCCGCCGCCTTGAGCAGCGAGTAGTTCTGCATGTTGCGCGCGCCGATCTGGATGCAGTCGGCGTACTCGGCGACCAGTTCGGCCCCGGCCTCGTCCATCGCCTCGGTGACGACGGGGAGCCCCGTCTCGGCGCGGGCGAGGGCGAGGAGTTCGAGTCCTCGCTTGCCGAGTCCCTGGAACGAGTACGGCGAGGAGCGCGGCTTGAAGGCGCCCCCGCGAAGGGCCGTGCCGCCAGCTGCACGCACGGCGCGCGCGGCGCTGAGGATCTGCTCCTCCGACTCCACGGAGCACGGGCCGGCGACGATCACGATCGCGTTGCCACCGAAGGCGACGCCTGGGGCGATGTGGACGATCGTGTTCTCGGGGCGCCACTCGCGAGAGACCTGCTTGTACGGGCGGCTGACGTGGATGACCTGCGCCACGCCGGCGAGGCCGACGACGTTCGTATCGTCGACGCGACCGTCGTTGCCGACGACACCGATGGCGGTGCGCTGCTCACCGGGCATCGGGACGGCGGAGTATCCCATCTCGGCGATCACGCGGCAGACGGCGTCGATATCCGCCGGCGTCGCGGTGGTATGCATGACAACGAGCATTACATCTCCTGGAGGTCGAGCACCCACCCGTCGTAGGCGCGAATGACGCGCCCGTCGAACCCTTCGGCCACCTGGCCGTCGATGTCGACTGCCTCCACGGGAGGATAGAAGTGCGTGAGGGCGAGGAGTCGTGGGCTGGCCCTCCCCGCGATCTGGCCGCATTGACGCGGGGTCAGGTGCGATGGGATGGCCAGCGCGTCGGGGAGAGAGCACTCGAGGACGAGCGCGTCGCACTGCGACGCCCAATCGGCGAACGCCGGATCGAGCCCGGTGTCGCCCGAGATGACCACCCGCCGCCCCTGCGCCGAGACGGAATATGCCACACTCTCGGCCGTGTGCGGTACCTTGGCGGCCTCGATTTCCCCGTGCGCTGACATGGCGAGACGCCCCCCGGGCTCCACCTCGCGAATCACGATCGGGAGGGCGTCCCGGAGCCCCGCGCCAAAGGCCAGCGCCAGCCGATCGAGCAGCGCCGCGGTGCCGACGGGGCCAATGATCTCGATGGGCGCCTGACGCGGCGGCAGCATCCCGTAGCGCCACGCGTACAGCAGGTTGGCGACGTCGTTGGTGTGGTCGGCGTGAAAGTGCGTGAGGGCGAGGTGGGTGATGGTTGCCCAGTCGATCCCGAGTTGCGCCATGCGGTACACGGCGCCGCTCCCGCAGTCCACGAGGAGGCGGACGTCGCCGGACTCCACCAGCGTCGCCGATTGCACGCGCGCGGGGCTGGGAGCGGCGGTTCCGGTGCCCACCGTGCAGAGGCGCATGGGCGGTGCTACAAGACGGGAAGACGGGAAGACGAGAAGACGGGAAGACGAGAAGACGAGAAGACGGGTGAGCCCCGGACGCGCTTGGCGCGCCCGGGGCTCGAGTCCACCGACTTCGTTCGACGGCCCGGAAACACGTTAGGCGGGGGCCGTGGCGACTTCGCCCTCACGGGCCTCGCCGTCGCCGGCGGAGGTCGAGGCGGCCTCCTCGGCCGTCCCGTCGTCGACGATGTTGCCGCGCATGCGCACGCTCACCAACGACGACACGCCAGGCTCCTGCATCGTCACGCCGTACACTGCGTCGGCCGCCTCGGTCGTGGTGCGCGGGTTGTGGGTGATGACGATGAACTGCGTCTTCCCCTTGAACTGGTTCAGCATCCGCACGTAGCGCCCGATGTTGGCATCGTCGAGCGGGGCGTCCACTTCGTCCAGGAGGCAGAAGGGGGACGGCTTCGTGAGGAAGATGCCGAAGAGCAGCGACAGCGCGACCAGCGCGCGCTCGCCGCTCGACAGCAGGTGGATGCGCTGCGTGCGCTTGCCGCGCGGACTCGCATGCACCTCGATGTCGCAATCCAGCGGCAGCTCCGGGTTCTCCAGGCGCAGGTCGCACTCCCCGCCGCCGAACAGCGTCATGAAGATCTGGCGGAAGTTCTCGCGCACCTGCGTGAAGGTCGCCAGGAAGAGTTCGCGCGCCGTCGTGTCGATCTCGCGAATGGCCAGCTGCAACTTGTTCTTCGCCTCGGAGAGGTCGTTGCGCTGCGTGGTGAGGAAGTCGAGGCGCTTCACCTCCTCCTCGTGCTCCTCCACCGCCAGCGGATTGACCGGGCCGAGCTTCTCCAGCTCACTGCGCAGCTGCTCAGCTTCGGCGCGCAGGAGCTCGTCCTCCACGTCGACGGCCTCGAAGCTCGTCATCAGGTCCTCGAGCGGTCGACGCCACTCGGTCTCCAGGCGCTCGCGGATCGCCGTGCGGCGGCCGGAGAGTTCGGTGAAGCGCAGCTCGGCGTGGTGCAGCGCCGACTCGTGGTCGTGCGCCTCGCGGCGCGCGGCATCGAGCGCATGATCCGCCGCCTGCAACGCGGTGTCGGCGTCGCGCACCTGCTGCTCGGCGTCCGCCAGTCGCGCCTCGGCGTCGGTGAGCGTGGCGACGCGCGCGTCGAGGTCCATCTGCCAGACCGCCATCTGCTCGGCGAGCGAACGATCCGAGTCGGCCAGCGTCGACAGTTCGCTGTGCAGCGACTGCAGGCGCTGGGCGGCGTTCTCGTGCTCCTGGTCGAGGCGGTGGAGGCGATCGGTCGCCACCTGCAACCGTGCCTGCGACTGTGCCAGGGCGACCTGTCCGTTGGCGCGCTGCTCGCGCGCCGCTTCGAGCGAACGCTCCGCCTCCGCCGCCTGGGCGCGCAGCGCCTCGGCGTCGGTGCCGTGCGTCCCCAACGATTCGTGCAGCTCGGCTGCGCGCACCTCGAGCGAGGACAGGCGCGTCCCCAGCTCCTCCTGGCGTTCCGCGAGCCGGCGCGCGAGCCCTTCGGCATTCTCCATCTCGCGCACGCCACGCAGGCGCCGGCGCTCGAGCTCCGCGCGCAGGTCGTTGGCGCGGCGATCCTCGGCGTTGGCGAGGTTGGCTGCCTCGGTGGCCATCGCCACTGCGGCATCCGCCTCGGCCAGCGCACGGCGCGCTTCCTCGGCGGCCGCTGCGGCGAGTTTGCGTCCCTCGGCCGCCGCCTGCAACTCGGAGCGCAGCCCCGACAGCTCGGCGCGACGACGCAGCGGGCCGGGGCCCGCCGTCGTCCCCGGGAGCCACACGGCCCCGCGCGCATCGACGAAGCCGCTCCCTTCGTCGAGCGCGTGCACGCGCTCGAGCAGGCTGCGGACCCAGCCGGCCGCCGGCTCGGCGACTTCGACCTGCGGGAGAAGGTCGCCCGCGTCGGACGCCGCCGCAGCGGGCATCGCATCGAGCGGGAGGAGCAGGAGCGGGCCGGGGTTGGCACCGGCGTGCCACGTACGCACCGCGGCGGCCGCTGCCTGGTCACGCACGACGATCGCGTGGACCGTCATCCCGAGGAAACGTTCGACCAACAGCGCCGATGCCGACGACGTCGTGAGGAAGTCGGAGATGGGGCCAAGCACCGCACCCTCGCCGAACCGCTCCTTCTCGCGCAGCAGTCGTGCCGCGGCGGGGGCGAGCCCCACGCGCTCTCGCTCGAGCCCTTCGAGTGCGTTGACCTTTCCTTCGAGCGCGGTGTTGGCGTCTTCCGCGCGCCCCAGTTCGGCCCGGGCGGCGGCATCGCGCTCACGCGCGGCCCGCGCGGTCGCACGCGCTTCCTCCAGCGCCGTCACGGCGCCGGCAACGCTCACGCGCGCCAACTCGATCGCCTCTTCGGCCCCTTCGATCTCGCGGGCGAGCACGGCGGCGGCGTCGGCGAGCTGTTGACGCTCGAGTTCGAGCGCACTGGTCCGCTGCTCGAGTTCCGCGGTCTCGCGCTGGGCGCTCTCGCGATCGAGGTCGATGCGGCGCTGCTGCTCGCGCAGTTCACGCGCAATGCGCTCGGCGGCATCGACCGCCGCACGAGCGGCCGTGACCGCCTGACGAGCGGCGTCCTCTTCCCGCGCGTGAATCGACAGCTCTTCCTGCGCGGTCGCGAGTTCGCCTTCGAGCGTCGCCCGATCCTCGCTGGCGCGCACACGATCGGCGTTGAGGCGCTCGCCAAAGGCTTCGCCCTCACGGCGCTCCTCTTCGGCGCGCTGACGCCGCTCCAGCGCGTTGCGCTGTCGCTCCTCGGCGACCGCGATCTCCGACCGCAACGATTGCACGCTCTGTTGCTGCACCAGCGCCAGGCGCGCCAGTTCACCGCGGCTGGCTTCGGCCGAGGCGCGCCCTTCGTGCGCGGCGTTGCGCCCCAGTTCTGCCTCGCGCACGCGCGTGAGGTCGCCCGGTCCCTGCTCGCGCAGCGTGACCAGCTTCTGCTCCAGCTCCTGGAGTTCGATGTGCCAGGCCGCCATCTCGCGCGACGCGAGCGTCAGCTCCACCGAGAATCGACGCGCCGTGAGTTCGACGTTCCGCTCAGCGCGCTTGCGCTGGCGGGCGAGTGAGCGCACCTGGCTCTGCACTTCGCCGATGAGGTCATCGAGGCGCGACAGGTCGACCGTCGTCTCCTCAAGCCGGCGCTCGGTGCTGCGCCGCCGGTCGCGATAGAGCCCGACCCCCGCCGCTTCCTCGAACAGCTCGCGACGGTCGTCGGGGCGATCGGAGAGCAGGGCATCGATCATCTTCGACTCGATGACGATCCCCGAGTCGGCGCCGAGCCCCGTGCCCCGCAGCAGGTCATGAATGTCGCGCAGGCGGCACGGTGCCCCGTTGAGCAGGTAATCACTCTCCCCGGAACGCGACAGGCGCCGGGTGATGACCACCTCCTTGAAGGCGATCGGCAGCCCCCCGTCCTCGTTTTCGAAGACCAGCGACACCTCGGCCAGGTTCACGGCGCGGCGCGCCGACGAGCCTTGGAAGATGACTTCTTCCATCTTCGAACCGCGCAGGATGCGCGCGCGCTGTTCGCCGAGCACCCATCGCACGGCGTCGGAGACGTTCGACTTGCCGCAGCCGTTGGGGCCGACGATCGCGGTGACGCCCGAATCGAACGTCATCGTCGTCGAATCGGCGAACGACTTGAAGCCCTGCATCTGGAGCTTGGAGAGACGCACCTACGGAGTACTCCCGGCCCGCATGACGAGGGCCGACTGAATGTTCAGGCTGTCGAGTTGCTGCTTGAGCAACCGCGCATCCCCCTCGGTCGAGAAGGCACCGGCATACACATGCCAGACCAGGGAGGAGTCGCGCAGCAGATAGGCGGGAATGCCTCGTCCGCGGTAGGCCGCGACGCGCACCTGCGCGATCGCGTCCGACGAGGCCGAGTCCAACAGGAGGGCGAACGGTGTGCGCGCCACGGCGCCAGCGCCAGTGGTCAGGCGACCGTCGCCGCGCAGCGCGGCGAGATACTCCTCGGCACTGGCGCTATCGGGAAAGGCCCCCGACACCAGGCGATACGCCGGGACTGTATCCGCCCCGACCAGAACGGTCGAGAAGGTCATCGCCGGGAGCGAGTCCCCGCGGCGTGCCACGTAGTCGACCGCTTCCGTTCCGGATGCGGTGAGCAGGAGCTCGACGCTGAAGCTCGCCTCGTTGGCGACCGGCGCCGCGACGACGGGGGGCGGAAGGGTGACGGCCGAGTCGAGCGGCGGTGCGGGCTCACGCGTGGACCGTGCATCGATGAACCCCGCGAGCAGCGGCCGCCACTTGGGGGCGGTAAAGACCGCTCCCGCTCCCAGTGCCAGTACCACAACCGTCAGGATGGCCAAGCGTGCCCGGCTCGGGGCGGCACCCCGGGGGGCGAACGGTGAGATGGCCGCACCGCCGGTGGGGGTGTGCAGCGCCGAGTCGGAGCGCACCTCGGCCAGGAGCGCAGCGGCCGGGTTGGGCGAGACCGCCTCGCCCACCAGGACGATGCCGTCGAGGTGCATCACCATCTGCCCCATGGCCGGCACTCGCGCCGGCGCAGCGACCAGGAGGAGCCCCTGCGCC
>Ga0138256_10009002_pt1 | contig 10479 bp, 11 predicted proteins | sample KNB2016incub_MG_FD_105486 | JGI IMG/M metagenome (GOLD analysis project Ga0138256, IMG submission 105486) | Active sludge microbial communities from wastewater in Klosterneuburg, Austria - KNB2014incub_MG | ecosystem: Engineered > WWTP > Activated sludge > Unclassified | place: Austria... | reverse complement strand
GATGCTGCTGGCAGCGGCATACCTCCCCCTAGGCATGGCCAACGAACGTGATTCGGGCGTTTCCGCGCCGATGACACGGATCGATCCGGCCGCCTATAGCTGCGAGGACTATCTGCCTCAGCCGCAAACCGCCAAGAAGTCACGACGTAAACCGGCCCCGGTCCAGATAGTCCAGATGGACGAGTGGGGCATGATGGAACTTGAGCACTGCGACCGCATCCAGCGGCTTGCAGCGCTCACGGCCACGGGCGCACAGCCCGAGTTCTACGTCCAGCGCATCCCGAAGGATCGGCTGCCCGAGGGGTTCCGGCACTCCGTTCCCGTACTACGTGTGGTTTTCCCCGAACGTGTATTTTTCGACACGGCGCAAGCTTCGATGCGCCCTGAAGGGCTTGAAATCGCACGCATCGTCGCGACGAGCCTGCAGAAAGAAATGCCCGATGTCACATTGTTCGTCGCTGGTCATACGGATTCTCGTGGTGGACGCGATTACAACCAGAACCTATCGGTGGACCGCGCCAACAGTCTGGCCACCGAAATCCTGCGACAGGGTGTGAACCTGGCCGCGGTATGGCGCATCGGCTTCGGCGAAGACATGCCTCTGGTGCCCGAGATCGACGACATTGCGATGGGCCAAAACCGCCGAGTGGAGTTCCTGTTTGCTGGCAAGCCTGAAGCCATAGCGACGTGGCTGGCGGACATGCAGCTGGCAAACCTGTGCTCCGGTGCTTCGCGTGACGAAACGAACGGCTGCAAGCGCTCGCTGGAGTTGCGCAGCAGCTACAGGGCCGAAGAACTGGTCGTGGCCAGAAAGCCGGGGAAGAACATCGCACCGCCAAAATTGAGCAGAACCGTTAACCCAAGTAAGGCGGGCAAAGCGCTTGCCTCGCCCGATCTAGAGACTTACGGAGTTGATCCACAGCGTTCCCGCAAGTTCGTCATCAACCCGATCAGCCGCACCATTGCTCTGACCTCCCCTTCCCTTGGAGCTAAACCCTGATGGACCCGATCGAAACCTATTGCAATCTCGATCTTGGGCCGTTGCGCCAGGAGTTGCTGGAAGGCGTTCAGAGGGAGTCTGTTTTCACCCAACTCGAACTGAGTGGCAGCTATGACACTGTGGCCGGCATCACCCCGAATGCCAAGACTTGGCTCAAGAACAAGGTCGAAACCGCGCGCGAAAATGCGCTTTCGGCGGTTCGAAGGATGGCATCGGGCCTTTCGCTAGACGGTGGTGCCTCCGGCTTTTGCCCACCGCTGGAAGCCGATGAAAAAGCGCGCGACAGCGCCAAACGGTTGAAGCAGGAAACGGAGGAATACGAGAACAGGAACCGCACGCTGCTAGGGCAACTCAGGGAGAACGACACCCGCTATCGACAGATGCGAAACGAGTTCGGACGCGAGGCGAAGGTGCCCTCCCCTTGGCTCGAGTATGGCCTGCTGCTGCCACTTGTGGTTCTGCCGGAATCGCTGTTGAACTTCGGCGCTTTCCGCAAAGCGCCAATGATCGACTCGGACTTCATGGCGCTTGGCACGACCTTGCTGGTCGCCTTCGGTGTGGCTGTCGCTGCTCATTTCATTGGCCTGTTCTTCCGCCAGTTCAACTATTCCTGGCGCGGCGACGACGACGCCCGCAAGCACGATGCAATACGGCAGCTCATGATCGGTCTGGTCACTTTACTGGTCTGCTTGGCCGTAGTGGGCGCCGCCCGCTACTACTACGTCCTACCGAAAATCCAGCAGGCGATCGTACTTGGCACAACCCCACCTAACCTTTTCTTTTCCGTTGCGTCGATGCTATTCGGCAACCTGCTGTGCTTTCTGATCGGTGCCGCCTGCACCTTCGCCCTGCACGACAAGAACCCCGACTACGAAGACACGGCACGCGCCTTGCGCGTGCAACAGAAGCAGGCCGATGCGCTCCGGCGCAAGCAGCTTGACCCAAAGGTGAAAGAAATCGCCCGGCGTCAGGCGAGCGACCGCAGCGACATCGAGCGCAAGACCAGGACCATGCAGGCGCAGCCAGACTACCCCGGGGTGGTTGGTGAGCTGGAACGCATCCTGGCCAAGGATCGCGAAGTGGAAAGCCTGATGCACGACTACGCCAGCCAGCTCGGCAGCGCGCTGGAAGCGAAGCAACCGAGATTCCAGTTTTCGATCAAGGACTACTCAGGCGGCACGTTGAGCACCCGCACCCTGAGCATTTCCGAGTACATGAACCATCCCATCCAACTGCTGAGGAAGTGACGATGCGACGTCCTGTGCCCGTGGCTCCCCTGTATTGCGCCATTGCGTTGGGACTGTCCGCCTTGGCTGGATGCGGAAGCGGGAGCGGAGACTCGCCTGCGACAACGGCGGGAAAGTCCACCTCGCTGCGCATGGAAGCGTGGTGCGCCATGCAGGACTTGCCGCCTGCGCTGCGCGAAACGTTCATTGTAGTGGACGAGCGCATCCTGAAACCTGCTCAGCAAGGCAATGAGTTCGCCGAGAAAAACAGTGCCGTGCGCGATGCTGTGATGTCATTCGCCGACCCCGGCTCTGCGCTGGAGAACGGGCGCAGCGCCGCACGCGAACGGATCACGCTGATGGTCGCGCCGGCGGACGGCTCGGCCCCACGGCAGTTGTTCACCGGCTGCCTGCCCGGCCTGACCCAGGCCGAGCGCACCGCAGCCCTCCAAGGCGAATCGGGCGTGGCGCGCTTCTTCTCAGGCGGGAAGATGCAGGAACTGGACGAGGCCATAGAAACGTTCCGCGCCACTGTGGCAGGCGCGTTGATCCAGGCAGCGCGCGCAACCACGCCTGCAACCGCATCCGGCGAAAAGAACCCTCTGCTGTCAAGCTTGGCCGCCACCAGCCGCATATTCCGCAAGACCGACACGGTGCCGCGCGTCGTACTGGTCTCGGATGAGCTGCCGCAGCCCACCGTACAGGACATCGTGGCCGCGCGGCAGGAAGCGCTGGCGCAAGCCGCGCGCACGCCCGTCGATTTCGGCGACGCAGAAGTGATGGCCATCGGCAGGGGCGGCAACGACAACATCCGGCACGCATTCCTTCAGACCTACCTGCTGCGACTGAACGGCAAGCTGGCCTCGTGGTCCGCCGACCCATCGGGCGCGACGCCCACGCCGGCGCCCAGTACGCTGCGGCGCTACGTCGGCACCGCCCAGTACCCGGGCAGTCCCGAAGGCATCGTCCGCATCCGCCTGGCGATGGACAGCGATGGCAAGCTGGTCAACTCATGGCTGATCCTTACCGGCGCTCCCTACGAGCGCGCCATTCCGTTGACCGGGCAAGGGGTCTGCAACGAAACCGGAGATTGCAAACTCCGCGCGGACAACGAGGGCTTCGCCAACGTCTGGGTGGCCGCGCGCGGCCAGAAAGATGACGTGCAGTTCGACAACGAGGCTCCCTTCGGTGGCATGCGCGAATGGACGCTGGAAACCAGCGGGAACGGGCTGCAAGGCGAAATCTTCGACAGCGCGGTATCGCAGGTCGGTTCCGTGCCTGGCCAGAAATCCATTGGCATCAAGGCAAGCCTGGATCCGAAGGCGAACTACTGATCGTCAATCACAGGGGACAGGAAATGAAACCACGGACGCTTCGCGTCATTGCCGCATCGGCCATCGTGACGATGCTGGTCTCGGGCTGCGCAACCACCGGGAAACCCTTGACTGGCAAGCAGCTGGCAGCCCGTTGCGCCGCTTACGTCCTGATCGGCGCTGGACTGGGTTCGACGAAAAGCAAGGCGGGGGCCGGCGCCGCAGCCGGTCTTGCCGCGTGCCTTCTGAACGTTGCCTTCAACGAAGCGGAAAAGAAGCGAATTCGCGACGCCCAAGCCAAGGCGGCGGCAACCGGCAAACCGCTGGAGCAGAGCTGGCGCGACGAAAACGACGTGGCGAAGGGAGTGAAGGTCACCGCCGGCAAGACGCAAAAGGTACAAACCGCTGGCACCACCCTTCTATGCCGCACCGTGGAAACAACGCTGACGGCTGGAGAAAAGACCGGAACCCAAAGCGAGGAATGGTGCCGCGCCCCGGGCGGGGGCTACAAGCCGCGCTCCGAGTTGGCGGTCACTTAGGAGGGATGACCTGAACTATCGTGGTCTCCCACCGCAAGCAAACCGTTCGGACGTTGATGCAGGCATTGGCTTTATGCGCGAGCCAGTTGCGCCCTCTACTGGCACCAAGGGAGAGATTCTCATGCGACGGACATACTTCATTGTCGTTTCTATTGCCCTCATGGCCTCGATTGGCGGCTGCTCTGTCGTGCCGCTTCGCCAAGCTGCCTCGGCCGAGGTAATTCCCTGCGCCGCAGCCGACATTGTCATTACCGATGGCCCTGGAATTCTGGTCCAGTCTTGGACCGCCACATGCAAGGGAAAAACCTATCGGTGTTCCGCTTCCGCGCCTGGAAACGGGACTTATCAAAACGTGTCGTGCAGACAGTAGGCCAACCTGCCCTCCTCGCATACATTTGGCGTTTTTGAGGCCGGCACCGCACTGTTTCGGCATAACAGCCAACTGAGGCGCTTGCTGCTGTTTGCCTCCATCACGCCAAAACGCAAGGCGAAGAAAACAGAAGGAGAGACCATGAGAATTCCGATCGCGATCACCTTGATGGCTTTGATCATTCCATCGGCCATCGGGGGCGAGAAACCGGCGACGAACTTGGCCGACTATCGCCTCACTACCGATGGACTCGGGCCATTGAAGATTGGCATGACATCTGCCCAAGTCATCAATGCCGGCTTCCCGCTTGGCGCGCCCAAGTACGGATTCGATAGTCAGGTATGCGAGCAGTATCCGCTCGCAGGCCACAAGGGCATCTCGCTGCTATTTCAGGACGGCCGCCTGACGCGCGTGCAAGTCACGACTACCAGCGTCCAAACCCGGAGTGGCGCACATGTCGGGATGCGTGCGGATCAAGTGGAGCGCATCTATGGTAAGAAGCTGGAAGTCCTTCACTTTGCAGAAGTGGGCGAGGAAGGGGGCGGCGGAACCATGCGGCTCTATTCCGGCGACCGTAAAAGCTCGGTTGTCTTCCAGACGGACGAGGATTCGGTTCACGGCACAAAAAGGCGGCCGGTCGTGACACAAATCAGAAGCGGCCCCGCTGCCGATCGCTACGAGTCTTGTCTCTAACAATTTCGATACTTCGCGCACGAGCAAAAAAAGCCCGATGAAAGTCGTGATCACAGCCATGCTGCTGGCAACCGGCAACTTTGCGGCTGCCGCCGACTTAACCGACCGCAAGCTCACAACAGACGGGCTTGGCCCGCTGCGTGTAGGCATGAGTTACACCGAGTTTGCGAAGCTGGGGCTGCGTCACGGCAATCCGGATTTCAGGAACACGGATTTCTGCACCTATGTCAGCCTTGAGGGCGTTGAAGGGATTGGGGTTTATTTCACCCGCGATGCAGGCAAGGAATTCCGCTTGAGCACCGTGCATGTCCAAAAACAAGATGTCAGCACGCCGAGTGGCGCGCATGTCGGCATTACGCTACCCGAATTGAAGCGCATCTATGGAGCGAAGCTGACCACAGAACGAATTCGCTGGCCCGACCAGGATCTGGGGCTGCCGGAAAGGATTTTCCAGGTCAAATCGGATAGCGGTCGCGCCATGGCGTTCTACCCCGATGACGACGACAAGAATCGGGTGGGAATGATCCATGCCGGTAGCTCCACTGTTTACATTGATTGCTTTTGATTGGCCATGAAGCTCCTGACCGCACTTTTTCTATCCATTGCATGTGTTGGCAGTGCCCATGCACAGGAAAAGCCAATCACGGCCCGCGCCGACATGGCGCAGGAAAAGCTGCGACGGGGCGAAACGCACGATGGATGGAAATTCGCCAAGGGCGGCCAAGCCTTGTTCCGCAACAAGCGCATCGGGGAGCCGGTGAGGGGCGAATTCGTCGAACTGCGCTTCTCGAAAGGCAGCAACAACGGAGCATTTCGCTATGTATTGTGGTGGGACGTGGACAGAGGCGTGGCGCAGGCGCTGATCTGGGACAACGCAGCACAGTCGGTGAAGGCAATGTTCCCGGCATTGCCCGAGCAGCAATGGGACGGCGTGTTCTGGTCGCCCGGCGGCAAGTACGCGGTCGTCCCGCAGGCCGGCGAAGTGCAGGAAGCCGTGTACGTCGCCAATCTGGCCACCGGGCATGTCCGCAAGCGCAACGTGGTCGTGCGGGCACTAAAGCCTTGCGAGAATCAGGCGCTCGTCGATCAGCCTGCAACTTGGAAAGGTGATTCGACATTTCGCCTGAACGTGCGGATCGCCGAAAACCCATGGCACGAAGGCGGCGCGAAGTGCAAGCCAAAGCCCAGAACCGTTCCTTTCGATGTGCCGATGGAGTGATGGTCGTGGCCCGAAGCATGTTCGCTCTGCGCTGGGTGCTGGTTGTGGTCCTACCATTCGTTTCGAGGTGCGCATGCGCACAGGGCGCAGGCAAGTGGCTGCCCGTCACGCCCGGAGGACCGGATTCCTCCCCGGATTATTCGTGGGAAGAGAATTCCAGCACCAACTGCCTGCGCCCCACCGACGACGCATACAACGCGCGGCTGGAGGCACTGAGCAAATTGCTGTTCGGCACAGCGCCAACGGCAAACGCAGGCTGCGTGACCGGGGTGTATCTGGAGAACGGCTACAGTGCGCTGATTCCACAGATGGCCCATCACGCGGGCATCGACTTCAGGATCGTGGACGGCGCGACGCGGGTGTATTCGCCCATATCCGGAAAAGTCGTGCTGGCTTCGCTTGACTCAAAGACAGGGGCCTCCACCCTGACCATCCGAACCGAAGACGACGCCTACAACGTCCTGCTTTTGCATTGCTCGTCGCACGAGCACCGCCGCAATGGCCTGCCGGTTCCGGCGCTGAAGGAAGGCGCGACCGTGGTGAAGGGCGATCAGGTCTGCATCGCCGGCAGCATCGGAGCCGCGGCAGCGCACCTGCACGTCGAAGTGAAGCGCGTGGGGCAGGACGCAGGGCGCCTGAAAGCGATGTTCGGCGGCGCGGGCGCATGCAAGAAGTCGCCCTGCACGCTTGCCGACGTGCGCGCGAATACGGTTGATCCGACTGTGCTTGTTGCGGGATCGGGAACGCCATCTGGCAGCAGTACTTCGCAAGTGCCCACAAGCGGTGCGGCAATGACCAGCGCCACAGTACGGGACGATCAAGCGCAGTTCACGTTTCCCATCAACCCGCAAAGGACGTGGGAATGGTGCGATGGCGGCGGTGCGGGAATGCCCTATGGCTGGAACGTGAAGGTCGCAAATGCCGGGAAGCGCTACGAATTCGGGTTCTCGACGTTCTCGACGCAGGGTGCTGGATCTTGTCACCAAGGCAATTTCGAGAAATTGCTCGGACATGGCCAATTGAGCGCATGGAAAGTCAATGCAAACGGCGGCTCGTTGATTCAAGGCGCACAAGTGAAATACGCCATCAGTGATGGCGGAAAACGGCTTCACATCATTCTCAATGACAGGAAAACAATCGACCTGCTCTTTTCCGGCAAGCCGAAGATCGTCACCTTCGAGTCGGTAATCGATTGGAATAAAACACTTGTTCATGTTCCCGTAGTTTACGTTCCTCCACTCGCAGGTAAACAGCCGGTATTCCAACGCAGCAATAGTGCTTCAACAAAATCCGCAACATTCAAGGAACAGCTTGCTGCGCAGATGGTGAAGAATGCCTACAACCCGGCGCATTTCAAGGATTGTCTGAGGAAATCAGGCGGTATCGACAACGTCGTAGATATGGAATCCTATGCACTCAGCCTGGACGGCTCGAAACAATACCTCGTCACGGGGAAGAATGAGTGCGCAATCGGCGCACGAATGCCGCTCGCATGGATTTACGAGATGAAAACAGGCGCGGTCCGGATCCTGGCAGACCTCGGTCCGGTGGACGGGGTAGAAAAGACCCGGAATCGCACCATGGGTTATCTCGACATCAAAACGTTCAGCATCGTTGGCGCTGGCTCGGAAGCCTGCGTCAACACATACAGGTTCGATGGCTCTCAGTATCGCGACACAGGGATCGTGCAATGCAACCCATTGAATCCCTAAAGAGCATGCCAATGCGCTTGATGACGATCGTTCTTCTGGCACTTCTATTGCCCTACAGCGCGATGGCGCAGAAGAAGACGTCTGCAGCCAGCGTCTCGATTACGGATCGTCGTTTCGTCGAGGAAGCCGCAGCGGTTCTGGTTGCGCAGATTGGCGATGGCATTGCGGAGAGCGAACCACGCATCGTGTTCGGCAAGGTTTCCGGAGGCACAGGACAAGATGCCATCGTCTATTTCGGTTACGAGGGCTTGTCCGGCGGCAATTCTGTACATGAGTACTTGGCCGTCTATGCCGCCATTCCGTCAAGGCCAGGACTTTCACGCTCGCGTCCGTATCGGCTGGCTGCCGTCAAGCTGATCGGGCATCGTGGATGGCGCAGCTTCGATTCGACAAGAATCGTCATCCGCAACGGAGTAATCACCATTCCCGGAAACTATTGGAAGCAGGAAGACGCCATGTGTTGCCCTTCCGGAAATATATCCACCACATTCAAGCTTCAGAACGGCGAACTCGTCGAGGTAAAGAAGTGAAAAATGCGGTTCTCAGCCGTGGATTTTTCTCGTTCGCCATCTGCCTGCAAATTTCGGCCTGCGGCCAGCAACCATCAGGCAATGCCGGAAACCCCGCCATCGCACAAAGGCCTGTCGCATCCAACGATGCCATCCGGGCACATATCCATGCCCAGCCAGAGGAAACCCGGATCGTGAACACTCCCGTCGATGGTTTCCTTTCGCTGCGCAGCGAACCAAGCACCAGCCAAGGCAAGCGGCTGCTCAAGATTCCGCACGGGACACTGCTGCAAGCCGGAGACTGCGTTTCCACCACAAGGGCTCAACGCTGGTGCAGGACGACGTATCAAGGGCAATCGGGCTGGGTGCTGGATCGATACCTGACCTCCGGAAATTCCATCGCCCTCGACACCATCGGTACTGGTCAGAATGCCCACCATGCGACACCCGGGATCGATTCGCCGCTCCGCGAGCAAATCCTCGATCTTGTTCGTGGCCCTGCTCAGCGGAAATTCGGACAACCAATCAATTTCAAAATAAGCACACTTCGCGTCACCGATCGTTGGGCGTTCCTGATGGGAGATGCCATTCAATCGAACGGAAAGCCCATCGAATTCAGCACCACTCCCGGCGCCGCGGAATATTTCAAGCACCCGGTGTCCGGGTTCGAGAACGCGCCACCGACATGGCACACCGGGGTCATCGCCCTCTTGAAGAAGGACGGAACCGGCTGGCAGATCGTCCATCTCGACATCGGCGAATCTTCGGACGCTTACTGGCAGGACGTGGGATTCGCAAAAACGTTTGGCGCACCCAATGAACTCTTTCTCGATACGCCTTGATCCGTCGTGGCAACGATCACGAAGACACTGCTGAAGCGCATCGCGGCTGACCTTGCGGGACATCCGCTCAGGACAGGCGAGTTTCGTCCGATCGCCAAGATGGGGGCGTACTACATTTCGCGCGAATCGGCCTTCGACGGCTTGAAATGGTTGTTCACCATGGAAATCGACGGGCAGAATCACTACATCTTCTACGCCCCTGCCTGTCGGGCAACACACGACGACTGATTCCCCAGGCATGGACGGCATTCAATCGAGTGCAGGACATTTTCAGAACAGCTCACCGTTCCGGATCGATCACGGCTCCCAGCAGCGACAATTCCGCGCTGCTCGCGCCTAGTGCCCTGGCGCGGCGATCCCATCCGCGTACCGCGCTGCGGATCTCCTCCACGATGCCCGCTGCGCGATCGGCATTGAGCCGGCAATAAGCACGCTGTGTCTGCAGCAAACGGTGTCCGGTGTGGGATCGCCTGTTGCCCTATTGCTAGACTGGCGACATGAGCTTCTCCCCCCTCTCCCTCACCGGCAGCACGCCGGAACAGTACGCGCAGTTGCTGGAACAGGCGCGCGCCCTCCTGCATGGCGAACGCGACCGCGTCGCCAACGCCGCCAACCTGTCCGCGCTGGTCTATCACGCGTTGCCCGGGCTCAATTGGGTCGGGTTCTATTTCTTCGACGGTACCGAACTGGTCGTCGGCCCGTTCCAGGGCCTGCCGGCCTGCGTGCGGATCCCGCTGGACAAGGGCGTGTGCGGCGCGGCTGCGAGCACACGCGAGACCCAGCGGATCGAGGATGTGCATGCGTTCCCGGGACATATCGCCTGCGACTCGGCCAGCAACTCGGAACTGGTGGTGCCACTGGTGGGCGCGAATGGCGAACTGGTCGGCGTGTTCGACCTGGACAGTCCGTTGCACGCACGTTTCTCCGTTGAAGACCAGCAAGGCCTGGAGGCAATCGCCCGGGCATACCTGGAGTCATTGGCGTGAACACTGGCCCGAAGCTGCGCAACATCGGCCCGAAGTCCGCCGCCTGGCTGCGCCAGGTGGGCCTGCGTTC
>Ga0138256_10009000_pt1 | contig 10479 bp, 6 predicted proteins | sample KNB2016incub_MG_FD_105486 | JGI IMG/M metagenome (GOLD analysis project Ga0138256, IMG submission 105486) | Active sludge microbial communities from wastewater in Klosterneuburg, Austria - KNB2014incub_MG | ecosystem: Engineered > WWTP > Activated sludge > Unclassified | place: Austria... | reverse complement strand
GCCTCACGCGCGCCCAGCCGCTCCATCGCCTCCTGCGCCCGGATCAGGCGCGTCTGCGTGGCGGTCAGCTGGGCCTGCACGCCCTCCCGATCTCGGCCCGCCAGGCGGGCCTCGATCTCGACCATGGCCATCCGACCACGATCCAGGTTGGCTGGACGTACGGCCTGGGCCGCCTGCAAGCGCGCCTCGGCCGCCGCGACCGCGGCCTGCCGCAGTGCGGCGTCCCGCTCGCGGGCCGCCGCCTCGCCTTCCAGCCGGCCCAGCCGCAGGGCCAGGGCAGCAGCGCGCTGCTGCCCCAGCACCAGCGCCAGGCTCAGGATGGCGAGGGTCAGCAGCCCGCCACCGGTCAGCGCCGTCGCCAGCGCCGCGGGCAGGCCCGCACGCCCACCCACCAGCCCGTTCGCCAGCCCGATCGCCGCCGCCGCCATCGCCGCCAGCAGCCCCCAGCGCAGGCCGGCCTGCCGGGCCTCCAGCCGCCGGCGCTCCTCGCGGACGCCTTCCACCGCGAGCGTGGCGCCGTCGTCCACGGCCTCCCGCTCACCGGCCGCCAGCCACTCGCCCAGCGCTGCGCGCACTTCGAAGGCCCTCCTGTCCTGCTCCAGACCGCCCATGGCGTCATGGGCCTCGCGCGCGGCGGCGCGCGCCTCCACGAGATCGCGGCGGGTCTGGTTGAGGGCGCCCAGGTCGGTGGCCAGGATGTCCAGCTCGGCGTCGCGGCGCGCCACCGCCTGCCGCAGCGCTTCCGCCCGCTCCGCGCCACGGTTCAGCCAGTCGCGCCGCCGCGCCAGGCGCCGCAGGGCCAGGCCGCGGGCCATCACCGCCGGCAGCTCCTCGTCACGAGCCAGGCGGCAGCGCTCCGCGAGCTCCCGGGCGCGGGCGGCGACGGCGGCGGCCTCCGCCGCCTGACGTGCGGCCTGGCGCGCCTGTTCCAGGGACGCCAGGGCCTCGGCCAGGGCCTGGGCCTGCGCGGCCTGCGCGGTCAGGGCGGCTTCCGCCTCGCGGGCCAGGGCCAGCTCGGCATCAGCGGCCCGCAGGCCCAGCAGCTGCGTCCTTGCGGCATCCAAGGCGCCCAAGGCGTCCAGCCGGGCCAGGTCAGCCTCCAGTTCCCCCACGCGAGCTCCCGCGCGCGGCAGCTCCTCCTGATAGCGGGCCAGGTCGCGGCGGTCCGTCAGGCGCGCAAGGGCCTGGCGGTCCGTCAGACGTACCTTCAGCCGTTCGGCGACCGCCAGCAGGTGATCGAGGTTGAGCAGCTTCATCAGGCTCTGCTCGCGCTCGGCGCGGTTCATGCCCTCCAGCTTGTCCAGCTTCTTCTGCTCCACGAAGCAGGTGTTGAGCAGCGATTCGGCGTCGAAGCCGAGCTCTGCGGCCACGCGCAGGTTGACCTCGCGGTTGCCGCGGATCTGCTCTTCCAGGCCCCCGTCGGCGCGCAGGAGGTCCAGCTCCCAGATGTTGGGCTTGCCGCGGCGCAGCTGACGGCGGATCTCCAGCGCCCGCCCGCCGGACAGCCCCACCGTCAGGTCCACCTGGGCGCTGTCCGCGCCGTAGCGGATGAGGTCGTCGAGGCTGCGCGCGCCCTGCCCTCCCAGGGGCTGCCCGAAGAGACCGAAGAAGACCGCCTCGAAGAGGGTGGACTTGCCGGCCTCGTTGAGCCCCTTCACCAGGATGCGGGCGCGCTCCGGCAGCTCCAGGTCCACCCGGTCCAGCTGCTTGAACTGCAGCGCCGCCAGGCGCCGCAAGTGGATCATGGGGCCGCCGGCGCCGGAGCGGCGGAGGCGGCGGCTGACGCGGCGAGGCCTGCGGCCACGGTCACGGAGGCTCCCAAGCCCTGCAGGGCGGTCACAAAGCCGGGGAAGGAATCGGCCACGCGCTCCGCGCCGTCGATCACCGTCCTCCCCTCGGCGACCAGTCCGGCCACCGCCAAGGCCATGACCACGCGGTGGTCGCCCTGGCCGTCCAGGTGCGCCCCTCCCCGGAGCGGCGTCGGCCCCTGGATCTCCCAGCCGTCGTCCCGCAGGCGGATGTCGGCGCCCATGCGCCCCAGGGCCTCGGCCATCACCGCCAGGCGGTCCGTCTCCTTGACCCGCAGCTCCGCGGCGCCTTGCAGGCGGGTGAGGCCGCGGGCCTGGGTGGCCAGCACGGCCAGCAGCGGCAGCTCGTCGATGGCCCGCGGCACGAGGTCGCCCCGCACCGTGGCGGCGACCAGCCCCCCCCCCGGCGGGGCCTGGAGGCGCAGATCGCCCACTGGCTCGCCGCCCTCCACCCGCCAACCGCTGATGGCCACCGGGGCGCCCATGGCCTCCAGGATGTCCAGGATCCCGGTGCGGCCGGGGTTGAGCCCCACGCCGGCCAATCGGATGTCGGAGCCGGGGACCAAGGCCGCGGCGGCCAGCAGGAAGGCGGCGCCGGACAGGTCGCCGGGCACCGTCAGCCGCCCGTCCGCGGGGGGCCGAAGGCCGGCCACCGGGCCATCGAGGCGGCTGACGCGCCCGTCCCAGCGGACGGGGGCGCCCATGGCCGCCAGCAGGCGCTCGGTATGGTCCCGCACCGGAGCGGGATAGACGACGGTGGTCGCACCCTCAGCGTTCAGCGCCGCCAGAAGGATGGCGCTGCCCACCTGAGCGCTGGCCAGGCGGAGGGCATGCTCGGCGCCATGCAGCCCGCCGCCTTCGCCCGTGAGCGGCGGCCGCCCCTCCGTCGCCCGGATGCGCGCCCCCATGGCGGTCAAGGGCGCCACCACCCGTTCCATCGGGCGGCCTGCCAATCCGACATGGGCCTCCAGGCGGAAGGCGCGGTCCTGCCCGGCCAGCAGCCCGGCCAAGAGGCGCATCGTGGTCCCGGAGTCGCCGCAGTCCAGGGTCACCGGCGGGCCGGCGAGGCCACGCGGCCCGCGGCCCTCCACCCGCAGGGTCTCGTCCGTCGCGCGGGCGATGGGGACGCCCAGGGCCAGCAAGCAGCCCAAGGTGCGCGAGACATCGATGGACGAGGACAGGCCGTGGATGGCGGTGGACCCGTCCGCTACCGCCGCCAGCAGCAGCGCGCGATGGGAGACGGACTTGTCGCCGGGCAGCAGCGCCTCGCCCCGCAAGGGGGGGCCGGCGGCGACATGCAGTCGGCTGCTACGGTCAGGCAAGGGCTTCAGCCCCCCAGGACGCGGCCAAGGGCCTCGCCCAGAAGCGCGATGCCCTCGACGATCCTGTCCGGGGCGGCGTTGGAGAAATTGAGGCGCATGGCCCGCGCCGCGCCGCCCGGCGTGAAGGCCGCCCCCGGGATGTAGGCCACGCCCTGGTCGACCATCGCCGGAAGCAGGGCCAGGGTGTCCACACCCTCCGGCAGCTCGGCCCAGATGAACATGCCGCCCTCCGGCCGCGTCCAGCGGCTGCCGGCGGGGAAATGGGCCGTGAGCGCCTCCTGCATCAGCGCGCAGCGCGCCTGATAGGTGCGCCGCACCAAGGCCAGATGATCGTCCAGGTAGCCGCCATCAAGGAATCGCGCCAGGCCGCGCTGGATGAAGGCGCTGGTCTCCAGGTCCACGCTTTCCTTGATCACCCGCAGCTTGTCGGTCAGGCCCGGCGGGGCGATGAGCCAGCCGGCGCGCAAGGCGGGGGCCACCAGCTTGGAGAAGGAACCCAGGTAGATCGTGCGCTCCGGCGCCCGCTGCAGCAAGGGCAGCGGCGCCTGGCCCTCGAAGCGCAGGAGGCTGTACGGATCGTCCTCCACCAGGGCCACGCCGGCCTCGCGGGCCAAGGCCACCACCTGGTCGCGGTCGGCATCGTCCAGGCTGCGGCCCAGGGGATTGTGAAAGTCCGGTACCACGACCAGAGCGCGGGGCCGGGGCTCCTGCCTGAGGGCCGCTTCCAGCTCCGCCAGGTCCAGTCCCCGGTCGACGTCGCTGGACACCGTGCGCAGCAGATGCGCCGGACCGCCGAAGGCCTGGCGCACGCCGGGGAACACCGCCTCGTCGATGACCGCCACCGAACCGGCGTCCATCAGCAGGCGCCCGGCGATGTGCAGCCCCTGCTGGCAGCCGCTGGTGATGAAGACCTGCTCAGGATCCACCGTCACGCCCCGCCCGGCCATCAGGCGGGCGATGGCCGTTTGCAGGGGCGGGTAGGGCGGGCCATATTGCAGGGCCAGCGGCCCGTCCTCCGCCAAGGTCTCCGCCATGCAGTCGCCCCAGGCGCGCACCGGCAGGCATTCGGGTGCCGGCAGGCCGCCGGCGAAGGAGATGATGCCCGGCCGCGCGGTCACGGCGATGAGCTCGCGCATCATCGAACGCTTCAGGATCTGGGCTTCCTGGCTGAGGGTGAAGGGCGGCGCATCGTCGCCGCGGGCGGTACTGGTCATGGGGCGCGGAGTATATCGCCGGCGGGTCGGATGCTCAAGGCTGATGCCTCGCGATCACCCGCCCTCCAGCCCGCGCACGGAACCCACACCGCCGCGCATGCGATCCGCCGGACCGGACCGCCCGACATCGGTTAATGTATCGGTAACCCTAGTCCATGGGTCTGCCCGACCCGACAATCGGGTCGGGCAGACCGCATTCTCAGCGGAGTGCATCCATGTCGTCCATCGTCCTTGCCGCGCTTCCGGCCGGCGTGTTGCGCCTGGCCGTGCTCGTCATCATGGTGCCGGGCGCCGCGGCGCTGCTGGCCATGCGCCTCCAGCCGTGGGGGCTCTGAGCCCCTCAAGCCTGGTTCTGGCGCGCATGACCGCGTCCCCCTCCCCGCATGTGATCGCGCCCATCATGGCCACTGCACCTCTTTGACGCAGCCCAGCTCTGCGGCCAGGCTGCGGAAGACCTCCGCCAGGGCACTGGCGTCGTCCGTCTCGCGGTAGCCTCCCGTGTCACCGGCGATGGCCCTGAGCAGCCAGGGGAGAATGCGATCCACCAGCTCGGGGGCGTCCTCGCGGCCGTAGCCCACCGTCTGGATGCGGATGCCCGCGGCCCGCGCCGCCGCCGCCGCGACCAGCACCGTGTCCTCCTGGGTGCCGCCCGCCATGGGTGTGGGTACGCGGTTGGGCAGGCCGTCCGTCAAAAAGACCATCGCCCGCAGCCGCGGTGGCGGCACCGCCGCCAGGGCCGCCGCGCCGGCCGCAAGACCCAGGTCCAGGCGGGTGCCCTCGGCCATCAGGCGCGGCAGGCCGGCGAGCGCCGCGTCGAGTCGGGCGCGATCGCTGGTCAGGGGCTGCAGCAACCAGGCCTGGTTGTTGAAGGCCACCACCGCCACCCTCCCCCGGCCCTCGGTAGGCTGGAAGTGCTCGACGAAGGCCCGCGCGGCGCGCAGGACGGCGTCCAGCTTCGTCCCGCCATCGCCGGCCGGACGGCGCATGCTGCTGGACACGTCCACCACCAGGGCCACGTCCACCGCCCGCTCCTGGCAGGGGATGCGCAGGACCATGGGTAGGTAGATGGTGTAGATCGGCGTCGGCGTGGCGGTGAGCGTCACGGTTGGCGACGGCGTCACGGTCGACGTCAGGGTGAGCGTCGGGCTGGCCGTGGCCGTCGGGCTGGGGGTGATGGTGGGGCTGGGGGTGATCGTCGGCGTGCGGGTGGCAGTGGGCACCGGCGTGTCCGAGGGCACCGGGGTGGTGGTGGGCGTGGGCGTGTCTGGCGGCCGCACGCGGATGATGGCGCCGTCGAAGACCGGCAGGGGCAGGCTCTCGAAGCGGCCGCCCCAGGCGTTATGCGCCAGGTCGCCGACCATGGACCCCGGCACCGCCAGGGTCACATCCACGAAACGTGGCGCGGCCCCGGCCGGCAAGAAGCTGTCGGCCGTGCCGCCCGTGCGGCTGGGCTTGGGGTCCGGGCCCCACAGCCTGAGGGCCGTGATCCGCGCCCGGGAGGGAATGGCGGCGCAGCGGCTGCCGCCCACATCGCTCAGGCGGCAAGGCCATTCGCCGGCGCCCAGGCCCGCGCCCGGGGCGCCCCAGGCGGCCACCGGATCCAGCAGACCGTCGCGCGGCGACCCGCCCAGGACGTCCAGCAGCTCCGGATCGGTGGCCGAGGCCCATACCTCGATGGGCGCGCCGCCGGGCAGGGGCTGGGCCTGGACATCGCTGAAGCCGCCGGTCACCCGCGTCTCGGGCTCGCGCGGCTCGCCCGCGCGGGGCAGGATGTCCACGGCGTCGAACCATTCCACCGGCCGGGCGGTAAGGTTGGCCAGAGCCAGGCGGTAGACCATCGGCTGACCGGGCAGGACGAGCGGCAGGCGGGGCAGCTTCTCCACCTGCGCGGCGGCGATGTTGGCCACGATCAGCTGCGCCCAGGCGCAGCGCCCGCCTTCCGCGTCGCGGGGGCCCGGCCGGCAGTCGGGCGCGCGGTCATTGGCCGCCCAGAGCCCAGCCATGTTGGCCAGACTGGTGCCGCCGCGCAGCAAGCGCGAGGTGCGCACGGCGTAGCGGATCAGCGGCACCCGACGTTGGTAGGGCAGGTTGCCGATGACCCAGGTGAGGGTGGTCTCCCCCTCCACGGCCCCGGGCTGGATGCTGGGCTCGAAGGACACGTTCTGGTCCAGACGCCCGTTGCCGTTGCGGTCCTCACCGGGGTCCAGACTGCCGCTCTCGTTCAGGTCTTCGCTGTCGATGGTGGTGGAGCCCAGCTCGTAGATGAGGCCCGCGGGCAGGGTGTCGGTCAGGCGGACGCCGGGGGCGTAGGCGCCCGGCGGGAAGGGCGGCAGGGGCGGGTCCGCGGGCCGGGGGAAGCTGGCGGCCTCCAGCACGAAGCGCACCGGCGCGCCGGCGTTGACCACCGGCGCGCCGTCCGGCACCACGGGATCGGTCCGCTTCTGCAGCCACAGGGGCACGCCCACATGCACCAGCATGTCGCCGAGGTTGCCGGGGATGGTCCGGGTACCGGGCGCCGGAACGGGGCATTCACTGCGGCTGCGCGAGCCCACGGGGCCGTAGCAGGGATCGGCACGCCACTGGGCGCTGCGGCCGCTGCCCCAGCCCACGGCGCCATAGTTCATCAGCCAGGTACCGGGCGGGTTCTGCTCGGCCTTGAGCAGCAGCTCCAGCATGACAGTGCGCCCCACGGGCACCGCGTCCACGTAACGCACCCGGACCATGTTCAGCTCGCGGGCGTCGATCCGGCCCCCGCCCTGGTTGCTGAAGTCCACCTGCGCCGCGGTCACCCAGCCGGGGCCACCGCCGGGAGCGGCGTCGTCGCATCTGGACGTGGCCTGCAGGTACCAGGCGCGCCCGACGCTGATCTGCGCCGTCCGCTGCCGGCCCCAGCGGCCCGCGGCGTACTCCACCACGACGCGCAAGGTATCGGGCAGGGGCTCGACGGCGCCGCCGTCCAATTGTTGCCAGAGGCGGACGCCGGACACGCCGCCATCACGCAGCCGATGGCTGCTGTTGTCCCACTTGTCGCAGAGGATGAGGCCGGGCAGGGCCCCGCCGCCGCCGATCTGCGCCCGCACCTCGGCGGCGAACTCGGTGCCGTCGGTCACGCCCGCGCCCTGGGTGTAGGGGGTATAGCGCTTGCCCAGGCTGACGACGGCCGGCGCGGGCGTGGGCACGGGCGCCGGCCGGCCAGGCGGGCCCGGCCGCGGGGGCGGGGCGGGGCGCGGCGGCCGCGACGTGGGCACGACGGTGGGCACGGCCAGGATGGCGTAGGAGCAGTTGTTGGCCGGCGGCTCCGCGGCCCCGCCCAGGTTGGGCTGGCCGCGGGCGTCCACGGGCCGCCAGATGCTGCGTCCGGGCACCCCCACCTCGGTGGCGAAGCAGTTCTGGAAGGTCACGTCGCCGCCGGTGGCCTGCAGCTGCGCTTCGGGCACCCAGAGGGACAGCAGCAACTGGCCCACTACCTGCGGCGCGGCGGAGACGATGCCGTTGGGCAGGTCGGCCACGGCGTTGATGCGGTGGATGGTCACCGCCACCTCGGTGCCGGGGCCGCCAGGCTGCTGGCAGGTCCAATCGGCGCGCCCGCTGGGATCCATGCAGTTCACGAGGGTGACCGGCAGCTCGACGGGGCGCGAGCCGCGACCGGTCAAGCGCCACCAGTCGGGCAGGGTCCACGGCTCGCCCACGGGCAGCGAACTGCCACGGGCGTCGCCGTCGGCGCCGAGCACGGCATCCAGCCGCCAGCTGAGCAGCCGGCCCGGGACCCCGTTGACGGTCTGCGGGCTGACGCCGGTCAACACCTTGCGCAGCTCCGCCGCGGGGGACGCCGACACGGTGACCGGCGGGGCCGCCGCGTCGCAGCCGCCTTCCCGCGGCCGGAGGCAGCCGGCGGGGTCGGGATCCGGCACCAGGCCCCGCCCGCTCACCGTGAGTTCGGCGGTCACCCCGTCGCCTTGCAGGGCCGCCCCACTCACCCGAGCGCTGAGGTCTAGCGCCACTGTCACTGCCGGCGGCGCCTTCACCTCGCCCACGAGGCAGCGCAACGTGCGCCGGTCGGCGCTGAGGCTGGCCCCGCCGGGGCAGCCGGCGAGGCGCAGAGCGGCCAGCTGGCCGCTCTCCCACACCGCCAGTTCGGACAGGGTCACTTCGGCCACCAGGTCCAGGGCCGTCGCCTCGCGCACGCTGAAGGAGGCTCTGTAGATCACGGCGTCCCAGCTGCGGACGATGCGATCCGCCGGGCCAAGGTCATCGCCGGGATCGGCCTTGCCGCGGGTGCCAGGCAGGGTGCCCAGACCGAACACCTGCAAGGGCCGGTCCTCCCAGGGCTCGGTGCCGTCGGCCAGGATGCTGAGGGCGGCGCCGAGGATGGCGTCGGCGTGGGGGGCGGCGGGGCGGGCAGGACGGGAGTTCGTGGACAGCGGGCTGAAGACCGGCGCGGATCGGTGGCCGTCGATAGACGCCGACCCATGTGCGGCCGATGCGCCGATCGCGCGCAGCGTCGACGAAGCGGCGACCAGGAACAGGCCCAGGGCGAGGAGCGGACCTAGCCGACGACCGGCCCTGGATGGTGTCGAGAACTGGCGGTGCTCACCCATTCTGTCCGGCTCCTCGCGGGTAGGGGGCGCTGAACGCGCTGTGTGATAGGGTACACCAAGGGGGGGTGTGGGGGTAACGGGGTGTGGGCAGGATCCCGACGGCATGCGGTCGTAGATGATCTGGGCTGTCGCCGTGCTCGTCGCGTCGACCGGTCACTCCGCCACGGGGACATCGGTGGGAGTGTCGGTTCTCGGGGCTTCGCTCCAGCGCCAGGCGCAGAGGCCGACCCAAACCGCGCTCCAAGGTGACAGCACGGTCACTAGGAGTAGAAAGGGCTGAAACATGATTCGCGAGATGTCGCTCCACCTGCCTTCGGAAGGAGGAATCCAGAGTAACAGCGTCAGCTGAACGCCGAGCGCTGCTACAACACCGACCCAGAACCCGATTTGCATCCCGCGTACCATTGCCGCGCGCCCACAAAGCAGTCCGATCCAACGCGGCATGAACGCCCCGAGAATGCCACCGGTTGGCAACACGAACCAGCTCGACATCGCTAGAGCCTGGACAGCAAACCACGGAATGACGATCAGGTCACCCGTCATGTCGCCCGAGAACATGACCACGCACATGTAGACCAACGGCGGAAAGAAAGCAGCAGCGATCGCGTTCAGGACACCGGCCCACACGCGCCTTCCCAAGGACGATTCAAACGAGATGCGCTGAGGACTCAGGCTCTCCATAGGATTGCGGACTTGCCTCCACGGCAAGGTGAGCAGCATGCTCACGCCAATCAGCAGGAAAGCTGCTGCCATCGCGTACAGAGCACCCTCACCATTCATATCAGCCTCACGGAAACGCGACAAAACTGAGGGGGGTGTCATCCGGGGGTGACCCAATCCAGCCGAGGTGGCTGGCTGATTCAATCGACATATGCGGAATCCGAATGGCCGATTGCCCCATGGGATTGGAATCAGGCTCTCTGGCTAGGGAATCAGGCGGATTGTCTCGAGCGCGACTTGAGAACAGACCGGACGATCGTATCACCGGCCGGCAAGTCAGACAAGGCGACGGGCGTGCAGGGTCAGGGAGGAACGGGTGAGTGGCGTTTGCCCGGATGGTGAAAGCGACGGTCGCGTGCCCTTCAGGTCCACCCAGTCGGTGAGAGCAGTAGCCCCCTGGCCGCTCGTCCGTTTGAAGCCAGCTTGCTCGCGCTATAATGCGGCTCCTGGCTTGGCCCCCCTAGGAGGTCCGACGTGCCCACGGTGCGCAACCCGGAGGGTCCCTATCGGCTCTTCTTCTACAGCTTCGACTGTGCCGAACCACCACACGTGCACGTCAAGCGGGAGCGGATGCTCTGCAAGTTCTGGCTGACCCCCTTGGGCCTCGCGGACAACGACGGCTTTACGGCACACGAGCTGAACCGTATCCGTGCCCTCCTGGACAAGCGGCACGATCAGATCATGGAGGCCTGGTATGAGCATTGTGGTAACGACTGAGCCCCGGATCACCTCGATCGAGGTCGATGCCAACCAGATCACGGCCCAGCTGTCCGATGGTCGGATGATCAGCGTGCCTCTAGTCTGGTCTTGGCGGCTG
>Ga0138256_10008998_pt1 | contig 10480 bp, 7 predicted proteins | sample KNB2016incub_MG_FD_105486 | JGI IMG/M metagenome (GOLD analysis project Ga0138256, IMG submission 105486) | Active sludge microbial communities from wastewater in Klosterneuburg, Austria - KNB2014incub_MG | ecosystem: Engineered > WWTP > Activated sludge > Unclassified | place: Austria... | reverse complement strand
CGGCGGGGAAGCGGTGTGCAAGCTGGCGGCGGCGGTGGAGTTCATCCACACGGCCACACTGCTTCACGATGACGTGGTCGATGACAGCGACCTGCGCCGCGGCAAGGCTGCGGCCAAGAATGTGTGGGGCGCTTCAGCCTCGATCCTGGTCGGCGACTTCCTGTTCGCCCGTTCGTTCACGCTGATGACCGAGACGCGGGATCTGCGGATTCTGGATATGCTGAGCCGCGCCTCGTGCGTGATCGCCGAGGGCGAAGTGCGGCAGCTGGCGGCGCTAGGGAGGGTCGACCTGTCGTTCAACGAATACATGGCGATCGTCGAAGCCAAGACGGCGGCGCTGTTTGAAGCGGCCTCGCGCGCCGGCGCCTACACCGCGACGAATGACGATGCGGTCGCCGATGCGATGGGCGAGTATGGGCGCAGGCTTGGACGCGCCTTCCAGATCGTCGATGACTTGCTTGACTATGGCGGCCTGACGTCGGTGATCGGCAAGGCTGTTGGCGACGACTTCCGGGAAGGCAAGCTCACCCTGCCGGTGCTGTATGCCCGTGAAGCGGCGGACGCGGCGGACCGGAAATTTTGGGACCGCGTGATGGGCGAGCGCGAGCAACACGAGAGCGACCTCGCGCATGCCATCCACCTGATCCGCTCGTCGGGCGCGGCGGAGCGCACGCTGGAGACGGCGCGGCTTGAATCTGCAGCTGCGCAGGCGGCGCTCGCGCGGGCCTCGCGGGGAGCTTTCCACGACGAGCTGGCCGAGCTGGCCGATCACTGCGTGAATCGGGCGTTCTAGCTCAGGCGATATCCGCGCCCACAAGTCCCGCTGCGACACCGGAGCGGCGGACGCGCCAGTGAATCCAGATCGACACCAGCAGAAGCAGCACGAAGGCAATCGCAGGCATTTGTCCGCCGAGAATTGTGGACGCCACGGCGACAACCGCTGCGTTGAGCGCCCAGAAGGCGTGGACGAGCGCAACCTGCCAATGCTGCAGGCCCGCCTTCATCGCGATCTGGTAGGTGTGGTCGCGATGGGCGACGAACAGCTTCTTCCCGTGCATCGAGCGCCAGGCGAGCGTCATCAGCACATCTGACAGGAAAGGCAGCAACAGCATGGCCGGCACGAACAGCAGATCCGGCCGCTGGCGCACGAATTCGAGGCTGAGGCCGCCGAGAATCGCGCCGGCGAAATAGGCGCCAGCATCGCCCACGAACAACCTGCCCGGTATGTTCCAGACCAGAAAGCCTGCCAGCGCGCCGGCTACCGACGCTGACAAAAGCGCAAGCGTCCACGCGCCGGTGAAGCCAGCGCAGATGGCGAGACCAAGCGCGGCGATCGCGGCCATGCCCATGGCGAGGCCATTGGCGCCGTCCATGAAGTTCACTGCGTTGATCACAACCACGAGCCAGAGGGCCGACCCCGTAATCGAAACGGCGAGCGGCAGGTGAATCATCGCGCCGGGCCACAGGCCAAGGACGTCAGCGCGAGAGCCAAAGGCCGCCATGCCGACCGTGATTGCGATGACGCAAGCGAGCCGGATGGTGGCGCGCAGGCGCAGGATGTCGTCCACAAGACCGAGCAGCATGGCGAGAAGCGCGCCGCCGCCGGTGATCAGGATCACAGAATCCAGTTGCCATTCCGTATTCTCGGTGATCGCGACCGTGGCCAGGAAAGCCGAAATCGCGACGGCGAGCCCGCCCGAGGTGGGCACGGCTGTGCGCTGGATCTTCCGCGCCTCGGTGGGAGCATCCATGATCCGCACAGACATGATCACACGACACAGCAGCACCGACGGCGCGGCGGCCAGCACAAAAGCCAACAAGATGCGGAGCGGTTCGCCCATCCGGACTGGCTAGCGCAGATCGGCGCCAGCGGCCAAGCCTAGTCGTTAGCAAGCGTGGCCATGCCGCGGAACAGGGTGGGTCGCACCCAGTATTTGCGCTTCTTCTCGGCAATGCGGCGCGCGGCGGCTTCGGCGGAGGCGTCGTTGGTGAAAACACCGAAACAGGTGGGACCGCTGCCGGACATGCGGGCAAGCAAGCAGCCAGGCTCGGCGCGGATCAGGTTGAGAGCGCGTTCGATTTCGGGGCACAGAGCGACGGCGGCGGGCTGCAGGTCGTTGCGATAGGTTCCGAGCGCGGCGGTGAAGGATTCAAGATCGCGGCCCCAGGGCGGATCCATCTCGCGAAAATTGCGATTGGCGCCGAGCTGGTCGAACCGCTCGAAAACGCGGCGGGTTTCGAGGGTGATGCCGGGATTCACGAGGATCGCCGGCATATCAGGTGCAGCGACATCGATCAGCCGCTCGCCCGTGCCGCGCATGACCAGCGGACGCAAGCGCACGCAGGCAGGCACGTCGGAGCCGAGCTGGATGGCGAGCCGCTCGAGGGCGGCTTCGCCAAACTCGATGCCCCACATCTCGTTGAGGACATGCAGCGTCGCGGCTGCGTCGGACGATCCGCCGCCAACGCCGCCTGCGATCGGCAGCACCTTGTGCAGGACCAGCGCCGCGCCCAGCCCTCCCCGCTCGCACGCGTCGCGCAAAGCCATCGCGGCGGCGAGTGTGAGATTGTTGGGTGCGTTCTTGAGCTGCTTCGCCCCCGGCCCTTCGACGGTAAGCGAAAGTTGCGGCCCGGCGCGGGCGGAGATGCGATCGGCGGCGCGGGTGTCGGCGAACATCACCAGGCTGTCGACCGGGTGCAACCCGCCGGGGCCGGAAGCGCCCACATGCAGATAGAGGTTCACCTTTGCCGGCGCCCAGGCCGTAGTGAAGTTCGCGCGATTTGGCGATAGACTCATGGGCGCGAAGCTAGACTCGCTGCCGGCAGCGCTGGCAAGCCCTTGTCGAGCTTGCTGCGCAGAGATTGTTCGCGTTCTGGACCGGGCTTCAGGCGCAGTGCGGCGATCCACTGATAGCGCGCCTCGGACTCGCGGCCCGCGCGCCAATAGGCGTCGCCGAGATGATCGACGATTTCCGCATCCGCTGGCGAAAGCTCGGTGGCGCGTTCAAGCTGCGTTACGGCCTCGGCATATTGGCCAAGGCGGAAATGCGCCCAGCCCAAGCTGTCGACAATATAGCCCTGATCTGGGCGCGAAGCTGCGGCCTTGCGGATCAGTGACAGGCCCTGCTGCACATTTTCGTCGCGCTCGACCCAGCCGAACCCGAGGAAGTTCTGGATCTCGGGGCGATCAGACTCGATGGCGAGCGCAGCGAGGGCGTCAGCCTCGGCCGCTTTCCAGTCGCCCCCAGCGCTTAGAGCGTTTGCGCGAGCGAAAAGCACACGCCAGTCGGGCTGCTTGTTCTCGAGATCAGCAGCGATGATTTCGTCGTAGAGTTTGCGCGCGCGCTCGTGATTGCCATTGATGCGGTTGAGATCGGCCACGTTGACCGCGATGTCGCGGCGGCGCGAAGAGGCGAGCGCCTGATCAGCGGCGACCAAGGCTTCGCCGGGGCGATCGAGACCGTTGAGCAGCCAGGCCTGCTGGATCAGCGCTTCTGCCCGCCAGGGCGATGTCGCCTGTATTTCGCGCAGAACTTCTACGGCGTCTTCCGGCCGGTCCTGCTGGTTGAACGCTTCAGCAAAAGCGAGTCGCGCGGGCGCCAGTTCGGGATCAAGGCGCAGCGCCAGCGAATAGCGCAGCGCTGCCAGCTCCGCGCTCGATCGCGCGATGCCGCCAGCGGAGGCGAGATAGACAATGATCGCCGCGCCCTGCCGCGTCGACAGTTTGGGACGCATGACCGGCTGTCCGGTTTCAAACATCGCGTACATGTGGTCGGTCAGTGAGCTGGCGCCATTCTCCTCGATCTCCAGCGCGATCGCCTTGCGCGCGCCGGCATAATCGCCGCGCGAGGCCATAAGGCGCGCGTTTAACGAGGCTATCAGATCGGTCGAGGCGAGCGGAAGACGCTGCGCCTGGTTGAAAGCGTCGATCGCCTTCTCATCACGGCCGGCGTTGAGATAGATCAAGCCCTGGATCGCGGCCTGCTCGCCCGCCAGAAGGCGACGCGGAGGAAGGTCGGCGAGCGTTGCAACGCCCTTGTCGGCGTTCTCGGTAGCCGTGAGCCATGCGGCGAGGAAGCCGACTACGTCGGCGTTGATCGCCCCGAGCGTGGTGGTCTTGAGACGTTGCAGCGCGGACTTCGTCTTGCCCGCGCCGATCTCGTCGACAATCAGCACGAGCTGCGCGCTCGGAGATCGTTGCGCAACCGAAGCGTCTGCGGCGGCAACCATGCGGGTCGCCTCGCCCGCGTCGCCCGAGACGAGCGTGGCGAAGGTTGCGCGCTCCAACAGTCCCGGATCCGCCGGCTCGCTGCCGAAGGCGCGGCGGTAATAGGCGGCGGCGGCGGAGGGATCGCCCGACATGCCGGCATAGCGGGCGGCGATGAAATCTGCGTATTCCTGCTGGGTTTTCAGCTCTTCCATCATCGCGGGCGTGAACCACGCGCCATAGCCAATAGGGCTGCTCGCACAGCCCGCGCCAATGCATGCTGTCGCCGCTAGGAGGGACGCTCGAAATCCTGACCACATTGGAGCATGCTGCCTCACCCCTCCTGGTCCTTCAACAGGGGATCACTGTCTGGATTGTCGCGTCGGTGGACAATAGGGCCTAGATGTCGCTGGTGCCTTCGCGGCTGGGCGCACGTGGAACTTCGGGCGTGTTGCGACGCACCGGGGCGGGCGTCGTGAGACCGTTGCGGATCTTTTCCTCGAGTGCGGCGCGGCTGTTATCAGGGGGATAGGCCGTGAGCGCGTCCTTCCAGAACTTGCGCGCCTCGTCCTTCTCGTCGAGGCGCCACTTCACGTCGCCGAGGTGATCGGACAATTCCCAGTGCCCGAACGGCTCGTAGGCTTCCAACGCCATCTCGATGAAGCGGTTGGCTTCGCGAAAATCGCCATACTGGTAGTAGGCCCAGCCGATGCTATCGAGCAGGTTGGGTTCATCCGGCGTCATGCGGATCGCCTGCTTCAGCAGTTTGAAGCCTTCATCGAGCTCGGCGTCCGTCGCATAGCCGTCGATCAGCGAGTAGCCGAAATTGTTCATGAGACTGGTGTTGTCCGGCTGTTCGGTCAGCATGTGGCGCATCATGGAGAGGCCGTCGGCGCGCTGCGGACTTTCGACCAGCATCGAGGCAAGGAATTGCTGAGTCGTCTCGTCGTCCTGGACCAGGAGGGCGGCGCGGGCGGATTCAACGGCGCCGGCGACATTGCCCGCCTGCAAATGCGCCTGACTGCGCGACATCAGCGCGTAGACCTGCTGTTCCGGGGTCAACGGGCCCTGCTTCATCGCTTGATCGATCAGGGCAAGTGCGCGCGTCGTCTTGTTCGCGGTGGTCAGCGAACCGGCGGCCTGAATCTTGGCGTCGGGGCTGGAGTCGATCTTGAGGGAGCGATCGATCAGGGCTTCAAGCGTCTCGGGTGAACCGAGTTCAAGCGCAGCAAGGCCGGCCGTCGCGAGCAGCAGCGAGGTCACCTCCCGAGACGGATTGCCGATCTGGGCGAGGCGCAGGGCCGGTTCGAACTTGCCCTGTTCCTGCAGGCGATTGACTTCCTGGATGCGGATTTCGCCATTGTCGGGATCGAGCAACAGCGCGCTCTGGCGGATCGACGACATCAGGTGGTTGAACGGCGTCTTGCCGCCCCGCCCGGCCATCACGGCCATGATAGCTTCCTGTTCTTCGATCAGCCCCGCTTCATCGCCCAGCGCCTGCGCCATCGCCTGCGGCAGCGTGCGCAGCTTGCGCCGGTCTTGACCTGATTTTGCCTTGGCGAGGCGGTCGCCGACATAAGAGTCATCAGGCGCAGCTTCGGAGAGACGCGACAGCAGCGCTACCGCTTCCGCGTCGCGATTGAGGGCGCGCAGCAGTTCCGCCTGGCGCAGCGCTAGCAGTCGTTGGCTCTGGAACGCACGGGCGCGCGCGAAATAGGTGGGCGATTCCGCTTCCTCGGGGCTTGGCGAGTCGAACTTGTCGGGCGCCTGGCCATAGATCTCAAGCGCGCCGTCCGTGTCGCCAAGCCCCTCGGCCAGAAGCGCGCGGTGACCCAGCAGCGTTGCAGACGGCAGCACGTTGCGCAGCTTCGCCATCTCGGCCTGCGCCTCGTCGTTGCGATCGTTGAAGGCATAAACCCACGGGCGAAGATGGTTGGGGCTCATCCATTCCGAAGGACGACGTCCGTTCATAAGACCAAGGGCGGTCTGCGCGGTCGCGGGGTCTTTCGCCGCGAGCGCGTCCACGACCATGTAGCCCCATGCGCCGCTGTTCACCCGTTTCGCGAAGTCCGCGCGCACGAGACCCATGAAGGCCGACATGTCAGCAGCTTCGAGCATCTCGTTGGGGCCAGGATAGCCGCCGAGCGGCTTGTCGTATGGCGCGGTCGCCTTCGCGGCGGCGGAGACCGGCGTGACGGGTTCAGTCCGGGCGGCGGGATCGCCCGGCGGCGCATCGGGATCGCTTGGGGTCTCAAGCTGAGGCTGCGCCAGCGCCATCATCGTCTTGGGCGCAGCGTCTTCGCGCGGAATCATGCCGCAGCTGTTCATGGGCTGTACGCCGCCGCCGGTGAAGACGTAAACCGTCCGGCACCCGCTTTCGCCAAAACCCGGCACGCCCATCGAGGCGCAGGCCGAAAGCACAGCGGTGGCCGAAACCGCAAGGAACAGGCGAATTTTCACGTGTGTCATGGGGCGACGCTATCCGAAGGCTGAACCGGGCTCAACCGAGCCTCACCTTCAGATTGCGCCGCTTACTTTGTCGTGAACGGGGCGGAGCGGCAGCGGCTTTCGGGCGGCCGCCGCTGCCCGGTCCTTACATGTTCGGGTAGTTCGGCCCGCCGCCGCCTTCGGGCGTGGTCCAGGTGATGTTCTGGTTCGGGTCCTTGATATCGCACGTCTTGCAGTGGACGCAGTTCTGGGCGTTGATCTGGAAGCGCTTATCGCCCTTCCCGTCATCCACCCATTCATAGACGCCCGCCGGGCAGTAGCGGTTGGACGGCCCGCCGAACACGCCGAGTTCTGATTTCTTCTGGAGCTCCATATCCGCCACTTTGAGGTGGGGCGGCTGGTCTTCGCCATGATTGGTGAAGGAGAAGGCGACGCTGGTCAGGCGATCGAAGGACAGGACGCCGTCCGGCTTTGGATAGACGATCTTCTTGTGATTGGCCGCGGGCTCGAGCGATTTCGCATCAGTCTTGGTGTGCTTCATCGTGCCGAAGAAGGAGAAGCGGCCGAACAGCGTATTGACCCACAGGTCGAAGCCGGTGAGCGCGATGCCGACAACCGTGCCGAATTTCGACCAGAGCGGCTTGGCGTTGCGAACAGCCTTGAGCTCATGTGCGACCCAGCTGGTCTTGAAGGCTTCGGCATAACCGGTCAGTTCGTCGCCCTCACGTCCCGCGATGATCGCCTCGAACGCGGCCTCGGCGGCTAGCATGCCGGTCTTCATAGCGTTGTGGCTGCCCTTGATGCGCGGCAGGTTTACGAAGCCGGCCGAGCAGCCAATCAGCGCGCCGCCCGGGAAGGTGAGCTTCGGGATCGACTGCCAGCCGCCCTCGGTGATGGCGCGCGAGCCATAGGAAATGCGCTCACCGCCCTTGAGATACTTGCTGACCTCTGGGTGATGCTTGAAGCGCTGAAACTCCTCGAACGGCGAAAGCCACGGGTTCTTGTAATTGAGATGAACCACAAGGCCGATCGCAACATAGCGATCGCCGAAATGGTACATGAACGTGCCGCCGCCGGTGGAATTGCTGAGCGGCCACCCGAAGGTGTGTTGCACGAAGCCCGGCTTGTGCTGATCGGCGGGGATCTGCCACAGCTCCTTGATGCCGATGCCGAACTTCTGCGGCTGGCTGTCCTTGTCGAGCTTGAAGTCCTTGATCAGCTTCTTTGCCAGTGAGCCGCGCACGCCCTCGCCGATCAGGACGTACTTGCCGTTCAGTTCCATGCCCGGCGAATAGTCCGGACCGGGCTCGCCATTCTTCTCGATGCCGACGACGCCGGCGATGACGCCCTTGATCGAACCGTCTTCGCGAAAAGTCAGGCCCGATGCTGCGAAGCCCGGATAGATGTCGACGCCCAGCGCCTCGGCTTGCAGCGCCATCCAGCGCGTCACATTGCCGAGCGAGCCGATATACATGCCGTGATTGTGCAGCATGGGCGGCATCAGGAAGACGGGCAGCGGAATCGATCCTTCAGCGCCGAGCACAAGGAACGTATCCTTGGTGACCGGGGTTTCGAACGGGCAGCCCTTTTCCTTCCAGTCCGGGATCAGCTCGTCCATGGCCCGGGGGTCCATGACGGCGCCGGACAGGATGTGGGCGCCGACTTCCGAGCCCTTTTCCAGCACGACGACGGAGACTTCATTCCCGGTTTCGGCAGCCAGCTGCTTGATGCGGATCGCGGCGGCGAGGCCAGCGGGGCCTGCGCCCACGATGACCACGTCAAAATCCATGGACTCCCGCTCGACGGCGTCAGCTGTCATTATTCCGGTCTCCTAGCCGCCAGAGATTTGTCCCCCTGGCGGAATACCCTCATATGTACCGCTAGTTAGCCTCAGGTTTCAGAAGCAACAAGGTTGGAGAAAAAGCCGACGTGACACACCCCCAGGCCACTCTCGCGCTAAAGGCGCTGGCCGATTTCTGGGCTGATATGGGCCTGGAGGAGGCGCGCGCACTGAATGTCCCTCGCCCCGCTGCGGGAACCCGGTCGGCGGACGCACCCCGGCAGGCTGGGCGGCCGGCGAGCGGACCTGTTTCCGGGCCCATGACTGGGGCGCGGCCGGCTCCCAAGCGGATCAACCACAACCCGATCGCCGACGCCGGTCGCCTTGCCGCCTCGGCCAATTCGCTGGCGGAGCTTCGCGCCATGATTCAGGAGTTCGATGGCTGCGCGCTCAAGAAGGCCGCCAAGAACACAGTCGTGTGCGATGGCGCGTTCGATGCAGACGTGATGATCGTCGGGGAAGCGCCCGGCGGCGAGGAAGACGCACAAGGCCTGCCCTTCGTCGGTCGCGCGGGCAAGCTGCTGGACAAGATGCTGGGGACGATCGGCCTGTCGCGGCAGGAGAATGTCTTCATCACCAACCTGATCTACTGGCGCCCGCCGGGCAATCGCGATCCATCGCCGGCCGAGATGCAGATCTGTGCGCCCTTCCTGGCGCGACAGATCGAGCTGAAGAAACCGAAGCTGTTGCTTACTGCCGGCAAGTTCGCGACGCAGGCAATGCTGGGCTCGGAAGACGGCATCATGCGCCTGCGCGGCCGCAAGCTGCTTTATCGGCAGGAAGGCCTGCCTGCACCTGTAAAGTGCGTGCCTTTGCTCCATCCCGCTTATCTGCTGCGCCGTCCGGAAGACAAGGCGAAGGCGTGGGACGATCTGCGCACGATTGCTTCGATCTGCGACGAGATGGGTATAAAACGGGACGTGGGACTGTAATGCGAAAGGCGATGTCATGATTTCGCGCCGGAATTTCCTGCTAACCGCTTCGGCGCTTGGCGTGGTCAGCGCCTTTGGCGGCGTGGCCTTCGCGCAGCAGCGCTTCGAGGTGAGGCACACTACGGCCGAATGGCGGAAGATCCTGTCTGAAGAAGCCTACATGGTGATGCGGCAGGAGCAGACCGAGCCGCCGGGCTATAGCCCGCTCGACGGCGAAAAACGCGCCGGCGTCTTCTCATGTGCGGGCTGCGACCTGCCAGTGTTTGGATCGGACAAGAAGTTCGACAGCGGAACGGGTTGGCCAAGCTTCTGGGGGCCGATTGACGAAAAGGCGCTGGGAATCCGCACGCAGGGCTCTGGCCGCTTTCTCCAGACAGAAGTGCATTGCCGCCGCTGTGGCGGACATCTCGGCCACATCTTCACGGATGGCCCGGAGCCGACCGGGCTCCGCTACTGCATCAACGGCGTGGCGCTGAAGTTCAAGCCGGCTGACGCCTGACCGAAAGCAGCATCTCCAACGAAATGAGCGGCGGACCGGGGCACGGTCCGCCGCCTCGCTTCGGGACGGAGTTGGCTGCGGGCTGGACCCGCCCCGGGGCGCTTAGGGCCCAAGCCTTTTTTCGGGGAGGTTCATCCACAATTCATACGCAGATCGGCGCCGACGTAAACCCTTTTGTTCTTGTTTTATTCTTTCTTTGTTCTAGTTTCCGGAGCGTGGTTACCGGGACAGGCCAATGCCGCCGCAGGAAAAATGGAAAACACGCTCGATAGACGCCGACTGGTCGGTGGAGCGCGATCAGGCGCGTGGGCGAGGCGCGCTTTCAAACGCATCGGGACGGTTCGAGAAGCAATATGCCGAGGCGATCGACGATGGTTGGGAGACGGATGAAAAGCCAGAGACGCTGAAGACGGAAACGATCGTCGAGCGAGCGAAGACCATTATCACCTACAACACCTCGCCTGACATCTCGTTCGATCGCACGATCAATCCCTATAAGGGGTGCGAGCATGGCTGCATCTATTGCTTCGCGCGGCCGAACCACGCCTATCGCG
>Ga0138256_10008995_pt1 | contig 10482 bp, 9 predicted proteins | sample KNB2016incub_MG_FD_105486 | JGI IMG/M metagenome (GOLD analysis project Ga0138256, IMG submission 105486) | Active sludge microbial communities from wastewater in Klosterneuburg, Austria - KNB2014incub_MG | ecosystem: Engineered > WWTP > Activated sludge > Unclassified | place: Austria... | reverse complement strand
TCTAGAAATTTCTTTTCGAGCGGAATTTGATAATTTTTGACAAACTGTTCACCCAGCACAAGCAGGTAATGGACATGCAGGTGGAAAAGGGCGCCAGTTTCATGGTCAAAACCCATGTAATCTTCAATGCCGGGATAACGCTTCCCCAAAGGTGCCAACACAAGCTTGATATTGTGCTCTGCAACTACACGGCGAAAGGCAAGTACCTGCGACGGATCTATCAACAAATCCAAGTCTGTTTTGCCAAGGAGGCCGTTTTCCAGGCGCAGGTTGCTTTTCCAGTGGCAATAACGTATGTCGTTCTGTGCCAAGGCTTTGAAAAACTTTTTTACGCTTTCAAGAGAAACAGGAAAATCAGGTTCTGTATTCAAGGTTTGAGTCACTACAATTTGATTGGTGAACGTTAAGTTATTCAAAGGAGTACCCATTCAGAAAATCATAACGGTCGATGTTTGATGCGACCTGTGCAGTATGACTGGAATCCCACTTTACCCATTGACGACTGGTCTCAGGTGCGTCGTGCAAAATTTCCGCGCAGGCTTTTAGATAATCAGGCTCAACTTGCAAACCGAGGAATTGACATACTTCTTTCAATTTGGTTTCCCTGCCTTGCACAAAATCTTCATACCGTACTGCTAGAAGCTGAGAAGGTTCCATCTGCTTACGTAACTTCATCAATGTCTCGCAATACGAAAAATAGGTCTCGATGGCATTTTCAAAAGACCGCCCGCTGCGTACCATCATGGCGCTGATGGGATCGTATGGATTACGAATGACTTGTATGAATTTAATATCCACGCCCTGCATTGTGTGTTTCGTTCGTTCCAGTAGATTAGGTTGAAGACCCAATGTCCGTGTGGATGATCCTGCTGTGCTGTCGCCAATGACTCGCAGTGTCTTGTATCGTCCCTGCCATTGATCGGGTACAAGATATGAATAAGGCTGTAAGCGGCGTGCTGTAATACGCCCTTTGCGTGCTTCCCTGCGTGATTGCCTTAGCAAGATATGAAAGATTTGATTGCGGCTGAAGCCCGCCTGAACAGATTCCAGCGCATCAGCTTCATCAGAAATGATCATATTCGGATGAGCATCCAGTAAAGCGCCGAGCATGCTCACTCCGCTTTTGTTGTGACCTATGAACATGCAATATGTTTTCACATCCTTGAATTGCGAAGGCTTTGTTGTCGCCGCATACAAGGAACTGATGTAATTTCGGAACATCAATAGCCTGCGATACCCCTTGCTGCGGAAGATGACTGAGCCCGGGCCTTTTTTTAGAAATCGACGAAGAACACTGGGTTTCGGACCATTTTTGTTAATCTGGATTAACGCTTCGCTCATAACTTTACGCCTGTTCCCGTTCCGTAGACATTAATCTCAGCTGCTGAGAATTCACTGTCTCGATCAGTTCCTGTACATAAAAAGATTGATGTGCATCCATATAGCGGGAGATGAGGCCAAGGGTCAGCCACCATGCTCCCAGTCCAAAAATGACGCGCATGTTTGCAAAGTTATAGACAATGATGTGGCTGAGAATTGACATCCAAAGAACGACCAGTATCTTTCGTCCCCAAAATTTTTCACGAGGTAGTTTTGAGAAATGCTTGAAAGTCATCCGCAGCCAGTACAACACAGGCATGAGATAAAGAAGAATTCCGATTAGTCCCTGTTCAGCCAGAATGCTTAGGAAAAAATTATGTGAGGCATGATCTTTGTTGTCCCCGGATAGATTAGCCAGAGAAGAAGACTGAAACTGACGATCGTAGCGGTCAAAGTTGCCGTAACCCCATCCGAAAAAAGGTTTTTCCTGGAACATGCCCACGGCTGCCGCATAGACTGGCAAGCGGCTCAATGCCGATTGTTCAGAATCACCGGATTTGAATCGCTGTGCAGCCCATGCCAATTGATTTTGTAAAAAGAAAACGCCGATGATAAGAAAAGTAGGTACGGCAATCAACCCCAACTTTAGAATGGATTTTGGGTAGATGGTTGTCAGTCCTATCATGGTGAGTACCCCAGCCAGCCAACCAGCTCGCGAGAACGAAATGAAGATGCAGTACAACGTCAGTAAAAGAATGCCTATGGCGCCTAGTTGGATTTGTTTAGAGGAGGATTGCATTCCAAAATGAAAAAGAAGGAAGCCCGCAAGAATCAATGTTGTTACATAGGTATTCGTGTTGATCAATGTGCCGATCGTGCGATGGTTTTCATAGTCTACCCATTTTGCAGGAAGTGCCCTCGGTGAAAACCATGAGATCACACCAATGCTGCTCTGGCTGATGACAATAAAAAATGTCACCGGTATCAGCCAGCGAATCATCTGTTCATCCGGACTGGATAACCGCACGATCAGGTACAACACCATTGGAATGATGACGCGATCATAAAAAAGATAGAAGGTACTTTGTGTTACCGGATTGAGTAATAGGATTGAACATAGACTCACGACGGCATAACAAAGCATTGCATATTCAGGAAACCCCAGCTTTGGCAAAGTTTTATTTCCTAAAATTGATGGAAGGAGGATAACTCCTAGCGTAAGAACAGGGAGGAAACGATGAATCACCCAATATACTTGCCGGGTGGTAGCTGAAGTGGTGTGAAGTAAAAACGGCGTGCACACCAGCCAGATTAAAATGGAAAGGAATGGATATCTCTGCAAAACGAGAATGGCAGGAATCGAAAAGATCACCACGGCGGCGTACTGCCATTTGTCGGATACGATCATTTTGGCGGAAAACAAGCCTAGCATGATCGTGATAAAGCCAACTACAAGGGCGCGGGAATCCAGATGAATATGTTTTGCTTTATCAAAAGGAGAGGAGAATTTTCTAGCAGGTTCCATGGTTTTCTTTTGCCATTCATTCTGTTGCTACAATTGGAGCACGGCTTTCAAAAAATAGTTCGGCTATATTCCTGCTCCGGCTGGTTCCTTCTCTTTAATAATGCGATAGGAAGGCAAAGACCGACCGAACAGGTTCAGGAAAGTATTCAACACGTACCAGGTTGTCATACGCAGGGTATTGAATGGGATATCAAAAATTAGAAATACAAGGCCGTCTAAAAAAGAAAGTTTTATTAGCTCAGGTTCGTATTTGAATTCAGCCATCTTTGTTCCGGCTGTCAATTGCATGAACGCGATCTGTCTAGGAGAAAGAACTTCACTAAAACGACCGATCGAACGGGTGGAAATACGCCCAGGCTCATGTTGCCCGTAGGAACTATTGCCGCCCTCATCTCTGAACTGTTCCGCGCCTTTCATCTCAAGCATCAACGGAGTGTATTCCTCTGCGATAAAAGTACAGATCATTCGCAGCGTCTTTTCGGGTTCGCGGGCAAGCGTTTCATAACGAACGATCATATACTGATTTGGATATTGTGCTTCGTGACGTTGTGCAAGTTTTAGTGAAGAAAGCCACACCGCGCTTCCCACACCTGCCCCCCCGCGACTTATCTTCCAGCGTTTTACTGCAGAGGCGTAACGGTCTCGTGGATCGCGCTGCATGTGTAGAATTCGCGCATTGGGATACGCCGCAAAGATCTCATCAGCATAACGTTCTGTGTTCAACGATTTATCGCCCCAACGAGGTCTTCCCAGCCGCTGTGCATATTGTTCCTCGATCAATGCAAAGAGACGGGGATAGGTCATCTCGCCGCTTAAAAAGTCACTCTCTAATTTTTCGGCATTTAACCCCACAGGGACCAACCGCTTATAGCGCATCAAATCCTTGAGGCATCTTTCGAAGTTTGCTGGCTTGCTTAGATTGCCATATTGGTTATAAAAATAAGTCCATAGGTTTGTACGACGAGTCATTGCAATGTTTGGATGGGAAGCCAGCAATGCATAGATCAGGCTGGTGCCGCTGCGTTCCAAACCAGCAATAAAGATCGGCCCGTTTTTCATACGCTCAACTCCGTTCGAATTAATTCACGTTGGCCCAATTGGGTACTTATTTTTCCAATCAGCAAAGCAGCCAGGTTGGTTGGAAACATTAGTCCGTACAATAGCCACTCCAAGCGGGAGAGCTGCAAGTTATCATATTCATAGCCAAAATATTTCATCAGATGCTGGGTATGTGAATGAATAAAATGCAGATCTTGTTTCCCTAAAGGCGGCGGTTGTTCTGTAGCATGTGCTTCGATCTCCCCATGTGTCAACATTTGTGGGTGAAATGTTTCGCCAATAAATTCGCAGATTTCCTGCATTGTTTGCTTAGGCTGCGAAAACAATTGTTCATAGCAAACGATCAGATATTTGCCTGGATAATTTTTTTGATGACGACTGGCCAAACGGGCGGAACTTAACCACCAAGCGGTTTCCCAACCAATGCGCCCAACCTTATGGGAGGAAGCCATCCGGCTCTCTCCCGCCCTCGCGCCTGGATCCCGTACCATATGAATCATCCTCGCTGATGGATATGCAGCAAAGATCCTATCGGCATAGTATTCGACAAATCCCAATTGATCACCCCAACGGCTTTTTCCTTTTTGCTTTGCATTTTGAGCATGAAGCAGCGCAAATAGACGTTCGTAGGTGGCTGGTCCTTGGGAAAATTCCATACGTATCAGTTCATAATTGGGGTGTAAGACGCGCATGGGTTTGAAATCAAAAATTGCTTTCAGACAACGATCGAGGTTTGATTTTTTGCTCAGATCGCCGTAGCGGTTATAGAAATAGTCCCATAAATGAGTGCGGCGTGAAATGAGGATATTTGGATGAGCAGAAAGCATCATCCGCAATTGGGTCTTGCCGGTAAAACTTAATCCACCAATAAAGATCGGTCTGTGTTCCATAGGTTGCTGTTTTTTATCCTGTCATTGATCTGCCATATCAGGCTGTAAAACGAGTTGACCGATTTGTCCAGTAAGTGAAAACGTACGTAATCCATCAGTGAAAGGTAAAGCGGATCAATGGAATATTCAAAAGCTGTCATTAATGCCCTTGTTTGTTTTTGGATGTACGCGACTTCGCGGGCATGAAGTCTATTGCGATAGCAGCCAATATATTTTGTTGTGAGCGGGCCGCTGGATTCTTCTGTATCCCTCGTTTCACGTTTTGAAAATCGGGTTTCATTTTGCATGCGAAGCATTTCGATAAAGAATTCTTCACCTAAGAACTCACAAGTTTCGACCAGTGTTGTTTTGGGGTTGGTAACCAGAGTCTCGTATTGAATAACCTTGTATTGTTCGGGATATTTACTTTGGTTTCTTTTTGCCAGCATGGCCGATATTTTCCAGCGGGCGGTTGCAACTCCCAGCCCACCGCGGCGATTGAATTTGCTCTGCAAGGCTTCGAAACGGTCACGCGGGTCACGCAGCATGTGAATGATCCTGGCGTTGGGATACGCAGCAAATATTTGATCGGCATAACGCTCGATGAATTCGGTTTGATCTCCCCATCGGATTCTTCCCATCTTTGCGGCGTGCTGTTCGTGGATCAAGGCGAAGAGATTGCCATAGGAAACAGAATCAGTTTCAATATCCAGCTTGAGGCGGGGAATGTCCAAGATCAGATTGCGGATGTGTTTTGATTCCAACATATCTGCTATGCAGCGCTTTAAATTATTTGGATGATTCAAATCGCCATATCGGTTGTAGTAGGAAGTCCACATATTGCTCCGATGTGAAAATGCAAGATGTGGATGTTCGGCAAGCATCATGCGCATGTATGTTTTGCCTGAACGTTCGAGACCGCCAATAAAAATGGGATTTGTCATGCGCCTGTTGCCGAATCTTTGATGCGCATGTGGCGTGCTGGTTTACGGCCAAATGTTTCAGGGTAATTTTGCTGGAAGTATTCCACGCCAAGCCAGGTTGCAAAGCGGATGAGGTTGGATGGCCATTGCCAGAACATGTAGGTGAGGGCTGCTTTTGATGAAAAATGAATGGGTTGAATCTCATACCCAAACCTGCGCAGGCTGTTTTTGGAGATACCTTGCATGAAGGCTAGTTCAGGTTTGGGTAGTCCTGTTCGATATTGGCCTATATGATTTTGTGAAAGGGGCGAAACCTGAGTATCAATTTCCATTTCGCGCAGTAGTTTGGCTCGGTGTTCCAGTGCTCCGCTCATGGCAAGCATTTCTGGGCTATATCGCTCCCCAATAAAATCACAAATATCCTGAAGAGTGGCTTCAGGCTGACGAACAAGATCTTCAAAGCGAATTACCTTGTATTGTTTTGGATATTTTTTTAGGTTGCGATTTGCAAGCGTAGTTGTATAAAACCAACGTGCCGCTGCGCCGCCTGCGCGACCTTTTCCATTCGGCCACATTTTTAGGGATTCCATATAACGATCACGCGGATCGCGAATCATATGGATCATGCGTCCTTCTGGATAAGCGTTGAAGACGATATCTGCATAGCGTTCAATCAACCCGGTCTGTTCACCCCAGCGCGGCTTGCCTTCGCGTTCGGCAAATTGTTCCAGAAAGAGTCCGAACAATCTGCCATACGTGGATTTGCCTTGCCAGAACTTGCGCCGAATTTGATCTGCATCTGGGTTGAGAAAGCGAACATGCTTGTAGTGCAGCATGGCTTTTAGACAGCGTTCGAAGTTTTCCTGGTTACTCAGATTGCCAAACTGCCCGTAAAAATAAGTCCACATGTTCGAACCTACTGCTGGGATGGAGATGTTAGGGTGCGAAACGAGAAAAGCCCGCAGTGTTGTTTTTCCGCAGCGATCCAGACCACCGATAAAAATGGGGTGAGTATTAGTTTGCATGAGGTATCAGGAAAACCGTTTAAAAAATTTCAAGGCACGATTGCGCAGCCCGTCTAAAATAAAAGCTTCTTCTTTTGAAAACCCCAAAATATAGGTAATTCCCGCATAGAGTAGGAGCAAGAGCGTGCCTCCAAGTGCTGCATTGATCAAGTTAGTACCGGCCGGCAGCCAGATACCCAATAGCAAAGCACCGCTTGCGGCAACCATTGCAGCGATGACCGGTTTGAGAAATCCCTGATTAAAGGGGAGCAGCTTGAATAATAAATAGACCTGAATCAGCCGCAGAAAATTAACTGTTCCTTCGCCGATCATGACAGCTGTTGCCGCGCCGATCAGTCCCCAACGTGGGATGAGCAACAGGTCAAACCCCAGATAGATCACGAGCCTTAAAATGGAGTTGATCAATTTAAGGCGGGTGTATCCCGTCATATCAAGGATGACGCCGCCCATGCCTGTGCCTACATTCATTAGATCAGCAATCGCCAGAATAATGAGCGCGACAGCTCCTTCAATATAACTGTTGCCAAAAATGGAAAGCAAAGCACCAGGGTATAAGACCATTATAAGGAAGATGGGTAATTGCACCATTACCGCCCACTTGTTGGCGGTCTGGTAAATTTGTCCAAGTTGTTTTATGTCTTTTTGATCGTGTAGTTGGGCAACGATCGGTTTGGATGAAACGTTGATAGAAGATGTGAAGTGTCCGCTAACAGCAGTGATCTGACTGGCGATCGCAAAAAGGCCCACGCCGGTAATTGACCCCATTGTGCCAAGAACAAGGGCTTGAAGATTGCTTTGGAATTGGACCATCAAACCAGATAACCATACTGGCAGGGAAAATACTAACAGGCCTTTCAAGTCTCTTTTTGCGGGAGAGAGCGCACGCTTAAGCGGGTATATCCGATTTAGGTAATAGATCATCAAAAGTGATGCACCCAAATCCGCTATACCAAATGTGACGATAGCCAAAAATGGATTGAATCCGGTGATGGCAATGATGATGATCATGATCAGGCGGAAAACCGGTTGAAAAACAAACTGGGCGATCACTGGATAATCCATGCGCTTGAAACCTTTGGTGATACTGGCGAGTACTTCGCTTAATGTCAATGCGGGGATCATCACAGCTGCAACCTGGAGCAAAGGCGCCAGGCTGGATTTGTGAAATGCTTTGTCTGCAATCGGATAGGCGAATCCAAATAAAATTGTGCCTGTTACCACGCTTAAAAGCATGGCAACGCTTACCCCCACTTGAATGGTCCCCCAAACTGACTCATCATCTTTTCGTCCCACCATCACTGCTACATAGCGAATTAGCGCTGCATCCAAACCAAGCAACGCCATTCCTACACCAATATTAGTCGCGCTCAATGCCAGGCTGTACATCCCATAATCTTTTGCCCCGAGTAAGCGTGCCAATATAAAAGCTGTGATAAACCGAACGGCATCCAAAAACATTTTGCCTGTAAAGATCATTCCCCCGCCCTTGGCCACTGCTGTCATATTGTGTTTAAAAGCTGGAAAAGGTTCTACTTCTCTAATATTGGTATCTAAATGATTTTCCATAAAATCTCAGTATTTTTTCGGTAATTGGTGGTTTGTCAACTCGGACTTATATTATTTAGGCTTTCGAAGGCCTGCTCTAATAACTTGTCTTGTTTGATCCGTCCGCCATGATAGGCAACCACACTTAGATAGCTTTTGATTTGTTTGTTGTCGTCATCCATATCATGCGCTACGGATTCGATCGCCTGTTTTACGTTCTCCAAAGCTTCCTGTGCCCGGTCAAGTCGCAGGTCAGGAAAAAGAATTGCAAAGACCACGCCATTAAAGCGGGCAAGAATATCCTCTTCCCTTATGGATTTTTCGGTCAGGATCTTTACCATTCTCAAGGCTTCGATACGTTCTTCATCTGTATGTCCGCCTCCATTAAAATGGACTTTGACGAGTCCGACCGACAGGGGAGAATGCGTTCGTTTGGAACGAGCCATTTCTTGAAAAAGCCGGTGAGTTAAGTAAGATTTATTATATGCACCTGTTTCGCGGTCAATGATGTTGAAAGTATCAACTTCTTTATACGAAGGTTTGAACGTTTCGACCATGAAGACGAGAGCAATACCAAGTGCAAGGCCTAGAAACGCTCCCAGTGATAAGTTAAGTGCTGTATCGGGGCTTTTCGGCTTTGAGGGAGTGTTGGCGGTATCTAATGTTTCCAACTGGTAGATGTCGTACAAGCTTTTGACATACGCCACGGTTTCCGCGCCGACCGCGTTTGCAAAATCACGAGCGACAATGGGGTCGCGAGCTTCCACTCTAATTTCGAGAATGTTTGTCCCAGTGACCACGGTGGATGACGCGTTCAAATCCAGCCGTTGTTCGGGAGTAAGCCCCAATTTCTCTATGGCGTTGTTTTTGATCAACTTGCTGGCAGCAACCTCGGCAAAGGTTGAGTTGATCTCTGAACGGTTACTGACTGTATCTAGGGCTTTTAGAAAATCACCGGAAATTACCGTTTCAGAACGTGGTCGGATAACAAATGATGCATGTGATTCATATATTGGTATTTGCTGGCTTGTCCAGTAATACGTACTTCCGAAAACGATGGTGAATGCGAGCAACAAAAGCTGCCAGCGTTTTACGATCAGTTGAAGATATTCTTTTATAATCATTTAATTCTCTTTTCTTTGCTCTGTTATCCAGCCCCTTTTCCAGAGAACACGGTTTGGAAAGTCCACCAAACGATTTGAAAATCCATTAATAAGTTTTGGTTTCGAACATATTGGATATCAAATCGGGCAATCTGATCAAAAGCTATGCTGCTTCTCCCCCTTACCTGCGCCAGACCTGTAATACCAGGAAGAGTATTCAATCTTTCGTAATGCCAGTTTTTATAGTGCTCCACTTCCCAGCTAACATTTGGCCGCGGCCCGATAAGGCTCATTTCTCCTTTGAGCACATTTAGTATCTGTGGCAACTCATCCAGACTAGACTTTCTTAATATCCGTCCCATTCGGGTAATATCCTGTTTTTGGATGGGTTTATGTAACGGCAGGGTCTTCTCGTCATTACCAATCTGACCTGATATATATCCTTTCATGTAATTACGTTCTTCTTCATTGCTGCGATTACATAACATGCTGCGGAACTTGTAAATACGAAAGCGCTTGCCACCTAAACCTATTCGCTCCTGAACGAAAATGGCCGGGCCCTTCGATTCCATCACGATCAATAGTGAGATTAATGGAATTACAATGAGCAGAATGGGTAGCAGAAGAATACAAACTGTCAGGTCAATCACCCGTTTGGAGACTCGAGGTTTCGGATAATCTTCCCATGTTCTTGGGTAGGCGAGGTTTCCTTGAAATAATTGGAGGGAATCTAAATCTTTCATGACTGTTCACCTTTATCATTTTTGCAATTCTTGCCGATTCGACCAGTGCCATTGCCACCTTCAAAGCTTCCATGGCATCTTCACCACTTACAAGCCGATTGGCCTTTCCTTGCAAATAACCAATAAATGTATCCAATTCATTACGGAGTGGCTCTTTTTTCTTAATGGCGTATTGGATAATGGCACCCTCACTTACGCCGCGTATCAAACTCAAGGGAGACCATTCACTGTTGTCAAACTCTGCATTTTCAAAAAAACATAGATCTTGTGTGATGTAATTAACCCTGAACATTCCCCGATCCCCCGTGACGTATAGTTCTCTGATTTTTGTCGGCGTAAGCCAGTTGATTTCCAACAAACCTATTGTGTT
>Ga0138256_10008994_pt1 | contig 10482 bp, 11 predicted proteins | sample KNB2016incub_MG_FD_105486 | JGI IMG/M metagenome (GOLD analysis project Ga0138256, IMG submission 105486) | Active sludge microbial communities from wastewater in Klosterneuburg, Austria - KNB2014incub_MG | ecosystem: Engineered > WWTP > Activated sludge > Unclassified | place: Austria... | reverse complement strand
ACGAACTTAAATCCTTTACTTCTTGAGGAGATTTAATATAATCTGCAGGCAGTGAGCCTTTACTTTCTTTGTGATTGATAAAAACATCCAAATAATGATTTTGCAATTGTTCGTGTGCATAAACTTGGGCTGGTGATAGCCTTACAAGGTCGGATGCTTTGTCATATCGATTTATTTTCAATTCAGCTTTTACTCTTTCTTCAATTTGACTGACATCATACTGGTTAGTGCCTTCACTTTTTAACTGCTTGAGTTCATCCAAATAAAACTTGACCATACTTTGTGAGATTTGGTGCAATGCATCAGCAGTAAAGTCCGGACCACGCTGGGCACCATCACCAAAATAACTACCGTACTCCATCAAAGCATATTTATGAAAAACCTCTTGACCTTTTACTATTGTCTTTTGATCAAAAATCATATTATCTTTTTCATCCACAAAAGCTGACATCGGTGGCGCATCGATATACGTCTGAACACCAATCATACCAACTCCTAGTAAACTGATTACCAAAATAAAAGTTAACGGAGCCCACCAGTTTTTAGGATTCATAATGTAGCTCATACTTTTTGAACTTTTGTTTATATTGCTCATTTTGATTGTATTTATATATTGTTAAAAATTTATTTTCTTATTATCATGTATATAAATTGAAGCATCCAAACCCTTTCAAAACCATTCTTGATTTATACATAATAACTTGGCATACCTTTACAATAAAGGAAGCAAAAATTCCTAGTAAAGAATTACTAGGGTTTGAATCTATCAAAATTACTTTAAATTAGGAATAGTACAATAGTGACAAAACAACTATATTAATGTATAAATTGCTAATTTTTTATGTGTCAAATCTGGTTAAACCCAGTATTTAGTAAAGCATCTTCCACATTTGTATCCTTTTTACAAGCAGTAATTAACAGCATGACAGTGACCACCATCAACCCAAAAAATCGCAGAAAAAAATTTGAATTCATATCGAAATGTTTTAAAATAATATAATGGACAAATATATCCACTATTTAAGTTTTGTAATAATATTTTATTGAATATTTTTAAATAATTTGGTGAAATTTGCAAATAATTGATATTTTTTGCTAATTATCGCTACATCTCCTCATTTAATTCGGAAAACAATCAAATGAGTAAACAAAATCCTAGAATAAAACTAAGGATACCGATTCGCCAAATTAGGTTAGCTTCACCCATTTCCATAAAAAAATAAGCTATAAGCAAAAACTTGACGGCGCCAAGCAAAATTGAAAATTTGGATTCGGCAAAATAGATTGGCAATATGACACTGATAGCTGTCAAAAGCAGTAATACGATTAAAACAATCAGATTTCTATTCATAATAATTACATAAGATAGAGTGTAGGAAAAATCATCACCCAAATCAAATCACACATGTGCCAGAATGCTGCTCCTGCTTCCAGATTTAATGGATAATCTTCTGAATAAGCTTCATCAATTTTTGTATATAAATAAAGCAAAATCGCCATTCCGATCAATACATGTAATAAATGAAAAGCCGTAATCAACCAATAAAAGGTAAAAAAAGGATTTGTGCTGATCGTCAGACCGTGCGATAGTTTATCAAAATATTCTATCATCTTGATCACAATAAAAACTCCACCACTAGACATTGTGATAAGCAAGCTTCTTCTATACTTTTGTAGATCCTGTTGTCTATACCAATGAAGCGCTCTAGCCATAAAATATCCGCTTATCAATAAAATGATGGTATTGGCTGTGCCTGACAGCAAACTTAATGACTTGGCTGAATCCCTATATGTCTGTAAGTCTCCTTCGGCATAATATTTCATTACTAATAATGCAATAAAAAATACAGATACTTCAAGAAAAATTATAATCCATATCAAGATGCCACCTGGTGGGTAAAAAAAATTTGAATTTTGATCCTTTTCCATGGGTAGAAATATTTATTTATGATGGATTTTTTCAAATAGCCTGACCATAGATGACAATAATTCCACTGGTGAAGAAAGAATTTGATAATGATTTTGTCCAAACATCTGTGGTAAATAATATCGAGCTTGTGCTTCTATGGCCAATGCATAAGAATTTATACCATATTCCAGAGCTTCTCTTAGCGCTTGCCGAACATCTTGTATGCCATATCGGCCTTCATATTTGTCATAATCATTTGGTTTACCATCAGATAATAGAATGACCCATTTATTGGTTGTATGTCTATTCTTAAGCAGATGGGTAGCATGCCGAAGTGCGCCACCAATACGTGTATATCCTGATGGTTCAGCAGCCCCAATCTTAAACTTGCCACTTTGCCAGGATTCATCAAAGTCTTTCAACATACGAAAACTTAAAAAATTTCTAGTGGACGAATGAAAATCTGAAACTGCAAAGTCAACTCTAAATTCATTCAAGATTTCACCAAAAAGCAAGCTGACCTGCTTCTCTACATCTATGACCCGGTTTCCATCCGCATATCCATCGCTGGAGAGACTTGTATCTAGCAATAACAGAATGGAGAGATCTTTATCTTTTTTCTGCGAAGAAAGATAAATCCTTTCAGAAGGTGTTTTGCCAGAATGTACATCAACATATAGATCAGTGATGGCATCGATATCAAACTCCGGACCATCGGGCTGACTTCTGATATGTTTTCGCTTATTACTATAATTTGTAAGCAACTTGCGCATGGCCAAAAGAACAGATTTATAGTTCCGAATTGTCTGCTCATAATAGTTCGCGTTCATGTCTTTGCTTAGGGTCGGATATACTGCACAAAAGTCTTGCTTGTACGACTTTCTGGTGTAATCCCACTCAGGATATAAGATATTATACCTTTCATCTGGCTTATCTACACTCTCTGCTACACTCGAATTCTCAATAAATTCTGCCTGATATACCGAATGAACCGGATCATCTACTCTGACCGTTAGTTTCATGCTCAACTCCTCGATTGCTTCGTGATGGTCTTCTAACTGATCATCGCCATCAAAATCTCGCCAAGTACCATTAAATTCTTCTGCGGTCTCTACTTTTTCAAAATTGTGGGTAAGCACATAGTCTTCTTGTTGTTTTTTATCTACTTGAATGCTTTTAATTTCTTCAATAGCCTTTGCCTTTAACAATGTTGCAGGATTCACCTTATTCTTTTCTAAAGGTTTGGCTTCCGATATATTTTTTATTTTTTCATTAAAATTGTCTTCATACTGATTCTTCATCCATTTGCCATACAGCCAAAATGTATCAGGATCAGCTTTAGTATTTTTACAGTTTTCAGCCAGTTGATCATACAGTTGTTTGTATATTCCAATTACAATTGGATACGCAGATAACATCGAATCGAGTATTTCTGGTGCTGAAGATGCTGCTTTTAACCTGGCTTCCTGAAGTGTATTTTCTTTTTGGTCATGTTGCCAATTCAGATTTTTATTTTGTTGGATAACCAAATATACAATTCGAAAAAAATAAAATTTCAAATTTTCTGTCGCATCGCCAAAAAAGTCCATGCTATGAGGAAGAAAAAAGTTATTATCTCTATATCCGCCTTCTTGTTCGGCTGCAAAAATTTCTATGTTTTTTCCCGTCAATGCCCTAGACATTATGGTAAGCTTAGGCTTGATATCATCCAGCATTACTCTTCGGGCTGCTAGTGGATCATTAGCTATACTCCGCTTTTTGAAATATTTTGTAAATCTGGTAAATATGATTTCGTCAAGATCCATTCGCAAAAAATTTAGCACGTCCAGAAATCAATAAGTGTGGCATCTTACCACATATTTGAAGGAATCTAATCATCAGATCAAGAGATCACAAGTATCAGATAATGCCTGCGCTATGTCAGGATCATCGGTAAGCGGCTCGACGACGGCATGTCTTACCGAAAGTCTTTTAGGCAAATCACTTACTATCAGTTTTGCAGCGTCAATAAGTAAACGTGTTGATGCCGTCTCAGTAAGCCCAAGTTCTTTTAGATTTCTGATTTTATTCCCGATATTGACTAGTTTTTGTGCAATATCTATATTTATTCCTGTTTCGTTGCATAAAATTTCTGCCTCTACTTTAGGTTCAGGATACCCAAATGAAATAGCCACAAATCTTTGCCTTGTCGATGGCTTCAGCTCTTTAAAGCCTCTTTGATATCCAGGATTAAATGATGCTACAAGCAAAAAATCTTGGTGTGCCTGGAGTGTAACGCCTAGTTTATCTATATACAATTGCCTACGATGGTCTGTGAGAGAATGGATAGCTACAATCACATCGGGACGTGCTTCAGCTACCTCATCTAAGTATAGGATTGCTCCAGTTTTGACTGCTTCTGTAAGTGGACCATCTATCCACACCGTTTCTGCACCTTTGATAATAAATCGACCTATTAGGTCTGTAGCCGATGTCTCCTCATGACAACTTACCGTGATCATTCGGATATTTTTGATACTCGAAATATGTTCTACAAACCTCGACTTTCCAGAACCGGTTGGTCCTTTCAGCAATAGAGGTAATCGATTTTGCCATACCTTGTCAAATATCTCCAACTCCTTTCCTGTAGGTCTGTAATATGGAATTTTTTTGTACTCACTTACTGGATTGTCCATAAACTATATTTAACAAGTAAGGCCGCCGTAATCGTTTTTTTTAACTTTTGGTCAAAATATTCAATATCGGTGGCCTTACATTTTTATTCGGTTTAAGTAAATTAAGGATGCTGCTCAAGTGCCTCATCAGTAGGCTGTCCGTATCTTATAAATTCATAAATAAAAATACCAACACCTGTTGTAAATAAAGTCGCACACAACACTAAAATCAGAAAGTGAACCTGAATTTCGTTTTGAACATCACCAAATTCAAGGCCCATAATACGTTCCATGTAAACTTGTGCTACTCCGGCAGCTGCAAATGCCGTAGTCATACCTATCATTCCAATATTAGAAAGCCAAAAGGCAGTAAGCCCATTACCAGAATCATAGAGTTTTCTACCAGTCATATTTGGCATCATATAACTTATAGCTGCAAAAACTATCATACCATAAGCTCCCCAAAATGCCAAGTGTCCATGCATTGCCGTGACTAATGTGCCATGTGTCCATAAGTTGACCTGTGGTAATGTATGTGCCAAACCCAGAAGTCCTGCACCTACAAACGAAACAATAGCTGTTCCTAAAGTCCACATTAAAGCAATCTTATTAGGATGCTTTTTCTCACCTTTGCGATACATCGCTACGGCAAATAATGCCATACCTAAAAATGCTAATGGTTCTAAAGCTGAAAAAATACCACCAATAATGAGCCAGTATTTGGGTGCACCGATATAATAATAATGGTGGCCAGTACCCAAAATACCAGAAATAAACGTGAGGCCGACGATAACATACAGCCATTTTTCGATTACTTCTCTATCAACACCGGTAATTTTTATAAGCAAAAAGGCCAAGATTCCACCCATAATGAGTTCCCAAACTCCTTCCACCCAAAGGTGAACTACCCACCATCTAAAAAAGGAATCCATAGTCTGATTGTCAAACCATATCATACCTGGCAGGTACAAAAGCGCCGCAAAAACAAGACCCATCGTCAATACTAATGATGTAGTAGTGCGTTTTTTGCCTTTATACAAGGTGAATAAAATAAGACCTAAAAATAACAATACATTTGCGACTACCAACCAGTCTAAAGGTCGAGGTATCTCAAGGAATTTCCTTCCTTCCCAATAGTTAAAGTGGTAGCCCACAATGGCAACAACACCGACTACGGCCAGTGAAATCAATTGAATATAAGCCCATTTTACACTTACCAGCTCATTTTCGGCTTCTTCGGGTATAATATAATACGCTGCCCCCATGAAGCCTGAAAGCAACCAGACAACCAAAAGATTTGTGTGAACGGCTCTTGCAGTATTGAATGGGATAAAGTCATGAAGATTATCATATCCCATATGGGCAAATCCCATGATAAATCCATATATAATCTGTAATGAAAGGAGCAGCATGGATAAAGCAAAAAACCAATATGCTACTTTTTGTGATTTGTATTTCATTTTTTTAAATTTAGTTGGTTAAACTATGTGCGTCTTGAAGCCTATTGAAAGAAATCAAAACTCATGTCTTATTTGTTTTGTGATACCTTATACTTTGGTTTTGGTGGAAAACCATTTAAATCTACCTCATTTACCCATTTAAAAAATGCAACCAGATCATTTGCATCCGATTCAGGCAAGGCATAGGCTACCATCTTTCTGCCACGCGGCGACCATGGTACTGGTGACATCAATGCTGCTTTAATATAAGCATCACCTCGTCGCTCATATACCTTGGTTAATTCCGGTGCGTAATAAGCGCCTTCACCAAAAATGGTGTGGCATCCCATACAGTTATTGCTTTCCCATAGATGTTTGCCTCTGATCACTTCTGGAGTTAATCCTGCTTCATTCGTTTGCTTAGGTACTTCTGAGCTAAGTGTGTGCCATGAAAGCCCAAGAAAGACCGCAAAGGACAATATTGTCCCTCCAAGAAAAAATGTTCTTGCCTGACTTTTTGATAACATATTATAATGTTTTGTTGGTTATTCGGGCAATATCGCCCCTATTTTGTTTTTATTTTACCTTTATTATTTGTATTTCCTTACTTCCCTTCAAATTCATCTTTGTCTATACCCAAGATTTTCATTTGCATAATCACGGCAATATTCTTAGCGCGATCTTTGAGCTTTTCGGCATTTTCCCCAGTGTATAATTCATTTATTGTCTCATTAAACAGCAAAACCCATTGATCAAAATGACTTTTTTCCATAGCCTTGAGTTGGTGTGCCACTTGATGTTTTTCCATAGGATTTCCATTATAATTTCCTGTATGGAATAAAACATTTTCCCAAAAGTCGTACATCACAGGAAGATGCTTTTGCCACTTAACATTTATAAACATATGTTGTAGCATCTCATCCACTTTTATTTTCTCATAGAAAACATCAACAACTTTTTCCAAGTCTGACCGAGTTGTGATATCCTTTTTTGACATTATTTTTATATTTTATTATTTTGATTTATCCTTGTGTCAACATGCACAAGCTATCCGTATTTGCATACACTTCATGAATGATATTGATGGGTATGTCTATAAAATCATACTGTTTTAATCGGGTCTGCGTCCCAGCTTGGATATAAGTGACATCACCACTCAATACCAATAACCTAGCAGGCAGATGTGTTTTATGCTGATCCAAGGTCATGCCTCGGTTAAATCCTATAAATATTTGTTTTACATCTCCGGACTTATAATACAATCTAGCCACGGGTTTTAATGATGTTTTCAGTTTTTCCTGTATTTCACGTATCATATTATAAATCCTTATTTTTAAATTTTAGCAAAGAAATCCACATTGGTGTCACAATCCAAATCAATAGTAATCCCATTGATATTATCCACCCGATTTGACTACCAAATATTTGTTTGAATATCGCACCAGTATATCCCATTAGTGCAGAGACATCCACTTTGAGCAAAACCATAATTCTCGCCAGATCTATCGGATTTAGTGCAGACATGATGACCATTGGTTTTTCTATTGGATAATCTGCAAATTGGAACATCAGATATAGAACGATCCCATCATAAATAAGCGACAAAAACAACCAAACCATGATGGCAATACCAATACCTCTAGCTTTATCTCGTGCAAGGATAGAACACAACATGGCAATTGCTATGAAAATAGGCGTGATAAAAAGTCCCATTAATAATATAGAAAAACCAGCTGCATCAGGGCTATAGACCACAATCGGCAAACCAATGCCTAGAATAAATGCAATACTCAACGATATGGACAAGCCCGCAAAATGACTAAGCCATATTGTTTTTCTTTTGATTGGTTGGCTGACCAGTAGCTCTATAAATTCGCTGCTATTGTACATATAGATTGTAGAAAAGATAACCGCCATGAGTGGCACAGCCAGTAGGATAATATTTAACAGCGACAACATTGCCTTGGCCATATTATCTTCCAGACTCAATACACTCCACGAAAATAAGGCAAGTATCACTGTATAGATGATAATTATCTTATTTTTAATGATATCGGTGATAATAAAATTTGTTATTTTATTCATACAGCTGCCGATTTTATGTAATGACCAATAGCCTTGGAAATACGACCATGGCCGGACATAGCCATTAATTCATCTGTAGTCTTGAAAAATACAATCTTTCCGTCTTGCATATAAATCACATCAGTAAGCAAATCATCCAATTCATTCAATAAATGTGAAGTAATCAAAATCAGTTTACCTTTTTGTCTTTCCATTATAATTTTTTCTCTTAATATTTCACTTGCCAATGGGTCTAAACCTGCAGTAGGTTCGTCCAAAATTAGAACATCTGGACTGAATAAAAAAGCTAGTGTGGCACTCACTTTCTGCGTAGTTCCACCAGATAACGTTCGCATTTTTTTGTGTTTGGCTTGTTCGAGACCGAAGGCATCCCAAAGCTCTTCATCTGTTTGACCATCAAATTGGCGAATACTTTTAATCATATCTATCACCTGAATGATACTCATATTTTCAGGATAACGACCTATTTGAGGCATATAGCCTATTTTGTTTTTGTATGTTTCATCACCAGCGATAGATTTTTGATCAAAATAAATCGTACCATCATTGGGCAAAACCATACTCAATATAGATTTAATTAAGGTAGTTTTGCCACAAGCATTTGGACCGATGAGACCGATACATTGTCCTCTTTTTAGTTGGAGATTTATATCTTTAAGTACTTCACTCTTGCCAAATGACTTTTTTATTCCTTCGATTCTGATCATAATTCATAGGGTTTCATCTGTGGACTATTATCCCTGAAATTATCAGGTGTGATGCTTGGTATAAGTCTTTCTGTGCGCTCCATGAGACTGACTATAAAACTTCTATACAAAAGCATTGCTATAGGATTATTTTCTATTATCGTAGAATAGATGCTTAGAGGATGATATGGCACGTCACCTTGTCTATTCTTATCAATGTCATAACCAGCATATTTGTCCCAATAATTGTAATCAAAAGTATTGAGCACCAATGAGCCATTAGTACTGATGTCAAAAGTATTGCCAGAGAAATTGTTTTCTGTAATAGTATTATCCATACAATTTGCCTGAATTTTTAATCCCCAACCATTACCGCTGAAGACATTCTTTTTAATAAGAATCCTATTGGCTCCTTCTAGAAACAGAGCAGCTGTATTTGAAAGAAATTTATTGCCTATGATTTCGGCATCAGAGATTTCTTTAAGCAAAATACCATAAGCAGCATCACCGTTGCTTTGACTGAATGTATTGCTATACATGGTGACATGTTTTGTGTACATAACTGCTACGCCTGCACCATTTTCTTCGAAAATATTATTAACGTATGCATCATTATTGGAAAACATAAAATGGAGGCCGTACCTTATATTCCTTTTGGAAATATTGCGCCAAACAATCGAATTTGTTACGAATTCAAAATAAATACCATCTCTATGACCTGAAATCTTATTGGCAATGATACGCAAGCTATCACTCTTCCAGCAATGTATCCCATTGCCTATCTCTTGTTCTTCCTTTCCGAAACCAATGATTTTATTATTCTTTATCAGACAGTTTTTACCATATTGAATGTAGATTGCAAAAAAATTATTTTCAAATATATTATTTTCAATTACTATATTACTTCTATCATATACTTTGACACCACCTGGATCATTTAGAGCTGCGATACCAGAATTTCTAATTACAAACCCACTAAAATTTACATGATCAGCCTTAATGGAAACCACCTCATACTTAAGCTGACCATCCAGTACCGGCCATTCATCACCGATCATGGTAATGGATTTATTGACGACTATAGTACCTTCTGTGTACAAGCTATGATGTACTGTAATTGTATCGTTGTTCTTAGCCAATAAGAGTGCCGCTCTTATAGAAGTTACTTGCAATCTTGGACCCACATGAATATGTGCACCAGATGCGATATGGCTAGATAAAAGAAAAACTATGATAAACGTAAAAAATTTCATTTGGCAAATACTTGCGTTAAATGATTCCAATCAGTGCTTTGAGCATTCAAGTTAGCTGCTTGTTGACTGGCCTCTGTCTCGGAATTAAATGCAGCCACATTGCCTGCCATAGGGCTCTTTAGGCTACCACCCTGAATATAATAAGCATTTTCAGCAGGAATCAGTTCATTATCTCCTGTATAATGATGGACATAATGATTTTTAATCTTAGAATCCTGATGTTGGCTCTTGAATGCCATCATACATGAAATATCATCAAACTTGAAAATCCTGCCTTTTTCTGTAATGATTTCTGCTCCAAAGTGGCCATCAGAAATGTTCATTTTGCAAAAAGAACAAATATCCTTATTCAAGATGATCGGGTCAGGTCCTTCGGGGCTACAATTGGTTAAAAACACACAAAAAAAAACCATAGAGGCCACTTTTCCCTTCGATCTACTGAACAATTTTATAATT
>Ga0138256_10008993_pt1 | contig 10482 bp, 7 predicted proteins | sample KNB2016incub_MG_FD_105486 | JGI IMG/M metagenome (GOLD analysis project Ga0138256, IMG submission 105486) | Active sludge microbial communities from wastewater in Klosterneuburg, Austria - KNB2014incub_MG | ecosystem: Engineered > WWTP > Activated sludge > Unclassified | place: Austria... | reverse complement strand
CATCACCGACGCGGTGGACCGCTTCTCGCCTGCTGTGATCGGCTGACCCGCGTTCAGGAAGGCCGCACGTCGGCTTCCGCGCCCAGCCAATCGCTGTCACGTTCGGGCTCGGGCAGGCTGCGCAACTCGCGGATCAGCGGAATGCGCCAGGCCACCAGCACCAGCAGCAGCGAAACCCCCGCTGAAAAGCCCAGGGCCGAACGCAGGCCCACGTGTTCGCCCAACCAGCCGCCCAGCAGTGCGCCAGGGCCGGCGGCCAGCAGGGTCAGCCAGCGCATCGTGGCCGTCATGCGGCCCAGCAGCGATGCCGGTGTCGTGGCCTGGCGCAGCGCGAGAAAGTTGATGAAGATGAAGACCGCGCCGGTGGTGAACAGCATCAACATCAGCGCAAAGGCCGCCACGCCCCAGGCATTGGCCGGCGCCAGTGCCAACAGCAGCCAGCCCACGCCGGTGATCGCATAGCCCACCACCAGGCAAGGCCCCGGCCCGATGCGGTGGCTGATGCGCCGGCCCAGCACGCTGCCCGTGATGGTGCCCAGCCCCATGCCCATGTAGCAAAGGCCCACGGCGTGTTCGCTCAGGCCCAGGGTGCGCGTGGCAAACAGGATCTGCACGGTGACCGCCGCGTAGTGGCACATCTGCCAGACGGCCATCAGCAGCGCCAGCGTCATGAGCAGCGGGTTGCTGCGCACGAAGCGCACGCCGGTGGCCAGGTCGCGCCAGAAGTGCCCATCGGGGCGCGGGTCGCGCCGCTCGTGCACGTGGATGCCGCGCAGGATCATCGCCGAGCCCAGCAGGAGCACGGCGTTGACGAGCAGGGCCAGCGGCGCACCGAAGACCTTGATCAGCGCACCGGCGATGCCCGGCCCCACCACCTCGGCCCCCGACGTGGCCAGCGCGTTCTTGGCATGCGCTTCAACCAGCCTTTCGCGCGGCACCACCTGCATCAGCACGATCTGTGCGGCGCTGCCGGCCACGGTGTGCACGGTGCCCAGCACAAAGCCCACCACGTAGAGCCATTCCATGCTGAGCCACTGCATCCACCAGGCCAGCGGCACGCTGGCGGCAACCAGGGCCGCGGACACTTCGCCCACCACGTAGACCGGCAGCTTGCGCACACGGTCCAGCCACACGCCCGAAGGCAGGGACAGCAGCAGAAACGGCACCAGCTCGATGGCGGTGAGCAGGCCCATCTGCGTGGGCGTGGCCTGCAGCAGCACCGCCGCGGTCAGCGGCAGCGCCAGCATCATCACCTGGTTGCCGAAGGAACTGGTGAGGATGGAACTCCACAGGCGCAGGTAGACCGGGTCGCGCCAGAGATCGCCAGCTGGAATCCGGAAGACAGCCCTCAGACGGGTTCCCTTCAAGCCAACGCCACGGGACCGGCTTCACCGGGCCGTTGGCGTTGCCCCCTTGAGGGGGAGCGCCGCAGGCGCCTCGGGGGCAGGCTCATGACCGATAGTCGGCGTTGATGCTGACGTAGTCGTGAGACAGATCGCAGGTCCAGACTTCGGCCTGCGCATCGCCGCGGTGCAGGTGCACGCGCACGGTGATCTCGCTTTGTTTCATCACGCGCTGGCCATCGGCTTCTTGATACGCCGGGTGGCGGCCACCCTGGTGGGCCACGTGCACGTCGTCCAGGTGCAGATCGATCAGGCCCTGGTCCAGATCGCTGATGCCGGCATAGCCCACCGCCGCCAGGATGCGGCCCAGGTTGGGGTCACTGGCAAAAAATGCCGTCTTCACGAGCGGCGAGTGCGCAATGGCATAGGCCACCAGCTTGCACTCGGCCAAGTCACGGCCACCTTGCACCTGAATGCGGATGAATTTGGTGGCACCTTCGCCATCGCGCACGATGGCCTCAGCAAGTTCGCTGGCCACGGCAAACACGGCTTCGCTCAAGGCCCGGCCTTCGGCCGAAGCCAGGTCGGTGATGGCCGCATGGCCGGCGCGGTGCGTGGCCATCAGCACGAAGGAATCGTTGGTGCTCGTGTCACCGTCGATGGTGATGCGGTTGAAGCTCTGGTCAGCGGCCTGCTTGACCAAGCTGTCCAGCAATCCAGGCGCGACGACCGCATCGGTGGCCATGAAGCCCAGCATGGTGGCCATGTTGGGGCGGATCATGCCGGCGCCCTTGGAGATGCCGGTGACGGTGACCGTGCGCCCGCCGATCTGCACCTGGCGCGAAGCGGCCTTGGGCAGGGTGTCGGTGGTCATGATGCCTTGCGCGGCGTCGGCCCAGGCCGCCGCTTGCACGGCCGCCAGCGCGGCGGGCAGGCCGGCTTCGATGCGCTCGACCGGCAGCGTTTCCATGATCACACCGGTTGAAAACGGCAGCACCTGTTCGGCCTTCACGCCCATCAACTGCGCAGTGGCGGTACAGGTGCGGCGCGCCCGCGCCAGGCCATCGGCCCCGGTGCCGGCATTGGCATTGCCAGTGTTGATGACCAGCGCGCGGATGCCCTGGCCGTGCCCCGCCGCCAGGTGTTCGCGGCAGACCTGCACCGGCGCGGCGCAGAAGCGGTTGAGCGTGAAGACGCCGGCCACCGAGCTGCCTTCATCCAGCGCAAACAGCACCAGATCACGCCGATTGGCTTTGCGCACGCCGGCCATGGCGGTGCCGATGCGCACACCCGGAACAGCGTGCAGGTTGGCGGGGTCGGGAGCTTGAAGGTTGACGGGCATGACGGGTGCGCTTTTCGGAATCAGGAGGTAGCCGGAGATTGTAGAAGTGCAGCCATCGCCCTCTAGTCGACTGAACTGCGCGGCGCGCGCAGCGTGCAGCGGCCGAGCTCACCGGCCTTGCCGGAGGCTACACAGGTCACGGCCGGGACCGGCTTGACGACGCAGGTGGACTGCATGCCCAGTCTTTCCAGCTCGCTGCGCCGGAACGCGGCATCACGGGCCACCCGTTCTTCGAGCGGGCCCTGTTGGGTGCGAAGCGTGGACCACGCCCGAAAGGCCTCCGGCCCACCGCAGGCCACGGCTCCGATGCCGATCACGCGGCACTCGCTGTCGCTGTGGCAGGCGGCATCACCGATGAGGGCCTCGATCTGCGCCAGGGCCCTTCCAGCGCCTGGTGCATCGGCCACGCCACCGCGGGGTGGGTTCTGTGCGCACGAAGCGGTGGCCAGCACTGCCGTCAGCATGAACAGCGCCGAGTGCAGTCTGTGCTCGACGGGTGGACACTTCAGGCGTTCTACTGGGATCATGAACAAACACCGGATGGGCCATCAGCCCACCAACCAGGGCCCTGCTTTGCCAAATGCGAGCGTAGCGCACGCCGACCTGCTGCGCCTCTTTGATCACTTCAACGCCAGCCGGTTCAGCGCCATGGAGTCGGAGGCCGCCGCGTTGGCGCGCCAGTACCCGGCGGACGGGCAGACCTGGAAGGCCTGGGGCATCGCGCTGCTGGTGCAGGGCAAGGACGCGCGGCAGGTCCTGCAGCAGGCCGTGCACCGGATGCCGGGCGACGCAGAACTCAGAAGCAGCTTGGGGGCGGCGTTCTTCAAGCAGGAGGCTTTCGACCAGGCTGCGGCGAGTTACCAGGAAGCGCTGCGCCTGAAACCCGACTTCGCCGAAGCCCACAGCAATCTGGGCGATGTGCAGGTGCGGCTGCAACAGTGGTCACTGGCCGAGGCCAGTTGTCGGCAGGCCTTGCGCCTGCGCCACAAGCTGCCGGCGGCACACCTCAACCTGGGCAATGCGCTGAAGGGCCAGGGCCGGCTCGAAGAGGCCGTGTCCTGCTATCGCGAGGCGCTGGCGGGCAACCCGCGGCTTGCCGAGGCCCACTTCGGGCTGGGTGCGGCGCTGCAGGCGCTGGGCCAATGGGAGCCGGCGGCCACCAGCCTGCGGCTGGCAGCGCAGATTCGACCGGCCCATGGCGCCACGCACTTCCATCTGGCCAATGTGCTGGCCGATCTGCACCGGCATGCAGAGGCCATCCCCCACTTCGACCGAGCCTTGGCACTGGGCTTTGATCACGCCGAGGTGCGCGCCAATCTGGGGGTGGCGCTGATGGCCACGGGCAGGAACGAAGAAGCCGTTGAGGCCCTGCGCAAGGCGGCCGAGCTGCAGCCAGGCCAGGCGCTGATCCAAAGCAACCTGGGCAACGCGCACATGGCCCTGGTGCACCTGTCCGAGGCCCGGGCGGCCTATCAGCAGGCCTTGGTCCTGGCACCGGATTCATGGCTGGCCCACAGCAATTTGGGCCACCTGCTGAAGACCATGGGCCAGCCCGCGCTGGCACTGCAGCATCTGGAGCAGGCGCGCGAGCTGGCGCCTGAGCGGCCCTCCTTGCACAGCCAGGTGATGTTCGTACGCCAGTATCTGCAGGCTCAGCTCGGCGATTCGCAACAAGTGGCCGCGGAAGCCCACCGCTTCGCTGAACTCGCAGGGCGCCTGGCCACGCCATGCACGCAGTGGCCCCAGGCGCCGCAGGCCGACCGGTGCTTGCGTGTCGGCTTCGTCTCGGGTGACTTGCGGGCGCATCCCGTGGGCTACTTCATGGAGTCGGTTCTGATGGCACTGGCGACGCGGGCGGCGGGTCGCTTGGAGCTGTTTGCGTACGCCAATCAACGCGGTTCCGACGCGTTGAGCCAACGACTGAAGGGCTTTTTCAGCGGTTGGCGCGAAGTGGCAGGACTGGACGATGCCGCCCTGGCGGCTCGCATCAGGGCCGATGGCATTGATGTGCTGGTCGATCTGGCGGGGCATACGCAAAACAACCGCTTGACCGTTTTTGCCTGGAAGCCAGCGCCCGTGCAGGCCAGCTGGCTGGGCTATTGCGCCACCACGGGACTCCCGGCCATGGATGCTTTCATCGCAGACCCGTGGATTGCACCCGCCGGCTGTGAGCCTGCCTTCACCGAGCAGGTGGTGCGCTTGCCGGAAAGCTTTCTGTGTTTCACGCCGCCCGAGGTGGATGTTCCCGTGGGGCCCTTGCCGGCCTTGCGTGGACACGGGGTCCGGTTTGCTTGCTTTAACCACCTCGCCAAGATCTCCGACGATGTGGTGGCACTCTGGGCGGCCATCCTGCAGGCCTTGCCCGAGAGTCAACTCGTCTTGCCGGCACAGTCTCTGGAGGACGCTGAAGTCCGCCACCGTACGATCGAACGCTTTGCCCGGCAGGGCATCGGGCCCCAGCGCCTGCAACTGCAAGCAGCCCAGCCCCGAGCGGACTATCTGGCCGCCTATGGGCAGATCGACATCGTGCTGGATCCGTTTCCGTACCCGGGCGGCACGACCAGCCTGGAAGCACTCTGGATGGGCGTGCCGGTGTTGACTTGCTTCGGCGCTTCGGCACTCTCGCGGCAAGGCCTGAGCATCTTGCAGAACCTTGGCTTGGGCGACTGGGTGGCGGCCGATCCCAAGGAGTACCTCGGTTTGGCCGTTCAACACGCATCAAACCTGGCCGCGCTTTCCGCCCTTCGTCAGGACTTGCGCCAGCGCCTCCTGCAGTCACCTCTGTGTGACGCAACGCGCTTTGCCGACCATCTGCAAGCCTGCCTGCGCGAGCTGTGGCAGCACTGGTGTGAGCACGGCGCACACGTCGCATCGACCCAGACATAGAAAGAAGGGCTGCAGACCGAAGCCTGCAGCCCTTCTTGTTTGCATGAGGCCTGCTTGTCAGCAGGCCTCGCCTGGGGAGATCAGTCGCGCAACTGCTTGGCCACGCCGGTCTGGGTGGGTGCCGGGGCGCCACCGCTCAGATCCGCGCGGACCAGGGTGGTGGCCTGAATCGTGCCCCCAGCGTCCTTGAACTGCACGCCGCCCATGTAGCGATTGCCCGCGGCCAGACCCGACCAGGTCAGACCCACGGTGGCCGTACCGCCGGAGTAAACCTGGCCCGGGAGCATGACGTTGAGGCTGCTCGAAGCATCAGCGGCGGTGACCACCCAGCTGGACAGCCGGTGGCTCATGGTCGCGCCACCGCCGTAGGCGTGGACGCAGACCAGGTAGTTGCCGGCTGCCGGGTTGACGATTTCCACCAATTCGTTCGAATTGACGTTGCCCGAGTAGAGGAAGCCGCCTGCCGGGGTCAGCACGAACAGATCGTTGTCGTCACCCGCTGCACCCACGTCAACGTTGCGCAGTTCGAAGCGGGCCACGATGCCACCCGCGGGAATGGTGACAGGGTAGGGCTTGACCGCGGGGTTGGTGCCCGCAATGCAGGCATTGGCCAGCGCCGAAGTGGTGGCGAGGTTGGGGTTGGGGCTCAGCACGGCTGCAGCACCCATCGTCACTGGCTTCATGCCGCCCTTGTTGGCCGTCGGGCGCCCGGAGAAGGCTGTCCGGATCGTGAACATTTTCGAACCCGAGGCGGTCGTCACATCAAACGAAGCCGGCGACGTGATGGACTTGCCGGCGCGTGCTGTGACCGGGCTGCGAACCACGTGCACGCCATCCGTCCAGGTGAGGGAACCGTAGTTCCACTGATCAAGCACAGCGGTGGTCGCGGTCAGCTTGAGCGTGAAGCTCTTGGTCTCACCGGGGTTCAGGGTCAGCGCGGAAGGTGTCACCACCGCCGTGAAGCCGGGTACGGTGGCGTTGGCCGTGTAGGTGGCCGCGGAAGTGCCGACATTGGTCACCTTTCGCGTGACCGTCACATTGCCGGTGACGCTTCCGACCGTGATGCTGGGCAGGTTGTAGTTGTAGGTCTCGTCCAGTGTGCCGTAGGTCGTGCAATCGGAAGCCGGGATCACTGCAGACCGGTTCACCTTGCACTGATAGCGGATGAAGTCCACGACACCGGCGTCATAGACCAGACCCGGATCCAGTGCGCGGCTCGGCGCCACGTGGCCTGCGCCCTGGGCCCAGGGCAGCAAGCCGTTCTGCAGGCCCGACAGGCCGTCGTTCAAGGTGGATGAAGCGGTGGTCATCAGCGCCGACTTGATGGCCGCAGGCGACCAGGTCGGGTGCGCTTGCTTCATCAAGGCCCCCAGGCCCGCCACGTGCGGGCTGGACATCGAGGTGCCGTTGTAGGCAGCCCAGTCAGCGGGCGGCGTCAGCGTGCCACTCGCCACTTGGTCGCGCTGCGCCTGCGTCAAGCCGGCTGTCACGGCGGCAATCACATCCACGCCCGGCGCCGTCAGGTCCGGCTTGAGCATGTTGGCATCGCCACGGTTGGGGCCGCGTGAAGAGAAGTCCGCCATGATGGGCGCGGCTTTCAAGCTGGTGTAGAACGCCGAGATGGCTGCCGTGCCGGGGGCCGCCTGAGCGTAGGCCTTGATGGCATTGCCATCGGCCTGATTCACGTGCACTGTGGGGACCGAGTGCGCTTCGGCGATCAGGCCGGCGCCGTTGTCCGCCAGCACCATGCCCACGCCACCGGCGTTCTTGACCGCCAGGCTCTTGTCGATGCGGGCATTGGTACCGCGCGTGCAGATCACGATCTTGCCGGTGACCTTGGCGGGATCCAGCTGATTCGGGCTGGAGAAGCACAGGTTCAGGGTGTTCGTGGCGTTCGCGATGCCGGCGTCTTCAGCACGGATCAGCGCTGTTTGGGCCAAGGACGTGCCGTTGACCGAAGCGCCCGAGTACTTGGCACCGCTGCCCAGCGTCACATCGCCCAGGAAGAGGCCACGGTCGTGGGTCGAAGCTGCAACCGTGGTCAGCCAGGGGCTGATGTGGGCCACCGCATTGCCGGGGCCGGAGTTGCCCGCCGAGACTGCCACGAAGACTCCGGCTGCGGCTGCCCGCATGAAGGCTTGTTCGACCGGATCGGCGACGCTGGTCTGGCTGCCGCTGATGGAATAGTTGATGACGTGCACGCCATCGGCGACGGCCTTGTCGATGGCCGCGATGCTGTCCGAATTGAAGCAGCTGTTCTGACTGCCCGTGCCGTCGGTGGCGGCGGCGTTGTCATAGGTGTAGCAGACCTTGTAGGCCGCGATGCGTGCCCGGGGCGCGACGCCGGAAGCAGAACCGATGACGGTGCCACCCAGCAGGGCCGGCGTGTTGGCGTTGCCACCGGCGGTGGACGAGGTGTGCGAGCCATGGCCGCCATGGCCCGTGGCGCCTGCCACGGAATCACGGGGCGAGAAGAACTCAGTCCAGTGGCGGGTCTGACCCGAATCCAGGAAGGCCTGGAAGCCGGCCTTGAAGTACTGCGCGCCGATCAGCTTGTTGTTGCAATGCAGGGCCGGATTGAAGCCCTCGCCGGCCTGGCAGGTACCCAGCCAGCCCGCGGGCGGGGGGCCATACGCTGCCGTTCCGCCGGTGAATGTGGGCACACCTGCGCCGTCCACACGGTCGGCATAGGTCAGGTTTTCCGGCCACACGCCACTGTCCACCACGCCAATGATGATGTCTTCGCCCTTGAGTGGCAGGCCCGCAACGATCTGCGACCAGACGCCACCCGGGGTGGAGAGGCCCAGGAACTTGTGGGTGGAAACGGTGTCCGGCTTGCGGGCTTCATCGGCCTGCACGGCTGCAACCAGTGGGCTGGCGCGAAGCACCTGCGCTTCGGCCGGAGTCAGGAGCGCAGCAAAGCCGTTGTAGACCGTGTTGTAGCGCGCGATGACCGGCGCATTGCCGATCAACGACACCACAGCATTCTGCTGGCTGTTCAGGTAGGCCCGGTAGGCGCTGACCGCCGCCGAGCGTGAATCAAACCGGGTGCCTGGCACCGCCTTGGTGGCGGCGAGGCCCGCCACGTTGCCTGCATAGGTGGCCGCTGGCTCCGCAGCCAACTGAACAATGTAGGTGCTGCGGCTCTGTGCCATGGCGCCGCTCGAAAACGCGCCCAGCAGGGTCAAGGTGGCCAGTGCAACCGGATTGAATTTCATTGTGGATTCCTCTTGTGTGATTCTTGGGTTTGGATATCAGGCTGCGACCACACGGCGGCGGCGATGCACGGCGCCCATCAGACCCAGGCTCAGCGTGGCCAGCGCCAGGGAGGCAGGTTCGGGAATCACGCTGACGTCAAGGTTGTCCAGCGCAAACTGACCACGGTTCGTGGTGAACGCGTTGCAAGTCCCGAGCTCGTTGCAGGCAAAGCCGAAGGCAAACAACATGACCAGGTTCGTCGTCCTGAAGGCGCCGGTGGTCAGATAGCTGTCGAAACCCAGATTGCCATTGGCGTCCGGGCCGTCGAGCAAATAGGTTTGCGTGATCGAGGTGCCATTGGCCCGAATGCCTTGCAGGCGCAACAGACCCGCGACGGCCGGCAAGGCGCCGACACCATTGCCCAGGAAGCTGGCATCAAACCCGTTGACCCTGAAGAAATTGCCGCCCAAGTGCCCCAAGGCGAGCACACCATCGTTCAGGCTCGCGTAGTAGTTGCTGGCGTTGCCCGTCGGGCACAGCATGGTGCTGCAGGCGAAAGGGTCCGAACCATCCACCACGGCGCCCACCAGATCGCCCGGTTGGGCTTCCGCTGCGTTGGAGAAGGGTTGGAGCCAGAAGTCGCTCTGATAGAACTCATCACCGTCGCCGAAGAACGGCGCAAAAGGCGCAAACGGTGAGTTGATGGGTTCGTCGAAGGTGATCACTCCGGCCTGGGCACTGCCCAGGCAAGCCACCATGGCCGCCGCCACTGCACCAAAAGCAAGCTTCTTCATAAAATTTGCACCCATCGTTAGAGGAAATAATCCTTTCGATACTCCTTGCGGGGCCGATGCCTGTCAAGCCACGGCGCCCCCCTCAGCTGCAGGGGGGGTTAGCCCCGTTGAGGTTGCAGGATTCGGGTGTCTGTATGGACTTTGCAGTCCGCTGCGGGCGCCACCGGACGTTGTGGCGCTGGAGATTCTGCCTAGGGCTCTGAAGCGCGATAGGCTGCAAACAGGACCTGTGTGCCCAACTTCCCCTGGGCGTTGCGTTCGTAGTTGCGCAGCTCGCCTTCACGCACAAAACCCAGCGCATGCTCCGCAAAATGCAAGGCGCGCAGGTTGTCCGATTCACTCAGGGCCTGCACGCGCGCCGCGCCCAGTTTGAAGGCCAGGTCCACGCAGGCCAGCACCGCTTCACGCATCAGGCCGCGCCCGGCGGTGCGCACATCGCCCACGTAGCCCACCTCGCAGCGCGGCGTGGCGAAGTCCCAGCTGTGCAAATCCACGCGGCCGACGTAGGCACCGCTGGCTTTCTCGAAGGCGTAATAGACCAGACCCTCGCCCTGCGCCCACCACAGCAGATCGCGTGTGATGAACTCGGCGCCCCAATCGGCCGAGCGCGCCTGCTGGGCAAACGCGATGTAGCGCAACCCCGGCAGCGAGAGGTTCAGGCTCTCCACGAACAGCGGTGCGAATTCAGGCCGCGGCGCATGCAGCACCACCCGCGGGGTGTTCAGTTCAACCGGCGCACCGACGAGTTGTTGGCCGTCCATGCCCGGTGGGGTGTGCAGTTCAGGCCAGCTTGCCGTGGCAGTTCTTGTACTTCTTGCCGCTGCCGCAGGGGCAGGGGTCGTTGCGCCCGGCCTTCGGCACGGGGGCTTCGCCCAGCAGGCCGGTGTCGGCCTGCTGTGAGATGCTGCCGTCTTCGTTG
>Ga0138256_10008992_pt1 | contig 10482 bp, 10 predicted proteins | sample KNB2016incub_MG_FD_105486 | JGI IMG/M metagenome (GOLD analysis project Ga0138256, IMG submission 105486) | Active sludge microbial communities from wastewater in Klosterneuburg, Austria - KNB2014incub_MG | ecosystem: Engineered > WWTP > Activated sludge > Unclassified | place: Austria... | reverse complement strand
TCGATCGGCGGCATCCTGGTGTTCGGCGAGCGCTTCAATGCATTGCAATGGACCGGCGTCGCCGCCGTCGCGGTCGGGCTCGCCCTGTTCGCGTTCGACCAGTCACGGCATTCCTCGGTGCCGACCCGGCAGTATCTGATCGGCGCCGCAATCGTGCTGGTCGCGGCCGTGGTCTGGGCGGTGTATGCGCTGGCGCAGAAACAGTTGCTGCAACATCTCGGCTCGGGCGCGGTGATGATGCTGATCTATGCGATCTCGGCCCTGCTGCTGACACCGTTCGCGTCACCGACGCAGTTGCTCGGCCTCGACAGCGTGCACACCCTGGCGCTCGGCTATTGCCTGATCAATACGGTCGCCGCTTACGGCGCCTTTGCCGAGTCGCTGGTGCATTGGGAAGCCTCGCGCGTCGGCGTGGTGCTGGCGTTGACGCCCCTGCTCACCGTCGTCTCGGTCGAACTGGCGCACCGGATCAATCCGGCCCTGGTGCCACCCGAAACCATCACCACGCTCGGTTACGCCGGTGCCGCCGTCGTCGTGATCGGCTCGGCGGTGGCGAGTCTGTCGCGTAAGTAGACGGCGCGCGTCGGGCCGAATCAGGCCGCGACGGGGAACACCCGGAAGTGCCGGGCCGCGACCTGCACGCGGGTCCCGGCGGCCGGCACGGACGATGCGTCGTGCAAGGGCAGATCCAGCTCCAGCATCTCCGGCTGGCCGTCGATCGCGATGGTCAGCACCTGACGGTTGGCGCGCCGCCACAGATGCTGCACGGTACCGGCCAGTCCCTGACCCTGGGCGTCGAGCATCAGGTCATGCGGACGCACGAACAGTTGCGCCGGACCGTCGGCCTGCGGCGTCGGCAATGGCCAGGACGTGGCGGCATCCGCGGCCACGAATCGGCCACCATCGACGCGTCCCGTGATGCGGTTCGAATGGCCGACGAAATCGAACACGAACGCGGACGCCGGCTGCGCGTAGATCTCCTCCGGCGTGCCGACCTGTTCGATGCGCCCGGCGTTCATCACCACCACACGATCGGCCAGTTCCAGCGCCTCCTCCTGATCGTGGGTAACGAACACGGTGGTGTAGCCCGTGGCATCGTGGATATCGCGCAACCAGCGCCGCAGTTCGACCCGGACCTTGGCATCGAGCGCGCCGAAGGGCTCGTCGAGCAACAGCACGGTCGGATCGATCGCCATTGCACGCGCCAACGCCACGCGCTGACGCTGTCCGCCGGACAATTGGTCGGGCAGGCGATCGCGCAGGTCCGCCAGCTGCACGCGCGCCAGCAGTTCCAGTGCCCGCGCATCGATATCGGCGCGGGTCGGACGACTGCGTCGCGGCCGGCAATCCAGTCCGAAAGCGACGTTGCGCAAGACGCTCATGTGGCGGAACAGCGCGTACTGCTGAAACACGAAGCCGACGCGACGCTCCTGCACGCTGAGCGTGGTCGCATCGCGCTCGCCGAAATGGATCTGCCCGGCATCCACCGGTTCCAGTCCGGCGATCGCGCGCAACAGCGTGGTCTTGCCGGAACCCGATGGGCCGAGCAGGGCGACGAGTTCACCGGACCGGATGTGCAGATCGATGCCGGCAAGGGCGGCATGGCGGCCGAAATGGCGAACGACGTGGTCGATGCGGATCTGCATGGCGGCTCCGGGATCAATGGCGGGCGCGCGCGGCCAGCGCGTCGCCGTGGCGGACTTCAAGCAGGGCTTTCAGCGCCAACGTGACCAGGGCCAGCAGCGCGAGCAGGGTCGCGACCGCGAACGCGGCCACGAATTCGTATTCGTTGTAGAGGATCTCGACATGCAGGGGCAGGGTGTTGGTCAGTCCACGGATGTGTCCGGACACGACACTGACCGCGCCGAACTCGCCCATCGCCCGCGCATTGCACAGCAGCACGCCGTACAGCAATCCCCAGCGAATGTTGGGCAAGGTCACGCGCAGAAAGGTCTGGAAGCCCGAGGCGCCGAGCGTGAGCGCGGCGAGCTCGTCGTCGCGACCCTGCTCCTGCATCAGGGGAATCAGTTCGCGCGCGACGAAGGGGAAAGTCACGAAGATCGTCGCCAGCACCAGTCCCGGCAGCGCGAACAGGATGCGCACGTCGTGCTCGATCAGCCACGGCCCGAACAGACCCTGGGCGCCGAACAGCAGCACGTAGACCAGGCCGGACACCACGGGCGAGACCGAGAACGGCAGGTCGATCAGGGTCACCAGCAGGGCCTTGCCGCGGAAGTCATGCTTCGCGATCAGCCAGGCCGCGGCGATGCCGAAGACGAGATTGGCCGGTACGGCAATGGCTGCGACCAGCAGGCTGAGCTTCAGCGCCGACCACGCATCCGGTTCCTGCAGCGCGCGCAGGTAGGCGCCGAATCCTTGCCGCAAGGCTTCGACGAATACCGCGACCAGCGGCAGCAGCAGGAAGAACGCGATGAACGCGAGCGCCAGCGCGATCAGGCCACGGCGCAGCCAGCGGGGTTCGTTGGTGGTCATCGCAGGCCGCCAGCGCGGTGCGACAGGCGCGCCTGCAGCAGATTGATCGCCAGCAGCAGCGCGAACGACAGCAGCAGCATCGCGGCGGCGACGGCGGTGGCGCCGGCGTAGTCGAACTCTTCGAGTTTGATCACGATCAGCAGCGGCGCGATCTCGGTCACGCGCGGCAGATTGCCGGCGATGAAGATCACCGAGCCGTATTCGCCAACGCCGCGCGCGAACGCCAGCGTGAAGCCGGTGAGCATCGCCGGATACAGGGCCGGCAGCATCAGTCGATGCACGATCTGCAGACGCGTCGCGCCGAGTGTGGCGCCGGCCTCCTCGATGTCGCGACGCGCTTCCGCCAGCACCGGCTGCACCGTGCGCACGACGAAAGGCAGGCCGACGAAAACCAGGGCCACGACGATGCCGAGCGGCGCATAGGCGACCTTGATGCCGAGCGGCAACAGCCACTGTCCGACCCAGCCATTGCCGGCATACAGCGCTGTCAGCGCGATGCCGGCGACCGCGGTGGGCAGCGCGAAGGGCAGATCGATCAGTCCGTCGAGCAGGCGTCGACCTGGGAAGCGATAACGCACCAGCACCCAGGCGACGAGTGTGCCGAACACCGTGTTGAATGCGCCCGCCGCAAGCGCCGTGCCGAAGCTGAGCTTCAGGGCCGCGAGCACGCGCGCATCGGTCCAGACCCGCCAGAGTCCATCCCAGCCGAGTGCGCTGCTCTTCACGAACACGCCGGTCAGCGGAATCAGGACGATGAGGCTCAGCCAGGCCAGGGTATAGCCCAGGGTCAGGCCAAAGCCCGGCATCACGCGACGCGTGCGCGATGCACCCGGACCGGGCGGCGGAAGATCGATGGCGCGGGCGGCACTCACGGCGACGTCATTGCGGCAGGGAGACCTGGTCGAAGATGCCGCTATCGGCGAAGTGTGTGGCCTGGGCTTCGGCCCAGGACCCGAACTCGCCCTCGATCGTCACCAGTTCCAGCTTGGGGAAGCGCGCGATGTCCGCGGCATCGGCATGCTGTGGCTCGCGCGGCCGATAGTAGTGCTTGGCGGCGAGGCGCTGCCCGGCGGCCGAATACAGGAAGGCGAGGTAGGCCTCGGCGACCTTGCGCGTACCGCGTCGATCGACATTGCGATCGACGATCGCGACCGGCGGCTCCGCGAGAATCGACAGCGACGGCACGACGATCTCGAACTGGTCTGCGCCGAGCTGGCTCAGGGCCAGGAAGGCCTCGTTCTCCCAGGCCAGCAGTACGTCGCCGATGCCGCGCTGCGCGAAGGTCGTGGTGGCACCGCGCGCACCGGTATCGAGCACCGGCACGTTGCGATACAGGGCGGCGAGGAAGTCCCTGGCCTTGGCCGTATCGCCACCGTTGCGACGCAGGGCATAGGCGTAGGCGGCGAGATGATTCCAGCGCGCGCCGCCCGAGGTCTTCGGATTCGGCGTGATCACCGACACGCCGGGCCTGACCAAATCACCCCAATCCTTGATGCCTTTCGGATTGCCCTTGCGCACCAGAAGCACGATCGTCGAGGTATAGGGTGCGCTGTTGTGCGGCAAGCGCTTCTGCCAGTCGGGCGGCAACAGTTTCGCCTTGTCGGCGATGGCGTCGATGTCGAATGCGAGTGCGAGCGTGACCACGTCGGCCGCCAGTCCGTCGATCACGGCGCGCGCCTGCTTGCCGGAACCGCCGTGCGAGGTCTGCACGCGCACGCTGTCGCCGTGCTGCTGTTGCCACTGCGCGGCGAAGGCGGTGTTGACGTCGCGATAGAACTCGCGGGTCGGGTCGTAGGAGACGTTCAGCAGTTCAAGGTCCTTGGCGACGACGCCAAGGCTCGACCATGCGACCGTGGCCAGAATGAAACTACGAATCAGGATGTTCATGCGGGATCTCCTGGGTGGCCGCTCAAAACGCGACCTGGACACGGGAAAAGAAGGTGTTCTCATCGGGGCGATCGCCGTCGTTTGCGGCACCGCCATCGAACTGCGTCAGGGTGTGGTTGAACTGCAGCTTCAGATTGGCGCTCAGCAGCCAGTTCAGGCCGATACCGGCGGCACGCGAACGACTGGCGGCCTGCGCGGGATCGGCGTAGCGCGGGAAGGCATCGTCGTCGACATCGAGCTGGCCATAGCGCGCCACCAGCTCGAAGGCGCCCCAGCCGGGTCCGCCGATCTGGAACGGCGCATTCGGCCGGACGATGCCCTTGTAACCGGCATCCTCGCCGCTGAGCACGTAGCTGCCGGTGACCTGCCAGGCATCGTGCTTGAGGTCGACACGCGAGTTCGCGCTGGCGGGAAGCAGCAGCGCTTGTTGCGACGTGATGTATTCCGCCTGCAGGCCGAGCGCATTGCGATAGAAATAGGCCTGTGGCGACAGGCGACGATGTTTGCCGGCCGCCGACACTGCGTTGCGGTAGTTGAAGAACACTTGCTGTCCCGGCGTGCGATAACGCGGCAACAGCGCGTTGCCGGTCCCGTCCTTTTCTCCGACCGTGGCGGCGATGCCGAAACCGAGGCCGGAGAGCGCATTCGCGTCGTTCTTCCACGGCTCGAAAAAGATGCGGCCCTCGAACTCGGTGTTGTTGTCGACGTCGCTGGCATTGGCGTTGCGTCCATCCGGTGCTCCGTTGAAGGCACCGACGGCGTAGCTGATTTCGCCTTGCGCAAACTCGCCGAACAGCTGTGCGCCGACCTCGCGGCTCGGTGCCAATTCGGTCGGGAAGCCGCGTTCGATCATCGCGAGCGCATTCCACGACGCCAGGCGTTCCAGTCCGACCGGTCCCTTGATCTTGCCGACCCGCAGGCTGGCGCGCGGGTCGAACTTCACGTCGATGTAGGCATCGATCAGACTGGTGCTGTCCTCGGCCAGTTCCGGTGTGATGCGAAAGCCGACGAGGGATCCGAGCGACCCTTCGAGCGACGGGCGGATACGACGAAACAGAAAGCCGTCATTGACCGCGGGCGTGTCGTCGAAGAAGGCGCGATGGTCGAACTGCAGGCCGCCGCGCAACTTGAACTCGAAGTCGCCTTTCTGGTTCTTGACCGACAGCCCCTTGTCGTTCACGGCGACCACCGGAATCGTCGGTGCTTTCGCGACGGCATCTTCCTGCCGGATTTCCAGCTTGCGCTCAAGGATGCGCACGCGCTGGAGCAGGTCAGCGAGTTCGGCGGCATCATCGGCCAGGGCGAGCGGCGGGGCAGTGGCAATCATCAATGCAATCGCGATTCGGGAACGGACGGGCATGTGGCCTCCATAGGTTGGGCATGGGCCACCTCCGGTCGTCCGGTCGGTGTGGGTGGGATCGTGGTCTAGACGCGCACTTTCTCGGTCTTGGTGATCTGCACGATGCGCGACTGGTGCACCACGACCTCGACGGCGCCGTAGGGCACTTCGCGCAAGGCCTCGATGACGGCGCGTTCTTCGGGAATCAGGCGCAAATAGGACTCGTTGCGGCCGGGACGAAGTTCGGGCACGTCGTGGGATGTCGCCATGGTCGGTCTCCTGGGTCGTGGGTCAGGCGGCGACTTCGCCGCGTAGGGCTTCGAGTTCGATCTGGTCGCGCAATGTGCGCCGGTCGAGCACGTCGGAAATCGCGTTGCGCACATCGGTCATCAACACGCGGATTGCGCAGGCCTCCGGATCCGGACAATCGGCACAGGCCCGATACGCGGTGAGACTGGCGCAGCGGATCGGCGCGAGCGGACCGTCGATGCTGCGGATCAGGTCGCCGAGGCGGATGTCGTGCGGCGCCTTCGCCAGCTGGTGGCCGCCCTGCAGGCCTCGCTTGCTGGCGACATAACCGGCGCGCCGGAGTTCGACCAGGATCGCTTCGAGAAAGCTCTCCGGCACTCGCGCGAGTTCCGAGATCTGGCGTGCCGTGAGCGGCATGCCTTCATGTTGCGCCAGCGTCGACAAAGCGCGCAGCGCGTACTTGGCTTTCATCGTCAACATGACGGCAGACTAATATTCCGACCGGATTTATCGGAAATTATGCCCGGACATGTGTTGAGTGTGTTTGGGTATATGCCAACCGAACCGTGCCGGCAAAATCCTCCGACTACTCTGCAACGCAGGTTCGATCGCCACCGCCGTCGACGAAGATCATGTCCGACGGACCCAAGGCCGCGAGTCCATCACGCGCATTGCCGTTGACGTTGCGGAAGAAGCCACCCACCAGCGACCGCCCCCCGGGCAAGCCGAGGATCGAATTGATGGAATTGTCGGCGTCCAGTCCCCAAGTCGTGTCGAGCGTTCCGCCGGGCGTCACGCGCACTGCGCCGCGCAGCGCACCGCTGCAGGCCGCCGACAATGTTCCGACCAGATACACGCTGCCATCGTCCGCCACCGACATTTGCGAGATGCTGCCAAAGCCCGCAGGCAGCGGCGACCAGTCGGGATCAACCGTGCCGGTCGCCTTGTCGATGCGCGCTAGCAGGCCATTGCCGCCGACGTAGACATGGGTCGGCGAGCGGTCGAATGCGGTGATCGTCGTGGTCGCCGTGTAGGGCCTGAACGTCCCGTCTGCCACACCGCTGCCGGACAAAGGCAGGCGGGCAATGCCGAAGGCCGGCGTCGCACCATTGGTGGGGATGCTGGTGATCCCGCTGACGTACAAATCGGTCCCGTCGATGCTCAATTGTGCCGAGGGGCTCACCGAAGTCACCGGCGTCCAGCCGCTGTCTGCAAGGCCGGTAATCAACGAGAAGCGCACGAGCGGCTGACCGGGCAGGTTCGCATTGTTGGCCGCACGCCGGATGCCGACGGTATAGACATAGCCGCCGACGTCATCGACCGCGATTGATGACGGAACATCGAATCCGATCTCGCCACCCGCCGGTGACAAGGGTTGCCACGCGGTGGTCGCGCCGTCGGCCCCGGAGACGCGGTAGAGACCGATGGCACGCAGACCGTCGTCTCGAAATCCGAATCCGCCGATATACACCGCATTGGTGCTGGCCGCGATCGCAGCCGTACCGCCCAAGCCGACCTGGGTCGCGAGACCGGAATTCCAGCTCACATCGACACTCAGGTTCGGCAACAGTGCCGCGGCCCCGTGACTGCTCCGACCGTCGACGATGCGCAACTGCACTCCGGCCGCAAGGATGCGCCCGGTACCGGGTTGCACCGCGAATCGTTGAAACCCTGTGCGATCGAGGAATCTGGCGTCGCTGAAGCCGGCCGCAACGACCGACCCATCGGCCAGCGCCAGTTTGTAGGTCTCGGTGGCGAGGCGAGGTGGGCCCGCAAACTTGGTAATCGACACGATGCCGGTCGGCGACATCGCCGGCGAGCCGGTCGACGCACCCCCCATCGGCGCCGTGGCACCCCAGCCGGAACGCAAGCTGCCGTCGGGTGCCAGTTTCGCGATATGGGCCGGCCTCGGCTCGCCATCCACGCTGATGAAGTCACCGTAGACAAACACATCGCCGTCCGGGAAGCGGAGCAAGTCGTTAACCAGAGTCGATGTCGACTGCGAGACGAACTCGGGTCCCCAAGTGACATCCACCGTCGCCGGGCTGGCCACGGTGACGCGCGCCAGACCCTCGCTGCCGCCGGGAATGGTGCCGCCCAGGATCAGATGACTGCTGCCATCCAGCAACATTGTGCGGACACGGCCCGAGCCGGTCGTGAACGGTGTCCAGGTCGCGTCGCGCACGCCGGTGTTGGCGTCGACGCGGGCAATATTTCCGACGCCGATGCTGGCGCCGTTGATCTGGCTCATGAACCCGGCCACATACAGGGTCGATTCGTCCGCCGACAACAGCATCGGGAACACGGCGGAGTTCGTGGTCGTAACGAACCCGGACATCACGCTGCCGTTCGGATCCAGACGAACGACATTGCATCCCGTCACGCCGGTAACGCAATACGACGCATACATGGTCCCATCGGAGCGGAGCGCGATCGCATCGACGAGCGCATTCAGCGGCAAGGCCGGCACGAAAGCCGCATCCAGCGTCGGTGTCGGGCCCGGCAGGAACCGCGCGACACCCGGGCGCGGCGTGCCGGCGATCATTGCGAACGGTCCGGCGACGTAAATGCGTCCTTGTGCGTCGATCGCGATGTCATAGACACGTCCGTCAGGATTCGGTGCCCATGCTTCGAGCACGCCCGCCGGGTCGAAACGCACCAGATTCCGGTGCGTCATGTCCGCACCCACGCGGTCGAAGGCACCACCCGCGATCAAGGCACCGTCGGCCTGGAATCCCTGGGCACCCACGTCGCCCATGGCATCGAACGTGCCGAGGGACGGCAGCAACTGCTGTGCAACGGTCGATGCAGACAAGGTCAACGCGACGATCCCGCCAATGCATCCGAACCAACCTGCGCGAACGTTGACTCTGTTGATGCTCATGCCGTGTCTCCATCGAAGTGAGGATGCTTTCAATGCGGATGCCGCGTGGCATGCATAACATGCCGATCGTGAGGGAAGCCTATTCTTCCAAGATCGCGAAGGCAACCATTGCCGCCCCTGTTCAACGCTGGCACACCCGGCAATAGAAACTTGCGCGCTGCGCATCGCGACGAAGGGTGATGATGGTGCCGCAACGCTTGCAGGGTTCGCCGTCGCGGCCGTAGACGAACAGTTCCTGTTCGAAGTAGCCGGGCTCGCCGTCGGGCTTCAGGAAATCGCGGAGCGTGGTGCCGCCGCGTTCGATGGCGTAGGCGAGGATGCGGCGGATGGCATCGGCGAGCAGGGCGTATTCGCGGCGGGTGATTTTTCCGGCGGCGCGCATCGGCCGCACGCCCGCCGCGAACAGGGCTTCGGCCACATAGATGTTGCCGACCCCGACGACGACGCGCTGGTCCATCAGAAACGCCTTCACCGGTGCAGTGCGACCGCGGCTGAGCGCGAACAGGTAGTCGCCGTCGAACGCGTCGCCGAGCGGCTCGGGGCCAAGCTCGCGCAGCAACTCGTGGGTATGGCCGGCCGGTTGCCAGAGCAGGCAGCCGAAGCGGCGCGGATCGTTGAAGCGCAACAGTCGACCATCGTCGAGCACGAGGTCGACATGGTCGTGCGCACGCACCGGTACGTCGGCATCGAGCACGCGCAGCGAACCGGACATGCCGAGGTGGATGATCGCCGCGCCCGGGTCGCTGTGCAGCAGCAGGTATTTCGCGCGCCGTTCGGTGCCGGTGACGCGCTGACCGGCGAAGACCTGCGCGATCTCGCGCGGAATCGGCCAGCGCAGGTCGGGGCGGCGAAGGACCGCGCGCGTCACGATCCGGCCTTCGACATGCGGCGCGATGCCGCGGCGCGTGGTTTCGACTTCGGGAAGTTCGGGCATGACGCATGTTAACCGTCCACCGACTTGCCCTGCGCGGAGAAGCGCGCGACATTCGGGCCCATGATCCGGGTTGCCGCGCGCATGATCCGTCTGGGGCTGGTGGCATGGCTGTGCGCCGGCGCGGCGGTGGCCATGGTCACGAACCGCACGCGCCTCGACACCCTCGATGTCTATCGCGGCCTGCCGGCCAATTCCGTGCGCGTGGTGCTGAGCGATCACGACGGCTTCGTCTGGGTCGGCACGCAAGACGGACTGGCGCGTTACGACGGCGAACACATTGATCTGTGGCGGCATCGCCGCAATGACGACACGTCCTTGGCCGAGAGCCACGTCGTCGGTCTGGCCGAAGGCGACGATGGCCAGCTGTACGCGGCGCATCCGGTCGCCGGCATCAGCGTGCTCGATCGAAGCCGACGCCTGATGTCGCACTGGCGGGCGGCCAGCCATGGCCTTGCCTCGGACCGCATCGCCAGCCTGCAGCGCGCGGGCGACGGCCGCATCTGGGTGCTGTTCCAGAGCGGCGAGGTGCAGTGGCTGGACCGCGTCAGCCAGCGCGCGGTGACGCTCCCGGAGATCAATGCCCACGATCTCGGTGCCGTGCGTGCGATCGGTGCCGGACCCGCGGGCGGGTTGTGGCTGGCCTCGGAAACCGGACTATGGCGATTCGAGGCCGGCATGCCGAAGCTGTTTCGCGAC
>Ga0138256_10008991_pt1 | contig 10482 bp, 11 predicted proteins | sample KNB2016incub_MG_FD_105486 | JGI IMG/M metagenome (GOLD analysis project Ga0138256, IMG submission 105486) | Active sludge microbial communities from wastewater in Klosterneuburg, Austria - KNB2014incub_MG | ecosystem: Engineered > WWTP > Activated sludge > Unclassified | place: Austria... | reverse complement strand
GATTCGAGTCGGTGAAGTTTCGCTAACAATTGGCATCGTTGGCGGCGAGCAGAGTCCACGCATCATTCACTTCGCGCGCTCCAACATTTGTGTTTCATTGGAACTGTGTCCTCCAAAAAACGGGCTGACAACGGTCAATCTGGCCGCGCTGGCAAGTGACATTGACGCGGCTATTCTGAAGTTGCCGGACGTAACGCCCGAAGAACTTGAAGCCCTACGACCTGTGTTCACGAAGTGCGAACTTGGACGCAACCCCATTGTGGCTGGCGGCGCCTGGGACAGCAAAGAGGGCGTCACAAGCGCGACTTTGAAAGTAACTGATCCACGCGGCGACCGGATATTTCGCGCCGACGCCGTCAGCCAACGCGGCTATCTCGGCGGAGGCACCCCTCTGGGCTCAGACCCTGATGTGTTGTCAGTAGTCGCAGGCCCTAATTGCCCGGCTGGCGAACACAGCCTGTGGTTCACCGCAATAAACGAACACCTGCTGTTCTCGGTTTACGAGTGCAAAGTCAAAGTAGAGCGCAAAGAATAGCCAACGCTAGCTGGCAGGTTTCAGCTGGCGGATTTCGTCTTCGCTGACGCCGGCTTCGCGCAGCGCGTTCAGGTCAGCCTCGATGACGGGCTCGCCTTTCTTCACTTTCTCTGAAAATTTCGATAACGCGGCCCGCTTGCGCTCGTAGCGCTCTTTGATCAGGTTGGCCGTGTTGGATCCCCCACCCAGGTTCTTGTAGCGCTGGGTGATCTTTTCGACCATCCGGTCGTCCATCTCCTGCGGCTTCTTCAATTCATCGGTGTCAGGCATGGGCACCCCAGTGTTTGCGCCGGCGGGAACAACCGGCAAGGCGCGGCCAAGAAACACCGCCGTTTGATTATTGCCCATTGCGCCCATTATTGCTTCGACAAACTGAGGCCAAATGGGTAACTGGCCCGCACCAGGCCGCCGGAGCCTAGGCCTGAGCCTGCGCTACCAGCGTGTCGATTTCGATTTCAGTCACTCCGAGTTCAAGCAACGGCAGGCGCTCGGCTTCGTCAACATAGCCGCCAGTCTTTTCAAGTCGGTCAGTGAAGCGCTCGATGGCCGCCCGGCGCCTTTCGTAGCGAGACTTCAAAATGGCCGCGGTTTCATGCTTGGATGATGGCGCGCTGCCGCGCAGGTTGAAGTAGCGCCTGGTTGCCTTGTCCACGCTTGGACCTTCAATTCCGTGAGTTGTGTCGTCTTGCATTGCGTCTCCCAAATCACGCGGCCGAACCGCCTAGTGTAAGACGTGCAAAGCATGTGCCGGATTCCCAAAAACCGGCGGCCAGCCAGCCGAAACGAAGTCGCGTTGTGCAATTGAGGCGTTCTGGCGGCCAGTGATGGGGTATAATCTTCCCACCCTGTTACCTCGCACGAGCACTCTGTGCGCATCTGCCTGACCTTGTTTGCCCTGCTGTTGGCCATGGAGACGCGCTTTAGCGTCAATGCGACCCCACTCGGCCAAGGCGCCATTGCCCAGTGGCTGGCAGAAGACAAGAATCTGCCCACCGAAGATTTCTCACGCGTCGCCAACCCAAAACCCGCCAATCCTAAACAGCGTGCCAAATGGAACAGCGCAGCGGAGGAATTCACGGCCGCCAACAAGTCACTCGCTGAGTTCTGCAAAAAGCGCGGCTTGCTCGAGGAAGCCCAGTACCACACCGAAATCACCAAGTCCAACCCCGGCAAAAGCAAGCCGCGTATGAACACGGCCAAGGCCCGTGACTACCTCGACTACTGGGAGTTGTTGCGCGACAAGTTCAACGGCGTAGCGACGAAATGGATGGACTACGCCACAGTTGCCAAGGCCGGCGGCGACAATGAGCAGTACCGCGCAGGGGTGTGCCAGGCATTGAAGACCTTCATAGACTGCCCTGCCGCACGGGAAGCTAGAGGGGAAGCGGCGCTTGAGGGGCTGGGTTGGCTGCCCCAGGCCCGCGTGGATGCGTTGAGGCTTGCCACCCGTGAAGGCCTGGCCCCGCCAGAAGATGTTGCCGCTTTCGATACGCACCACGCAAAGGCTGGCGCTGGGTTTGTTGTGTTGACCCGTCACTTCGCGATCTGCAGCACCGCCAGGTTCGACCAAACGGCCAAGCTGGCCGCGGGATTTGACGAGCTGTACCTGACTGTGGCCAAGCTGCTGGGCGACGCGGCGGCGCTTGGCGATAATCGCATCGGCGTGTTTCTCTACGGCACGCAGGCTGAATTCGCACAGGCCAATTCCCAGCGCGAGGGCGCTACATGGAGCGGCGGTTTCTATCGAGCACGAAGCGGTCTGGCGCACTTTCCACTGTATGCCCAAAGCGGCGCGCTGCTGGCCGCCAATCACGAGCTGACTCACGGCGTCGTTGACTACGCATTGCGCGGCAGGCCGGCGACGTCCTATGACGGCGCCAGAGGCAAGCAAAGCGAAGCCGCGTTCTTTGGTGTAGCGGAAGGCATCGCGATGCACCTGGAGGGTTTTGTACCCGGCGCCCCTGAGCAGAAGTTGTCAGCGATAGCCGGCCGTGAAAACACCCTCAAGACCCTGGCCAAAGAGTGCCGTGACCTAGAAGCGCTGTTCTCCCAGACGGCCCAGACATGGAGCGAGGATGAAGCCGACACGGTCCGGAATTACGCCGCCGCTGCCGCGTTCACGGAGTATTGCCTGAATGCCGAGCCTGCAAAGTATGGCGCCTGTTTCATGCGGCTGCTGGAGAATCACTACCGCTGTGCCCTGGAGGTAAGCGACTTCGAAAGGGCCTTTGGCGCCAAGCGCACGGACTTCGAGGCCGACTTCTTCAAGTGGTACGACGGGCGGTTCAAATAGGGCGTAATGGCGCTTTTGCGATGCAGCGGCTTGCGGCTTTGGCCTTCGCTGCTATGTTCTTTGCCCCGCACGTGGTTTTGCGTGCAATTGGCCCGCCACTTTTTGGCGGTTCGTGCCTGATCCGAAGGGTGCGACATCCTGGGCGTTGGTTCGGCCGGGGCATGGCAAGTCGGACATGCTGCAAATGCAGCATCAAGAGGAGCAAGATGGGTCGTTACACTGGCGCAAAGCACCGCATTACGCGTCGCTTTGCCGAGAACATCTGGGGCTACAAGAAGACGCCGCTGGCGACTCGCCCCTACAAACCCGGCCAGCACGGCCGCGACGGTCGCAAGAAGAAGCTCTCCACCTACGGTGAAGGCCTCGTTGAGAAGCAGAAGCTGAAGTACTACTACCAGCTTCGCGAGAAGAGCTTCCGTCGGCTGTTCGATCAGGCGATGGCCATGCCCGGCAACACGGGCGATAACCTGATGCAACTGCTTGAACGTCGCCTTGACAACGTGATTTATCGTTTGGGCTTTGCGCCCACGCCCCGCGCGGCGCGCCAGCTCGTGGCCCACGGGCACATCAGCGTGAACGGCCGCAAGGTCGACCGCGCCAGCTTCACTGTGGACATTGGCGACAAAGTGGCCGTCCGCGAGAAGAGCCGCCTGCACCTTCAGGTTCAGGAAGCCATCGCGGCCAAGCCCCAGGTCGTAAGCTACTTGCAGGCGAACTATGACAAGTTCGAAGGCGAGCTGCTCCAGATTCCCAAGCGTGAAGACATCCCGATGATCGCCAACGAACGCGCGGTCGTCGAATTCCTGGGTCGCTAGTTTCAGCCGTAGAATCCAAAGGGACAGCCTTAGGGCTGTCCCTTGTTGTTTGGCGAATGCCCGGGTTTGCTCCGGGTCATGAAACAGGCGGCGATCATGCGACGTCAGGCATGGTAAGATATTTCCGTCTGGAACCACTTAATGGCAGCAGCCCCTGTCGTTCCCCTGAGAACACATGGCTGATTGGTCCAAACTTGATGACCCGGAGCTGGTCAGGCGCTGCCTGACCGGTGACCGGTCGTTGTTTGAGGAGGTTGTGCGCCGTTACCAGAACCCGGTGTACGGGCTGGTGCTGCGCAAGATCGCTGACCTGGGACAGGCCCAGGATACGGTGCAGGAGACCTTTGTAGTTGGTTACGAGAATCTTGCGCGCCTGAAGGATCCGGCGCGACTCAAAGCCTGGCTGATGGGCATCGCGTCGAACCTGGTGCGTGACTATTACAAGCGGCGTAAAATGGTGGGTTTGCCCGAGGGGCATGACGTCGAGGTTGTCGGACTTGACCCGCTGGAATCGGTCGAGCAGCGCGAGCGCCATGAGTTGCTGTACAAGGCAATCGCCACGCTGTCTGAGCGTTACAAGGCCGTGCTGATCAAGCGCTATCTGGAAGAGGCAGAGTATCCAGACATCGCGGCTGAGCTTGGGCTTTCGGTTGGGGCCGTTGAGGTCTGCATGCACCGGGCCCGGAAAGCCCTGGCCTCGGCGCTAAAAGAACTGATGCCGGATCTGTAGTGGATTTCAGGTAACCAAATGCCGCAGAAGGGCACTTAGAAGCGTCACGGAAGCCGGCAAAACCATGAGTCGGGAACACATTGACATCCTGATGAATCGCGCCATCGACGGCAAGGCCACGCTCGTTGAACGCGAGGAACTCGCCCGCGCGATGCTGGCAGACCCGACTCTGCATGCCGAGTTCGACGAGTTGAAAGTCGCTCATTCGTCGACGGCGCTGTTGTTTGAACGCTTGGCCCTTCCTGATGATTTTTCACGCCTCGTGATGCGGCGTGTTCAACCCGACCACGTTCCAACGGACGCTGACTTGACGGCTGTAATCGACAGCAGCGACCTGCCCGCTGCCGAAGGGGACGCGCCGCAACAGGCGTCCCGCCCGCGCAGGTCTCAGGTGCTGCGCCGACGCGCCAACATCGCAACCATTTTGTCCAGCGTCGGTGCACTTTCAGCAGCCGCTGCGTTGCTCATGGCCATTGGCATGCTGACGGGCATTCTCAGATCATCGATCGCTCCGCAGCTGAATCGTGATGGCGCCCCGGTCGCGGGTAAGCCGGGTGTCCCGGCCGCAGATGAAGGACACCGCACCCCTTCGTCGCCTTCGAGCCAGGGCAAATCTGAGCTTCCGGGCGCCTCAAACGGGACGCCCGGAGGTTCGGACTCCCCGCAACCCAAGCCAATTCTGCCGCCTGAAGACAGGCCCGCGCCCCCCAAGTCTGAAGAGGATGAGGACGACCGCGAGAGGCCGTCCGCCCCCGTCGACGTTGAGAAGCCGGCGGTTCCGCGCGAGTCTGTCCCCGGCCCCGAATCAGCACCCAAAGGTCCGGTGCAGCCTGAGCCAGTGAAACCTGGGGTCGAGAATCCCCGTGACAATTCCAAGCCCGAGGCTCCCGACACCCCCACCGATCAGCCCAAGGGCACCGCGGTTGATGGCGGAAATCCGCCGTCGGGGGAGTCGCCAAACTCCGAGGGCGGCACTCGGGTAGACAAGCCGCGTGAAGCACTGGTTTGGGGCCGGCTGCTTTGCATCAGCTCGGGCAATCTCAAGCTCACAGGCGAAGATGGCAAGTTGGTACCCCTTGAGGACGGCGCAGAGCTGCGTCAGGGCGCCCGGGTTGTCACCAATGTGAATGGCCTCTCCATCCTGAGTTTGAGTTCAGGTGGCTTTGTGGCCGTTGGCAAGGGCACCATTTTGGTGCTTACAGCGCGAGGCGTACTGCTCGAAGACGGCGCTCTCGCTGTCGAGTTTGATGGCGGCAAGTCGGGGGCCACTTTGAATGTCGCCTTCGAAGGTGGCGAGCTCATGCTCAGCCGCGGCACCGTCGTTGTTGAACGCAAGGTACGCCGCAAGGTATCCGTCACACAGTCCCTGGGGATCAGCGTGATTAGGGCCGGGGAGAACCCTCTGGTGTCGCTCGAAGGCGGCTGCGAAATTGACGTCGAATCCGGGAAGGCACCGGCTACTCCGCGGCTCAAGAGCGTGATCCTTCCGGATTGGTGCGGCACAGCCCGCACGCAGATTGCGCTGGCGCGCGTCGAAGGGCTTCTGCTGGCGCACAAGCTTTCCAAGACCAACGACAGCCGCCTGATTCGGGTACTTGAACGGCTCACGCGGCTTTCGCTGAGCGCCGAAGTACTGCATGGTTTCATGAAGCATGTGCTCGAACCCAATGGCCTTGGCGCAGTGGCGCTGATTGGCATGCTCAGCGGCGTTGAAGAGGCGCTGATCAGCAACAAGGAAATGACGCCAGAAGATGCGATCAAGCTGGCCAACTTCGCGACATGTGAAGCGAAGAACCTGGAAGATTGGGAAAAGCGCTTTGAAACGCAGTGCAATCTCTGGCTGCGCCGGGAACTCAAAGGCGAACTCCCCAAGGACGCCAAGAAGATTTCTGAAGAAGAGCGCCGCAAGGCTGAAAACAAGGTCGAAGGCAAGGATGCAGCCGGCGCTGCCAAAACCGAAGATGAGGCCCGCAAGAAAGAGGCAGTCCCGGGGCCCCAGGGCAAGTGAGCAACAGTAGCAAACGCTGAAAAGTGCTTTTTCAGCAGTCTGCTAGACTGTCTCCATGCCTGATGCATCGGAAACCGACGCGGTCGCTGACAAGTACCTCACGGCCGTTGAACTGTTCTGCCAGATCGCTGAAGCTATCCCTCCTGAACGCCTCGATTTCCGGCCTGACGAGTCGGCTTGGTCAGCTCGCGAAGTGGCTTTCCACGCGGCGGAAGTGGACCAGAATCTCGGCATCAGACTCCGCCGGATTCTGACCGAAGACTACCCTGAGCTCGCCGGGGTTAATCTGCCGGCCTGGGTGTCGCTGCTGCGCAAAGCCCAGCTGGACATTGCATTGGCACTGGACTCCCTGCGCGCCAGCAGCGCCTTGAATGTCGCCCTGATGGAATCACTTGACGAAACGCAGCTGTTGAAGAAGGGACGCCACAGCGAAGGCCACGACATGACAGTCCGTGGCCTCTGCATTTACATGGCACTGCACCTGGAAAGCCACGTTCGCCAGCTTGGGCGCCTGCGCGCCGGTTGGCAGAGCGCAGGCACCAGCCGCCAGCGTTGATTCAGCGCTCACGGCTTGAAGCCGCCCGTTGAGGCCATAAGAACGAAGAACCCAATGTAGAACACGATGATGAAGGCAAAGAAACACATGTGCACCAGGGACACCCAGTAGGCCACCTTGGTCATCTGGTCGCCGCTGGGGTCCATGATCCCGGTACGGATTTCTTCGAGATCTGCGCGCGCCATGAAGAACGCCACGGGCGAGCAGATCGCGCAAACAACCCAGCCGCAAATCGCCAGAATCAGAATAGTGGTTCCGCGGTGCGGCTTGATCCACTGCTGGGCAGGAAATCCCGGCATGGCATTGCCAAAGGGCTGGGTGTACTGGCCGCCATATCCCGGCTGCGGCGGATACCCCGCCTGGGGTTGACCGTACATGGGGTTTTGCCCGTAGCCTGGCTGGTTGTATTGATTTGCCGGCTGCTGGGGATAGGGGTTTTGAGCCGCGGGTTGCTGCCCATAGGGGCCGCCCTGCTGAGGCTTGCCCTGCTCCCATGGCGCCTGGTTGTTTGGATTTTGACCACTCATGTGCGCGTCCTTTCTGATTCGCCCAGTGAGTATAGTTAGGTTTGGTGTTACGGCGGTTACAAAAGACAAGCGCGTGAGCAATGGCTCACGCGCTCGAGTTGGCAAGCTTTGGCGCTACGATTTCACATGGGCCTGCAACTTCTCGCAGGCTTTCATCCAGGCGAGCCGCTGTTCGAGTTCGTCACGGCGGGCTACGTCTTTGGTTTCGCTAAGCTCTTTTTCCGTCGCCTCAATGTCAGCTTTTTTGACCCAGGATGAATCCTCGACGGCCACGGCTTTTTCAGTGAGGATGACGACCCGGTTGCTGGCCACTTCAAGGTATCCCTGCTGCACGGCAAAGCGCGTAACGGTTCCGCCGTGGTCGATGCGGACTTCACCGGTACCTAGCCTGGTGAGCATGGGAGCGTGGCCAGGCAGGATGCCCAGTTCGCCGTCCCAAGCGCGGGCAGCGATGGCGGAAGCCTTGCCGGAAAACAGCGGCTTCTCAGGTGAAATCACATCAACTTGAAGTTCTGACATGGTCTCTCTGGCGACTAGTTAGGGCGCAAAGGGCGGCCCTGGGCGTCGGTCTGATTGTCGCCCACCAGCAGCATGATGCCGTCAATGAAGGGCCAGATTGCGCCCATGCCGCAGGTCAGCCAGGTCACCGCCAACTGCGCAATCGCGATGCCCGTATGGCCGGTATAGAAACGACCAACGGCAAAACCTCCCAGCAGGATTTGCAGCAGGCCGGCAAGCATCTTCTGCTTGTCTGAATAGGGCAAACCCGACTTGGGGTCATATCCGTAAGGTGCATTGGGATCAGCCATCTGCGGCTGCGGGGCATAACCCTGCGGCGGCTGCTGCTGGTAGCCCTGAGGGCCTTGTTGCGGGGGGTATCCACCTGCCATGGGAATCTCCTGTCGTGAGCCAAGTCGGGCCAGTATGCCGGAAGTCGCCTTCCAGCGCACGCCCGAACTAGGCCTGCATCTTCTTGGCCTTCTCGATCACTTCTTCAATGCCGCCGCACATGTAGAAAGCCTGCTCGGGCAGGTTGTCGTACTTGCCGCTCACAACCTCTGCAAAGCTCTTCACGCTGTCATCCAGCTTCACATAGCGGCCTTCGACGCCCGTGAACTGCTGGGCCACGAAGAACGGTTGCGACAGGAACTTCTCGATGCGGCGCGCCCGGTTGACGATGATCTTGTCTGCATCCGACAGTTCGTCCATGCCCAGAATCGCGATGATGTCCTGCAATGACTTGTAACGTTGCAAAATTCCCTGCACATCGCGGGCGACCTTGTAATGGGTCTCGCCGACGATCAGCGGGTCCAGAACGCGGCTGGTTGATCCAAGCGGGTCAACGGCCGGATAGATGCCCTTCTCCGAGATCTTGCGGTCGAGCACCGTCTTTGCGTCCAGGTGGGCAAACGCCGTCGCTGGTGCCGGATCAGTCAAGTCGTCGGCGGGCACGTAAATGGCCTGTACCGAGGTGATCGAGCCACGATCAGTCGAAGTAATGCGCTCTTGCAACGCACCCATTTCGGTCGCCAGCGTGGGCTGATAACCCACGGCGCTGGGCATGCGGCCCAGCAGCGCCGACACTTCCGAGCCGGCCTGGGTGAAACGGAAAATGTTGTCCACGAACATGAGCACGTCAGTGCCATAGGTGTCGCGGAAGTACTCAGCCATGGTCAGGCCGCTCAGCGCCACGCGCAAACGCGCGCCTGGCGGCTCGTTCATCTGGCCGTAGCAGAGAACGGCCTGGTCAAGAACTGTCTTGTTGGTGCCGTCAGGCTTTTTGCCGATAATGGCTTCGCGCATTTCCAGCCACAGGTCGTTGCCTTCGCGGGTGCGCTCGCCCACGCCGCAGAACACTGAATAGCCGCTGTGCACGCGTGCAATGTTGTTGATCAACTCCATGATAACGACCGTCTTGCCTACGCCGGCGCCACCGAACAGGCCGACTTTGCCGCCCTTGGCATAGGGTTCCAGCAGGTCGATGACTTTGATGCCCGTTTCGAACACCTGGGTCTTCGTCCCCAGCGCTTCGTATTTTGGCGGCTTCTGGTGAATGGCGCGGCGCTGCTTCACGTTGGGCGCGGGCTTGCCGTCTACGGGGTCGCCAAGCAGGTTGAAAATGCGGCCCAGGCATTCATCGCCCACGGGCACTGAAATCGGCGCTTGTGTGTTCTCGACGGCCATGCCGCGCGTCAAGCCGTCCGTGCTGGACATAGCGACAGCGCGAATCTGGTCGCGGCCGAGGTGCTGCTGGACCTCGAGCGTGATGTTGATGTTCTTGGCCGCGTCAGTGATCTTCAGCGCGGTGTAGATTTCGGGCGCGTCGGCCTGTGGAAACTCGATGTCAACGACGGGTCCAATGACCTGAACGACTTTGCCTGCTGCGGGCATATTCCATCTCCGTACGAAGGCGCGCGATACTAGAAACCAACAGGCGGGCCGCAAGCTATTCGTCAGCAAGAACCAGAGCCGCAATCGCCGGCTTCGTCATGCCAGTAGATGGGCCAAAATGAACGTTACGCCAAACGCCACGCTGATGACCCCGTTCACCGTGAAAAACGCCATGTTGACGCGGGAAAGATCATCGGTTTTTACCAGCGAGTGCTGGTAGGCCATGCCGGCCACCATCACACAAGGGGCGACCCAGACCCAATTCGCAAACTGCGTGTATTGAGTGACATCCATGCCGTTGGCCAGAGCCACTGGGTGAGTCAGGACATAGATGAATGCAAAGAACAAAGCCGCGCTGGCAAAGTGCATCAGGCGTGAAACCCAAAGCGCCCGCCTGCGGCCCAGCGCCACAGGAATCGAGTGCAACTTCTGCTGGCGGTCAAATTCGTCATCCTGAAGCGCGTAGATCACATCAAAACCAGCGACCCAGAGCATGACAGCGGCACCAAGCAGCCACGGCGCGAGCTCGGATGCGGCGCTCCACTCTATCCCGCGCCAGATTGCATCGGCTGGGAACAAGTCCCCGCGCCAGCCCAGATTCGTCCATTCGCCGCCACGATTGGAGAT
>Ga0138256_10008989_pt1 | contig 10483 bp, 6 predicted proteins | sample KNB2016incub_MG_FD_105486 | JGI IMG/M metagenome (GOLD analysis project Ga0138256, IMG submission 105486) | Active sludge microbial communities from wastewater in Klosterneuburg, Austria - KNB2014incub_MG | ecosystem: Engineered > WWTP > Activated sludge > Unclassified | place: Austria... | reverse complement strand
TTATTTCTATTGCCGAACAACAGATAATTGGGAATAGCACAAGTTCCGGATGTAGCAGAAAGCGTAGTAAACCAACCGCTTGCAGAATATGGGCTCGTTGCACTTCCTGCGCAAACAGACTGCACGATGAATTCATAGTTTGTTGAAGCTTGCAAATTGTTAAATACGATATTGGCTGAAACGGTATTAACCGGAACCGAATAGTTTGCACCGGTATTGCGTATTCTGTATGCGACGTTGTAAGATATTGCACCTGATACAGGTTCCCAATAGACTTCAGCGGAAGTTGACGTTTTATTCCTGTTACCAAATAAATATACATCAGGAACACTGCAGGATACAGATGAATTAGAAAACAAAGTCAATTCGAAGGTTATATCACTGGACGATGTACTGCGATTGTGGACCTCCGCTGCTATGGTATTATTTCCATTTGCGAATACTGTATTCGGCAAGGATACTGTTAGTACCGCAGTGCCATCATCGGTGCAAGTTGAAGCAGCCACGGTATTGTAATCAATTATTCCGGAAGGCATGTTATTCCTGTATACCTCCAGGTTATTTACATAAACAACAATCCCATCATCCCTTCTGACGTTCATGGTAAAATCCGAATACTGCATGGGGTTCGTGATGTTGACAGTCTTTCTGAAATAATATCCTATGTGACCGGTTGCCAGCTGACTTGCAGGTGAATTACCATAACCCAATTCTGCGGCACCTGAATTCCAGGAAGCATCATTGAAGCTGACTGCTCTCCATGTCGTTCCCTGATTTGAACCATCATCTAAATATTTCCACGTCGTTGAAGCATCAATTAAAACACTTTGTGCACTCACTGGTGTTCCAGGTGAAAAAAAGGATGCAATAAAAATTAAAAAAATTGAATAAGATAGATACAAAGTTTTCATAAGTCTACAATTATTATATTTTCAAATTAAGTTTTCATAGCATATTACGATCATCCCTTTGTATGGTTTTTATCTTTGGGCTAAATTTTCCCTGTGTAGAAATAATCTTTCTTATTAATACTTCACAATTACGGTGTACTGTGTAAGCCCATTTCTGCAAAATTTATCAGGATGAAACCAAGTAAGGCCGCTATACAGAAAAAAGGGGATGTGTTCTGTTCAAATTATTTAAATTCTTACAGTATTTTTTAATCATCAAAACCAATTAACAAGGGAATGATTCCCGTTGCATAAAAAAAGCTTGCCGAAAACGATGAATCTATTTTATTCGTGTATAGAAATCACCTGGTCAGGGCATTTCCCTTCCTCCAAATAAATTTGTACTTTCAATAATTAAATATTTAATCCTATGAGGAATTTTAACCGGAATCAGATATTTGAAAATTGTTTTCTTCTTGCCTTGCTCAATCTGTTTTTATCAGGAAGCACGCAGGCAAACACCTGGCACATAGGGGCCTCGCAATCTTACACGGCTCCCGGTCAGGTCAGAAATCTGGTGGCTGACGGCGATACTATTTATATCGATGGAGGTGTTTATACTAACGATGCCACTAAATGGATAAATAGCGACTTGAAATTTATCGGACTTGGTACAGGTGCGAACCGAACCATCCTCCGCAACACGGGTAATATTCCCAATCACAAAGGAATCTTTGTGTTCGAAACACCGGGCACATGCGACAATGCATACATAGAGAACATTGTTTTCGATGGGGCTCAGGTATCGGATGCTGATGGCGCAAATGGTGCCGGGGTAAGGTTTCAGGCAAATAATCTTACTGTCAAAAATTGCAAATTCATTAATTGTCAAAATGGGATCTTAGAAGGTAACGCGTCGGTTAATACAAGTAATGTCTTTATCCAGAATTGTGAATTCGAAAACAATGGATATCAGTTGCCCAATGATCCGAACCATTCAGGATACGAACATCATATTTACATAAGTGCAAGTGCTGATACATTGCTTGTGATGAATAACTGGTTCCATCATCCGCGTGGTCAGGCAAATTCAATTAAGACCAGAGCTCAGCGAAGTTTTATTCTCTATAATTTTATTGACGAAGAGCCAAGCGGATACGGAAGCTGGGAAATTAATATCGCACAGGGCGGATTGAATATCGTGATTGGAAACATCATCATACAAGCTGCCTCCGCAGCAAATCATGGAATTATCGGATACGATGCAGCTACCAATCCTATTGAAGATTTTTATTTCGTGAATAATACCGTCATCAATAAATATGTTGGGAATGCATCGTATTTCAATATTGCACCCGCAGGCGGCATTGACTCTTTCAAAGTTTACAATAATATTTTCGCCTCAATAGCTGGAGCAAATATGACCTTTATCAATGGAAATATGCCGGGTGGCCTCGACACATCGAATAACAGTTTTTCCGGTGACTACTTGGCATATGGATTTGTCGATCCATCAACCGGTGATTTCAGACTTATGGCAAATGCACTATTGGCAATTGACAGGGGTACAAATGCCGGCATGACAAATACCTCTTTTGACCTTAATCCAAGTTTCATGTATCAATCGTTCAGCACATCATTATTAGCAAGACAGACTTACGGTGGTGCCTTAGACCTAGGCGCCTATGAATATGAAACACCTACCTCCATAGAAAAAAACGGACTAAACAAGGATGTCTTCATTTATCCCAATCCCACTAGCGGTAAATGCCGGATAATTTTTCAAGACGAGCAGTTTGATCTTACCCACCTGCAAATTTTTGATCTCTGCGGAAAAAGTGTTTTCACAGGCAATTTTACAGGCATTAATATTGACCTTGATCTGAGCGGAAATGCCAATGGAATATATTTATTGAAAACAACCGGTCCAACAGAATCATTCAATAAGAAAATCCTCCTGAGATGACTAAATAAAAACTCGGTTAATTGCCGTTTTTCTAAAAACTAAACTTTAATCACAGGTTTTGAATTCCTTTGGCTCATAACATTGTTAAAAATTTCCCTTTCAGAGATTTAGAATATGCATAAAGTTATAATTTTGCGTCAAACTATAATTATTTATGAAAACAAGCTACGCCTCATTATTTCTTGTGCTTATCCCCGGACTTGCCCTAAGCCAAATCAGCCTTGATGCAACAATGGCTCCTCCGGTGAGCAGCAGTTTTATTTATTTTGATGCCAACGTCCCATCTCCCCCTTTCACTTTCAATAAGAACGGAACGACAAATACATGGGATTTCTCCGTGCTTTCTCCTGTTGTAGGGGAGGAAGACACCGTTTTCTTTCTTGACCCGGCTACTATTTCAGGTGGCGGATCTTTTCCATCGGCAACTCATGCAACTTATGAAAATGGAGATGAGACCATCAATATGATGAACATTAGCGGAGGGAACCTGAATTTTCTGGGCTTTGTTGGTGATCCGATAGGTACAGGAACAAACTCCCCGGTTATGGCTCAACCACCGGTTATAGCCATGAACTTTCCCTACACCTTTGGGAATACAATAAATGGAAATACTTTCTACGAGGTCTTTACTACCGGTGCCGCGATAGGACAACCTACCATTGATTCGGTAAGATTTAAATCATCGCTAATTATAAATACAGAGGTGATCGCATCGGGCGACATTATTCTTCCCTCGGGAACATTTGCTTCCATACTCGAGCAGAAAATAAATAGTAGCATTGATTCAGCTATGATGAAAGGTGCTACAACTGGAAATCAGTGGGTCATGGCACCCGGATTTCCATCTTCTTCACTCGATACTTCATATTACTGGTACACGGATCAAAGCTTGCAGCATGTTGCACATGCCTTGTATGATGATACCGGCTTGCACGATGTTCATTACTTTAAAGAAATGCTCACTACCGGCGTAAATACCATTAAAGAAAATGCTTCTGCAATGATTGCATACCCTAATCCCGTTCAGGATTTCCTGGGGGTAAAAGGTCTCAATTTTGAATCTATAAAAGAGTGGTCAATTACAAAAATTGACGGTCAATTGATCATGAAGGGGACTAGTGGCTTAGAAAGGTTGAATGTACTTGGCCTTTCGGCTGGGACATATCTCTTCGGAATAGTGTCTGAAAACGGTCATTCAAGTTCTATACGATTTGTGAAATACTAATTCCACATACAAAAAACCGCGCCTGTTCAATATAAAATTGAACAGGCGCGGTTTTTTTATTTAAAATTTCAGGCTCACCCTATTTAATTTTTTATGCAATGAGCATGTTAGGAACCTGAATCAATCCTTCACTCCCACTTTCTTTAAAATGTCCTCCAATAAACACCATCTGGTTATTGACGATTGTAATAAGTTCGCTCCTACGAAGGCAGTAAACCATAACCAGTTTGGGCTTACATAGATTGATAGTATTAAGCTGATCAGGATAAATGTCCCGGCGATCATTCTGACAAGTCTGTTTTTCATTTTTTTATATTGTTTTTTCGGTTTGTAAAATAGCCATGTGGATATGAGTTAATGTCTTTTCGGCTTTATTAAATTCGTTTATTAAACTATATATTTTATCAGTGCTATCCTCATTGGTGAGGGCATAAAACATTATAGATTCATTCTCGTTCATCTCGGTAGCAAACCAATTAGTCTCAAGTGAATCTTGTGTGCTGTCGCGATAACCAGTTACATTCCTGTAGCTATAGGTATTTACACCTGACTTTTTAAGAATTTGTTTTATCTCCTTTTCAAATTCCTTGATTGCTGTAATAATGACGAATTTCATGAGCGTTATTTTAATTTCCATTTTATGCCTCCTCTACTTTGCTTTCTACTGAAATATTTTTCCATTTCTTTCTTTCGGTGATGTAATACAAAATAGGGACAACGAACAATGTCAGAATGGTAGATACAATTGCTCCTGCCACCAATGATATGGCAAGTCCCTGAAAAATCGGGTCAAATAAAATAATCGATGCCCCAATCACAACGGCACCTGTAGTTAACAATATCGGTGTAGTTCTTACTGCGCCTGCTTCAATGATGGCTTGCTTTAGGGGTATCCCATCTCTTAGCCTGATCTCGATAAAATCAATTAATAATACTGAATTCCGCACCATGACTCCTGCAAGTGCGATCATCCCGATGAAAGATGTTGCAGTAAAAAATGCTCCCAGTAACCAATGACCTAAAACAATTCCTATCAATGAAAGTGGAATTGCTGTCATCATCACCACAGGTGTTTTGAAATTCTTAAACCATCCAACGATTAGCATATAGATTATTATAATCACAATCATAAAGGCTGCGCCGAGATCCCGAAAGACTTCCAGAGTCACCTGCCATTCTCCATCCCATTTTACCGTGAAATCCTTTTCGCTCGTGGGTTGTTGCAAATACAATTCATTCACCTTATATCCTTTAGGCAATTGCATCTTCTGAAGTTTTTCATTCATCCCCAGAATTGCATAAACCGGACTTTCCAGCGCTCCGGCCATGTCGGCCGTTACATAGACCACACGCTTTTGATCCTTTCTGTATATCGTATTTTGAAGGGTGTCTTCTTTCACAGTGACCAGGTCACTCACTGCTACCATGTTTCCGTTCTGTCCCTTAATTTTAATATTTTGAATATCCTGCAGGCCGGTCTTGTCCTTATCCGCAATCGACAGAACAATACCAACACTGTTATTGGCACGTTCATCATACAAATTAGACACGGGATGTTCTGTGAGCAGGTAGGTGAGATTTGCAACTACCTGTTGAGGCGCAATTCCATTCAGCATCGCTTTCTCTTTATCAACTTCCAGTTTGTACTCAGTCTGAACATCTTCAACCATCCAGTCAATATCAACGATATCTGAAGTCTCCTGAAGAATTTGTTTTACCTGACCTGCGACTTCAATTTGGCTTTTATAATCCGGTCCGTAGATTTCCGCAACGAGTGTAGATAAGACAGGAGGCCCCGGAGGTACTTCAATGACTTTGACATTCGCTCCGTATTTTTTTGCAATAGCCTGAACAGCAGGCCTGACTTCTTTGGCGATATCGTGACTCTGTTTGCTTCGATCTTCCTTATGTAAAAGATTCACCTGTATGTCAGCCATATTACTTCCTCCACGCAAATCATAATGTCGAACCAGTCCGTTGAATGTTATCGGTGCAGAGGTGCCTATATAATTCTGATAATTCGTTACTTCTGCTTTGTTTGAAAGATACTGGGCGATCTCTTTTGTAACGGCCGCTGTTCTTTCAAGGGTAGTTCCTTCAGGCATATCAATGACGACCTGAAATTCGTTCTTGTTGTCAAACGGTAACATTTTTACTGCGACTGATTTGCTAAAAAACATCCCCACGGATCCAAGTAATAGCAGCAGTGTAACCGACAACAGCACAATAGTCTTTTTCTTACTGTTCAGGAAAGGACTTTCCAGCTTGTTGTATACCCGGAAAATCCAATTGTTCTTTAAGTCTACATTCTCTTCCGATTTATGTTCCTTTTTCTCCTGCAAGAGATAGTATGCCAGGTAAGGTGTTACCGTCAAGGCAACAAATAATGAAAGCAACATTGCAATGGATGCACCGATCGGCATAGGACTCATGTATGGACCCATCATTCCGGAAACAAATGCCATTGGAAGGATTGCAGCAATTACAATAAATGTTGCCAGAATTGTAGGATTACCAACTTCGTTTATTGAATAAATAGCTGCCTGCTTAAATGGCAATCGTTTCATCTTAAAATGCCGGTGCATATTTTCGGCTATGATGATACTATCATCTACTACAATACCAACAACGAATACAAGAGCGAACAGCGTTATCCGATTAAGCGTATAGCCAAGTAAGTAATAACTAAATAAAGTGAGTGCAAATGTGAGTGGGACTGAAAAGAAAACCACTAATCCTCCGCGCCATCCCATGGCAAGCATTACAAGCAAGGTAACGGCTAAAATGGCGACAGCTAAATGAGTCAACAACTCACTTACTTTATGCGATGCTGTTTCACCGTAATTCCTGGTTACGTCAAGGTGAACATCGTTAGGAATAATGTTTTGCTTTAGCTCTTCAACTTTATCAAGAATTTTTTCTGAAATTTTCATTGCATCTGAACCCTTCACCTTTGCAATAGAAATGGTCACTGCAGGATACTCTGAAGGGTTTTGGGAAAACTTTTCATTTGCTTTTCCATAACCAAAAGACACATAATTTCTTGAACTGGATGGTCCGTCTTCCACTCTTGCAATTTGTTTCAAATAGACGGGCATGTTTTTACTCACGCCGACTACAAGATTTTCTACATCCTCCGCCGACGACAAGAATTTTCCGGTTGTTATCAGATATTCCTTGTCGTTATTCACAAAACTACCTGATTGAGAACTGCTATTAGCGGCTCTTATCATTTGCATTATGGAGAGGGCATCAAGTCCATTTTCGGATAACTTATCCGTATCGAGAATTACTTTAAGTTCCCGGCCTCGACCACCTATCTCTTTTGTGATAGCAACATCTTTTATTTTGCTAATCTCTGAAGTTACCTCACCGGCAATCTGACGCAACTGATAATCATCGTATGTTTCACTCCACAGTGTTAGTCCCAGCATAGGGACGTCATCTATTGAACGGGTTTTTACCAAAGGCTTAAGGACTCCTTCGGGAAATATGTTTTCATGCTTTTTCAGTTCATCATACAGCTTCACATAAGAACGTTCTATATCCTGTCCAACGTAAAACTGAACAATCAGCATTCCTTGTCCGTTCATAGACATGCTGTGTACATGCTCCACTCCCTTTATACCTGAAACAATTTTTTCCAGAGGTTTTACTACCCGGCTTTCCACTTCGGCGGGGCTGGCACCGGGATAGCCGACCATAACGTCTGCCATAGGAATAATTATTTGTGGCTCTTCCTCCCTTGGAATAAGGAATGAACTGTACACACCAATAATCATTAAGGCCCCCATCAACAACATGGTCAATTTAGAACTTATGAAATAATTTGCGATTTTACCCGCTATACCGTCTTGCATAATTTTTTATTTTTCTGAATGCATCACTGTTTCGCAGCAAGGACATTTACTCTGGTTATTTTTGTATTGATTTGTACTGACAATGGCTAAGACCAATTAAAAGCAAAGATTGATTTTCCTGTATCCTGAAATTTCAATGCATTAAAATGAAACCTTAGCTCCATTAAACAATTTTCCATCCGAGGAGAGAATATATTTCTCATCTGCTCTCAGGCCCGATAAGACCTGCACCTGATTTCCAAATTTCTTTCCTATGCGCAACCATCTCAAAATGGCAACATTCCCATCATCAACAGTATAGACACCATTGAGCTGTCCTTGCTTTACCAGAACATCTTCAGGAATCAAAATCATTTCTGATGAATGTGCACTCTCATCTTTGACATCCAATGGAAATTTTACATTTACAAACATGCCGGATAAAATTCCTTCAGACTTATCAAGATTAATCTTTACTAAATACTGGCCGCCTGTATTTTTTGATGACTGGCTTAATTCCGATACAATCCCACTAACTTCCTTGTTGATTGATTTTACCAAAACAGAAGCCGGCATTCCGTTTTTAATGGACGAAATATCAGTTTCAGATATCATGGCCGTAACCTGCATTCTCGAAGCTCCTTCTACACTTACCAAAGGCATGCCCGGATTTGCCATATCGCCTTCTTTCACAAACAGGTTAGTTACGGTTCCGGAAAATGGGGCTGTTATGTTTGAATAAGAAAACTGACTCAGTACTTCGTTGCGCATTTGCTTTGCTCCTTCCAGGGAGGCCTTTGCAACTTCAAAGCGTGTAGACATATCATCCAATTCCTTTAGGCTGGCGCTTTGCTGATGAAACAATTTTACAAAGCGTTCATAATCCTTTTCTGCATTTTCATAAGCTGCCTTGGCCTGTATAATGCCTGCTTCTGCCTGAGCCTTCTTTGCTGAAAGATCTGAGCTGTTGATGCTCAACATCAATTGACCTGCAATTACTTTCTGGCCTGCCTTTACATTTATTTTTTCAACATAGCCCATCATGCGTGTACTAAGGTTGGCACTTTTTTCAGCTTCTGTTTTTCCACTTGCAGAAACGAATCGACTAAAGTTGTTTTGAGTGACATCACTCAGCTTTACCGGAACGACTTGCATATCCGGATCAGCAACTTTTTTATCGCCGGAACAAGAATAAACTAACACGATAGAAATAGCAGTAAGAAGTAAAGTAATTTTTCTCATTATATTAATTTGTTATGAATTGTAAATATTGTCTGGTGTAACTATATTCAAAAATTGCCTGCAATTGTTCCAGTTCTTTTTGCAGCATTTTTGTTTCGGTGATTAATAAGTCGCTTGACTTTTCCAATCCCTGATCAAAGCGGTTTTTCACTATTCTATAGGCTTCCTTTGATTGTTCAAATGCAGATTTGGACAAATTCAATTTATTTTCTGCATCATTTAGCTGGCGATTTGTTTTGTCAAACTCCAAACGGCTTTGTGCCTTGTATTGATCAAGCTCTAATTCGGATTTCTTATAGTCTGCTTTCGTTTTTTGTTTTTTACCGATGGATTTGTATCCGTCAAATAAATTCCAGCTTAGTTGCGCTCCAACCGTGTAGCCATTGGCACTGGCATTGAAGATCTCTTTATCATAAAGCTCATAGCTTCCGAAAGCATTTAGCCTTGGCAGAAATCTCATCTTGCTCGAATGCATTAGTTTTTTATGGGCTTCCAAAGATTTTTCCATGGCCTGAATATCCTTCCTGCTCTCTGAGAATGAGGCTGATGCTTTATCCGAAACAACATTCTCTGTCAATTCCTCAGAAGGCTTGTATACTTTCGCTCCACCCTCCTCATTGAATAAAAATGAAAGGTAGTCAGAGGTGTTACGAACACTGCTTCGTGCATATAGTAATTGATTTTCTATTTCTGTCATACGGACCTGCATAGCGAGCAGATCCGATTTTTGAAGCATTCCCTGATTATAATAATTTTCCGTGAGTTTAAGATTGGCTTTAGTTGCAATAATCGAGTTCTCTAACACTTTTGCTGTTTCGTAAGCAACTTGCAATTGCATGTAGGCTTTAGTGATATCCAGAACCAGATACTCGCGTGTCCGTTCAGTCTGCAGAGCGTAGGCTTCCGATTTTGCCTTGGCTGCCTGTCTTTCCAATAGTCCATCCAGATTAAAGATGGGTTGAAGAACATCAATTCTGCTCGCGAAGTTTTCTGTCTTGTCAGGATTGTTCAGTAATTCAGGGTTAAAATCTGAAGCCGTGAGTCTTTCCTGGTTCAACTTAGAACCAAAGGCCATCAATGGATTTGTTGTAAATATGCCTGTATGCGAAACTGAAATGTCCGGCAAGAATAATGCATTAGATTGACGGTAATCTGCCTGTGCTGATTCGAAATTCTTTTGAGCGATTTTAATTTGCAGATTGCTCTCAGATGCCTTCTGAAGTGCATCCTGTCTTGAGAGCGGAATTGTGTCCTGGCCAAAGCCTTGACACGAAATGAATAAAAACCCCGAAATAGCAATAAATATGCTTCTTACCATGCC
>Ga0138256_10008987_pt1 | contig 10483 bp, 9 predicted proteins | sample KNB2016incub_MG_FD_105486 | JGI IMG/M metagenome (GOLD analysis project Ga0138256, IMG submission 105486) | Active sludge microbial communities from wastewater in Klosterneuburg, Austria - KNB2014incub_MG | ecosystem: Engineered > WWTP > Activated sludge > Unclassified | place: Austria... | reverse complement strand
TGTGCAGGCGCATTACGTGCCCCCTGTGCCGCCCCGCCAGGCAACAGAGTTGCCGCCGCGTGCCCAGGACTCCAGTCGCATGGCTTTTGCAGAAGCCGGAGGCGATGCTTCACCAAGCGACGATCTGGGTTACGAAAAACCCGTGGATTTTGGGGGAGACAACGCCGCAGTTGTCACTGACTCCAGCGAAGTCGTATACGAGGAGGAGGAACTCAGCGAGGGCGACCTCGCTGATGGCGAGCAAGCGGCTCGGGAGTCGCAGGCCCAGGAGGAAATGGAGCAGCTGGTGGGCTACATGCTCTGGTTGCAGGGCGTTATCACGGTCGAAGAAGTCGAGGAAGCCATACAGTCAGCAGATCCCACGGAGGCGCGAGAGGATGTAATGGCCCTGTTGAACAACTCGGGCTTCACAGGTCAGGAATCGCTGTACCGGTTCCTGGCGTGGCACGAGAGCGTTGCCCCTGTTGATCTGGCGGTAACGGTGCCTACCGAGGCAGCCTTGGGCACTCTGCGCCCGGCCGTTGCGCGTGCCTATCGCGTGATTCCGCTTGCGGTCCTTGGCAAAATACTGCTGGTTGCCGCCAGCATGCCCTTTGAGCCACAGCGCCTGCTTGAATTGCGCAGCCTGACTGGCCGCAAGATCAAAGTGTTTGTCACCTCCGCAGAGGAGATTGACGCTTCGCTGAAGAAGTTCTACCCGGGCGGCCCCCGCGCCGGTTCTGGGAGGCAAGCGGCCGTAGCGGATCGTCCCGCTACGGGTGAAGTGCCCAAACCCGCGGCACCCGGCGGGACCCTCGAGCAAGGCTATGACCCCACCGTAAACGGAGAGGATTCAGGCCTCTATGTTTCCGTGACTGGCCCAAAAAAGGCCTCAATACCTGAAGACGTTGCCCTCGAGTCAGCCGAAGATGCGGACCGGGGTCAGACGACACCCGTCAGCACATCCACCGATTTCTCGCCGACGGACAGCACCCAGGTTGGGCGCGACAGGTCAGAAGCTGCCGACAGCGGCGATCTTGATGAAAGCAGCCTGGGTGGCGGTCCCGACCCCATGGGCGATGACAACGAACTGAGGCTTGGCGACGCGGATAAGGCCGCCGACAAGAAGGCGCTGTCTGAAAAACCCATTGATTCTGGTCCCGAGGACCTGGATCCATTTGGCGACTGAGCCCGGCTGCAGGCAGGCTGACAACGTTGCGGGACGCGGCTTGGCCGCGTCCCGACATTTAGAGCAATATGGCGTGCAAGCGTTGTGCAGAATAAGCTAACCATGTTGGGGCGTTAAGGCTGTTGGCGCGGGAAAAAGAAGCATGGCTAAGGACGATCGCAGTAACGAATTCTTCAAGCACCTGGAGCAGTCTTCGCCGCCGCCCCAGCCAAGAAAACTCCGTTCGGCGGGAACAGAAAACCACCTGCCCGCAAGCGCTGCCAGCAGGCCTGTGCCTGAGAAGCGCGGCCCGGGCCTAAGCCCCGGCATGCCGGTGATCGAACGCCCCGTGACGGGCGAAAACTCCGCCCTTCGTCCTCGCAGCGGCGTGGTGTTGACGCCCTCAGGCGTCAAGCGCGTTGATGAAGACACGCCTGCGCCGGTCCAGGAACCCGAACCCGAACCGGTTCAGGAAGATGTGAGCGAGGGTGCAGAAAGTCGGGCCAAGAATGATGGTGCCGACGTGGTCTGGGAGGAATACGCGGCTACGGACTTCCCCGCGCTTCCGGCTGAGGATCTTGGCGTTAGGACCAAGATGACGGACAGCGGGCGAGTGGTCCCAGTAGCCGTTCGCGCGGACCTCACTGAAGAGGCTCTCAAAGGCAAGTCCGTCAAAGGAAAGCACGGTGCGGGGCGCGCCCCCAAGCCTGTCAAGTCAGCGGCCAAAGCCACAACCCCGCCGCGCTCTTGGATGGGCAAGATCGGACACTCTCTGCGTGCACGCCTTTTGGGAGCCAAACCACCCGAAGAGGATGACCAGGAAATTGACGAGTGGACCGAACAACAGCTCGAAGATGAGACTAAGGGCTTTGCGCGCTCGGGCAGCAAGAAGGGCAGCAAGAGCACTCGCAAGTCCACACCACTGACGATATTGCGGAACTTCGTTATCGAGGTGTGCAAACTGATCTTGCTTGTGCTGTTGCTTCGCGCCTATGTTTTGCAGGTTAGTGAAGTGAACGGTCCCAGCATGGACTCCACACTGAGCGGCGGTGACAGCTCCAAGAGCCAGGGCGCGGATAGGCTGGTGGTGGAACGGGTTACCGCGCATCTCGCTAACGTTGACGAAAAGTGGACCGGCTGGTTGCCTGATTTCATGCATCCCAGGTTCCAGCGTGGCGACATTGTCGTTGTGCGCAGCCCTGAGAATCCGGGCAGCGAGCTGGTGAAGCGGTTGATTGCACTGCCAGGCGACGTGCTGAAATTCGAAGATGAGAAGCTGTTCCTGAAGTATGGCGGCCAGGGAGAGTTCCACGAAGTGGATGAAAGTTACCTGGACCCGGGTTTGGTTTCTTCGGATGGCAAGAAGCGCAAGTCCTATGAGTCGGGCTCCCTCGATTCGATTTTCGATAACGGCAAAGAAATCACGGTTCCGGATAAACGCATTTTCGTGATGGGCGACAACAGGCGCCACAGCAACGACAGCCGACGCTGGCTGGAGATCGAGGTGGGCAAGTCGGAAACTGCTTACGGCGGTGCCGATCAGAAGCTCGCGGGACACAATCGGCTCTGGCTGCACCTAAGCAGTATAGAGGGCCGTGTGATCTTCCGGATTTATCCCTTTGATAGAGTCTGGCCACCCGTGAAGTAGCGACCCGTAGCAAAGAAAGACGGCGCGAGCTTCGCGCCGTCTTTCTTTGACGCGTCTGTAGTGTTTCAGGAGCCAATTGCCTTTCGCACGACCGCCAAGGTGCTCTCTAACAGTGACTTGGCCTCGGCCTCGTAAAGGTCTGCAAGCTTGCCGTAGCGTGCCTTGAAATCAGGGTCGTCAATACCCGGCAGGTTGATGCGCATGTTCAAGACCCCCGCGTTGATGGCTGCAAACAGCGAGAGCGCGCCAACGCCGCAGTCTGAAATGGCGTGCTTGTTTCCCACCTTGGCAATCGCCGCGACATGCTTGAAGGCGTCCACGCAGAGGCGCGCGGTTTTTTCAGGCGACTCCGTGGCGCCCTTGAGGGCGGCCTGCATCACCAACTTACGCTGAGCCTTTTGCTCGTCGGTGTCCTTGGGCATCGCTCCCGCTTTGCCAAATGCGTCAAATGCATGCGCGTCCAGCGCGAACATTTGCAGTATCTGAGGACGCAGCTGTTCCAACGCCATCAGGTCGGCCTTCACCTGAACCTCGACATCGGCATACTTCTTTTTTCCGACCGTCAAGTTGCCCACCATCTCGCCCAGCGCTGAACCCATCGCACCCAAGATGGCCGCGGCGGCCCCTCCGCCGGGCGTGGGGGCGTTGGAAGCCAGGTCATCAAGGAACCGGCCGACCTCTTTCAAATAGGAGAAACGAGCGGGCGGCTCGGCTGCGAAGTCGCTGAGTTTGAGTTCGATGATCTGCTCCTCGGGGGCAAATTCCTTAAGTTTGAGCGTCTCGATGGCAAACTGATTCAGCCACACCTGACTGGCATGTTCCATACCCTGCAACTTCTTCATTTGCATGGTCTGGCGGGCGCAGAGCTCCAGGGCCTCCTGCGGCAGCAGTCCGATGATCTCGCTTTCGCGTACGTCCACGCCTTCGGCCGCGGCCAAATCTGCGATTCTCGCATAAACCTGCGCCGGCGATGTCTGGCGATAGTCGACAAGATTCATGCTCACCTGCACGCAGCCCTTGTCCTTGAGTTCAAGGCCCAGCGCGCGCACGCCCTGCATTCCCCCGTCCTTTTCGCGAATCGACTTGGCGATGCGCTTTGCCAATTTCAGGTCCTGGCACTCGAGATTCACGTTGAATGCGATCAGGAAAAAACGCGCCCCGACAGCGGTTGCACCTGCGGACTCATGAATCTTCCGGGGGCCAAAGTCGGGGTCACGGGTAGCGTCAGTACCGATCTTCTCGCGCAAGCCTTCGAACTCACCCTCGCGGACATTCGACAGTATGCGGCGTTCGGGGCGGACAGCGGCTTCACCATACAGAAACGTCGGAATAGCCAGTTCGTCACCAATACGCTTGGCACAATCCCTGGCCAGCTGCACGCAGGCGGCCATGTCGATGCCCTCAATGGGAACAAACGGAATCACATCAGTCGCGCCCATGCGCGGGTGTTGCCCACTATGATTGCGCAGGTCAATCAGCGTGGCGGCCTTCCTGGCGCACAAGAACGCGGCCTGGGCAACGGCCTGCGGTTCACCGGCAAAGGTGATCACACAACGGTTGTGGTCCGCATCGCGTTCGCAGCCCAACAGCCTGACGCCGGGGACTTCTGTGGCGCATAGGGCGATCGCGTCAACAACCTCCTGCCTCCGCCCCTCGCTGAAGTTTGGCACGCATTCAACCGTCGGCATTCTGTTCCCCTGTGTAGAAGCTTGAGTGCTTTGGACGAAGTATGGCCCGTGGTGCCAAGACCTGCAAGCAGCGACGGAGCGAATGAAGGCCTCCAGGCGGTTCGTCAAAGTCGAAAGCAATAGCGACAAAGTGCATTCGCGGGTCAACTATCGCCCTTTGCAAGATGCGTCGCTGACGTAGACTGAAAACGCGAGCGTGACTGTCGGGTTTCTGACAGTCCCCGGGGAGCCAATGTGATTCCGCAATCCTGGCAGGAATTCTTCACTGAGCAGCGTCGCCAGATGGCTGAGCAGAACCTGGGGCGCAAATTGCGCATCCTGCGTCATCAGGCCGCCGGCCGGGTGCTGCTGGGTTCCCAGGAACTGGTGAACTTCTCCAGTAACGACTACCTCGGCTTGTCGGGGGATTTGCGTATCGCTGAAGCCGCCGCCCGTGCGGCCGGGCGCTTTGGCTGGGGTGCTGGTGCGTCGCGCCTGGTCACGGGTACGTCCATTCTCCACAACGAGCTCGAAGCCGCGGTGGCCAAGTTTCGAGGCACGGACGCGGCCCTGATTTTCGGCTCCGGCTACCACGCCAATCTTGCTGTGATTTCGGCGCTTGTAAGCGGCGGCGACACCGTGTTTTCAGACTCCATGAACCACGCCAGTATCATTGCGGCGTGCAGGCTTTCGGGCGCTGACGTTCGTGTTTACAAACACCTTGGCTACGAGGAACTTGAGCGACAGCTCTCCAGTTCCACCGTCAAGGGCAAACGCATGATCGCCACGGACAGCTTGTTTTCAGTCGAAGGCGACTGTGTTGACTGTGCTCGCATTCTGAAGCTTGCCGAGCGCTATGACGCCCTGATTGTCCTGGATGACGCGCACGCCAATGGCGTGCTGGGCAAACGCGGGCGAGGCGTCTCCGAACTCCAGAACGTGTCAGGCCGCATGGGTGTCGTAACGGCGTCGTTCTCCAAGGCGCTTGGGAGTTTTGGCGGCTTTGTGGCCTGCTCCCGCGAGGTGCGGGAATACCTGATCAACACTTCTCGGCCATTCATCTACACAACTGCCATGCCCATAACGCTGGCTGCGGCCAATGTTGAGGCGTTGCGGATCGTCTCAACCGAAGGCGAACTCCTGCGCCAGAAGCTGGCTGGCCTGGTCCGCACTCTTAGAACCAAGTTGCAGGCTGCCGGATTTGAGGTCGGGGGCGAGCACCACATTCTGCCGCTGCGTGTGGGCGACGAAACCCGGGCTATGGCGTATTCCGAGGCCCTGGAGCAGCAGGGCATGTTGGTTCACCCGATGCGTTTCCCCACGGTGCAAAGAGGACAGGCGCTGCTGCGCATCTCGGTCAGCGCGGCTCACACTGACGACGACGTTTATCGACTGGTCAACGCCTTCAAGGTCGCCCGCGACAAGACTTCGGGCAAGGGAACGGGCAAGGTAACGCGTCGTGAAAACAAACGCCCTGACGAAGCCGTCGAAGTTACGGACGACTCGACCATGACGGCATTAAATTTCGACGAGGTTCAGGCTTTGATGGCTGAGGCCATGAGCGCCGATCCTGCCTCTGAGAAAAAAACCGATAAGCTCAGGGCCCCTCAGGACGTGTCTCAGGTACCCCAGCTTTTGGCTGAGCCCGGGCAAGAAACCGATACCACCAAGGTCAGTTCGGAAACGCTTCACCCGGAGCTTGAGGCGGAGCCTTCCGCACCCAGCCAGGCGGTGGCAGCGCAACAGTCATTGGATGACCCCTCGCGTTCCCGCAAGACCCAGCGTCTCAGGAAGGGCCAGACCAGAATCCACAAGAAGGTCTGATCAATTCGCCTGCCCGAATTCCGGCAGCGGAATACTGGCATCTGGGCAGTCTTGACGTTACCGGTGCCGGTGCGAACCTGTAGCAACGGGGTTGCAATGCCGATCGATGCGTCGGAGGGAGATCGCCATGTTAAAACTTCTGTGCAAGTCGCTTTCTATCGCTGCGCTTTGTGTTCTTGTCTTGACGGCTGCCGTTTCGCTGGCGCAGGAGGCTGCGCCTCCAGCCGGTGGCGCGGAGACTCCAGGAGAACGGAACTCCTATAGCGCGATCTTTGAAGAATTCGGCAAGCGGTACGAGGTGCAGCAAACCCGGCTTGATCGTCTGGCCAAACAGGAAAAATCAACGCCCGAAGAGCGACAGGCGATCTTTGCCGAGATCAAGCAGATCGACGATGAATATGTCGCGGCGTTGTCCCGCTATATTGAGAAGAACCCCAATGCCGCAGATCTGGAGCCGGCGCGATATGAAGTCGTGCTGACGTTATCACGGCAAGAGGAGAAGCTCGACTTGGCGGTGAAGTCCGCGGATTCTTACATCGAACTTCATGCCGGCAGCGACCGTATCAAGGACATCAAATTTGCCCGCGCGCAGTGTCTTGCCCGTATAGCAAGCCGCGAGGATGACGCGCTCAAGGCGCTGGATGCATTCATCGCCGAGTTCGGCACCAGTGATGAAGCCGATTTCGCACGCACCATGCGGATTCGAATGCTGCTCTTCATAGACCGGACGGAGGACGCTCAGGCCTCGCTGACTGCTTTGCTTAAACTCGACAAAGTACGCAAGAATCCCGAGGCCAAGAGCTTCATTGAAGACCAGCTGGACGATCTGGATTGGATCGGCCGCGAGCTGCCCAAGTTTGCGTTGTCGACAATCGACAACAAGGCCATCGGCAACGATGACTTCACCGGCAAGCCCATGCTCGTGTTCTTCTGGGACTCAAACAGCGGCGTTTGCCTTGAAGAGCTCGGATTTGTCAAAGCCGCCTACGACAAGTACCACGCGCTGGGTTTTGCGGTGCTTGGAATCAGTGTCAACGAGAGCAAGCCCGCCCTTGAGCAATGGCTCAAGCGCAATGCTCCGGGCTTTGATAACGCCTGGGAGAGCCGCAACGCCGAAGGCACCCTCGCCAAGCGCCTCGATGTCAGCGCTATTCCGTTCAACGTGCTGGTCGACTCCAAAGGCAAAATCTACCGATATGACGTGCGCAGTGATGAACTTATGCGCTACGCAGCGCGCATGATCGAACGAGGCAAGTAGCAGATGCCGGAGCTTTCGCCCAAGTCTTTGAAGTGCCCCATTTGCATGCGCGATTTTGAGTCGCAGCTTGTGATTGGTTATCGCGTGGGTGAAAAGGAAGCTGATTTCTGTCCGCGATACCTGGATGGAAATCCGCTTCCCAGCTTCCTGCACGTCTGCCCTGCCTGCGGTTTTGTGGGTTTCGAGGCGGACTACCGTGCCAAGCTCGAACCCGAGAAAGTCGAAAGCGTCAAGCGTGTTTTGGCCGGGTTGGCCTGGCAGGAGAACCAGGTACTTGGCGGCCCCGAGCGCTACCGCCGTGCCGCGCTGATTGGCATGTACTGGGGCAAAAAGAGCGCTCAGATCGCCGACCTGTACCTGCAGGCAACCTGGTGTTCTCGCATGGACGGTGAGCCCGAAGCCGAGGAACGTGGCGCCCGGAAAAAAGCCGTCAAGTATTTCGAACTGGCCCTGGCCTCAGAGGAATTCAGCGACGTAGACACGCCCGTTGTCCATTATCTGCTGGGTGAGCTTTACCGGCGCCTAGGCGATGCAGGCAAAGCACGCCAGCACTTCAGCAGCCTCGACAACTTCCAAAACGTCGACAAATGGCTGATGGAGTGGCGCGACAAGCAGGCCGCGCTCTTGAAGTAGGACCTTCCAGGTTGAATTCCCGCAAGATTTGCCATTTTATTGTTTTTAGGTTTAGCGTACACCGCTTCGCGGGGGTATTTATTGGTCATGGCGCAAACGCGCCTTGGCAGTGAGCGGGAGAACAGCCATGGAACTTCGCGACAGCAATGGATTGCGCCTGGTGATTGGGCAGGATGTTTTCTGTAAGAGCATTTCCCGGGTTGGTCAGGTGCTGGGTGCCCTGCCCGAAAGCGGCGAATGCTGGGTGATGCTGCGTGGGGACGGCCGGGTGGTTACCGTGCCCGCCAACCAGGTCTATGTGGCGACCTGGAAGCAGATAAAGACAGCCCGATACGACAGGAATTCTGCTCCAACGACGATTTACCCGGAAATCGTGGCGGAAGTGCTCGCCTGAGGTCGCGGTTCAATCAGTTGGAGCTGGGATCGTCGTCAACCCTGATTCGTTTGCCGCGCGGCGGCGTCATTCGGTTTTCAAGCTCCGCAATCACGTGGGCGGTTCGACCCAGCACGTTAGGGTTGGCCAACTGCACCAACTTGAAATCGACCGAAAACGGCATGTAGGCGCTGATCAGGTCAACCAGCACGCCGAGGTCGGTCTCACTTGAAATGATGTTCCGGAATTGTTCGCCGGATTCGCGCACGGCCGAAAGCGCCAGCGCCTTGAGTTCTGTGGCCAGCCCGTTGCGCCAGCTTGCGAGGCTTGCAATGGTCTCAATCACCCACTCGGCAGAGAATTCGCGATAGGGGTTGGCGCCGCTGATTTCTTTGAGCAGGCGCGCCCGCCCTATGCCTTCCAGTATCACCAGGTAGCGTCCGTCGGGGAGTTTGCTGAAGTCCACCATGCGGCCAACGCCCACGACATTGAAAATGGGGGGGTCGCCAAAGGTCTCTGTGTTGGCGGCGCTTAGCTGTGTGCCCATTGCCAACAGCCGGCTGCGTTTTGGAAGTTCGAGCAGGTCATCAATCAGTTTGCGGTAACGCGGCTCAAACACATGCAGCGGCAGATGGGCATGGGGAAACAACACGGCCTCAGGCAGCGGGAACACCGGCAGCGCAGTGGAGATATCTGGAAGCCTGGACGATTTCTCTGCCATGGCGGTGTTCCGGGGCCATTCAGGGCTTGATTCTAATATACAGCGCGCGACCCTGTTTGAAGACCTCGCAAAGCCCAAGTTTCTCGAGAATCGGTGGGAAGTAGCTGGCCAGGTTCCCGTGAGTAGAGAAGGTCCGAAGGAACTCTTCCAGCGAATCAGGCTCGGGAAACGTCTCCGCGCGGCAGGGCGCGAGCCGAACCTCGGGCTTTGAAGCAATGAACGTCAAAGCTTCGCGCAGCACGCGATCGCGCTCCCAGAAGATCACGTTGGCTTCTTCGTCAAAGTTGGCCATCTTTTTGCGAAAGCCCACGAAACAGTGGATGTCGCCGTCGCGTTCCTCCACGTGAAAGGGCTTGTGCAGGCCGCAGGTTTCATAGTCACCCGCCAGGGGCTGTTTCAAAGCGGCTTCGATGTCAGGCATGGCATCCTCCGGTTTCGCCGGGATTCTAGAGGTCAGACGCGGCAAGGGTAGAGGCGGGGCAAAGCACTTGTGGCGCGCGGGTGACTGGCTATTCTTGCCCGCTATCACAGTTCAAGGGATAGCGGTTGGCCGGCTGACAGCAAAACACTCGCGTTGGCCACGCTTCTGGGGATAGGGCAATGGGCAGATTCGTCGCGGCACTCGCGTTCATTCTTCTTGGACTTTCACTGAGCATTGGCTGCAAGGACAAGAGCAACAGCGCCGGCGGTGGGGGTGGCGACGAGATTCCGCTTGGGCTCTACGTAAGCACTACTGGAGACATCGCGGATTTCGGAACCGCCACAAAAAACGGCGTTGATATGGCGGTCGAAGAGATCAATGCATCGAATGGGATCGGGGGCAAGAAGATCAAGCTCACGTTCTACGACGTGCGAAGCGATTCAAGCGAGGCCACCACGGCCGCCAAAAAACTCTCCACAGAAGACAATGTCGTGGCAGCTATCGGCGAGGTGGCGTCGGGATTGAGCCTCGCAGCCGCACCAATCTTTCAGCAAAACGGCGTGCCCATGGTTAGCCCAAGCAGCACCAACCCCACGGTGACCGAAAAAGGCGACCGGATTTTCCGAATCTGATACCTCGACGATTTCCAGGGCGGCGCTTGCGCGGCCTTCGCCCACAAAGACCTCAACGCCCGCAAGGCGGCCATTATCATCGAACAGGACAGCCCCTACAGCGTGGGTCTGGCCAACTTCTTCAAGTCCACGTTTGAGAAACTCGGCGGCAAAGTAATC
>Ga0138256_10008986_pt1 | contig 10483 bp, 4 predicted proteins | sample KNB2016incub_MG_FD_105486 | JGI IMG/M metagenome (GOLD analysis project Ga0138256, IMG submission 105486) | Active sludge microbial communities from wastewater in Klosterneuburg, Austria - KNB2014incub_MG | ecosystem: Engineered > WWTP > Activated sludge > Unclassified | place: Austria... | reverse complement strand
CGCTTCGTCGATGAAACCGGTGCTCGCCGCTGGTGGAACGTCAATGCCGATTTCGGCTGCATAAGCCGCCAACTGCTGCGGGCGAAGATCGCCCGCAGCAGCGCGCCACGGCCAGGTGCCGTCGTCATACCAGTTGCGACCATTCAGCGTCTCCGGCGCGCCCGCATCGGCGCGCGCGACTCCGCACGCCAGCGCGAAATCGCGCGCATAGGCATGAAAAGCATCGATCAGTCCGTCGGAGCTGCCGATGCTGGTGTAGACGCGATAACCGAGCAGGCGCCAGTCGTCGCTGATCGCCAGCAATTGCCGCGCCAGGATGCGGCCCTTGCGATCACGCAGATAAACCACCCATTTGTTCGCGTCGAGCGCATTGATGATCGCGCTGTGGCGATTGCAGCCGGCGTCCAGCGCCAGGCAGCTGTCGAAAGGCAGGCCCATGCGCAAGGCCTGCAGCGGATCGCGCTCGGCAGTCAGGGTGCAGGCCTCGCCACGCCAGGGGAAAGCGTGCGTGGGTGGTGCCAGCCAGGCATCCACATCCAGCTTGTCGGCGGCGCGCTGCAACCAGGCGACGTTGCCCGGCAGTTGCAGTCGCCAGTCCGCGGGGTTGCCGGTTGCCGCGGCGCGCAGCAGGCCCTTGAGCTCTTCATGGTTGATGTCGACGCCCAGATACAGCCGCGCGGCATCGCGCCAGGCTTCGTCCCAGCGCGGCAGCGTAGTCCCGATCACACGCCCCAGGGTCTGACCCAGCGAGCGGTCTACTTCCGCCATGCGCCAGCGCAGTTCCAGATCGACGCACTCGGCCTCCAGGCGTCGTCGCGTGCGCGTCGGATCGGCAGCAGCACCCCGCCTGGCCAACTGCGCCCGGCGCGGATCGTCGGCGCCCAGCGACTGCAGAAACTGCTGTTGCGACTGGTTCTTGACTAGCGCCGCATGATCCTGGCGCAGGCGCAGCGAGATCTCGACCGGCTCGCCGAGCGCCCGCCGCAACGACAGGTAGCGGTCGACCAACGCGGTGCTGCCGAGCCACTGCGCAAAGGGCGCTTCGACGTCGCCCGCCAAGCCGGACTGGACTTCGAAGTGATCGGGAAGCGTCAATCGCCCGTCCAGACGCAAGGCGGTGTCGGCCAGGGCCAGGGTCTGCTCGATGGCGCCCGCGCTCGATTGCAGCAACTGATCGAGCACGGCCGCAAGAGCGACCAGGACGGGCTTGCGCGCCGCAGCAAGGCGGGCAAAGGACTCCGGCCGCAAGGGTAGTCGCGCGCCGCCTGGCGCCCGCAGCAGCGAAGCCGCGAGTTTCACGTAAACGCGCACGGCGGGCAGCGGCCAGTCGGCCGGAGGTGCCGCAGCGCGACGCCCACCATCAGTATCCGGCCAGGCCGCGATTGCATCGACGGCGACACCCTTGGCCAACCACGGCCACCAGGCATCCAGTGCCGCGGCGCTCCAGCTGCGCGTGTCGTTCAGCAGCGCGATGGCGCTGTCGGCTGCGTTAGGGCCGTGATCGACGATGCGCCGCAAGGCAGCGGCGAACGCAACATCGTCAACGCCATCGAGCGCCAGCGGACCACTCGGCGGCTGATCGCAGACCCAGGCCAGCGCCGCGCCGTGCCGATCCAGCGAGGGCAGGGAATCGCTGTCGAACCAGGCGCAAAGGGCGTCCGCGCTCGCCTTTGGCGATGTCGATGAACCTTGGGTGGCGCCCGGCGCCGCTGGCACGGATTCACCCATCCAGGCCGATAATCGCTGCACCCGCTTCCGTTGCGCGATCAGCCAATCGGCATCGCGCCGCTGGCCACCGAGCCAGCGCGCCGGGGTCTGTGTCAGCTCATCGACGTGCGTTTGCAGCACCGCCAGCGCGTGGGTCGCCGCCGCCAGATGCTGGCGCGACAGCGGCTCACACTGCGCATCGGGCGTCAGGCAGGCCTTCAACGCATTGCGGGCCACCGTCGGCGCAGTGATCAGCGCCTGCAGGGTGATCGGATCAGCGACACGCCCGGCGCGGACCAGCCAGATGCCGCCGGCCAAGCGCAGCACGCGACCATCGAGCGCCAGCAGCAGGCGCACCTGGCGCTTGAGTTCGGTCAAGCTGCGATCGGGTTTGGGCATCGGCGCTGGCAGGGCAAATCGGCTGGCGGATTCTCGCCGGAATCCAAGGCGATTCGTCCGGATCTGGCCGGTTCAGTCGGCTATCCGCAAGCAATTGCGTCCCGCAGACTTGGCTCGATAGAGCGCCTGATCGGCGCGCGCGATCAGCGCGGCAGCGTCCTCGCGGATACGCGCACCGGCGCAACCGGCGCTGCTGGTGATCCGCAACACGCCGGTCTCCAGTGCCAACGGCGAATCGGCAAGCCGCTGCAGGCAGCGCTCACCCAGCGCTGCCGCTGCCTTGCGGTCCAGCCCGGGCAATACCAGCAGGAACTCTTCGCCGCCGTAGCGCCCCAGTCTGCCATGCGCCCCGGTTTCGGCGCGCAGGATTGCGCAGGCGTGACGCAGCGCGGCATCGCCAACCGGGTGTCCGTACTCGTCGTTGATGCGCTTGAAGTGGTCGAGATCGAACAGCACCACGCTGCACGTCGAATCGCTGATTGCCAGCGCCTGCTGCAAGTGCTCCAGGATGGCGCGCCGGCTGCAGGCGCCGGTCAGCTGGTCGGTGGTCGCCTCGATCAGCAGTGCCTCGCTTTCCTGTTCCAGTTGCTCGTGTGCCTCGCTGAGTGCGTGGTGCTCGGCCACCAGCGCTTGCTGGCGTTGCCTGAGGTCGCGGGCGCGCAGCCACAGCAACGCCGCCAGCGCGATCGCCAGGAACGCGATCAGGCCAGCCGCAAGCGCACGTTCGCGCGCGGACTGCGCGGCGATCTCGGCGATCTGGCGCCGCTGAGCCTCGTCCTGCGCGCGTGCCGCCTCGCGCTCGCGGGCGCGCTCCTGCAGAAAGCTGGCCATCTGTTCGGTGGTGCCGGCGCCGCGTGCCTTTTGTTCCGCGGCTTCGTATTCGATACGTGTCGGGTAGGCCTCGCGGTCGCGCCCGAGCTGGTGCAGTGCATCGGCGCGCAGGCGCAATAGCGGCGTGCGTTCGCGTGTGCGCACCGCGCGGGCTGCGGTGTCCAAGCCCTGATCGATCAGGGTCAGCGCCTCCACTTGGCGTTGCAGCGCAAGCAGCGCCTCGGCCTCGATGGTAGTCGCCTGCAGCCATTGCGCCACATCGCGATTGCCCGCCAGCGACTGTCGCTCAGCAGCAGCCAGGTGCAACGCCCGCGCCGGCAGCGACTCACGCAGCGCCGCCGCGGCTTCGCCCAGCGTGCATTCGGACTGCGCATCGGGTATGCCGCGGGCGAGTTCTTTCGCCTCGGCCATCGCCTGGCGTGCCGCATCAAGCTCGCCAGCCGCATGCAACGTGGCCGCGTACTCGCAATGGGCGTTGGCGCGCTCGCGCGGCTCGGCTGTTGCATCGAGCCCAGCCAGGCCCAGTCGCCAGTGCTGCACCGCGCGTGCCGGATTGCCCGCATCGCGGTATAGCCGCGCCAGTGCAAATTCGGCCTGCGCCGCCGCCGCGCCGCCGAGTTGCAGCCGCAACTGCATCGCATCCTGCATCAACTCCAGTGCCCGCAGGTGCTCGCCACGGTCTGCGTGGACATTCGCCAGTTGCTGGATAGAAGTCGGCAGCAGTTCCGGCCGATCGTCGCGCAGCGTCCGACGCAGGCTCAAGGCCCGCTCGAAGGCCTGCTGCGCGGCGTCCAGATTGCCCATGCGACGTTCGACGATGCCGATATTGGTCAGCGCATTCGCCTCGCGGCGCGGATTGCCCTGTGCCAGCGTCAACATTTCGCGATTCAGCAGGAGCACCTCGTCCAGGCGGTACTGCGCGAACAGGAGCACGCCCAGAGCCAGCATCGGATCAAAGATCTGCTCGCGTTGCCCGAGTTGCCGGTTGAGCGCGATCGACTCGCGCAGCGCCTGCTCGGCGCCAGCGGCGTCCTTCAGCCGCCACAACGCGCGTCCTTGCGCGATCAGCGCTTCCGCCACCACATCGAGCTGCCCGGATTGCCGTGCCCTGGCGATGCCCTCGCGCAGGATCGGTTCCCAATGGCCGGCGTCTGCATTGACCCGGTCTTCGCGTTGACGACCCGAGAGCGCCATCAACTCGTTGAACTCGGCCGGTGCGCCGATCACGGGGGCCCAGGTTGGCGCAAGCGGGCGCGCGGTCGAGGGTGCTTGCGCCAGTAACGCGGCGTGCATCAGGACAGCGCCGATCAGCAGCGCAAAGTACCAGCCATGATGCCGGCCCGTCTTTGCCACGCGTCGCTCCGTCCGCAGGTACAGGCGGATTGTAGCGGCTGCGATGAATCCTGCAGCGAGACTGCGAAGCCTCAGGCCCGATCACCCCGCAATGCCCGCACATCCGCCTCCAGCGCCGCTGCGCTGGCGGTTTCCGGCGGCCGCGGAGTGCCAACCATCAAGCCCACCCGCGACCACAGCCGGCGTGGCAGCACGTAGCGCTTGATCGACTTGTCGCGGCGCGAAAACATGCTGCCCCACAGGCCCTGCAGCGCCATCGGGATCACCATGACCGGGTCGCGCTTCAAGATGCGTTCGACGCCGGGGCGGAACTTGGCGATGTCGCCGTCGCGGGTCAGGCCGCCCTCGGGGAAGATGCACACCAGATTGCCGTCTTTCAGCTCGCGCGAGACTTCCTCGAAGGCCTTCTCCATCAGCACCGGATCTTCCTTGGCGCCGGCGATCGGAATGGCCTTGGCCCAGCGGAATACCTGCTTGGCGACCGGCATGTCGAAAATCTTGTAGTACATGACGAAGCGCACCGGGCGCGGCACCGAGCCGAGCACCACCAGCGCGTCGACATAGCTGATGTGGTTGCACACCAGCAGCGCGGCGCCCTCGTCCGGTACCGCGTCCATGCCGCGGATGCGGATGCGGTAGAGCACGTTGATGAGGATCCAGGCGATGAAGCGCAGCAGGAATTCCGGCACCAGGGTGTAGATGTAGATCGCCACGATGGCATTGCACAGCGCGGTGACCAGCAACACCTGGGGCAGCGTCAGGCCAAGGCCATTCATCAGCGCCCAGCCAAGCACCGAGGCGGCGACCATGAAAATCGCATTCAGGATGTTGTTTGCGCCGATCACGCGCGAACGGTGGCTGGGCGCGCTGCGCTGCTGGATCAGCGCAAACAGGGGCACGATGAAAAAGCCGGAGAAGATCGCCATCAGCACCAGATCGATCACCAGACGCCAGCCAAAGCCCGTCGCAAGAAAGGCGCTGACCGTCAATCCACTCAATCCGCTGGCCTGCGGCAGGGCGAAATACAGATCCAGCCCGAACAGCGTCATGCCGATCGAACCGAAGGGCACCAGGCCGATCTCGACCTTGCGCCGGCTGAGCAACTCGCAGAGCAGCGCGCCGAGGCCGGTGCCGACCGAAAACAGCGCCAGCAGCAGGGTGTAGACCGAGGTGCTGCCGCCGATCACGTCGCGCACATAGACCGGCAGGATCAGGAAGTACATCGAGGCAAAGAACCAGAACCAGCTGATGCCCAGGCAGCTCAGGAACACGATGCGGTTGTTGCGCAGGAAATTCAGGCTGCGCCAGGTTTCGGTGAACGGATTCCAGTTGATCTTGAGCGAGGGTTCGACCGCGGCCGTCGCCGGCATCGCCAGTGCAGCTATCCAGCCGATCAGGGCCACGCCGACGCCCACCATGGAGATGAAGATCAGGCCGTCGCCCGGAATTCCGACCAGCGCCGTGCCGACCAGGGTGCCGAGCAGGATCGACACCATGGTCGCGCTCTCGACCAGGCCATTGCCGCCGGTCAGTTCCTCGTCGCTCAGAACCTGCGGCAGGATGCCGTACTTGAGCGGTCCGAACAGCGTCGATTGCAGGCCCAGCAGGAACAGCACCGCGAGCAGCAGCGCACCGCTCTTCAACAGGAAGCCGGCGGTCGCGACCAGCATCAACGCCACTTCCAGCGCCTTGATCCAGCGCGCCAGCCGCGCCTTGTCGTATTTGTCCGCCAACTGGCCGCCCAGCGCCGAAAACAGAAAGTAGGGCAGGATGAACAGCGCCCCGGCGAGCAGCGAAAAAGTCGCGCTCGACATGCCGACATCGATGGCGCCGACGAACACCACCAGCGCCACCAGACCCTGCTTGAAGACGTTGTCGTTGAAGGCGCCGAGCGACTGGCTGAGGAAGAACGGCAGGAAGCGACGCTCAGTCAGAAGGCCGAATTGGGAGTGGCTGGACATGCGCGAAGCCGAGTGGGGGATGCGTTGCGCAGGCTAGCACCGCAGTGGCCGGGCTGTGACCGCTCATCGACGCGGATCAGCTGGCGCGCCGTCGGGTATCACCGCTGCCATATGCACAGCGGAGCTTGCTTCAATACTGCTCGGTTGGAACGTAGGTCACGTTGGCCGTGCTCCCTGGCCTACGTGACATCGCGCCCTCAGCGTCACGTAGGCCGAAAAGCGCGGCCAACGTGACCTACATTTGCGATAACCCAGGCAAAGTAAACCGTCTTGGAGCTCGCTTCGCTGCCTCGCTTCGACTGAGCAGCGCCGCAATACCGACGTCAACCGTGTCTCACCGAGTGCGTTGACACAAGAATCCGTCCGGGGAGCCACTGCCTTGAAGATCCTGCGTTGCCTCGTCCTGGTCACCTGCCTGTGGCCGGTGTGGCTGCATGCCCAGACCCAACCCACCCACGCCGCGCTGACCTACGCCACGGTCGGCGGGCAGGCGCTGCAACTCGACCTCTATCGGCCAGCGAGCCTGGCCACACCCGCGCCGCTGGTGGTCTGGGTTCACGGTGGCGGCTGGTCGGGCGGATCGCGCTTTCCCGCGCAAAGCGCCGCGGAGCTCAATGCGCGTGGCATCGCGGTGGCCTCGATCAGCTATCGACTGACCTCTCAGGCAGGCCAGTTTGGCGACCAGCAGGTGAGCTTCCCGGCGCAGATCCATGACGTCAAGGCGGCGGTGCGCTGGTTGCGCGCCAATGCGACAAGCTACGGCCTGCACGCCGGGCGCATCGGCGCCTGGGGTTCGTCGGCAGGCGGGCATCTGGTCGCGCTGCTCGGCACATCCGGAGATGTCGGATTGATCGAAGGCGCGGTCGGAGCGGCGGACGGCCATTCGAGCCGCGTGCAGGCGGTGGTCGACTATTACGGTCCGACCGACATCGTGCAGATGGTCCCGGACGGTGGCGGCATTGCGCACGACGCCTTCAACTCGCCGGAATCGATGCTGCTGGGATTCACCGCGGCCGACGAGGGGATCGGCGTACTGCGCGCGCAAGCCGGCAGCAGCGCCAATCCCTATCCGCTGTACCGCGAACTGGCGCGGCAACTGAATCCCGTCACCTGGGTGGATGCCGCCGACCCGCCGTTCCTGATCGTCCACGGAACCGCCGATCCGACCGTGCCGATCCGCCAAAGTCGGCGCCTGCGCGACGCCCTGCAGGCGGCCGGCCGCAGCGTGCAGATGGTCGAGGTCGCTGGCGCCGGGCACGGCGGCTTTCCCGCCGAGGTGCAGCGCCAGGCACAGGATTTCCTCGTCGCCCAGCTGACTGCCGCCGTGCCCATCGGCAATCCCGCCGCGCTCAGCGGCTCCTGGTACGACCCGAACAAGGATGGCCAGGGTTTCACCCTGCAATGGCAACCCGATGGACGCCTGCTGGTCTATTTCTACGGCTATCGCGATGATCGCAGCAACCTGAACCTGGTCGGCGTGGTAGCGACGACACCCCGCTACGGCGAAACCCTGCGCGTCGACCTGCTGCGCTTTTCTGGTGGGCGTTACAGCGACTACGACCCGGCGCTGGTGCAGCGCGCAGCCTGGGGGCGCGTCGATCTGACATTCACGGATTGCGATCACGCCAGCGCCCGCCTGGAAGGCAGCGACGGCGTGCAGACCCTCGCGCTGGTGCGCGTTGCGCGGGCCGGGGGGCTGCGCTGCGATTGAGGGATTCAATCGGCAGCGGCAGGGACGTCCTCGGGCTCGGTTGACAGCTGCGCGCGCGCTTGCCGACCCGCATCCATCAGCAGTGCGTGAGACCACTCCAGCACCTGCGCAAACGGCACTTCGTAGAGCACGCCGAATAGCGCGTGTTTTGCCAGCCGGGCCCGGGTCAATGCGGGTGAGCTGCAGCCACACAAGAAGCGCGTCAGACTGCGCGGATTGCCCAGTGTCTTGCCGGCCGATTTGAGCAAGGGCGCGAGCCGGGTGGCAAGCTCATCCTCGATGGTCCGCGCGGCGCGTTGCGGCAGCGGCTGCGACTCACCCAGACAGGCGCTGCAGTTGCCGCAGTCGTGCGCCAGCGTCTCGCCGAAGTGTGCGCTGAGCTGGCGGCTGCGGCAGGCCGGGCTGCCGATCAGCGCCAGAACCTGGGCGAGCCGCGCCAGTTCGGCGCCTTCGCGCTTGAGCATTCGACAGTGCAACTCTGCCGCCAGCGCGGCAAGATTGTCGGGCTCGCGCAGTCGACGGAAGCAATTGCGCACACCGGCGACTTCGACTTTCAGCAGTTGCTGCTCACCCAGCCAGTCGAGCGCCTTGACGATGCGCTCGCGCGCGCAGCCCAGTTGCCGCGCACTGTCTTCGAGATTGATGCTGAACCAGGTTCGGCGCTTGCTTGCATGCGCCAGCAGACGCGCCAGGAACTGCCGGCGCTCGCCTTCAAAGCGCGACAGGATGTCAGCCGAGCTGACCATCGGTTGGAAACTGTAGTCGGCGTAGAACGGCGTCCCTTCCACAAGGTAGCCGTCGAGTTCGAGATAGGTCAGCAAGGTGCGCAACACCAGCGGGCGGATATCGAAGCGGTTGGCGGTCTCGTACAAGGCCAGGTCGAAAGCCTCGCCGCTGGAAAACAGCGAGTCGACCAACGCAACCACGGCGTTTGCGTCCGGCGTGTCGCCGTAGACGAAATTTTCGAGCACATTCAGATCGTCGCTGCAGTAGAAGATCTGACACACCGACGGCAGACCGTCGCGCCCGGCGCGGCCAATTTCCTGCGCATAGTTCTCCAGCGATTTCGGCGGGTTGTAGTGATAAACATGGCGGATATCGGCCTTGTCGATGCCCATGCCGAAGGCAATGGTCGCCACCACCAGCGCGGTCGAGGAGGCCAGGAACCACTCCTGGACGTCGCTGCGCTCCGGCGCATCCAGCCCCGCGTGGTAGGCGCGCGCCGGCAGCCCGGCGGCGACCAGCTTGGCGCTGAGCGTTTCCGCCGTCTGCTGGCGGGTGACGTAGACGATGCCGGGACCGGCTGGACGGCGGGTCAGCGCATCGATCAAACGCGCATCGCGTTCGGGCGCGCCGACCACGGCGGTCAGCAGTTGCAGGTTCGGGCGGTGGAAACCGGTACGAACGGCGTCTTCAGATTCGATCTCGAACACGCGGCAGATGTCGGCGAGTACCGGCGGCGTCGCGGTCGCGGTCAGCGCGAGCACACGTTCGACCTTCAGTTCACGCGCGATCCCGGCCAGCTTCAGATAATCGGGGCGAAAATTGTGTCCCCATTCGGAGATGCAATGGGCCTCGTCGATGGCGAAGAGACTAATGCGCACGTCCGCCATGGCCGCGCGGAAACGCTCGTTGTTGAAGCGCTCAGGCGCCACGTAGAGCAGCCGCAGGCTACCCATGCGCAATTGCGACATGACCTCGCGGTAGGCCTGCGCATCCAGGGAGGAATCCAGCCGGCGCGCGGCAATGCCGCGCCGCGCGAGCGCATCGATTTGATCCTTCATCAGCGCGATCAGCGGCGACACCACCAGGGTCACGCCGGGCAGCAACAGCGCCGGCAGTTGATAACACAGCGACTTGCCTCCGCCGGTCGGAAACACCGCAGCCGCCGAGCGCCCCGCCAACAGGCAATCGATGACCGCGCGCTGGCCCGGTTGGAATTGGTCGAATCCAAAGTGCTCGGCAAGCTGGCCTTGCAGATCGATGGTCATGGCTGGGTTGGCCACGCAAGGTCGGGCTCGCCAGGGGAAGCTGCGGGTGCGTAGTTCGTCATCGCGAATATCCATGGAAGCAAAGGCGAGCATGCCGAAGGCAGCACCATCCGTCAGTCGGAAAGCTCCGCGACTATCTGTAGGAAAACTCCGACACGGGCGGAGCTGGCGCAGCGTAGACACACTCACAATGCCGATGTCCGTCCGCGCGGATGCGCAACACGGGTGAAGCGCTTGCGCCGCCCGGATCGCGAAAAGCTCAGCGATGCAAGGCGCCGGTGAGCCCCGGCTGACACGTATCGCGAAAATCGCGGCATTCCGCGCGGGCCACACCGGCCTACGCGTTGCAGCATATGCAGGTTGGGCAGCAGCGCGGCAACGTCGGGCACGGCGATGTCAGCAGCTTTCACGCTCAGCGGTGCACCGCTCATGCCATCCTTGGCACCATCATTTGGGGCAAGGGAGCCCAATGCCTCGCCAGTACACCATGGGTGGTCGTGCCAGTGGACCTTCCGGCGGCGCCCACGGCG
>Ga0138256_10008985_pt1 | contig 10484 bp, 16 predicted proteins | sample KNB2016incub_MG_FD_105486 | JGI IMG/M metagenome (GOLD analysis project Ga0138256, IMG submission 105486) | Active sludge microbial communities from wastewater in Klosterneuburg, Austria - KNB2014incub_MG | ecosystem: Engineered > WWTP > Activated sludge > Unclassified | place: Austria... | reverse complement strand
GCCTTCTCCACCTGCGACTTCAAGAAGGGGAGCGGGGAGTTCGGGCTGTCATCCGCCCGCGCCAGGATCTCGCTGTACTTCGTAGGGATCTTGTGGAAGAAGTACATCTGCTCCTGCACCGTCTCGACGGTGGGGTCGTAGGAGAGGAAGAAGATGGAGGGGCGCTCGATCCACGGGCCTTCAAACACGGTCTTCTGTTGCGGCTCCTTGGTCGGAATCTCGGGCACGTAGACCCGCCCGTCCTGCGAGCGGTTCACAACCTCGCGCCACGCATCAAATATCTCAGGAGAAATCTCTCCCGTGGCAGGGTCGACCGTAGGGGCCTTAACCCCCGACAGCCTCTCCGCCTCCCTGACCGCATTCTGGAAGGACTCCTGTGCCTCCTTGGTGTAGCGGGGTGCGGTGGTGATGACGTGATTCTTTCGCCACGTGACCTTCCCGAAGCTGATCCCCTGGACCCGCTTCGCCCGCTGCATATGCTCGAAGTGGATGTTGAACTTATTGCGGCGGAGCGCCCAGTCAATCTCCCGCTCAATAGCACGGGCTTGTGGGTCATCCTCCACCCCAACGCCGTCTGCTTGCACCATCGGATCAGCGCTGGTCACGAGATCGGTATTGGTGGCGACGAGCGTCTCCACAATCTGGAAAGCGGTGGGACGACGCGTGTGCGCTCGCCAGTCCTCCCCCGGTCCTCGCGTATCCGACCGGTTGTTGTGATACCTCTTCCAGTTATCCACGATCCCCTGGAAGCGCGAAGTGAGGGCGAGACGGTAGTCCTCCTCCGTCTTGACGAGGAAGTTCACCGTCTCATTATGCAGGGTGGTGCCTTCTTGAATCAGGTCAGTGTTGGAGTTCATTTCAATCCTACGAACTGGTTCAGCGACAGCCTACTTCCAATCGTCTTGTCGAGTGCTGAGTTCAGGTCCAATGCTAACACCTCGAACTCCCCGATTCCATCCTTGCCGGAGATCCCGCCAACAGTGGCTTCGACGCGCAGTGCATACCGCCTACCTGCTTCGAACCCGTTTCCAGACGTTGCAACTATCGTCACCATGTAGATCCCGGTGGCAACGTTGGTGACGGGCGGGGCGTAGGCCATGTCCACTCCGTCTTCGGCAATGGTGACGGTCGGAGTGCTGTCCGCGTTCGTCGCAGCGCCCGTCGTTGCGCTCGAGGTGCCAAAGTGCAGGTAGAGGGTATCCCCAAGGCTCACCGGGCTCATCGCAGCCTCCTGACCACCGGAGAGCCAACGACTCGAAACGCCGCGGATCCACCGCCTGCGACAAGGGTTCCGGTCAGGTAGTCGACCTGGTCGTACACGCCGGGGCCGAAGACCGTGCCCGAGCGAACGTCGGCCGCCACAGGGAATCTCTGCTGCGAGTTGTGGATCCCGAGAAGCGGACGGAGGACCACCTTCGTGGGCGTCGCGTTGAACGCCCGGAGGACGATCTTGCTGTAGTTAAACGTGTTGTTGACCGGCATCTAGGACCCGTCGATGTTTGTCGGCGTGAGTGTGTTCACCGTGGTGCCGCCGCGATCGGGCGCGCCGGGGTCGTAGGCCACCACGTAATGATTGACGCCGGGGAAGTTCGTGGCGAGGTCGAATGACCCGTCCGCGCGCGCCGGGACCTCGTACCCCGCGAAAGCATCGTCGGATGTCCTGAACGCTTGGACGGTGGCGCTCGGGATCGGGTTGTCGCTCTCGTCCACGCACTGCCCCTTGATGAACTTGAGGTTCTGCGTTCCGTCCTGGATCTTCGGAGGGACGAACCAGTCGGCCTGGGTCATAGAGTCGCCCACGAACGACGCGCCGTCAAGACCGGCAAGCTCTCCTCCACCCGTCAGCTTGCACCCGAAAGACCAGCGCGAGTCCCATTTCCTCGGATCGCGCCGAGCCATGATCTCTCGCGCTTCGTAGTTGAAGAATGGCGACCATCGCTGCTCCGTCATTGGGCGCACGGTCCCCGGCTGGTGGGAGCCGTAGACCCCAACGGCGAGTGTCCCGTACCGGTTCTGGCAACCCATCTAGTGCCTCGCCATCGCGTTAGAAAGATCATCCCGAGCCGAAAGGAGCGCCTTCTCCTCCGGAGTCCCAACGAGGGCGGTTTCGTTCGCGCGAACGATGATCCCGCTTCGGTTCCCCTTCTTCTGCTCAATGTGATAGTTCTTCAGCGTCTCGAGCGCCGTCATGAGCATCATCGTCGCGAACTTCTCGTCGGTGATGGACCCCGCGAGCCGCATGTTCCCGGCGCGGTCCATGCGGATGTCGATGTGCGCCACCACGGTCATGCCGTGGAGATCGTCCATGTTCACTGGGCCGCTCACGACAACCACCAATTGCGAAGACGCAGGAACGCCCAGTCCAAAAGCGTGCCCTGCCCCTTCAATCGGCGAAAGTCACTCTGTACGCGCCACTGGTCAAGCACTGGCTACTCCGAGCACACCGCGTAGATGTCGACCACCGCCGAGTTGGCCGTGATGTTCCACGCCACCATCGCCTGGCCACCCGGAGGGAGCCAGATGCCGTTGGGGAACGTGTAGACCACCGCCGCCCCGATGAGGGCCGCGAGGGAGAAGCGCCGGAAGAACTGCGTCGGGACGGTCGGCGCAGTGCCAAAGGCCACCGCGCCCTGGGTGAGCCCGGTCGGAGCGTTGAACTCCTCGGCCAGGAACGCGACACCGCCCGTGAGGGTCGGAGTGTTGGCCGACCTCCCGAGCCCAACGACGCAGGCTGTGGCGGCTCCATTGAAGTACCCCCACTCCATGAGCGCGGGCTTGTTCGTGGCTGGGGCGAGAAAGGCGTGGGATGCCGCCGCGATGGTTGTGACGGTACTGCGTTGTGCCAGAGAGTAGATCGCCATATTGTTTCCTTTACGAATAAGCCAGCGCGGCGCGGTTGTCCCACACCTGATTGAAAGAAGCTGTTCCAGCCGCGTATAAGACTACCAGACCGGAGGTTGAATCGAGCCGTTTGATGGACCAGGAAGCAGCAGCAGTCGCAGTGCCGGGAGAAGCCTGCCCCACATAGGTGATGGTGGAGGAAGCCTCGTCTAACCGAGTGATGTACCCGGTGGGATTGGCGACCACTGTTCCAGACACAGGAACAGGAGTAGCTCGAAGCTGAGCATCAGTGAGTGGCCCCGTAACCGCCACCGATCCCGATACCGGCACGGGAGTTGCTCGCAGTTCCGCGTCCGTCAGCCCCGTCCCCACCCCTGCTGTAGGCTGTGTCCCCTCCACCCACTCCAGTCCGCCCGCATCCCAGTAGTACGTCAGGGAGAAAGCGAGGATGGTGCGGCTGGGGAGTTCTCCAGTGGCGAAAGGGGCAGCGGACATGGCTTACGGTCGGGCCGAAGGACGAACCTTCAGCTTCAGCCCCATGATGATCTTAGGGAACTCCTCCCTGATGGCGAGCAGAACCGCCTTCTTCGAGGAGAAGAAACCCACCCCTCCCCGCTTCTCCAGGGCTTCACACAACGCTTCCACAATGTCAGCTTCAGCGGCCTCGCGGGGGTTCCACCACCCGGCCACCTTTCCCGTATCCTTGTGGACGATTTGGAGCTTGAAGTCGGACATCAGCGCCTCCTCCGAGGAATGCGCCCATTCCCCGAAATGTCGGGAGCGGGGGCCACGTACTCCACACGGGGCGGGGGGGCAACCCCTTTCGCCAGGGCTCCGCTGATCTGGCCGAAGCGTAATTCATCCGCAAGAGTCGTGGCTCCTTTTCCATGCCGGACGGCGTATTCCACCAATTCAGCGATGTGCGCGGGTGGAACAGGACAAACGTGTGCAACCACCGGAACCGGAATAACCACCGGAACCTTCACCTTCACCGGCTTCTTCACCGCCATCAGACCCTCTTGATCTCGCCCGTATTCCTGCGTTCGAGATTGGTGAGACGAGCCCGTGTCTCACCTGCGAATTCTGCGAACTCCATCCGATGATCGGTGAGTTCCTTGCTGCTCTCTTCCACCCCGAATGCGATCTTCTCCAACTGCTTGAGGATGAAATCGCTGATGGGGTTGGAAGGAGGAATGGTCTGGGGCGGCTGCTGTTGCGGGTTCATTTTCGCTTCTTCCTTGTCTTGCCTTTGCTTGTTCAACAACCTCATCTGGTTCCAGATGAATGCAATGGCACTGAGGGCCAGCACATCCATCATGGTGTGGCCGGTGGGGAGATCCGCGGGGGTGGGGATCGGAACCTCCCCCAATACCGCCGCGGCCACCCCAACAGCCGATCCCGCCGCGACCACCGTGCCGGTGATCAACTTCACGACTCCGGCTCCGGTGACCTCGGCGCTCATGATCTATCGATTCCTCTCCTTCAGCCAGTTGTAGCCGAAGACGAAGATGGGCGACAGGACGCCGATGAGGGCGACCTTGACCGTCTCAGGGAGGAATCCCAACAGCGGGGCGATGTTCTCGGGCACGGAGAAGTAGCCGAGGACAGCCGCCCCTCCAATCGCGAGCGCGGTGATGACAAAATCGCGGAGAGCCTTAGCCACTCCGACCTTGGGATCGTAGCCCATTTTCATTTCCTCCTTGACGGCTTTCTGTAGACGAGTGACCCGCCACCAGATTGCGGCGAGCTTGAATGGATTGGTCATTACGAGATTCCGTACCGCTGGGCGAACCAGCCGCGCCCTTTCGCGATGCCGAGTACCGACATGGCGATGGTGAGGATTATCTTCAGCCACGGCTTCGCACTGATGAACGCGGCGATCTTGGTGTCGAGCGGGATGGTGGTCATAGGATTACCTTTTCGAGAAAGACACCCTTGAAGGCAACTCGCAGGATGATGGGAGGAGTGGCGGTTGCGAGTCCCGGCCCAACCGTGCGCGTGACGAATGCTTTGAATCCATCGCCCTCGACAAACCCGGCAGCACGATCCAAAATGCTCCACTCGACCGTGGTAGACAAAGGCTCATTGCACGGGTCGGGAACCTGCTGAGAGATGCCATCCACAACCTGCATAGGGGTGAGGTCATAACGCCCCTGCTCCCCCTTGGTCAGTTGCGACGGTCCAGTGACGCGCAGGAAATCGACACGGCAATTCAGGACAACCGGAGTCGGACTCGGCGTCGGGGTGGGGGCGGGAGTCGGGGTAGGCGTCGGTGTAGGAGTCGCGATGGGCTGAATCGGAGCCGGGAGCGCCGTCGGCTCAGTGAACCCCCAACACGACCCCTGCCCGCCCACGATGCACGCGGAGGAGAACAGGGCCAGCACCCATGCCCGCTTCACTGCTTCACCTCGGGGGTCGGGGCAGGGCACACCGCCGCCTTCTCAGTGCCATCCTCGTAGGTGACCTTGCACGGCACTTGAGGAGCCGGGGTCGCCTGCGCCTTGGCAAGCGTCTCCACGATCCCGAGAGTTGGATCTTTCTTGAACAGGGCCGCGGTGCAACCCACAGACGTGAGCAGGATGAGAACGAGAATGTTACGGAGCAAGGGGGCCTCCTGCCTGCGGAATTGAATTGCTCCAAGTATTCGGGCCGATGCAGGTGTAAACACCCGCCGAAGTTCCAGACTTGTGAAACACGTCTCCAGCGGTGCATTGCGATGGCAAAGCAGCACCTACCGCGACGCGCTGGAGGAGCATGAAAAGGGCTAGAATCACGGGAGGAGGGTCGTGGTCAGGATCAGCCGACCCGTTGAAGTGGTGGTGGCAGAAAGGTTCTGGACCGTCGAAATGAAGTGGCAGGTAACCAACGTAGTCGCGGTGTAACTCGGGACGTAGTAGAACTCCACGTCGATAGAGGTTCCTCGCTCTGCCACCGCGTCACCGTAGACAGTATTGGCCGCCGCCTTTGCGTCGCTCGCTACGATGTAGTTAATGAACGGAGTCCCTGCGATCGCATCACCGCAGGACACGGTAAGCGTGGTTACTCCAGCAGCCGCGGTATCAATCACCACGTAGGCGTTATTGATCTGTGTCTTAGCCGGGAGAGTAGCGACCGTGATATCGCCTTCAAGGGACGCACCCAAAGCGGCCACCATTGCATTTGTCCATGCGTAGGAATGGGTGACTGTGCGGGCCTCGGATACGATGGTCGGGGTCATCGTGGCAGAGGTCAGGGCCTGATTCCCGAGGCGCATCTGTGCCCCGTCGAGGATCGCCACATTGGCCGAAGCTGCTGTGGCGCTGGTGACGGCCCCGTTGTCGCGACCTTCAAAAATATTCTGCGATTGGGTTCCGTTGTTTGCGATTGCAGCGGCTGAGTTGCCAAGTGATGGGGCCTTGTCTCCGGCTAAACTGAAATAACCGCCTACGTTCGGCCCAGCAACCGCACTATTCCCGCCTTGCCCCATGACCCCGATGGTTGCTCCCGACGTAGAAGCGCCGTTCGGATCGGCATTCCCATAGACGCCGATGTTTGTAGTAGATGCTCCATAGGCCAGGCCGTACAGTCCGGTGTTGAACGATGACCCGCCACTGCTTGCCCTACTCCATGTTCCTACGGTTCCAAGGTCGGCCGTGGTGCCAGTGCTTTCCATGGAATTGACCAGAAATATTCCAGTCGCCACCGCAGACGTTTTCCCACTTCCCGCTGTTTCTGGATTTGTTTGAAGGTACATTCCTACGCGAGAAGCAGTAGAAGTGTCTGACGCAGAGCTGGAAAAGATCAGACTCGTGAAGAAGAGTCCTACGGATGTTGCCGTGTTACCCCTGCCAGAGATTGATAGAAAATTGCTCGTCGAACTGTTTCCGGCAATGGAATCCCGAATCGTCAACGTGCTGCGTCCGGCACTGGTCAGGCTCCCGTTCACCACCGAGGCAGGATCGCACTTCAGGTTCCCTGATGCGTCGATGGTCACGATGGAGTAGGCAGTGCAGCCTGAAATGGCGGAACCGGAAGCGACTGAACCACCACCGCCACTCCCCCCAATTGCGTTCGGCATCACGATCTGAGCAGGCGACACCGCCGCCAAGAGCAGCAGCACAAAAACCGTCAGCATCTTCTTGTTCATCGGGACACCTGGAGAGAAGCACTGATCTGTTCGAGGTTCGTGGTGAGGTCGTTGGCGTCATCCGTCGCGGTGAATTGTGCAACGAGCCGAATGAACATGGGCTTCTGTACCCCTGCATTGCTCACCGAGAAAGCATCCACCGCGGTGAAGACACAATACCCGCTCGCATACGTGCCTGAGTCACAATGGGCATCAGCACTCGCATCCCCCGGCCAGAGGTTCGTCGCGCCCGCGGTCGGAAGAGAGTCGAACTTCCCCTCGATCTTGAACCCGATCCCGCCCGAGGTGACGCTGATCTGCGAGAGGTTCACCGCGACGATGAGCATCTTCGCCCCATCCACCGCCACCCATCCCGAAGACGCCCCGCAAGTCGGCCTCTGGTAGCGAAGCGACACACCCGCGGCGGGCAGAGTCCACGCGGAATCGACCGTGGCACTGTCCGCGCTCGCTCGCGCCGTCAATGTCCGGCCCGTCCTCGCCCCCGAGATCGACGCCCAGATGATGTCCCCAACCGCGATGTTGTTGAACACCCCGCTGGAACTCACTGATGTGGTCGTGGTGCTGCTCCCGCTGGTGGTCGCCAGTCCACTCGCCAACACCTCGGTTGCAAACGAGCAGGAGATGTCCGTCTCGGAGTCGAGGTCGTAGAGAGAGAACAGCGGGATGATGTTCACTTCACTCTGGGCACTTACCCCCACAGTGAACGCGGCGAGAGTGAACGCCAGGATGACGGCGAAAAGTTTCTTCATTGCTGCTTTTCCTCAAGGAACTTGGCGAAGGACGGGACTTCTTCTTCGATAGGGTGCTTACGCTCCAGCCGGGTTTGCTTCGCCACCAAATTGTACAACATGGCGGGCCTGCCAAGGCGGGTTGCTTGATACAGGCCGGTACGGAGAGCTTTGGTGCTGTTACGGGCCATTGCCGCGCCGAGAAGGCGGGCCAACCCCACTTCGCTGGTGGGGGTAAAGGGAGAGTTGACGAGGTTGCGCGTGGGGGAATACTGACTCCACACCTCCTGCAAGATTGCCATGTCTTTGGTGATTGGCCCGGTCTTCGCCGCGGAGAGAGAACTGTCGAACGTGGAAAGGATGGAATCGACCGCCTTCACTTCTTGAGGACTGAACACTGCCGCCTTCATTCGCGGTGACGCCCCCTGCCAGTTCTTACGGAAGACGGGGAGCCCTTCATTCAGGCCCATGTTGTTGTGGACCACACTTCGACGCAGCATCTCCTTGGCGCGAACCCCACCCTCAACAGCCGCATCCCCGCCCCCGTAGAGAACAGGATCATCGAGCGACTTCACCACCTGCTCCCACGCCCGACCTTCCGTGAGGGGAATGTTGAGAGCCTGCGAAGTGTTGCCCGAGTCGATAGCCGTCTTGAGCATCTGACCAGGACGCCCCTTCGTGTACATCCCCCGCTTGCCCAACTGAGAGGCATAGTCTGCATTCGCTTTGCGGATCTTGGAAACATCGAGGCCACGATCTTCCAGCACCTTCAACGAGGTGTCTTGAAGATCCCGAGAAAGGGCACTTGCAGCACGGTTCTTGTCGGACCCGACATACCCGAGCTTCCTCTTGATGTCATCCACCGCCCCGTACTTCAGCCCCGCACCTTCATCAAAGAGCAACTTGCCCGTCGCATCCGTGACACCAGGAAACTCCTGCCCGTACTTCCCGGCCACGCGGGCGAGTTCATCCGCGGGCATAGGCTGATCGAGGAAAGGCTTTTTCGCTTCCGAAACGGCGGGACCAAGAACGTTGCTCGCGGCCTTCTGTCCGGCCTTCACGCGGAAAAGAACGTCATCACCAGCAGTTGCAGGATCAACCGTATCCCCCACCACTCCAGCAACCTTCCCCTTACTCTCATCGAGCAGGGACTTCACACGGGCCGCTCGAACATCTTTCGCCCGCGAGCCCACCTCTTTCTGAAGCTGCCCAAGGCTCTGAATGTCGGACACCGGAGCCACACCTACCTTACCAAACTCTACATTCGTATCTTCAATTGATCGCTTGAGGATCGTCTCATGATTACCGGGAGCCTGCTCAAGCGGGTCGGCAACAAGATCATCTCGAAGTCCGAACCAACGGCGCTTCGGTTCAATCCCCAGTGCTTCCGCCTTCTGGAGAATGGCCGATCCACCCGCAACAGACTTCGCGGGCTTGATGAATTTCCCCGCGATACCAGGAACAATGGCGGCAGCAGCATCCGCAGCAGTGCGCCCTGCAAACTCCGCAACCCGCCCTTCGCCAAGGAGCCCTGCCCGATTCTTCACAGCATCGACAAGCCCAGTGCCAGCCTCCTTCAAGAACCCCAGAGCCTTCTTCGGCTCGTAGGGATTCGCCAGGACTTTTCCGGCTTCCAATGCCGCACCGGGAAGGTCAAGCAGACTTGAAGTGATGTCCCCGGCCTGCTCACCGAAGGACTCAAAGAAACCGGGGTTGCGGGCTCCGATAGAAGCCGGGGCACCTGCGCGGGACACGATGGAAGAAGACCCCCCAGTGATGCGGGCAAACGCCGCTTCCGCCTCTTGCGGAGAACGTGCCTCCACACGGATGGGCTTCCCATCCGGCCCGATTCGTTCAAAAATCTCAGGCACTACTGCTGCCTCCAAACACCATCAGGCCCCTTGATCCACCCGCCAGTAGACGGGGCAGAATTCACTCCCGGCGTCGAGAACAATTCCTGCATCTGCTCGTCACTCGGGCGACGACCAGGACTGATGAGAGCGCGACGCTTAGCCGCCCCGCTCTTGATTGCCGACTGCAACTCACGCGCAAGACGAATGAAAGTCTTGGGGTCGAGAGCATTCGACAACTTCGGGTAATTGGTTTCGAAGAATTCCTTCTCAGCCCCCGTAAGCTGCTTACCACCCTCAGCGAAAGCAGCCATCGTCTTAGCTCGATCAATACTCTGGATGAGAACACGCTGATTTTCGGTGAGGCCGCGCCCCCCAGCGTACTTCGCACTCAATTGAGCCAACCCACCCACGACAGGACCAAGTAACCCTTCTGCGTCTGCCTTTTCAAAATTGGCGATCACTCTATCGAGATCGGAAACACTACCTCCAGCCCCGATAAGAGCGTTCTTGTCCGTTTGTGCAGGTTCAGTTCCGTAGAGAGGAAGGGCATTCCCTTGGTACTGGCGGAACTCCACTCTCCCGTCATCGAAGACCACATTTGTTCCCCACACCGGGCGTCCATCCGGCCCCATCTGATAGCCCTGAGTAGAAGAACGAACCCGCGCATCACGCCCCACAGGACCACGCTCCATTCGATCCGCAGCAGCCCCGCGCTGTTCCGCAAGAGCTTTAGATGCCCCGATGTTCGCATCGAACAACTCATCCCCCTGCGCTTCCTTCTTCTGCTTCAGCCTCCACCCTTCCTGAATGGCCTTCTGAAGCGCGGGGTTGTCAGCCTCACTCAACCTCTCCTTCAGGAAGGAGGGGGGCTCGAAGGGGAGATTCTTTCCCGCAAGATCGGCAGGATTCGCGTCATCCGGGGGACCGGCGATCCCG
>Ga0138256_10008984_pt1 | contig 10484 bp, 7 predicted proteins | sample KNB2016incub_MG_FD_105486 | JGI IMG/M metagenome (GOLD analysis project Ga0138256, IMG submission 105486) | Active sludge microbial communities from wastewater in Klosterneuburg, Austria - KNB2014incub_MG | ecosystem: Engineered > WWTP > Activated sludge > Unclassified | place: Austria... | reverse complement strand
CGGGCTGCGTCTTCGGCTTGCTTCTGGTTATCTGCCTGGCGTTGCTGTTTCTTCTTCTCGTCTCTTGAATTCGTCTGGTTCGCCGACTCGACGATTTCATGGAACTCGCCCGAATCCCTCGGGCCGGACCACTCCCGCTTGAGCACCACCAGAAGCACAAATATGGCGAGGTAGATCACAAGGCTGAGTGGTCGCAACAGCAGGGGTAAATCGTCCTTGTTCGAACGCAAATCAGAAAACTTTGGAGTCGCGACCTTGAATGAGAATGGTTCATGCGGATCCAGGCTCTCGCGGCATGCGGGTTCAACTCGCTTCGTTGTTTGGGATTCAATTTCCTCCGCATCCGGTTGTTCCGTGAGATCGTCGATGTCGGAAGTCGGTGCGAGATTCGGAACGCTTGACGGATTCTCCGCTGTTGCCTGGGGTCGCCGCTGTGCGGTGCGGGACTTGCTCGTCGTGTGATCCCACGGACGACTCGCTCCGGTGGTCAGCGCAGTCAGCGCCAACTCTGGAGCCGGCGTGCGTTTCGTCGCAATGGCCGGGATGTCAATCGACCTCGCACGGGGATTCAGCCGAACCTGCTTTGCCAGATCTGTACCGTCCAGAACGAACTGCCACTGACATTGGATACTGACCGGAAGATTGCCGTTAAAAAAGGTGCTGTACGTGACGTCCCATCGATTCTGTGGAGACAGCAGTGACAGGGCCTCGTTGACCAATTGCAGAGACCAGAATTCGTCGCGGTGCCCAATATCTCGCGGGACGATCACGGTCATGGTCTCTTTGCCATCCACGGCTGAAGAAGCCAGCACCGCCGCCCAGCCCGCGTCGCCAGTCGCGTCTTTCCAGGCGCTGCAGGAACTCACCCGAGACTGATTCGGCATCGGAAGCAGGATTTGCTTGCTGTCCGGAAGCACGAACGGTTCCGTTTCGCTGCTCCAGGTTTTGACCCAGGGCAGCTGCATCGACTCCGCCGCGGGACCTTCTGATGCTTCTTTCTCAAGCTGGCCGCTGTCGATGGCCAGCAGATGGGCCAGCTTGTTCGATCGATTTGTGTGATCCAGCGGTGCATTCGAAATTCGAGCAAGGACATGGAATCTCTGATCACCAAGTCGGGCGACGTAGTGTGCGAAGTTCACCGGGTTCAGCGTCGCCTCATTGCCGTATGCATCAAACACATGTGTATAACCCGTGAGTCGTTCCAGAAGTTGCGCCAGATTCCCCGGCATGCCGCGCGTGCTTCTGACGGTGCAAAAACCCGTGCTGCCGGATCGCAGACCCTTTCGCGCCGAAGTGAAGACGATTTCCTGGCTCATGGTTTCCGTCGCTTTCCGCCAGAGCTTCCATCGTCGCCGCGCGGAGGTGTAAAGGCGGGAATGAGCGGCGCTTTCCCGGATCGCAGCCCGGCGCGGTGCAGAGCGTAAAAGACGGGAAGCTCGACCCAGCGCGGCTGAATCTGACTTGGATCAAAACGCAGATCCGCGCGACCGCTGGTATCGGTCCCCGCCACGATTGGACTTCGTCCCGTCGCGGTCACAGGGATAAAAATCACTTCGCTGGCGAATCCCCGGGCGGCCGTCACGATCGCGGGTCCGAACTCCATCAGCAGTTCCTCAATGTCACGCGAGACCTGCTGAATCAGGTCCATGTCGAGACAGGCGACGCCATTCTCATTCGTTTTGACTGCTTCGTCCAGACATTTCGGTGATTTTCGCAGCAGCGGACGCCAGACATCGAACTTGTGGACGATCACGATCAGCGGTCGGTCAAACTTTTCAGTCGCCGACATGCCCGTCAGTTGCTTCACTCGAGCCGCCGCTTCCGACAGCACGTCGGCCTGAGGATATGTGTTGATCACCGTGTCCAGCTGCGGATCGAGACTCTGATCCTCGCAGGCGCGACAGGCCCGCCGAAACGCCGATTCCTGAGTCGGATCGTAGATGAACAGCAACGCCTCGGAGCGCGCCATGTGATCGATCACAGGCGTCTGCGACGTCACCGCGCCCGGAAGGAAATGTTCGCCAGCGTTGTCGTACAGGCAGACCATGCGGGACATCTCACGGCGGCGATCATACAGCGGATGCGTTTCATCGGGCTGAACCGAGTACAAATACGGGCGAGACATGAGCATGTCCTGTTCGCCGATATGCGTCTGGTAATACCACTTTCCCGTCTGGTCAGTCTTTTCGAGCTTGACGAGTTTGCTGTGGTCTTCGTAGTCAAACAATGTCTTGACATATTCCGTCATCAGCTGATTGGCCCGCGGCGCGGCGTTTTCGAAGCGGAGGCGAAATTGTCTACTCAGGATCGCCCCGACGGAATGAATCATCGTCGCCAGATAGAACGACTTGCCCGATGAAGGTGCCCCCAGAATGGAAAGGAACAGAGGCTCCATTTCCAGCAGCCCGCGATTCACAATCGCATGGCATCGGGGACAAGCGAGTTCGTGACACGGCTCGTCCTTCTCATCAATCGCCCGTCCGTCCACCGTGAAAAGAGTAGGAAGAAATCGCCGAAACTCCGACTCTCCGGCGCGGGCATCACCGACAAGAGTTCCGTGCGTCGCAACCCACAGAATCTCCTCGGGCGCAAATCTGTGCCAGCAGGTCGGGCAGCTCACGAGTGGCAGCAGCGAAATGGTTCGGTCGGACACGGTCATGATTCAGGCGTCACCTTCCGGATACTCTTTAATTCTTGACCCAAACTTCCCCGAGTTTGGGGACTCCTCAACAGGTTCTACCTCGGTTTTGGTCTTGCGAGCCGGATGCATCATACTCGTGTTCCATCGCCTCGGCGACTGAACCGCAAGCACCGAAGTCAAGCAGTGAATGGTAGTCACCGGAACAGGCCGCGCTTCCTCCCCCGCAGCCATAGTTGCCCTTTTTTATTTTCAGGGGGGATGCGCTAAGGCACAGAAGTCGATGATTGGCGCTTCAGGCAATCTGTTGAGTCGGTTTGAATCTGGCTCCAGAGACCCCTGGCTTGAATTGCTTGACACGCTGCGTCGGTCGCTCAGTCCGATGCCGATCTGTGGAAGACAGTTGCCTGTGTCAGTCGGCGGGACCGAATTGAAGAGCCTAAGTCAAGGCCATTTGGCGCAGGGCCAACGGGGGGCCTAATACGGTTGGCGGTTTGTCTCTCGGGACAATGGTCCCAAGCTACGCTGCTAAATCGTGCATGGTGTCGGCTGCCGGAGTTGGCAGGAAGTTACTGTTTGCCTTCAGTGCGTTTGGACCACCACGGCAGGCCGACGCCGCCGTCCATGGTGAGTGTTGTGCCGGTCATGTAGGATGCTTCGTCGCTGAGTGTGAAGCAGACGCCGTGGGCCATTTCGTCGCTGGTTCCCATGCGCCCCATGGGCAATCCTTCCGCTCCTTCTTTCAACTGTTCTTCCGTGAAAAACTTCCGCTCCCCTGGTGTATCGATCCAGCCGGGGTGAAACACGTTGACCCGAATGCCGAATTTGACCAGTTCGATGGCTGCAGTCCGCGCCATGTGATCGATTGCGGCCTTGGACATGTTGTAGGCCATGGCGGTCGGAAAGGGGATGATCGAATGCGGTGAACTGACCACCGTCATCGCTCCCCCTTTGCCCTGACGCAGCATCTGCTGAGCGGATGCGCGGACACCATGAAGTGCGCCCCACATGCTGACTTCAATCGTGCGTCGAAAGCCGTCCATGTCAGCTTCAACCAAGAGCTGTCGATCGCTGTAGACCGCGTTGGAGACGAACAAATCCAGACTCCCAAAGGCGTCCACCGTCTGCTGAACCATGTCTTCCACGGCTTTCAGATCGGACACGTCGCAGGCGACGACGATCGCTTTCCGTCCCATCGCGTGAATTTCCTGCGCGACCTCTTCCGCCTTGTCTTTGCTGGCGCTACAGTTGATGGTCACATTCGCACCGCCCCGCGCCAGAGCGAGGGCGATCCCACGACCGATACCCTTTGAAGAACCAGTGACGAGCGCATTTTTGCCTGCGAAGCTGTAGTCCATAATCGGAATTCGATAACAGAATAATGGTTGGCGATTGAATGGAAAGGCGACCACGAACAACGGTGGCCCACAAAGATCAGAGAATCATCGTGGTGACGTGCGATTGCGTCAATCGTCCGGGAATGCAGTGTGTCATATGCTGGAATACAAACAGGCACCACAACTGGAGGAACGTGGATCGCGAAAGGACTTCTTCACCAATGGCACGCGACCATTGGCCATTGGGGTCGAATCTCGCACAGTCGATCTATAAGGCGAGCGGAAGAAACAGGATTATCAGGGATATCGCGTCGCCCAGGGAATCCGACCTGAGAGAGGTTGGACTACGTAGGCAGATCTGTCCTCAGATCTGCATCCTTTGGCGTGGTTCAGTCGCACGGGTCCGCTCGACCCGATGACTCGCCGATGGGAAATCCTTTCCTGCCGCTCGCCTGAGCACCCATGCACAAGTTAATTGTGCATAATCGCAGGATTCACAATCAGGGGAGTGACATCCCCAGTCGCCGAAAGCCCGGCGAGCGGAGCGGCGTAAGCCCTCCGAGTCAAATGCGGGCAACTCGGTGGGCTGACACCCACCGCTCGCCAAGTTATGCCCCTGGACTTACGCATGGGTGCTTACTCCGCGAGGCTTGGAATGAGGCTGCACTTCTCGTTCCAGGGCTCCAGCCCTGGAACGCACTGCACTGGAGGCCCCTGCCTCCAGCGACAATCTCGCGAGGCAGGAGCCTCGGAACAAGGACATCAATCTGCACTGCGTGAAGTATAAAAGCTGCAAAATCCCGTCCCGCCGCAGATCAGAGCTTCGGGCGGCTGGCGGATTTCTTTTGCTGACGCTGACGATCCGCCTGGCGTTTCTGCTCTTCTTCAGCCGCAAACTGTGGGTTCCGTTTTGGATCACCGCCATTGCCCATTTGAGCGATGGCTGTATGGCCTTCGACCCAGTCCCAGCCCAGTGGATCACGCAACTCAACCTTGGCGAGGTACGCCCAGGGAGTTCCGGGATGCTCGGTGATCACGCGATTCAAATACTCCAGCGCTTTGTCATTCATCTTGCGAACGTTGGCACCAGCGTTGATGTTCTCGGATGGCTCCAGTCGCCATTGATTGCTGTCGGCTCTCTCGAATCTTTTCGGATTGGACTTCATTTCCGCAAGCACGGCATTGTAACCAAAGGCTCGCACGCGCATCGCGAGAATACGGCCCATGGCAAGGTCAAAGCTGGCACGCCAACGATCGGAATCCAGTTTGTCGCGGTGCTTTTCACCGGCATCGAGGAGGGTGTGAACTCGCTGCAGGAAATAGTCGAGTACAGCCAGCGGTTTTTGGGCCTCTGTAATTTGTTCGCGCAAAATATTGTCATTGTTGGCCTGGAACACTTGCTGAGGAATCGGCACATCTTCGGTCAGAGCGATTTGGGAAGCGCCCACCAGCGCCTGCTTGGCAAGATTGCCTTGCAGTTCTTTCATGTACTGCGACTGTGGACGATAATCTGGAGTGTACTGCCGCATAATTTGCGGATCCCATTTGTCACCGACAGCATCATCCGCGATCAGAAAAATCCCGCCGGTTTCCGCAGTGACTCGCGACAATGTGTAAGGCCCGTAACCTGACGACATTCGGGTCAGATCGCGCGGAGTGTTCGTCCAGAATGGCAATTGCAGACCTTCCGCCATTGCTGTTTCCGGCCCCTGGTCTACCGGAATATCTTCCTCGAATTCCTCGCCTTCGTACGTCCATTTGTATCGCACGAAACCCTTCTCGCGACCGAAGATCGACGCATTCCCGATGCAATACACTTTGATGCCTTCACGGGCGCATCGTTTGACGACCTCTTCAAGCCCCTGATAGTCGTCACCGCGCTCGTCGGTCACGATGATAAACATCATGTTCGCGTGCATTTTGCGTTTGACTGGCGTGTAGACTTTCAACGCTTCAGCAATCGCGGCGAAGACATTTTCCTTGCCAGACTCGTCGTTTTTGATTCCTCTGACGGCGCTGGTCAGTTCTGAGAGATCACTTGTCGGTTCCTTGATGAGCACATGAACGTTTTCGCCATAGCCAATCACGCCGGTTTTGAGTGCGCCTTGAGTGTCAATATCGTCGATCAGTCCCAACTGGCGGTAAATACCTTCGAAGCGATTTGTGATCAGTTCACGCCGTGATTCCAGTGAGAGTGATTCATCAAACAACCAGATCGGAATGGTCTTGCGTTGTCGCAGTGACGCCGCAATCTCGAGCGTGATGCGATCAACAGCCCCTTCAGTTCCGCCGACTTGTTCGGTCGTTCCGGTAAGATCAATATTCTCCAGTGCTTCCGCCTCATTTGGAGTTGGCAACGATTCAACCTGAGCGATCCGGGGATTGACAATCGAATCCTGGATCTGTTCCACCTGTTCGACGTGATTGTCAAGACCGCGGTCCTGAGCGGCTGCGGCTGATTCCCCCTGGATATTCAGAGAACTCAAACTGCCGAGGGTTTCCGTTGGAGTGGTCGAGAGTTCATAAAATTCCTGACGCACTTCCTCTGGTTCGATCGTCGATGTGAGGTTGATTTCTGGGAGAATAATGTCCGGCAGCGTAATCATCGCCACTGCCAGAATCACACAGACGTGTGCAAACAAACTGACTCCCCACGCGGGTACTGCGTCCAGAACCGACCAAACCGCAGTTTCCTGATCGGATTCGAACGATTTGACGGGGGATTTTGATGACATTGAAATGGTGCTCACAGTGATGTCCCACGCTGGAAAATGGCTCAGCGATATTATGTACACACGGAATCAAAGCCGCTTCATCAAGGATATTTGACGAAATCGTACCTCTTAAACCACGTGGAAGCAATGTTTTGGGCCAATTCAGAGGTATTCCGGCCCGCTTTTCTTCAAATCACTCCGGCGACCCAAAGTACCTCTGACGAAACCCGAAATCCCGGTTTCCAAGGGGGTTACGCGCCTGAGAACCTCGATGTTCGTCAAATTCCGGATTTTTGACGTCCGAAAGATCGTTTCCGAACTACAACAAGCCGAAACGCTGCAGTGTGGTTTTGAGTGATGCAAGTTCAGAATCGGTCAGAGCCGTCAAAGGGAGACGCACGTCACCGCAGTCCATTCCTATCAGTTTCATTGCTGTCTTCACGGGAATCGGATTCGTCGAAAGTCCGAGCATGTCCCGACACAGCGGAAACAGCTTATGGTGGAGTTTCTGAGCCTTCGTCAGATCGCCCGCACGAAACGCCGTCACCATGGCTTTTACGTCCTTTGGGACGATGTTTCCGGCCACTGAGACGACACCACTGGCACCAAGCGCCATCAGCGGCAACGTAAGGCTGTCGTCTCCGGACAGCAACGTCAACTCAGACGCTGAAAGAATCTGTGAAGCCTGATCCATCGAGCCAGTGGCTTCTTTAATTGCCACGACGCTGGGGCAAGTGTCAGCGACACGGCAGATTGTTTCGGGCTCCATATTTTTCGCCGTCCGCCCCGGAATATTGTACAGCACAATCGGCAAATCGACGTGTTCGGCGACCGCTCGATAGTGTTGAAAGAAACCTTCCTGAGTCGGTTTGTTGTAGTATGGCGTCACCATCAATGCTCCGGTCGCGCCAGCTCGCTTCGCGGATGCTGTCAGGCGAATGGCCTCGGCGGTGCTGTTGGAACCGGTGCCAGCCATGACCTTGATGCGCCCCGCGGCATGTTCGCAACAGATTGCAATCACACGTTCGTGTTCATCGTGAGTCAGCGTAGGACTCTCACCCGTCGTGCCAACTGGAACAATCGTGTCTGTGTCGGCGTCCACGTGGAAGTCGATCAGCGACTTCAGCATCTGCTCATTGACCGACCCATCGCCATGCATTGGGGTTACCAACGCAACAGACAATCCAGCAAATATCTCACCTCGTCGTGCCATGATTCTTTTCTTTAGCTACAGCCAGCAAAAACGGAAACTCAATCAATCACTTCGGCGCAGGGCTCTACAGTACCGGCGACACGCATGGTTCTACGGTTCTGGATGCGTTCGTGCAAACGACTTAGTTGCGTTTTCGCCAGTCGATGCCGGAAAGATTCGCCAGAGCCAACATCAGAGCATGCGTTCCATTGCGGCCAAATCCCTGGGCTTTGACCGCCAGATACAGTTGCATTGCGAGCGCGAGTCCTGGCATGGACAATCCCATCCGGCGGGATTCCTCAAGGGCGATTCCTATGTCTTTGATGAAGTGTTCCACAAAAAAACCAGGATCGAAATTGTTATCGATGATCCGGGGACCCAGATTCGTCAGCGACCAGCTGCCAGCCGCGCCGCTGGAGACAGACTTCAGAATGGTCGGCAGGTCCAGCCCGGACTTGTATCCGTAGAGCAGCGCCTCGCAAACGCCGATCATGCCGGTTGCGATCAGAATCTGATTCACCATCTTCGTATGTTGCCCCGCGCCCGCGCCGCCCTGATGAACGATGGTTTTTCCCATGGCTTCCCACAACGGCTGCATCGCCGTGACGACGTCAGCATCGCCACCGATCATGATCGACAGCGCGGCATTGCGGGCTCCGATGTCTCCGCCGGACACGGGGGCGTCAACACTGTGAACACCTTTGGTTCCGGCCGCTTCATAAATCTCAACTGCAAGAGAAGGCTGACTGGTGGTCATATCGACCAACACACTGCCAGCCTTTGCGCCAGCCAGCGCGCCATCATCGCCAAGCATCACGGCGCGGACATCGGTGGGGAAGCCGACGATCGAGAAGATCACGTCCGAATTCTGCGCGACTTCCTTCGGCGACGCTGCCCACGTTGCGCCTTTGCCGATCAGTGCTTCGGCCTTCTCCTTTGTTCGCGAGAACACAGTGGCCGCAAATCCCGCAGTCATCAGGTGTCCGCACATGCTGGAACCCATCACGCCGGTTCCAATCCAGCCAATCCGAGTTTTCCCGGACACAATCTGCGGCACCGCCATCTTCAGTCTTTCTGCGTTTGAGCCATCAATGGACTTCGAATTCGAATCGGGACAATCGCCTTGTCGCTCGGGAGTATATCCAAGACACTGCGGACTTCCACAAAGCAGCAGTTCCTGGCAGAATTCGGAAGCAAACTGGAAAATACGCGGAATCCCAAACGTCGTTACCGACTCCAGGTCTAGCCAAAAATGTTGACAACATTCGATCTGAGTTTGACGCCACTGAACAGATGTTGTTGTAATGTAACTGAGCAGTGCGGCTTGTTCCCTCCTGATGATTATTCGCTGCCGCTGGGAGATCATGATGGAACTGGAAGACCCGGATAAATTGCCATTGATTGAGCGGATTAACAAGGCAGAACACCTTGCTCGCGAGTTGTGCGAACACTTGCAGCAGGCCTTTCTGCCAAAGCTGGCCGATCTGCGTTCGTTGAGCAAAAAGCTTGATCCGGACGAGGTTAGCGATCAAACGATGTACGACAACATGGCGGCGGTGGTCAAGGCTGAGACATATTCGGATGACTTGTTTATGAAGCTCAGTTTGTACCTGCAAAGTATCCGAAAAGACGCCGGAGAGGCGCTGGGAATTAACGCCGCGATTCCGGAAAGACCTCAGCCCAGGGCTCTTGTTGACATACAAGATGTGGTACTGGAAGATCAACTTTAGCACAAAATCGGCAATCTTGTTTACAAGCGAATTTGTCGCCAGTACTGTTCCGCCCATCGCTCGCCTGACCAATAGAGTTTTGGCGGCGGCGATAAAGCAAAAAGGGGTTATCAAGGATCTCTGATTCTGAATTCGGCGGCGTCGCCGACTCTGATCAGACAACCGAATGGAATCGGTTGAAGTTTGCAGAAAGGAATCTGCCATGCCAACTGCCGCCTCCGCCGTCAAACGCCGGACCGAAGCATGCATTGCTGTTTCCCGCCCGCAGTTTCAACCGGCTTCCTGCCCAATTTTGGCGAGAGGCGCTGCAGATCGCGGCACCTTGTTTATTTGCTCGACCTGGGAGGGAACCTGTTCATGGGCATTCAGAAACCAATGGTTGGACTTACCGGAGACTTTCGTCCGGAACGCTTCAACGGTGCGGCGCTAAGCTGGTTTAACACGGGATACTACGACTGTATCAGCGCTGCCGGTGGAGTTCCGATGCTGCTGCCACCGCTGGAGAACGACGATGATTTGAGTCGAATGATGGAGAATGTCACCGGTGTGGTGCTGTCTGGATGCAATCTGGACCTGGATCCCACGCGACTGAAGATGCATATTCATCCGTCAGTCAAGACCATGCCCAAGCGTCGGGAAGATTTCGATCGTCGCGTTGCAGAGATCGCGATCAGCCGCCGCCTGCCAATCCTGGCAATTGGATCCGGGATGCAACTGGTGAATGCTCTCTGCGGTGGTACGCTGCATCAGCATATTCCCGAAGAGATTCCCCGCGCTCTGCATCACAGGGATCCGGTCGAGCAGAATCTGCGACATGTTCTAGAGATTGTCCCTGGAACTAGGCTGGATGCGGTTTACGGACCCGGCGAAGTG
>Ga0138256_10008983_pt1 | contig 10485 bp, 9 predicted proteins | sample KNB2016incub_MG_FD_105486 | JGI IMG/M metagenome (GOLD analysis project Ga0138256, IMG submission 105486) | Active sludge microbial communities from wastewater in Klosterneuburg, Austria - KNB2014incub_MG | ecosystem: Engineered > WWTP > Activated sludge > Unclassified | place: Austria... | reverse complement strand
CGGCATGATGTCGGTATTGTTGAAGAACGTCCCGTTTTGGGTGAGTTGCGCAAACGAAACCTCGTTCTCGAATCCGGGACTTTCCTTGTGTAGCCTCACGTTGATTTTAATCGAATCGCCTGCGAGCAACGGTCGCTCTAAAGTGTAAGTCCTATAAGGCAGCTCGGTGTCGTTGGTCTTGATTTTGGCACCGGGAATGTTGATTTTGATGCTGTCGGTGAGCAACGGCATCGTGAAATGCAGTTCAGTGATCGGTTGGCCCGAGATATTTCTCGCCCAAGCGTCGACATTGGTTTTCACACTGCGGCTTTCGGGAAAAATATCAATCTTATAATCGAGTTTGTAAAACCGCGGTTGGGTAAGGTGCTCGTACTTTTTGTATTTCTTCTCGTAAGCCACCTGGATGTCTTCGGACTCCTTAGCACTATCATAGGTGTTGAGAATTTTGGTATTGTAGTAAACAAAACCGCCACAGACCACAAAAGCCACTAGGCTCAGTGTGAGCGCCAATTTCTTTTTCCCGAAGTCGGTCTTGGCCATCTTCCAGCGGTATTTAAACTGTTCTTCCTTGCCACGGATGTAAAATGCCGTAATCACCAAACACAGGACCAAACAGAACAAACTCCAATACAAACCAAACCATAACGTTCCCGGTACAAACGGGCCATAACCGTTCATGTCAGAGTATTCTATTTGCGGCAGGAAGCCAAACGCGAGCATATTGCTACTGATTTCGAGCAAACCCCAAATGAATCCGTTCACGACAATAAAGGCGATAAACGCAAACCACGCAATGTACCGGTTGTTGATCAGGTAATGGAACAGCAGCGAAAGCACCGTTAGGAAAATCAATTTCGTCAAGCGGATGCCGAACAATCCTTTCACATAAACATCAATTTCATAACGCGAGTAGCCGTAAAGCGTCTGGGTGATGATGCCCAGCAGCATCGATACGAAAAACACCAGCGCAATCGCCGCAACCACCGCAATCAGTTTGGAGGTAAACAGCATCCCCGATGGTATGGGTGTTGCGTCCTGGATCTCGTTGATTTTGGCATCGCGTTCTTTCCAGACCAGTACGCCGGTGTAAAACGCAATGAATCCGTAAAGGAAAATCGCATAGGCATCCACGATATTGTCTACGATAAGGTAAGTCACCGGATATCTTGTGGTGCCAAAAGCACTCGTGAAGGTGGCGAAGTTGACAATGAGAATGATCAGCCCGATACTCATGATGATGATGTACACCGGGTTTTTGATGATAGACTTGGTCTCGAATTTTACAAGGTTCCAAAACGTGCCCAACGCAAACTTTCCGGCTTTGTTGGGGGTAAAAACGGTGTTCGAGACAAAGGGAATCGTTGAAGGCTTGGCGCTCAATTTCTCCTTGGGCTGTTTTTCCTTTCGGGTGTTTAAAGAAAACCGAAGGTATACCAAAACCAGAATCAAAGCAGCGATTCCCAGCCAAACCAACCGGTTGACTAGCAAGCCGCCCTCAAACCGAACCACCTCGAAATTGCGTTCGGCTACCGTGAGGTATTTCGTGACGTTTTCAAAAGGGTAGGAGCCAAAAGGATCAAGCAGGTTGGCCACCCATTCGGTTTGGATGTCGCGCGTGTAATTGCCCGATATGATGTAAAATACGAGCAGCAGCATCGAGCCCACAAAAGACACAATCGTACTGCGAAAGAGAATCGCAAGCGAGAACAAAAACACCCCAGAAATAATGGCATTTGGGATAGCAAACTCCAGCAGTCCCAGCCCATGCGCCGACCAGCAAATATCCCCGAAGCGTTCTGCGGGTGCCATATCAAAGACCGCAGCCAAAGGCGGCCCAAGCAACGTCCCGATAGAAATACCGATTGCAGGCAGCGCCGCGATGAGTGCCGCTCCAATGAATTTCCCAAAGAAATAATCCCGTTTTTTAATCGGTGAAGAGAACACGAATTGGTGCATGCCATATTCAAAATCACGGTTCGCTGTGGCATTCATGAACGCTGTGGTCATGAGCAGGCAGATGATAGAAAAGGCGTTGTAAAAGTTTTGGATCTGGAATGGCGCGTTTCGGAAAATATTTCCCGAACCTCCGCCAACCTGTACATTATCAGAAGCCGTGGCAAAGAAAGCGAGCAGCGCGTAGATAAACATGAAGATCCAGAGCATTGGCGTCTTGAGCCAGTATTTGAGTTCGTACCGTATAAATTTCCACATAATGTCTGTTGTTTATAAGGTTAGACGAGCTCGTTGAGTTTGGCAAAAAATACATCCTCTAGGTTTTCTTCGGCTTTAGAAAAACCACTATCCAAAGGCATTTCAGAAAAAACGTGGATCAACGGTTGGCCGCCCACGAGTTTGTTAGAGATGACCTTGTATTGCTGTTGGTAATCGGGCAATTCGGCTTTCGACACTTTTTTCTCCCACACTTTTCCTTTGATTTCGAGTAGTGCCTCATCGGTGTTACCGCTAAACAACACGCGACCCTTGTCCATAACGGCCATCTGTGTGCACAGTTCGCGTACGTCCTGTACGATGTGGGTAGAAAGGATTACGATGATATTTTCGCCGATCTCGCTCAGGATATTGTAGAATCGGTTGCGTTCGCCGGGATCGAGGCCTGCTGTGGGTTCGTCTACAATCACCAGTTTTGGGTTCCCAATCAAACATTGTGCGATGCCGAAACGCTGGCGCATCCCGCCGCTGTAACTTTTTACCGCTTTTTTACGGTGTTCCCAGAGGTTGACCTTGACGAGCAATTCCTCTACAATTTGTTTGCGCTCGGTTTTAGAGTCGAAACCCTTGAGCATGGCCAGATGATCGAGCAAATCAAAGGCTGAAGTCCTTGGGTACACGCCAAACTCCTGTGGCAAATAGCCCAGTACTTTGCGTACGGCTTCCTTGTCGGCCAACACGTCGATATCGCCGAGTGTTACAGAACCGCTGTCGGCGTCCTGCAAGGTGGCGAGTGTGCGCATCAGTGAGGATTTTCCGGCACCATTAGGGCCAAGCAGCCCAAACATACCTTTGTTGATGGTCAGGTTCACATTGTTTAGTGCGTGAACGCCGTTGCCATACTTTTTGTCTAAGTTTTTGATGATTAACTCCATTGTTTGTTTGATTTTTGATGATGGTGGTTGGTCTCCATCGGGGTTGGTTTGTTACGTTTGGTGCAACAAAATAGTTTTTTTTAAAGCCATGGGAACATTATTCGCCGATGTAGCGTAGGCGTTGCAATCGTTTGGGCAACAATTTCACACGGTAATTGTCGAGGACAAAAACAAACTTGTAGTTTTTACGCGACAAAATCATGAGCCCATTGACGACTATCGGAGGGTATTTTTTAAAACGGTTACAAAAATGGTCATTCACTACGTTGCGGTAATTGTCGATCAAAAAAGGGAGGGTGTCCTTAGAGTACACCCAAGCGAGCCGTTCTGGTCTGGGTGGCACATAACCAGAGAAGAACTCAAACGAAACAGGATTCCCGGCGCGCAATGTGCTGAACAATTCTACAGCAGAAAGGTATCGCTGGTCGGCATTTTTGAAAAGAATGCTTTTGTGGATGTCGATGGCAATCCATGTTTGCCTCTCGGGCGAATAGATTTCGTTGAACGAATGGCCAAAACTTCCCTTGTATAGACTGTCTACACAACCCCATTCCTTGACTTTGATGTCATTGATAAGGCAGAAAATGCAGAAAATCTGTGAAAAATCCGAGCAAACCCCGCCTCTTCCCTCGAGCATCTTTTCCAGCGTTTGCTCAGAAGACAGACCCAGGCCGCGCCCACCTTTGACGTTAGCCCTAAGGTAACGGCCTATTTCCAGCGCCTTTTCGAGTGTTTCCATTTCAGGATTTAGATTCATGCTGCGGTTGACCTCAAAATACCGGGCGGGAATCGAATCTTTGGTATTGATGTCGTTGAAACAACCCAAAAACTCTATTTTATCGGCTTTGCCGTTCTTTGACAACAGCAAATACCGAAAATAATATAGCAACGGATGCCGGGTGATGATAGTGGTGAGTTTGTTTCGTAGCCGCATGGGTTTTCTCAAGCGTTGGATATTTGGACAATCGGTTCCTAAAAATAGTAAAAAAGAACAACAGCAAACAAAAAAAGCATCCGTCACCAGACGAATGCTTTAAAAATTAGTTTTTAATTCATTATTGCTTTGAAATCGAACCACCCGAACTCGCGTGCCTGCTGACGGATTTGGGCTCGTTGTGGTAGTTGACCACACTGCCGCTCGAGGCTTCGGCGCTCAGGCTTACCAACGGATGTACTTCAATCACGCTGCCCGATGAGGCAGCTGTTTTCACATCGTTGGCCAAAAGGTGTTGTGCGTCGATTCCGCTGCCGCTCGATGTGGAGGCTTGAAAACGGATGGCTTTTCCGCTGACCTCGATGTGGCTTCCGCTTGAGGATTCGCAAACGGCTTGCTCGGCTTCTATTTTGAGCTTGACATCGGCACCGCTGCTCGAGTTGACTTCTATAGAAGCATTGGTCAGTACGTTGGTCGATTTGACCGAAGAGCCGCTCGAGGCCTGCAATGATTCAAGCGCGGGAATCTTGACCGTGATTTGCTTGGCCGTCACGTTCCTGTAGCTGTTAAAATCGGATTTAATGATGAGTACGCCGTTTGAAATCGTGGTTTGGATGTGTTTTTGCAAATTGTCGTCGGCTTCTACTTCAATTTTGGTTTCGGTAGATTGTTCGAGGACCAGATCCAATCCGCTGCTCACCTCAATACTTTTAAAAGCGCCGGTGACGGGGCGGTTTTCTGTGGTCACGTTTCCGCTGCCGGTAATGCCTCTGGTTTCGCAAGCCGAAAAAATCAGCAGGAACATTGCCGCTGTGGCAGCTTTGGCTAAGGTTGCAATGTGCTTGGTCATGGTTATTCTGTTTTGATGGTGATACCGTCTTTGTTGATCTTGACGCTCTTGACTTCCTTGACTTCCTCGGTTTTGTCTTTCTTAATCAGGATGCCGTTTTCATTTAGCGTGATTTTGGTAGACGTGCTGTCCTGGTCATTGTCAATGTTGATGCTGCCTTCTACGTCGTTCCATTCGTTTTCATCGGCCGGGCAGGTGAGGCATTTTACCTTGTTGCCTTCTACTTTGTAGAGGTAGTCGCCAGAATAGTGGAGGTTGAAGAACTCATCATCCGAGTAATCGTATTCCTGCACGCTGCTGTCGGGTTTGAAATATGTTCCGGTGGGCAGGTAAAGCGTCAGTTCTACTTCCTGGTCGCGGTATTTGTTTTTGAAATCGCTGAGCAGGTAATTGTCTAAAATTAGTTCATTTCCTTTAATCTCGTAGCCGTATTTGATTTTTTCGGCTGTTTTTTTAGCTGCCGACAATGATTTTCCTTTGGCTTCTCTTTCAATCTGAAGGTAAGGCAATTTCTGGTCGGTTGCAACGATTCTGAGATGTACCTGGTTGGAGTAGATCACACGGTTGTCAAGCGAATCCTCGGTGACGATAAAGTCGCGGTGGTCGTTGACTCCTTTTGAGAAGTATTCGCTGTGCCTGAATTTGATACGTAACGTGTCTGTAGGTGAGAGATTGATGGTTTCTTTTTGTACCATGCGACCATCAACTGCAAATTCTGTAGCTTGCTGGATGCCTAACGAAGCGAGGATTCCCACAGCAATCAACCACAAAGCCAATAGCGTAAACGAAGCGATTCTTCCGATAGATTTCATGTTGGGCGACAACAATTTGAATCCGAGCAACAACAAGAAGAAAAATGGGATTCCCGCGGTGAAAAACATCAGTAAACCAAACATCCAAAGCGGGTAGTTAGACAAACTTCCGGCCAGGAAGAAATCCTGCCAAGGGAAATCGATAACTGCAGAAGTACCCAAGGTAAATACGCCAATGAACAACATTACCAAAACGGCCATGCTCGTCATAATCAAGATAACGCCCAGGAATTTGGCGCAGATCTTAAGGCAAATCAGGATGAAGTCGCCAAATGAACTCCCAATCCGATCGGCGTTGCTTTTGACTTGCGCGCCTACTTTTCCGCTTTTAAAGTTTTCTGAAAGCGAATCGAATTCCTCGCGCACTTTCTTTTCGATGTTAGAAATATTGACGGGTTCGCCCATCATTTCTAATTTTTCGGTTGTGGTGACCGCTTCTGGCATCACGATCCAAAGGATGATGTAGGTAAAGAAACCAACACCGTAAACCCAAAGCAAAATAATCAGCAATACGCGCAACCACACTTTGTCAATCCCGAAATAGTAGCTCAATCCAGACAGAACGCCTCCAATCATGCCGCCTTCTTTGTCGCGGTAGAGTTTTTTGCGGCCGGTTGGGTTGGCGGCGGTATTGAAGTCGGTGGCTCCTGTGCTGGGTTCATCACCATCCGGATCAATGCGGTAATCTTCTGGCTGGCCCATGACGGCTATGATTTCGTCGAGTTCTGAAAGGCTGATGACTTGCTTCTCGCTGGTGTGTTTTTCGGCTACGAGTTCTGCAATGCGCATCTCGATGTCCTTTATGATTTCGTCTTTTCCGTTAGAATTGGTGAGCGAGCGTTTGATTGCGTCGAAATAACGGGTAAGCTTCTGATATGCATCTTCGTCAATATGAAAAAACATACCGCCTAAATTTATATTTACTGTTTTGTTCATGACTGTTATTTTTGGTTGGTGATTAGTGCAACGGCGTCGGACAATTCGGTCCAGGTGCCATTCAATTCTGTTAAAAAGGTTTTGCCGATTTCGGTGAGTCCGTAATATTTACGCGGCGGTCCCGAGGTGGATTCTTCCCAACGGTAGTTGAGCAATCCGTCATTTTTGAGCCTGGTAAGCAGCGGATAAACCGTCCCTTCTACCACAAGCAATTTAGCGTTTTTCAAGGTGTCGAGTATCTCAGAGGTATAAGCATCTTTTTCTTTTAAGACCGATAGGATGCAGAACTCGAGAACACCTTTACGCATCTGGGCTTTTGTGTTTTCAATATTCATAATTTCTTTATTTGGGATGTCATATTCAATTCTTTAATCTTAATAATTGTAAGTAACCAACTGTTCTTTTTTTGCTTTTTTGTGTACCGTGGCGTTTTCATTGAGACGCAGTTCATTTGGTGTACCGTTATAGGTGACTTTGGCGTCTTCTATCACGGCAATACCCATATTTTTTCCGCCGTATACCGTTACTTTAGATGTGCCATCGGCAGAAACCTGAAGGTTATCGGAGGCGAAATTGCGAGCATGGCACAGCACATTACTTTTGGCGTTGATCGCCACAGTTTGGGCTTTACCCGACAGGATGGCGCGCGCGTTAGAACTGAAGTTTGCATTGAGCTTACCAGTAATCACCGAGCCTTTGAAATAGCTGTTCTTTCCGGCGACAATCGTAGTAATCTCGTTAGAAAGGCTACCGTTGAACGCCGAACCCGATTGGAGCGTCAGGGCAAAGTTGATGGTGATTAGGTTGGTGGCCGTACATTCGGCTTTTTGTGCCAATTTAAAATTAGAGGCTTTCCCTGTAACGTAAACTACCGTTGCGGCACCGGCATTTACGCCTTTGATTTTGAGGGTGCCATTGACCACTTCTGTATGGATGGTCTCGGGCGTGTCGTTGTATTCTGACGCAATTGTCAAAGAACTGTGGTTGCTTTCGGTGTAAATGACTTTGGCGTTTTTTACTTCCATTTTGTTGAAATCAGTGATGGTTCTGGTTTCGGTGTTTTGCCCTTTTGCTAAGATCCCGAATAGGAATACGGTTAGCGTGGTGATTAATTTTAACATGATTGATGATTTTGATTGATGATTTGATTTGATTTGATTTGATTTTTTTTGCGCTGCGCTCCAAAAAGTTCGGCTGCGCCTCGGGTGATGATTGAAGCTCTGATTGATTTGATTTTTTCCGGTCGGGTGATTGTTCCGTCCGGGCGATTGATTGGTTGATGATTGAAACTGCTGTCTATACTTCCATAGGCGGAATTATTTAATAAATGGTATGGTTAACGGATATTTGTATGCGTCGCCGTTTGAGGTTTTGATTGAAGCGTGGATGATCAGGAAAAACTCTGCCACTTTAATGAAGCCAAAAAGGGCCACTGCAATGATGCCAAACGTAAGCAAGCCTGTGTGTTCACCGATGCTGAAATTGTCAAACACCAAATCATCGTGGTTCACTATCGCCGAAAAAATAGCATCCTTAAAAAGCCCAATGAGTAGAGTTGGGATTGCAATGAGCGCTAGCAGCAGCGAATACAAAAACAGGCTCAATTGAAAGTTGATGGTGTCTTTGCCCTGTCTGTCTACAAATCCCGATTTGTCTTTATTGGTAGTCCAGATAATGATAGGAAAGATAAAATTGCCAAACGGTATAAAATACTGTGTCAACGTGCTGAGGTTGATAAAGGCTGCGGTGTTGTTTTTGTTGTTGGTTTCCATGAGGTAAAATCATATAGTAATTTCTATTGCAAATATATGGCTAAAAAACAGTATCTTGTTTTACACAGTACTTAATATTAACAAAATATTAACAAATATACAATCCCGTTAGTTTCAATTTTAATCCCTATATTTCGTCAAAATACCAACAAACATGCAGCATTCGCCAAATAAAATCAACCTTTTCCTTTTCTTCAAGCTTCCGGCTGCATTTTGGTGCGGCGTTCGTGCAAAAAGTATCAGCAGCGCCTCATGCACTACGCAGGTACGGCATCGTTGGATCAACCAGAATCCATTCCGATCCATGTATTTTGCCGTTCAAGCCATGGCTGCCGAGCTTTCTACCGGAGCACTTGTGATGTACCACATCCGCGAAAGCGGTCACAACATCTCCATGCTCGTAGCCAACAACAAGGCCACTTACCTGAAAAAGGCCACCGGTCGAATTGCCTTTACCTGCAACGATGGCATACGCATCGCAAAGGCAGTCCAGGACGCCATTGCAACCGGCGAAGGCCAAACCGTGTGGATGCAATCGGTAGGGACCAATGAGAAGCAAGAAATCGTCTCAGAAACACATTTTGAATGGACGCTCAAGGTAAAACCCAATCGTTAAACCTGCCTTAATTAACATTTAGTTGCAGCGATTCGGGTGTAAATTTGAAAGAACGGCAATCCAAAAAATCCCATGAGAATACTAATTACAGGCGCAACCGGATTGGTTGGCACCGCATTGACCAGGTTATTGCTTGAAAAAGGCGTTTCAGTCCACTATCTTACCCTATCAACTAGTGAAAAGAAGGCTTTTGACCAACCCAATTGTGTGGGGTTTCATTGGAATCCCGAACAAGGCATCATCGACGAGAATTGCCTGATTGGTGTGGATGTCATCATTCACCTTGCCGGCGCAACGATTGCGAAAAGATGGACCAACAAGCAAAAGCAAGCCATCATTGAAAGTCGTATCCTATCCTCTAACGTACTTTTTAAAGCCGTCAAGGAAAATCCAAATCGGGTCACACAGATTGTTTCGGCGTCTGCGATTGGAATTTATCCCGACAGCCATTCTGCGGTTTACACTGAAATGAGTACCGCTGTCGATCCCGGTTTTCTCGCGCATGTGGTTTTAAAGTGGGAAGAAAGTGTAGATAAATTCAAACTGCTCAACATCAAAGTCTGCAAACTCAGGACCTCGACGGTGTTCGCCAAAGAAGCGGGCGCGTTGCCTGTTATGGCCAAGCCTATAAAAATGGGCTTCGGTGCGAATTTTGGCAATGGCAAACAAATCCAGTCCTGGATTCATGTGCGCGATCTGGCAAGGCTATACTTTTATGCCGTACAAAATGGTTGGGAAGGCATCTACAACGCCACATCGCCCCAACCTATCACCAATGCGGCGCAAACTAAATTGATGGCAAAAATCCTCCAAAAGCCTTTGTGGCTGCCCAATATACCCAGATTTGTAATGAAGTTGGCGCTTGGGGAAATGCACGAGCTGCTCTTCAACGACAAGAATGTCAGTGCGCAAAAGGCAATAGATTCTGGTTTCACTTTTGATTTTCCGGATCCCGAATCGGCACTGCGCGATACACTCCAATAAAAAAAGCTCCGTTGTTTTAAACGGAGCTTTTTCATGATAAGCTGAATTAATAATATTTAGAAGCTTAACGCTAACCTTTAAGTTTCAGGGAATTTTTAGAAACCCTCACTACAAACATAACCAAAACGAAAACGTAATAGTCTTAAAATTCTATTAAAGTTTGAATTTTAACTTAAGGAGCCGGGAACCTGCTATCCGCTATATCTTTTACGGCTGCGCTGCGCCGCAAAAGGATACCGCTGCTATCAGGGCTAGGCATCCACGAAAAAGGCAAAATCAGGACAAAGTTTATACTTCATTGTTTTTAAAACCTATTTTCTTTCCAAAAAAAACCGTGACAATTTGACATTTTCGCCCAAATGGCAATACTTTTGCAATTCCCCGCGAAAAAATAATGTTTAAGAAAATATTTAAAGACAAACACCAAATGACAACCGAAAACACAGAACAGCAACAAGAACTGGATGATGCGACCAT
>Ga0138256_10008982_pt1 | contig 10486 bp, 7 predicted proteins | sample KNB2016incub_MG_FD_105486 | JGI IMG/M metagenome (GOLD analysis project Ga0138256, IMG submission 105486) | Active sludge microbial communities from wastewater in Klosterneuburg, Austria - KNB2014incub_MG | ecosystem: Engineered > WWTP > Activated sludge > Unclassified | place: Austria... | reverse complement strand
TTTGTTTCCTCTATTCAGATGATATAAATCGATTCCTTGCTCAAGGGCTAATTTGCTTACGGCTGCGCTTATGTTTCCAGTTCCCCCTATAAAAAGTACTTTCATATACTTTATTTGTTTGGTGTGTTATGAAAAGACGTCTGTGTTAACAGTTATTATTTTGAATCAATAAAACAATTATTTTTTAAAGTTGATGCGCTACCATTCATCTTCACATTTTAATAATGGTAGAATTGCCGTGACTTAGATTTGTTTTGACTTATACTTTTTATGTCTTTCTAACCCATAATTACCTTCACTTGATGTGTCCTTATAGCATTATAAATGGGAATTATATTATTTTGAATCAAAATATCATCTACATATAATTCTTTGACTCCCTTTGACTTTGAATCAGGATTTAAAATGTGGATCACATAAATTGAACCTCTGAATTTTCTCGTTACCTTTAATTCTTTCCATTCATTTGGGATGCAAGGATCGATCAATAGGCCGTCATAATCCGGACGTATACCAAAAATATACTGGGTAATGGCATAAAAATTCCACGATGCAGTTCCTGTAAGCCAGGAGTTTTTAGCTTCACCTGGTTTAAATGCGTCTTTTCCCGCCACCATCTGTGCATAAACATAAGGTTCGGTTTTGTGCAACTCACTGATGTCTTCCAGATAAGCGGGACATATCTTTCGATAATATTCCCATGCCTGGTTTCCGTTGCCTCTTACAGTTTCTCCGATCATAATCCAGGGATTGTTATGACAAAAGATACCTGCATTCTCTTTGTATCCAGGTGGGTATGAAGATATTTCGCCATATTCAATGTAATATTTGGTAAACGAGGGATTGTTCAGTACGATTCCGTGTGGTGTATCAAGGCGTTCCTTTACTGCTTCAAGTGCCAAATCACATAATCCTTCACTCAAACCTATACCAGCCATGGTACACCAGCCGTTGGACTCAATGAAAATTTTTCCTTCTTCATTTTCTTTGCTGCCTATCTTATGGCCATAATAGTCATAGGCTCGTATAAACCAATCTCCATCCCATCCGTATTTTTTTACAGCATCGACCATAGCATCTACATGTATTTGAGCGCGCTGTGCTTCATCAGAATTTCCTATTTTATGGCAAAGCGTAATATAATCTCTGCCATAGACAACAAACAGTCCTGCTATCATGATTGATTCTGCCTTAGTACCTTCGGTTTTGTTTTCAGTAGTTTGGAAGGACTCATTTGGATCATTTGAAAAGCAGTTCAAATTCAGACAATCATTCCAGTCAGCCCTGCCTATCAGCGGTAAACCGTGTGGCCCAAGATGGTGTATTACATGGTCAAAAGACACAGTCAAATGCTGAAATAAAGAAGCAGCGATTTCCATATTATTATCAAAAGGTACCATTTCATCCAGAATGGAGAAATCACCCGTTTCTTTGATATAACTCACCGTACCCAGTATGAGCCACATGGGGTCATCATTAAATCCACCGCCTATATCATTGTTACCACGTTTTGTGAGTGGTTGATACTGGTGATAACAGCCCCCATCCGGAAACTGAGTAGATGCTATGTCAATGATCCTTTCGCGAGCTCTCTCAGGAATCTGGTGTACAAAACCAATTAAATCCTGATTGGAATCCCTGAAACCCATACCGCGGCCTATACCGGATTCAAAAAAAGATGCAGATCGTGAGAAACAAAAAGTTATCATACATTGGTACTGATTCCAGATATTTACCATGCGGTCCAATCGTGCATCGCCTGATTCAACACTATAAGTACTTAATAAATTATCCCAATACTCACGCAAATCGGCCATGGCTTTATCTACCTTTTCAACAGTATCGAAAGCTGAGATGACATCTTTTGCTTTGGTTTTGTTAATGACATTTTTGGACTCCCATTTTTCTTCATCCTTATTCTCTACATATCCTAATATAAATATTAAGTTTTTGCTTTCTCCGGGGAGCAATTCTACTTCAAGATAGTGAGAAGCTATGGGCGACCATCCGTGTGCTTCAGTATTTCTGGGTTTTCCTTCTGCTACCACTTGGGGCTCATCAAAACCATTGTATAACCCAAAAAAAGATTCACGATCTGTATCAAAACCCTGCACAGATTGATTGACCGAATAAAAGGCATAATGATCTCTTCGTTCCTTGTATTCTGTTTTATGATAAATGACAGAATCTTCTATTTCTACTTCACCTGTTGAAAAATTTCGCTGAAAGTTTTCCATATCTGCCCCGGCATTCCAGAGGCACCATTCGACAAATGAAAAAACTTTCAATTTTTTTGTTTCCAATGTTTGATTGGTCAGGGTCAATTTCTGTACCTCAGCCCATGTTTTTAGGGGTACAAAATACAAAGCAGATGCAGATACACCATTTTTTTGGCCTTCAATGGATGTGTAATTCATACCATGCCGGCATTCATAGCGGTCAAGTTCTGTTTTACACGGTTTCCATCCGGGTGACCAAACGGTATCGCCATCTTTGATATAAAAGTATTTACCACCGCTATCCATAGGAACATTATTGTATCTGTAGCGGGTCAAACGACGGAACTTTGCGTCTTTATAAAAAGTATATCCACCGGCAGTATTGGATATAAGGGAGAAAAAATCTTCATTACCCAGATAGTTAATCCATGGCCAGGGAGTTCGCGGATTGGTAATGACATATTCTCTCCTGATATCATCAAAATGACCAAATTTCATATTTTAATATTTTCTAATTTTGTAAAGTTCATAAATAACTGAGATGTCAGAATTATCTTAGGCGTTCAATTATTCAAGCATTCGGATGTTCGGTTTGATCAAATCATTCAATTGTTCATGTGTTCGGTTTCTCAAATCATTTATTCTAAAATTGGCACAGTATCATTGGCCCTTCTGCGACTCAGTTCTGATGTGATTTCATCCATTTTGGCTTGTGTCAGCGGATAAAGAACCATAAAACCAGCCGCAATCATTGCAATAATGGCGGGAATCCAACTCATCAACATGACGATTCCGGAAACAGCTCCCTGAATAGCAGCTTCGCTCTGTCCATCATAGTGGAAAGAAGCCAACACCAGACCTATAATCGCACCAGCAATGCCCCCGCCAAATTTGGTGGCAAATGATCCTGCGGAATATACCAGACCGGTTGCTCTACGTCCGTTTTTGAATTCTGAATAATCGGCTGCATCACCCAGCATAGCAAAAAAAAGTGTAGGAAACACAGCTGCGCTTATCTCACCAATAATACCAATCACAAAGATCCCTATAGTATCGGATGGCCTGCAAAACATAAATAATACGTTTACAAGTCCTGAAAATATCAAGGCATAAATAAATAGATTGCGTTTTCCAAATCTTTTGCCTAATGGTGCCGTGATCATCGCTCCCCCTATTGATGCGAATGCCAATGCTATCAGAAATGAAGCGGTTAGTAATGGATTATGAAGATAATGTGTGAAATAAATCACTACAATACCTTGTTTGATCGAATTGAAAACACTAAACAATACACCAATCCCCAACAATACCATCCAAGGTCTGTTTCTTATCAGATCTTTCAGGTCCTGGCCCAGGTTTGTCACCTGGTTTTTGGGAGGAAGCACTCTCTCTTTTGTGGTTAAAAATGTAATTATCATAAATATAGACAAGAAAAAGGAAAGCAGATATATGGCATTACTATAACCTCTTTTCTGATCTACAATAGTAATCTGATCCGATGTCAGATTTTCTTCTCCTGCTACCACAAAGGAATATGGTTTATTTGCATCCATCGTAAAGCTTTTACCCTGAGTTGGGGTATTTTCGGTAAGTGCGGTGTCAGCCCATATAAAAGTACCGATGCCTTCTTTGGTTTTGATATTTACATTTTTTACTTCCTGAGTTGTAAAAACAGTTACCTCATATTTTTTGTCATCAAGTTTTGACACAGTGATGTCGGGATTGATGTTACCAAAATACGCGACCAGAAACAATAAAGCACCCTGGACTACCATGCCACCCACAAAAGCACCCACCATCCTGTATGATCCAAGACTGGTTCGTTCTTTGTCATCACCGGTCATCACTGCCATGAGGGCTCCGTAAGGTATATTATTGGCAGTGTATATCAATGTAAACACAATGTATGCTGTATAAGCATAAACCAGTTTTCCTGTTGGGGAAAAATCAGGACTCATAAATAATAGTGAAAGTATGACTCCTAAAGGAATAGCAGACCAAAGTATCCACGGACGAAATTTACCATGTTTAGTATTAGTTCGGTCACATATGATGCCCATTAAAACATCACTGATGCCGTCTCCAAATCTCGCAACAAGAAATAACAACCCAACGGCAGCAGGACTTAACCCGAAAACATCAGTATAAAATATAAACAGGAAAGTTGAAACTCCTCTCCAGGCGATATTGGCGGCACCATCACCGAGAGCGTACCCGATTTTTTCTTTTATTGAAAGCGAGGCCATGTTTTAATGATTTTGTGGTTTGTAAAAGTGGTTTGTCTGAAATAAAGATCTTACTGTTTTATTTTAAAATGTGGTCAATCAAAGCAAGTTCTTCAGAAGTAAAAGTATAGTTATTTAGACATTGGATGGAATCTATCACTTGCGCGGGTCTGCTGACACCTATCAATACTGATGTCACACGTTCATCCTTTAGTATCCAGGCCAACGCCATTTGTGCCAGATTTTGCCCCCGATTTTCAGCTAATTTATTCAGTTCCCTTATCTTAACAATAGTTGCTTCTGTTACCGCTGATTCATCTATGGCACCATTGCCTCTATGGGATGTGGCTCTGGAGCCTTCCGGAATGCCGTTCAGATATTTATTGGTAAGCAAACCCTGAGCCAGTGGCGAAAATGGAATACATCCTACTCCATTCTCATGCAGAACATCCATTAGTCCATTTTCGACCCATCTGTCAAACATGGAATATTTTGGCTGGTGTATCAGACAGGGGGTGCCTAATTGTTTTAAAATATTGAAAGCCCGCCGAGCTTCTTCCGGTTGATAACTGGAAATACCCACATATAGTGCTTTCCCTTGCCTAACCATCAGGTCAAGCGTTGTCATGGTTTCTTCAAGCGGTGTATCAGGGTCAGGACGGTGATGATAAAAAATATCCACATAGTCCAATCCCATCCTTTTTAGACTTTGGTCCAGGCTGGCCACCAAATATTTTTTTGAACCCAAGTCACCGTACGGTCCTTCCCACATGCCCCAGCCAGCTTTGGTGGATATCAGCAATTCATCTCTGTATGGGATAAAATTTTTTCTGAATATTTTTCCGAAATTCTCTTCTGCTGAGCCTGGTGGCGGACCGTAGTTATTGGCCAGATCAAAATGTGTGATACCACTGTCAAACGCTAATTTTAAAATATTTTCAGCATTATCCAATGAATCGATGTGGCCGAAATTGTGCCAAAGACCTAATGAAATGGCCGGTAACAACAATCCGGTTTTTCCACACCTTCGGTACTCCATATTTTGGTATCTGGTCGGATTAGCCTGGTATGTCATTTTTTTAATTTCTTAAATGAGTTTAAAAATATTTTTACTATATCAGATACGAATTGGATTTTATAAGTTTGGTCAAGGGAAGATTATTACACAATCCCATTAATTGGACCTATCAAAATCTATACAATTTGCTTTAATGTTAAAAAGGTAAAGGTAAAAATAAACCATCTTGAGCCCTAACACAATTTTATCATAATAATGATTTAAATTTGCTGGATGATCTAAAAAATAAATTTTGAATAAAAAGTATTCATGCTTGTATAGTTATATATTGCAGGATGAAACTAAGATATTATACATCAGTCAGATATTAGTGGATTTACAAGAAGAATTAGATAGTTGATTTACATAAATATTGTGCTAAAAAAATGGTTAAATATTTAGAAGAAATAACGGTTTTGACACCCAATGATTGTTTTCTCCATGCTGTAAGGGAAAAAACAGACTATGATTTTCCTATTCATAAACATCCGGAAATTGAACTTAATCTGATCCTGCACAGTAAGGGTGCCCTGCGTGTTATAGGAGATCATATAGGTGAGATAAGTAATGTAGAATTGGTTTTAGTTGGAAGTAATTTACCACATGGATGGCTGACGCACAAATATCAATTTGTTGATCAACCACAAAAGATAAAAGAAGTTACCATTCAGTTTCATGAGAATATACTCGATAGCCTGATCGAAAGAAATCAGTTGATTTATTTAAAAGAAATGATGGCTAAAGCATCCGGAGGCATATTTTTCGGTGAAAAAACTATCCATAAAGTTAAGGATAAAATTATCTCTCTTTCCACAGATAAAGGATTTTATTCAGTGATGGAACTATTAATGATCCTGCATGATTTATCTTTAGCAGATGATACTAAAATTTTATGTGACGAAAAAGTCAATTTCTATGAAAATCACAAAAAAAATGAAAGGCTGGGAAAAATTTTAAATTACATGCATGATCATTTTCAAAAGGATATATCGCTTTCAGAGATAGCAAAAGTATCAGGTATGACCACCATTTCTTTCAACCGATTTATCAAAAAAAATACAGGAAAAACATTTATTGATTTACTTATTCAAATAAGACTTGGTCACGCCTACAATTTGCTGATAGATTCCAATTATACGGTTTCAGAAATTGCATTTCGGTGCGGGTTTAAAAATGTATCCTATTTTAACAGGGCATTCAAAACAAATAAAAATAAAACGCCCTTGCAATTCAGACATGAATTTCTTACCTGCTGTAAAAGAACCATCGTTTGATAAGTATTGATTTAGCTTAGGCTTGCGTCCTTATTTTTCCACTCCATCAGTAAAACTATGCTAAAACCTACAATAATGGCTACTAAAGTTACCAGTACTTTAGGGGAGGACATCCAATAGTCGGCTGGCATAACGTTCATTTCTTTCAGAATTTTTATTTTTTCCGGATCAAAAGTGTTTAGTAAGTCCAAAGAAGTAATTTGTGTAGCCACATTTGTCTCTTTGTCCAAAATTAAATCAATATTGCGCCATGGCCATATTTTATATAATGATCCTATCAGAAAACCAGTAAGCAGCACAAATGTATGTTGTCTGTAATGTACAAACAACCAGGACAATATCCTTGAAAACCAGGTAATACCTACTATACAACCTAAAGCAAAGATGGCTATAATGTACATGCTATGTGTATCAAAACTGACCAGAATACTTTTGAGTGATGGGATGATTAAAGTATACATACCCATCAAAAGAAGCATAAAACTACCGGAGATCCCCGGGAGAATAAATGCAGAAATGGCCACCATACCTGCCAGAAATATGTACAATGGGTGAGTACTGCCTTCCGCAGGGGAAACCATAGAAATAAAAAGTGCGATACCAACACCTGTAACCAAGGCAATGAACTTGGAGATATTCCACTTATCTGTATGTCTTCCGATCAATATCGCTGAAGCCATTACAAGTCCGAAAAAGAATCCCCAAAGTGGCTCAGGGTAATTTTTCATCATCCAGGTGATTACAAATATGCCGAAAACTATACCTGCAGCCATACCTGAAATCAAACTCAACAAAAACCATCCATTGATTTTGTCCCATATTTTCTTAAAATCACCTCTAAATAAAAGCCTGAAAAGTTCTAAGTCAAATGCTTTGATCGAATTTAAAAGGTCTTCATATATTCCGGTAATAAAGGCTATGGTTCCACCAGACACTCCCGGTATTACTTCAGCTATACCCATGGCAGACCCTTTCAGCATTGTCGAAACATTAAATTTCATACTTAACAGTTATCGTTTAAATTTTAAAATTGGCCAGACGTTAATTATCATGAGCCCGTGTTTTAATATTTTTGTCCGGCACTACAGGTTCTTCCTTAACCAATAATTGAGGTTCACTGGCATCAATAATAGGTTGACCTGCATTAACCCAAGCCGTATATAACAAAGAACCAATTGCATGAATTGAAGATCTCATCTGCTCTTCTACCATAGAACCCAGTGCTTTGGTATATGCTTCGGCGTACTCCGGACATTGTATACGTATGGTTTGCCCCAATCTTTCATCATAGCAGTACTGCAGATCAGAATCAAACTCTTTACTTAGTCTTTTTTCGACCAAAAGTACACTGTCCAAATGTCCATGCGCTTTAATCACAATATTCCATATATAATCTCTGGGATTTTCAATATAGTCTGCTTTGCCTACAAAAAAATCATACTCACTTTCTGCGAACAATTCAGGTATACGGGACTCCCAAAATGCATGAATGCCTACCTGATCAGTGAGTTGCCCATTATAATTGGTCGTAGTATGCAAAGGTACATGTGCATCACTGATATAATGTCCAAATTCTGCAGAGATCCTTAATATTGCCACTCTATCTTTGATTTCAAAAGCTCTGGTAAGTTTGTTTAAAGTCGTCTCAAGATGATAGGGAACAATACCATGCAATGAAAAATGATCTTCGATCAAAACATCAATTTTATTTTGCTGAAAATAACTGGTATTAAACAATTCATCGAGATCATACCCTGATAGTCTCCATTCATCTTCGTAATACATCGGTTTTATCACCTTCTTCCAATACTTCACAAAAGTGGGATAATCAATGCTCAAATGAACACCTCCCAGATAATTGGTATGCAGGAAAAATGAATCCGTTGTAATGACTTTATCGAAATATAGGGAATCTGAACCTGAAATAAACTTAATTTTACAATGTTTAATGATCGCCTCTTCAAAGTCTCTGGGTACATTTGGAAAAGGGATTTTGTCCCATTGATCAATATCTATATAATGCCTTACTCCTTCATGTTTGGTAGCATACCTTCGCTTGTCAGGATCGATGGCATGTTCTGTCATGTATTCAATATTTTTTTTATAAAAACCAATCAATTCCGGAGGCAACGTAAAAACCGCCATCCTGTTGATGAGTCGATGCCCATAGAAACCCCACGCTTCCGGCTTTACCATAGCAGTTAATAGCATTACAACTATCCCTAAAAAGGCAAATCCGCAAACTCTATTTATAACCAAATCTTTAGATTTAATAAATTATAATGCAATATATTTCGTTTTTTGATTTGAAAATAATAAAACAAAAGTTTTTACTGAGCTTAATGCAAATCTCTTACGTCATTTTTTAATATTTACAGCACCAGCAGCACTAAAAAATTCCTGATATCCACGAAACAAATCTCCAAAAACACGATTTTGTACAGTATAAAAATCACGATCGTCCACCAAAACAAACAATCGGTTTTGAGCTTTAATTTCAGATGGACTTCTGGAATTGCCGGTACCCGATACAAAGTCATCATAAGCAAAAAACTTATGTGTCCTTGTAGACCCATCTTTTCTTTTTAGTTCAATGATACAATTGGGAACTTTAAAAATGACAGAATCCTTCAGTGGATAATCATTCATGAGTTTTTCGGCTCCCAAACTTTCAAAGCCTGATAAGTAAGCGCTTATTGCTCTTTTGTTTTCAGGAACAGAAAGTTGTAATCCATTGGCAATTAAAGGTTTTATAGTAGACGATACACCTTTATTTTCTATGATAAACGAAGCGCTATTTTGTTTTGGGTATTCCACTTTAACGAATTCAATTTCATCGGAAAGTTCTCTGAAAATAAATTTGTCTCTGAAATTTTCTATCGGTTGTTCAAATCTTGATCTCAGACCACCTCCCAAGCCTGGCAAATGCATGGCATACGGCTGCGCTGACCCACCCAATATCATGTAAGTTCCATCTCCTTTTTGAGTATCGCTTCCTATAAAAATGATTCTTGATGGTTGGCTTTCATTTTCATACACATCAACCTGAATGCCACTTTTTTTAATACTTTCCACGATGGTAGGCGTAGCTGCTTTGGATGGAATAAACAACATTTTCATTCCAGTCAGGACTTTTTCAATGTTTACAAAAACAGCAGGATCGACGGCATATTTGTTATTAACTTTCCACTGTTTTCCTTCACGTGTAAAAACAATTGGTTGCAATTTAGTATGCTTAATGACTATTTTTTTTACATCATCGAAGGACTCTACGGTAAAACCCCGATCAGCAGTTACTACCCCTTTCCTATTATCTTTATCATTTCTTATCAGGAAATATGCGGTCGCACTTAACGCTGCCAATAATAAAAAAAGAATTACTAACCTTTTCACAAATCTGGTTTTACAATAAATGAATACATTTTATCAGGACGCGTACCTTCTTTTTCGAAAATACTGATATGCAAATCCGAATAAGGCCAAAAGTAATACAGGAAGCCCAACATTTATAAATTGCCACCATGATTTTTCCTGTTTTGTCCTGACGGTGTCCAATAGACGAAGTTTTATTTCCTTTGATCTCGATTCAAGAATGTTATTTTCGTCCAGCATATACTCGACCGCATTCAAGATAAAATCTTTATTTCCCTTATAAAATCGTCTTTCCCATTTATTATAGCCAATGTCTTCAGTGTCTCCGGTGGTCGTATT
>Ga0138256_10008980_pt1 | contig 10487 bp, 8 predicted proteins | sample KNB2016incub_MG_FD_105486 | JGI IMG/M metagenome (GOLD analysis project Ga0138256, IMG submission 105486) | Active sludge microbial communities from wastewater in Klosterneuburg, Austria - KNB2014incub_MG | ecosystem: Engineered > WWTP > Activated sludge > Unclassified | place: Austria... | reverse complement strand
CTCGCGACAAGCTTTGCCATAGGTACAAGCTTTCGCACCAATTTCGTGCTCCTGATCCTTATGGACCTTTTTTTCTACGCTTCAGCATTGACGACCACCAGTTTCATATTCGATCACGTCCAGCAGATCGGTCCATGGAACAGGTCGCAGTTTCTTTTCTTCGTGGCCTTTATGCTTGCAGTAGATCATCTTCACATGACTTTTGTGAGCGAGAATTTCTGGGGATTTTCATTTGATCTGCGAACCGGCAAATTGGACTTTGATCTTTTGCGCCCAGCAGGAAGCATTTTCAGCGTTTTTTTTCGTGACATCAGGGCCTCGACGCTCTTCAACTTTCCGGTTCCCTGGGTTTGCTTGATTTGGTTTGGAATGAAAGCCGGTATGGCCGGACTAGACTGGATCCTGCTGCCTTTTTTCGTCCTGTTAGCTTTTGCTCTTTTAGTCGCTTTGGAAGTGCTGCTCTGTATGGCGATGTTCTGGACGGTGGAATCCTGGGGAATCAATTTTCTTCGGATGCAGTTCCAGCAGGTATCAAGGTGGCCCGATTTCGTCTACCTACCTTCGGCGCGGCGAATTTTAACGTTTGTATTCCCGATATTGATGGTCGGAAGTGTTCCAGTGCACGTCCTGTTTGATCACGAAAAGTGGCCGCTCCTGCTGTTGATGGTCATGGCCATCGTTGTTGTTGCCGCACTGATACGTTTTTTCTGGCGGCGGGGCCTGTGGCACTACGAGTCAGCGTCCAGCTAATCCGTCCGTTAACGGTCAGTTGAAGATTCAGCGTCATCAGCGGTTTGGGCGGTGCCTGCTGGCAGGTTTGTGCTCAGCATGAGGCGTCCTGATATCAGTGCCAGCACTGCTGCGACGCCGCTCGCAATCAAAATGCCTAGTTTTGCAGCCCCGAGAAGTGTCACGTCGGAGAACGCTAATTGGCCTATAAATAAGGCCATAGTGAACCCAACTCCGGCAACAATTCCCAGTACTAAGAGATGCTTGAAAGTGATTCCGACAGGAAGTGACGCTAAACGTAGCTTTATTGCCAGCCAACTGAACAGCAAGATGCCTAATGGCTTTCCCAGGATCAGCCCGACACAAACAGCAACAATTACGGTCGAAGAACGGGCATCAAACGTCAAATCAGCCAAAGGAACGCCAGCGTTAGCTAGTGCGAAGATGGGCATGATAACGAATGCGACCCATGGGTGCAGAGATTCGATGAGGCTATCGGTCGGCGAAAGGACCTCCCTTTGTGCCGATTTCAGGTGCCTAAGTGTGACAGCTAAATCGTGTGAGGGAACGACGTTGACAGTAGATTTGTCGATCAACTCCATGTCGCCGGTGATCTTTTGCAGGTAACCCCATGGACCAAGCCACGCTTTAACTGGCGTCATGAATCCTACCAACACCCCGGCAATTGTTGGGTGAATACCGGCGGCATAGATTCCCGCCCATGCGACGGCAGCGGGCGCTACATAAGCGAGTTTTGCTCTCACTGCAAGGCGTTGCATCAAAAAAATCGCAGAAAAACCAAGTAACGCAATCATAACGCCGGATATGGAAATACCTGAAGAGTAGAAAAAAGCGATCACCAAAATAGCACCAAGGTCGTCGATTACAGCGACAGCCAGGAGCAGTACACGCAGCGCAGGCGGGGCGCGATTACCAAGAAGGGTGAGTATTCCGACAGCAAAGGCAATGTCGGTTGCCATCGGTACTCCCCACCCAGATTTTGTGGCGGGATCGCCGGCTATTGCCAGGTATAAAATTGCCGGCAGAAGCATACCTCCGATTGCGGCTGCTACAGGCAGGGTTGCGCGCTGAAATTGCGAGAGTTCGCCCTGGTAGATCTCCCTGCGAATTTCCAGGCCGACGACGAAAAAGAAGATGACCATTAACACGTCATTAACAATCCATACCAACGAGCGCTCAAACTTCAGATCCCCGAGGCTGAATCCAACAGTTGTTTGCCACAGGCTATCGTAGGTATGGGCCCACGGGGAATTGGCCCAGATCAAGGCCACTGCAGCAGTCAACAAAAGCAAAGTTCCGCTGGCGGCCTGAATATGCAGAAAATGATCCAGCGGCTTTCTGGCAATTCTCAAAGCGCGCAGAAGTGGTTCCCAGGCTTCAGGGGGAGCCAGGGAAACCGTTGTTGGTTGATTGGTCTTTTTGACAGGACTCTCGGGTGGCATCTAGTGACCTTTCGCCTGGATGATGGTTGCAAGGGTTGAAGCGATCGAGCCAAAGGCATCGTAGGTTGCAAGTTTGGATTGGAAATATTGCAAGTCAAACGACTCTGGATATTGAACGATACGACGCAATCCCGCGTGCGCAGCCCTGGAATCGAATGAATTTACTGCAACGCCTAAATTACGTTTTTCAAGTCTTGCGGCATAATCAAATTGATCATAGTCAAGGGGGCGAGCGAGGGCTGGTATGCCTTGTCTGATGCATTGATAAAGAATTCCGGTGCCCGCATGATGGAGGACAGCACAAAACGACTTAAGGTGGTGATCGTAAGGAATATAAGAATACACAGCAAAGTGCTCATTTTTTTCTATGGGATCGATATTTACCGATTGTGAGTCTCCGAGAGAATAGACAAAAAACAAATGTGGAAAAGCAGCCCTGAGCGAGGAGGTATCTGCGATGAGCTTCTTCTTGGCCCACCAAACATGAGTGCCAGCGGTTACCAGCACCATTGGGCGTTTGCATAGAGTCCTCAAATTTATCGGCATACTGGCTTCTGGAGTGAAGTTGACTGGCCCGACCATCTTAAAGGCCTTGGGCCACGATCTGTCAAATTCGAGCTCATACATGCCAAGACCAAACGTAGCAAGGTTTGAATAAATGGATTCGCTTCCGTCCGGCCGGTAAAGCTGAAAGCCACATTCGGCCAGCGTTTTGGCAAAAGGGAGCGTGAAAGACTTCTTTGCTAGTCGTGTCAATTTTCTTGCAGCGAAATCTCTGGCGAAGTGGAAAGGGGTGTTTCCTGGTTTCAATCCCCTGAAATACCCTGGGACACCATCTGTATTCTCGATGGCCAATGGTGAGGGTGTCAGAGTCACGTCGGGGATTCCAAGGGTTCTGGCAACCAGGGCGACAGGAAAGGCAGTGAAATCGCACACGACAAGATCCGGCTTGTCTTCTGCAAAGAGGGAGCGGGTTTCCGCGATGGCTTTTGGGATAAGATTAACATTTTCTCTTACCTGTCGAAGCATGATCCTTGGACTCAACGTCATACGTCTGTCGGTATTTGCTATATTTTCAAGAGCGTCTGGTTGATCCTGAAAAATTGGGCAAACTTGAAGCCCAAGATCCTGAACAATGTGTAACTTGTTTAGGCCGGTAAGGACCGAGCAGCGAGCGCCAAGGCTTTTAAGATGCAGAGCAACACCTAACACCGGATGCAAGTGGCCGCAATATGGAGGTGCGGCAAAGGCTATGTGTCGCCCCTCAAAGACCGAGGAACTCATGGACCACTCCTCGGCAGAGACTAAGAACTTCGGTATCTGACCAATACGACATGTGCCCGCAATCTACCACAAAATCGGGCTTTGATACTGAAAGCAGTTGACTGATCAGGTCGCCCCGACCACGAACATGTACAACTTTGACTCTGGGATTAGTGCAGCGTGCAAATCCAACTGGCCCTAAAGCCACGAGCAGGACGTCGTTTGGTTGTTCTATCTGATTCAAAGCGGACAAGCTGATCTGGTACCCACAGCTGCCTGTCAGAAAGACAATTTTTTTCCGGGGGTCATGAAAAGCCTTTTCGAAGAGGCGCTTGCATCCTGCTTGAAAGCTGCGATTGAACTGGGCTGCAAAAAATTGGCGCATGTTGCGCATGGATGCCATCGCTAAAGACGGTTCGCGAGTTCGCTCGGAGCTGTAGGAAGTGGCCCACGGAAATGCAAAGTCCGGTTCTGGAGGAGGTTTCCCTATGACCCTCTCAAGAAAGAATTTCTGGGCTGCGGGCAGCCTACAGGAATTGCTGCTGCTTTGGCCCGTTACGACAATGACAGCAGATGTGCCTATGAAGTCGGGCTCGTTTGCATCAAGCACCTTTTCAGTCGAAGAAACGTACCTTACAACGTTCAGGTGTGCCATTTAAGAATCCTGCCATCAGACAAGATGATTTTATTCCGCCATTTTACCCGACGCGACACTGCAGCAACCGCCACAAAAATTGGCAGCATAAGGTCTGTCAGTATTTCCAGGTCGACCCGGCCTCGTTTGGTTGCTCCAAAAAATTGCCGTCGCAATTGAAAGGACGATTCGGATTTTAGTGCCAAGATGGCGAGCATAGCGGGCAAGAAATGAGGAGCCACTAAAACTGTGCTGATGAGGCCTGCAAAGGGGAGTATTGTTGGCAACAGAACCCATATTATAGCTTTAGGTGAGATGAGTGCTGTGACTTGTCGGACCGAGAAGAACGCCCAGCGGTGCATTTGTTGAAAATATGCTTTGGCACTGGGAATATAAGTGAAAATGTTGACCTGAGCAGTGCTTTGCCAAATTTTCAGATTTTTACGCACAAAAATCCGCGCCAGTTCATAGTCGTCACAAAGCAACGCCCCAATGGCTGAAAAGCCTCCGGCAGTATTTAACGCAGTCCTGCTTGTCGCGTAATACATACCGTTTATCGTGCTGGCCGGACCTGAAGAAGATGTTGAGAAGTAGGTAAGTGCCGATTGACCGTTAGGAAACTTCGCTAAGAGAAGAGACCAAAGCCCGCCTGTCTCCCTATAAAAGGGGATTCCGGTTGCTAAATCTGCGAAATAAAGGCACCGAAGCAGTCGTTCCAGACTTCCTTCGCGCAGCTGGCAGTCGTCGTCAAGTACAATAAAATTTTCGCTGAGTTGTGAAAATGCATAGTTGAGCTTGAATACTTTGGGATTAAGAAAAGAGTCGCCTTTTGGCGTTCGCAAAATCTTAGCCTGATGAGAACGGCTAATCAGCGCTCTTTCAGCGGCGGCCATTCCTACCTTGTCGTCATCATCGATCAGCCAGAGAAAACGAATGTCCGGATAGAGGGCGATATTGTGTGCGAGGTTGCTTTCCAGGGAAGGATCGCCTCCAAGGATTGGTTGAACAACCATGATTTCCTGCAAATGCGGTGGCGGAGCGCCGTCCTCCAGAATCCTTGTTTGAGAAATGCTCCTCGCCGCCGAGTTCCAGCGGGCATAGATCAGAATTAGTGTGGCCGTATATAGTACGAAGAGACTCAACAAAGCTTATGCCCCTCCGTTTTCCACCATTGCGTCAATGCCTCCAACCCCTCGTTGACGGAAACTTTTGGTGGTCCCAGATGTTCCAGTGTTCTCCGCTGATCGAATGTTTTGGAGTAGGCGAACACACTGACTCCGAACCTGGTGATGGGGGGTTCCCGGTAATTTAGGAACAGACCAGAAACAAGCTCCAAAATTCCGGCGATAAACATAGCGAGCCCAACTGGTACAGTTTTCGTGGGCAACGGGTAACCAAGGCGTTTGAGAACCTCATCGACAAATGAGGAGATCGCAACGGGTTCATTGTTAGTGAGGTTGAAACATCCGCTAGTTTGTGATTCTGCTGCCTTAACGATGTAGCTCACGAGGCTATCGATATAAATAAGGTCACCAACTGCGGTCTGGCCATCGGAACGAGTTAGCCGGGGCAGTCTTCCTTCTTGTGCAGCTCGAAGAATCCTGGGCAATAGCACGGTATCGCGTGGTCCAAAAACAGCGCGCGGTCTCAAAATGGTAAGTTTGCCCCTGAATGCCTGGCATGCGTGTTCGCCTAATAACTTCGTGCGAGAGTACTCGTTAATTTGGTCGTGCGGCGCTGGTATGAAAGATTCCTCATTGATCGCTGTCTGGTCTCGCGGCTCATAGAACACGCTGGAGCTGGAGATATAAATCAAATGAGGTATGTGAACGCTGTTCGCGGCATCGACGACATGCTTTGTTCCAAGTACATTGTTTTGATGGAATGCTGACGGAGAAGCCCATGGACTCGCCAGCGCGGCACAATGGATCATGACATCAATGGCCTCGTTCAGCCGCACGAGATCCAAGGGATTCCGAAGGTCGTGCTGAAGATAGGCTATCCCATTTACGCGGCTGGTGCAGGATCTCCCCAGTCCGATAACCCGATGCCCTCGGGACAGTAGCTCAGCCGCTAAATGGCTACCTACGAAGCCATTGCTGCCGGTCAGAAGAATTTTCATAGGGTCTCCAACGTAAGCGGAAAATCACGACCGATCCGGCGTCTTTTTTTCGTTAGACAAATATTCTCCAGCGAAGTGAAGTTGGTATTCGGCGCTATGCAGTCATGGCTCTGGTACAAAGATTTCAATTTTGCTGCGATGAGTTCGGAGGCTTTGTATTCGAAGTCTCCGCTGATACTGATGCTAAGTTCCTTTGGCGATTTTTGCCTAACGCGATATTCGCCATGAAACCCGAGGTCTTCGAAGGTTTCGGCGATAATCCGGCGAATATAGTCCGGAAAAATGGGAATCAGCTTATCTTGAGTTAGGTTGACTCCATAAAGCACCTGATCTTGACGTCCTTCGATGCGTTCGACTCGCTGCAAAGGTGACCCGCAGGCGCATGGCACGGGGCTGGTCTTTAACAGATCATTCAATTTGTATCGAACCAAGGGCAGTGTTTGCCGGCGCAAATCCGTAATAATGGGAGAAACCCTTCCTTCGGACTGATTCTCAAATTCGAAGAAAACCAGGTCTTCGCAAAGGTGCATCGAGCCATGCTCGCAAGTCAGTCCGAGTAGTCCCTCGGTTGCCTGATAGATTTGGCTTATAGGCAGATGAAATGCCGATTCCAAAACCTTTCGGTCACTATTCTCTAAAACATCAGCTGCGGAGATAAGCATGCGGGGAAGTAACTTCAGGTAATGCTGATGATCAGCGAGAATTCGTAATACGGCGGGAGTCGCCACAATGACTGTTGGCTGATAGTCAGCCAGGCTTCTCAGCCATTGCTTAAGGGGGAGGGCGATATCAAGATATTTGAAACGTATGCGACCACGATTAACAGTTTGATAGAGATTGCTGCCTGATCGCAGTGCCAGTGCAATTCTTTCCTTTGAAAAAACACCGTGCGGCAGCATACGCCGCAAGATATAGCCTGCCCAAAAACCGCTTTCATATTGATTGACGGCGAAGATGCCGTGGCTACCGCTGGTTCCCGTCGACCGACCGACGGTGATTCCATTGATTTCGGCAGAAAAATTGCGCTCTTGCTCAGCTCTTTTTGCGATTTCCATCACAAGATCCCGCTGAAGGCCGCTGATGTTGATCTGATCAAAGTGGTTCATCAGCGTCGACTTATCCATAAGCGGAAAGCGGCAAAGGTCGTCTTCTGGTGAAATGCTTCGATAGTAAGGCGACTTCTGCCGGACTGCTGACATTTGCTTTTTCAACATGACCTGTTGCCATGACTTCAAATCGCTTTGATCTTTGAATCGGCTGGTCTTTCGGCCCCAATAAGTCCCGTTGATAAGACCCTGGATAAAATTCATCATAGCGATGGCTGGCGTCCTTCCACCTGATATTGGATTGGGGACGTGGGAATGACGTTCGGCGTTGGTGTGCTTGTGTCCTGCCAAATGAAGGATTGATGAGAGTCACTGCAGTGGCACGGAATAATTTGAATTTCAGGATGTGCATACCGCAGATATTTTAGCGATGTCAGTGTCGAATGATATTGCTGGTAGTCGCCAAGCCAACTGACGGCCAACCGCATCGGTGGACTGTTTCTAATGAAGTTATCCCGGTGCCAGCAGGCGTCTCCAACAAAAAAGGCTGAATTGCCGCTCTCTCTTACCAGCAGGCCGATGTGACCGGTGGCATGCCCAGAGAGTGGAATCAGAGCGAGACTCTCCTCGCCCAAAAGAAAATGAGCTTGTTCGAAATAGTCCAGATTGATCGAACGCAGTGGCAAGCTGAAATCGTATGTGACACTGCGGTCACCGAAGTCGTCCGGAAGTAGTCCACGTAAGTACCCCTGTGAGACCTGGCGAAGTCGCGACCATTTTTTGAAAGGCAGGTAAGCATCGTCGGAAAAGGGAAATTTCGCCAATGGAAAATCGCGAAGCCCGGCGATGTGGTCAGCATGAAAATGGGAAATGACAACGTGCCGAACATCTTCGGGGGCAATACCCCGGCGCAAAAGTTGGCTCTTAGCGGAGGTATCATTGGCTATCGTGACCGGTGTTGTAAGGGCGTATAGCCGCTCCGGGAAATGTCTGGTTTCTTCGATGAAAGCGTCGGTATATCCGGAATCAAACAGAATGACCCCGTGCCTGGGGTGATCGATAAGCACAACCGAAGATGGAAAAGACACCTTTCTGGGACTGCCATTACCTTTTGAAAAAGCCTCGACCTGAATGCAATGGCCGCAGGAAAGGATTTCAACACGCATAAGATTGACCTGTAAATTTGGCGGATTTTCGCTTAGGTTATCAATTATAGTCCGCAAAAACAAAGGAATACACATGGCATCAAAAGATGAATTTTGGTGTAGCCCACTCTCTACCGGGATTCCATTACGGATCCGCGCGGTTTCTTTCAGCACACCCCGGGAGGTGATTTCATCTTCGCAAATTGATCGCTCTCTCGAATTGCCACTGGGGACTATCTCTGGGGAGTGTGGCGTGGAACGCAGATTCCACGTTAGTCCGGATGAGACGGTGATTTCCCTGGCAGTTAAAGCTGCAGATTCTGCGCTAATTCGAGCCGAGCTGAACATACGGGATATTGACCTTATTCTGGCCGCCGGAGCCACTCCCTATCAATTGATTCCTTCCAATGCTGTGCTGGTGCATCGCGGACTCGGGGCCCCCGCTCATGTGAATTGCATGGACCTGGACAGCACCTGCTTGAGTTTTCTTTCGGGATTGGAAGTCGCGGCAGCCCTGATCCATTCAGGCACGAAAAAGCGGATTATGTTGCTTAACTCTGAATTGGGGTCATCAGGAATCGATCGGACGCAGCGGGAAGACGTTAGTTTGTTCGGAGACGCGGCGACCTGTTACATCCTGGAAAAAGGTGATGACACATCTCCCAGGTTGATGGGTAGCCGCTTTGCTACTCTCAGTGAGTTTCATGACCTGTGTCAGCTTGAGGGAGGGGGCAGCAAATTTCCTGCATTCGACTATAGCGAAGAAAATCGGCATCGCTATTATTTCAGAATGCAGGGTCCAAAGCTGTTTAAGACAGCACTCGCGCATCTTCCAGATTTTGTGAATACGTTTTTAACAGACCTGGGGATTTCTATGTCTGATATAGGCGTGGTCGTGCCCCATCAGGCCAGTGGACCGGCAGTGGAGTTACTCAGGCGAAAACTGGCTGTACCAAAAGAGCGATGCGCTGTGATCCTCAATGAATATGGCAACTGCATTTCCGCTTCCATTCCGTTAGCGCTGGCCGGTTGTCTTGGCGAGGCGGTGACTGGTTATTGTCCACCAGTCAAGGCTGGGCATCATGTGTTGTTGGTGGGCACTGGTGCTGGACTGACAATGGGAGCGGCGGTTATCAGATTTTAGTCTGTGCCGCCGCCCGTGCTCTTAAGATCGATTACAGATCCTGTGGGCGGAAGTCGAAGCGATAATATACTCCGTAGATCGCATAACTGATTGCAATGGAATGTGCCGTTGGTGTTGCCTGATCGTTGGAGACATTATAGCCGCTGGCTTTTACCATCCACGGTTTACTCAATTTGGTCATATCGATGTCGTAGGTGTGACCAGTCGTTGGATGGTCGAAGTAGATGCTTTCGTCTTCTTTTTTTGGCTCCACCCAGCCGGTTGTTGAAAGGTCGCCGATGTGAAAGGACATGTCCTTGACGATGTCCTTAACAAGGCTGAGGTCGGTGACCTCATCGTAGGCATTCTTTGCGGGATTCCAAAGCATCCACTTGAGGGAGAACCCAGTCAACTTGTCTGAGCTGTCTTTTGTGATTTTCATGGCTGGCATATAGACAACGGGATAGGCCGTCGCGGTATCGTCACTGAGAGGAAAGGCAGAAGCGAGATCAAACCGTCCAATCAATGTCGCGTCGTTGTTGCCTTTTTTAATGGTTAAATCCCAAAGTCCCTCCGGAATAGACCCTTGAAATCCATGTCCGCTTCCCCAATTGAAATTAAGTGCTTTCGAGCCATCGCCGCGTGTTTGATTGGCGAAAACGAAGTAGTTACCGGTGTTGGAGTCAAAATCTGAATAACATTCGTCAGCGGATTTCTTATAGCTACCCTTGCTGGTTAGCTCGGAGAGCTGTGGACAATTGCTGGTGCACTCGTCTTTATTGAACGTTAAAACTGGAGTTTGGCTGGCACCGGACAGATCTTTTTGCGGTGGAGTCAGCTTGAGTTCATCTGGTGCGTCCGTCGGCGAGGACAATGAATCTTTGCATAGGCCGGCGACGGTCAAATCAGGGTGCTTTCCTTCAAAGCGCAGCAGGTAGGCGTGGTAGCGCAGATTTTTGCTG
>Ga0138256_10008979_pt1 | contig 10488 bp, 13 predicted proteins | sample KNB2016incub_MG_FD_105486 | JGI IMG/M metagenome (GOLD analysis project Ga0138256, IMG submission 105486) | Active sludge microbial communities from wastewater in Klosterneuburg, Austria - KNB2014incub_MG | ecosystem: Engineered > WWTP > Activated sludge > Unclassified | place: Austria... | reverse complement strand
GCGCGCGATCAGTGCCGAGGCCCTGGTCTTGCTGTGCGACCCGGATGCCCCGACCGAAGATGACATTCCGGCGGACCTCATCTGGTAATGCCCCCGGGGCGGCTCAGAAATCCATGAAGTAGCTAACTTCGCGTCCGACCCGCGTTGACGAGGTCCGTCCAAGTCCGATAAAGCCTCCTGTTTCATAAGGATTTTGCGCAATGTTGTCCATTGCGATCCGATAGCGTCGCGCGCAGAATGGGTAGCCAGAAGGGTAGCCAGAGACGGCTAGCTACCCAGCGGGGAGCTAGCCATGCCAAGTCGCACAAACCTCCTGAGCGACATCACGCTCCGCAAATTGCTCGCTGCCGGCCAGCCAGTCGCAAAGAGTGACGGTGATGGCTTGACCTTCACCCTGTCGACAGCCGGATTGCCTGCATGGGTTTTGCGCTACCGGGTAGGGGGCCGGCGTCGCGAGTTGACCTTGGGTCGCTATCCGGATCTCTCGTTGCAGGCAGCGCGTCGGCGGGCAGCTATTGAGCGGGTGCGCGTTTCGGACGGCGTGGACGTGGCCGCAGAGAAGCGACGCGCCAAGCACGCCAGCGTCGCGGCGTGGACCGTGCGTCAGCTCGTGGACGACTACGAGGCGAAGGCGCTGGCCAAGTCCGCTGCGTCCACGCGCAAGCTCTACGGGGGCTATCTGGCCAACTGGACCAAGCCACGCTTGGGGGCGATGCTTGTCCGCGACGTTCAATCCGCCGACATCGTGGCCATGCTCCGCGCGGCATCCGCCAAAGGGGCGGGGGCCATGCGCACCTTGCACGCCGTGACACGAAACGTCTTCGAGCACGCGCGCGGACAAATGATCCGGGCCGACAATCCGGCGGTCGGCATCAAGCGGGAAACCATTGCGCCAGCCCCGGCACGTCGCTACGGCTACGCGATGGAAGGGGACGAGCTGGCCGCGTTCCTGCGGGCGATTCCGGACGACGTGAAAGGCTGGGCGCTGCGCCTGCATTTGCTAACGGGCGTGCGCCCCGGCGAGCTATGTGGGGCTGCGTGGTTTGAAATCGACCTGAACGCCGGTACATGGACGATTCCAGCGGAACGGACCAAGACAGCTGCTGGCTACTCGATCCGGTTGCCGTCCCAAGCCGTCGACTTGTTGACGAACATTCGCGCGCATTCCCTGAGCTCCGACTTCGTTTTTCCAGCTGTGCGTGGCAGTGATCGCCCAATTCCCTACCAGACCTATCGCGGATGGCTCTGGCGTGTCCTGGATCGCGTCGGCAAGGGCAGGGACGAGTTCAAGCCGCACGACCTCCGGCGAACCATGCGCAGCGGTCTCGCTTCGCTAGGCATCCGCTACGAAGTCGCCGAGCGGGCGATCAATCACAAGCTGCCGGGGATGACGGAAATTTACGACCGCAACGACTATGGGAACGAGCGCGCAGCTGCGCTTCGGCAATGGGCGGAATATCTAGACGGCCTATCTAGCGGCGCTGACGTCGTGCCGATTCGACACAAAGGCTAGGCGGTTCCAGCGTCGTCGCACGGAACGCTCGAAGGCCAAGCGTCGAACCTCGCAATTCGCGATTCGATAAAAAGCTGCGGACAAGGAGATATGCACAATGAAGAGGGACGAGTCGGACTTCGTGGATGCGGTCCCTCCGCCGCTTCTCGATTGGCTCCGATCACAACGGGCGCTACCGGAAGCAATGCTCAAGGTGCGGACCTTCCACGAAACAGTGAAAGTTGCGGAAAACATTGATTGGCCGCGCAGAGTAGATCGTCTCGCGGCACTCAATTTCTGGGCAACTGCCGCGCTAATTGTTGATGAGCGAACGCGCAAGTACATGGCGAAGCTTATCCAGAACGAGACCGAAGGTCTCCAATGGAGCGTGACCGCCGGGACTGCGATATGTGCGGCACTGGATTGTGTCGAGCAAGAAAATGCGACATCACCGGGCCGCCGGTTCACGCAACGTCGCAATGCTGCAGTGAAGGGGTTGCGCTTGGTGCGGGAAAACTTGGCGGCGCTCGAGGCAGATTTCTGCTTACGTGACCTGCTGGTAGGAACCGAAGTGCGGAAGTTTCGGCGCGCTGTCGAGAAATTCGAGCGGGAAGATTCGTCACGTCGAACCGGACAGGCAAGACTTGCGCGCGAACGAGCAAATGCTGATGGCTCCTCCGCTGGGGAAGCGTTCGTCGCAGCGTGGGGCGAATTGGTGAAATGGCATGGCTGCAAGGTGCCACATTTCATAGATCTGATTCGCGCGGCGGAGGCTCGCGTACAACGCATGATTCCGCCATTGGCAAACAGGCATAGCGCGCGCTCCCAATATCTCCGTGAATTGTTCAGGGCGCTAAAGGGCAGTGCCATAGAACGCACAAGAATTGCGTTTCTTTCCTACGCGAGCGAAGCGGTATTTGACCAATCGATAGAAAAATGTGACTTGCGCCGATTGGTTTCAGACTTGGCTGCAATTGAAAGAGAGAGGGAAGCATTATGGGCTGGCATGCCTGAAATTGACCTTGGCTCATTGGGGGGGTAATTGCGTGCACTCCCGACGCAGCCTGTGCCACCTGCACCGGACAGGTTAGACGCAGGAAGATGGCCGTGGTTTCCACTAGACAGGAATACGCGGCTATGTACCCTCTACCTGAAACCGGCTTTCTTCGATTGACGCAGATTGTCGGTAAGCCCGCCACCAAAACCAAGCAGAGTATTGCTGGAGTTTTCCCGGTAAGCCGGTCGACTTGGTGGGCGGGCGTAAAGTCTGGGCGCTACCCAAAGCCCGTAAAATTGGGCGAGCGGATTACCGCTTGGCGCGTAGAGCATATTCGGGCGCTAATTGAAGCCGCAGCGTCAGAGAAAATCCGATGAAGCCGGGCGAATTCTTGCGCGGGCCATTGGACGTGTGCTGGCTGCACGCGCACCTCAGAGTCCGTCGCGACATTGACGTCGCTAATCGACTTGCTGCCGCGAAGGCCGATGCATGAACACCGGGCGAGCCTCACCAACAGGACCTGCGATAGGGACCGCGTTGGATACGCTCCTGCAACGCCTGCAAAGCGTTCGTCAGCATGGCGAAGCATGGCGCGCTGATTGCCCATGCGGGCACGGCCATGCCAAAGGGTCATTGAGGATTGCAATCGGCGACGATGGCCGCGTTTTGCTGCATTGCTTTGCGGGATGCGAAGCCGCTGATGTCGCGAACGGTGTCGGACTGCACCTTGCCGACCTTTTTCCGAAGCCGGTCACAAGGATGTCGATGGAAGAACGTCGCCGAGCCCGCAATCGAGCGAGAGAAGCCGACTGGGCTGCAGCTCTTGGCGTGCTCGGATCGGAGGCGACCGTTTGCGAAGTTGCACTGACAAGCCTGGAGCGTGGCGAGCAGTTCAGCGCCGAAGATATTGCTCGCACCCGGTTGGCGATAGCGCGAATCCACGCCGCGCGGGAGGTTCTGTTATGAGTGCACTCCCTGAGCTCCCGCGCAGCATTCGCGAAGTTGACGACCGGGCGGCTCGTGATCTAGATCGCTTGGCGCGAATCAACGAACGTAATCAATCGAACAAATTGATGGCGCACGATTCGCACGATTCGCAGAATCGCAGTGAAGCACCCGAACCGCTACGTCGACCGGTTCCAATGCCGGAGCCGTATCCAATCGCCGAACTGGGGCCGATCCTTAGACCAGCGTGCGAAGCGATCCGCCGCGTTATACAAGCACCCGATGCGGTATGTGGAGGAGCGCTTTTGGCCGCCGCATCTCTGGCTGTGCAGGCGTTGGTGAACGTCGAGGTCGATGGCCGAGTCATTCCCGCAACTTTGTGGCTCGTGAGCATTGCCGAGAGTGGCGAGCGGAAGAGTGCATGTGACGCGGAAGGAATGCGACCGGCTCGCGAGCACGAAAAAGCACTGATGAAAGCCTATGCCGACGCGCAAGCGTCGTACGAAATCGAGATGGAAGAATGGACGGCAAAGCGTGACTTTGCGAAGTCGCAAGCAAAGAAGTCACGAGGCGAAGGCACTGCCAAGGCGCTGCGAGCTATTGGCCCTGCACCGGTTCCCCCGTTGCGCCCGACGCTACTGGCTGCTGACTTCACTGCGGAAGGGCTGGCGAAGCTGTTGGCCAATGGCTTGCCGAGCATCGGTGTATTCAGCGACGAAGCTGCACTTGTATTCGGCGGGCACGGAATGACGAAGGAATCCACCTCACGCACCGCAGGAACATTATGCAAGCTGTGGGATAGCGGAACCCTTGACCGTATCCGATCAGCTGAAGGCGCGATAAAGGTTTTTGGGCGTCGATTGGCCTTGCACCTGATGGCGCAACCAGTCATTGCCGAACGTGCGCTATCGGATGACGTCTTGAGCGGTCAAGGTTTCCTGGCTCGCTGTCTTTTGGCATGGCCCCAATCAACCGCAGGAACGCGCACCTATCGAGCCGAAAGCCTGCGTGATGACCCGGCAATGATCCGTTACACCGCTACGCTAGCTGCACGTCACGCGCTACCACTGCCATTGGCGGATGGCGAACGAAACGAGCTGGCACCGCGTGCGCTGCACCTTTCGCCCGAAGCGGCTGTTGTGTGGCGGAACCTTCACGATACGGTCGAAGCTGCGATGGCACCCGGTGCGTGTTATGCGACCGTCAAGCCGTGGGCGAGCAAGACACCTGAGCAGGTTTTGCGAATCGCTGGCGTGTTGACGATTACTGAGCGGGCAGACGCGACGACAATCGATGCACCGACCATCGAGCGAGCCGCAGAGCTTGCGCTGTGGCATTTGGGCGAAGCGGCAAGGCTGGCTGGCACAGCTGAGCTATCACCGGAAGTCCGCGATGCCGAAGCGCTGCTGGAATGGGCACACGCAACAAACCGCACGCGATTGCACTCGGGCGCTGCGCTACGTCTTGGACCGGCACGTATCCGAGAACGTGGCCGATTCACTAACGCAATGGCCGAGCTTGAAAAGGCGGGGTGGGCGCATCGTTTAGAGGGCGGCGCAGAACTTGACGGCGCACATCGGCGGAACGTGTGGCGCATCACTCCGAAGATGGAGGGCTGACATGGGTCGTCTATTGGAAGCATTACGGGCTGAATCGGAAAAGCGGGTTGAACCTGAGCTTCGTTGCGAATCCGCGAATGTTGCGAATGTTTCCCCTGTTGAGCATCTAAGATTCGCAGATTCGCAAGATTCGCAGGGAGCTGACGCTTTGCAGTGTGGTCGATTACTGGCTGCACTTCGCCGCGAATGGTTGCCAGATGAATGGATGGGTCTGGATCACGGAAGCTTGGCCGACTTAGCGGCGTTGAACGATGCTGCGCTGGACGCGTACGTTCGATGCCTGCGTGACTCCGACCTGCACGAACGTGGCAAGAAATCACAAGACGAAATCACGCCCGCGCTATGTCGGCACTGCGGGCCAATCTGGCTAGCGCCTGAGGTCGCTGCAGTCGCGCCTAAGCTTGGGGGCTTGCCTCGTGTTCTTGGTTGTCCTTGGTGCCACGTCAAAAACCGGCGACTCATTCCCCGGCCTTTGGTGAAGTGCGGAAACTGCGAACACTTCGACCGCGACACCATAAATCCAGAAGCTGGTATGGGCACTTGCAAGATTGGTCAAGACTCACACTATCCAATGGCCGCGCATGAATGCCTTTGCTTCCGCCCAACGGAGGAGAAGAAATGAGCAAAACCGGCATTGCGAAGGACGACAAGAGCAAAACCATTCATTTGTACGAGCACGACGGCAAGTCACGCGAACGACTGATTGCTGATGCAGCAACCTCTCCTTGCTTGTCGTCCGCGTTGGTCGTTGGCTACTTCTCAAAATCGACGGCCGGCGAGCAGTCGCTAATGGATGTTTGCAACTCGCTCGGGGACCAAGCGGCCCGCGTGAAGGACGGAGACTTGTCTCATCTTGAGTCTATGCTCAATGCGCAGGCAGTTTCGCTGAACACACTGTTTGCCGCGTTGGCTCATCGAGCGTCCATGAACATGGGCGAACACATAGGCGCCACCGAAATCTATCTGAAGCTTGCGCTACGAGCGCAAACGCAGTGCCGAGCAACAATCGAAGCGTTGGCGGAAATCAAGAATCCACCGATGGTTTTCGCCAAGCAGGCAAATATCGCGCAAGGCCCGCAACAGGTGAACAACTACCAGGACACCTCGCGCGTGGAGCAAATCGAAACTCCGCAGAACGAACTATTGGAGCAAGATCATGGCAAACGGCTGGACATCCGAGCGAAGGCGGCGGCATTCCGAAGCAATCAAGAAGTGGCAACCGTGGAAACAGTCAACCGGTCCACGAACAAAAGCAGGAAAGGCCGTGGCAAGTCGAAATAGTTGGAAGGGCGGGCAACGCCCTATGCTGAGAGAGATTGCGCGGGTACTCAGCGGCCTGAGAAAGCCACGGGAAATTCTCAATTGATGATTGTCTGATCACGTCGAGCCGTCCTGCAGTATCTCAGGCTCGGAGACACAGAGATGGGGAGCGCCTCGCCAAGCCGGGGAAAAGCGCTGCAAAGGGCATGCGGTGCGGAGAACGCTGTCTGGATCCGAAGCGGCGAACCGCTTCTGGCCGACCCAACTAAAAGTTTATGGCATGCTTTTTGCTTCAAAGGTTGATGCCGATTTGCTTGAAATTGGCGTTCTCTCGACATTGATAGCTTGGGGAAAGCCTATGAAGACGCTAGCCACCATATTCTTCCTCGTTGCGCTTGCTCCTGCGGCTGTGGCTGCTGATCGGACTCTTTTCGCTGAGCCTCTTTCTAGTCAAACCGTGGAGTATGAGCGTGGCAATGCATTTGTAACATCGAGGTCAAATAGCACCACGGTAATACTCGTGCCCGAGATCACTTCTGGATCAATGGCCACCCTGCGATTCACAGTGTTCAACGGTGGCGACACCAGCTTTACAATTTATGAGAACGCAGTCACGGCGGAAATGGCAAGAGGAAGTATTGAAATCTTGGGGGCGGCCGCCCTGGAAAAGAAGGAAAAAAGAAAGCGCTTTTGGGAAAATGTAGGGGCGGGGCTGGCGATAGGTGCCAATAGCTACACAGCGGCCCAACAAGGACACACTACTAGCACCTCGTATCACTCCGGCACTGTGACCGCAAGAACGCCGGACGGAAGGATTAATGCTGACTTTGAAGGTACGTCTACGACGTACTCGTACGATGCGCAAGCAAACCAACAGGCAGTATCCGACGCGAATAGAAATAACGCGCAATTGATGGCCAACCTTCAGGCCGAGCAAACTGCGCGTAGATCTTCGCTCGAAGCCTCTGTGCTGAAGACTCAAACAGTTCAATCTGGTGCGTCGTACTCTGGCTTCGTGCAGATGAAACTACCTAGATCCAGCCGAGGCCAAGCTACCATGGTAAACGTTTCATTCTCAGCCGGTCCGGAAACTCACCGTTTCTACCTCTTCGTCGATGGACAACCCACTTCTGAGCAGCGCGCTCAAGTGCTAGGGCAACCCATTCGGCAAATTGCTAGCACTAGTACTATCCCTGCGGAGCAAATTGGCGGCAATCAACACGCGATGCGAAATCCGACGTCGAACGAGAGCAGTCAAACTCAGTATCAAGAAACGCGATCGATGGATGCTGAGGTTAAAAACCAGCCAGATAGCGAATCGATGCCAATAACTCGTGCGATTGCAACACCACGACTTACTGGACTACTGATTGAGTCGAAAGACGATAATGCTGGCGCGAAGAAAGCTTACGCGTTTTTTGATATCGAGTGGACAATTGCACCGCCCACGACAAAAAAAATGGTTGGAAAGCTTATCTTGGTGGACAAGGACGGGAAGGAGCGAGTTTCTATGCCCTGGACTATTGCAGCAGAGGATGCGGCAAAAGGCGCGTTTACTGAAACCCAAACAGGCTTTGAGCTCTTGTCATTTGGGCAAGCGCAAAATTGGCTTCGCTTGAGTGATGCAACCGATATTCGAGCAAGATTCATCGCCAATCCGTAGATGATTGCTTAGCTTCGCTCAACGACGTTTTTGTACGCGCCACGCCATATTAGGGTAAAGGATACAGCAAGGTGGATATTCTCAATTTACTAGTGAACTCGCGGTCGCTTGTACTTCTGTTGGCTTGCTATTTCGTAAGCCCGGGGCTGACATACGCAGACGCTTGGAGTTCGACGGGAAGCTTGAATACACCAAGGTATATTTTTACGTCAACGCTCCTCCCCTTGACCTGCACCCAAGTTTCAGTGCCAGCCTGATCTAAGTAAAGTCCGTTTTCTAGGAGAAGACGGATATGAAGAAGCGATACACCGACGAGCAGATCATTGCGTTCCTCAAGCAGGCCGAAGCGGGCACGCCAATCAAGGAGCTGTGCCGCAAGCACGGCTTCAGTGATGCCTCGTTCTATCTGTGGCGACGCCGCTTTGGCGGCATGAGCGTGCCGGATGCCAAGCGCTTGCGGGAGCTGGAAGCAGAGAACGCCAAGCTCAAGAAACTGCTGGCTGAGTCAATGCTGGATGTTGAGGCGTTGAGGGTCGTCGCGCGGGGAAAATTCTGAGCCCGCAGGCGCGCCGCGAAGCGGTGACGATCATGCGGGCGAAGACAATCATTTCCGAGCGTCGGGCGTGCGCCTTGCTGGCGCTTTCACGAACGGTACTGCATTACACGCCGCGTCCCACCGACGATGCTCTGCAGCAGCGCCTGATCGAACTGGCTGGCGAGCGCCGGCGCTTTGGCTATCGGCGCCCGCATATCCTGCTGGAGCGAGAGGGCTTCGAGGCCAACCACAAGCGCGTCCATCGCCTCTATCGTCAGGCCGGACTGGCCGTGCGCCGGCGCCGCAAACGCGACCGGGTTGCAGTCGAGCGCATGCCCTTACAGATTCCTTCGGGGCCCAACCATACTTGGTCGATGGACTTTGTCTTCGATGCACTGGCCAACGGCCGACCGATCAAATGCCTGACCGTCGTTGATGACTGCACCAAGGAAGCCGTCGAGATCGCAGTCGCCAAGCGCATCAATGGTCAGGGTGTTGCCGACATCCTGGATGCCGTCTGTCGATTCCGCGGCTATCCAGCGGCCATTCGCACCGATCAGGGTCCGGAATTCACAGGCCGATCACTGGATCAGTGGGCACACGCAAACGAAGTGAAGCTCATCCTGATCCAGCCCGGCAAACCCACCCAGAACGCCTACATCGAAAGCTTCAACGGCAAGTTTCGCGACGAGTGCCTCAACGAACATTGGTTCACATCCATCGAGCATGCCAAAGCCCTCATCGCTACTTGGCGACGGGACTACAACGAGGTCAGACCGCACAGTGCCATTGGCAATCGAACACCCGCCGAGTTCGCAGAAACCCTTCGCGAGCAAGGCGTCCTATCCACAGAACCATCACCGAGCGCTATGCTCGAAACCAAGGACTTTGCTTAAAGCCTGTCGGTACTGAGATTGGGGGCAGGTCACCACATTTGGAATGAATGCCACCTTTTTTGCGTCCCCAGCAATTGAACAGCCCCCAATCTAACAGCACGCCTCAGTATGAGCACTTATCTACGCACAGGTTGTACATGTAGCCAGCCTGGGTGCAGTTGCTCACGCACTGGTAGTCCGTCCGTTTCGGCTGAATGACTCTATTCTGCTGTTGCTGATTGTTGTAGCCGTTTTGATTATTGGTTGTGGTGCATCGTGATTGGCACAGGCCGTACTGCAGGCCCTGAGCTGTGCAGTCGTTTACGCACTTATAGTCGGTTAAGGCGCTCGCGTCGGAAGCGGCGAAGAGCAAGACGAGGAGAAGAAAAGCGGATTTCATTGAGGCGTCCAGTGGTTGAGTCGAAACGCCTTTGCAATTTCCTAGCCAAGTAGCGAGGCATTAGGACCTTGGAGCCAAGGACAGTGCGATGGTCTATTTGGCGTTCGTCCGATAGACCTTCAATGAGCCGAACATGCGCGGAGTGCCAATCCAGCACAGATACGACCAATTGCTCGTTTCACTCTTAGGGCGGGCTGAGGCTTTCCCGCTCGCCCATGCTTGGCACTCTTCAATGGTGCTCAGGCCCGGCAGAAGTTCCTCCCGCTCGGGTTCCTCGTCGTAATTCGGGTAGTAGGCGGCTGTGACTGACTCCCAGGGTGCTGGTTTATATGGCCAGAACCAGTTGGCGATTGTTTGTGACGGTTGGCCGAACAGCGCCCATAGGGCGACAATCCCACAGATCCCAAGTGCGAATTTCGAAGTTTTGGCGGCCATCCTCGCCCATCCATGTACAAGCAAGGTCGAATCTTCGCAGGTGTCGTTGCAACCGGCGCGATGGGTCAGGCGCAGAAAATGGGTAGCTAGCTGGGTAGCTACAAGACAATCTCGCAGGATATAACCAAAATATATCTTTAAAAACAAACGCTTGATTATTCGGATCAGAAATCCATGAAGTAGCCGCCGTTCACCGGGATGTTCGCGCCGGTGATGAAGGCGGAATCCTCGGCGCAGAGGAAATCGACGACGCGGGCGATTTCGCAG
>Ga0138256_10008978_pt1 | contig 10488 bp, 20 predicted proteins | sample KNB2016incub_MG_FD_105486 | JGI IMG/M metagenome (GOLD analysis project Ga0138256, IMG submission 105486) | Active sludge microbial communities from wastewater in Klosterneuburg, Austria - KNB2014incub_MG | ecosystem: Engineered > WWTP > Activated sludge > Unclassified | place: Austria... | reverse complement strand
TCAACCAATTCGATCATGGCCATTTCTGCACCGTCTCCCTTACGGAAGCCTGTGCGGATAACGCGGGTATATCCTCCCGGACGCTCGCCTATTTTGGTGGCAACTGTGGAGAAGAGTTCAGTAACTGCTTCTTTGTTGCTTAAATAAGCAAATACAACCCTTCTGTTGTGGGTGGTATTGGATCTTGATTTTGTGATCAAAGGCTCAATGTGCTTCTTTAAAGCTTTAGCTTTTGCAACAGTTGTGAAGATACGCTTGTGCTGAATGAGCGCAATGCTCAAATTCATCAACAAGGCTGCACGATGGCCTGCTTTGCGGCCTAAATGATTAAATGATTTACCGTGTCTCATGACCTGATTTGTTGGTTAATTAATTTAATGACTCCGCAGCACCCGGCAACAGCCTTTATACGGTAACTGCAATAGATTGATCTATACTTTTATTATTCTTCGTCCAGTTTGTATTTCGAAAGGTCCATTCCAAAAGTCAGGCCTTTGATCTGGAGAAGTTCTTCGATTTCAACCAATGATTTTTTACCAAAGTTTCTAAACTTCAAGAGCTCATGGGTATCAAACTTGACCAATTCAGCAAGTGAGTTGATCTTAGCTGCCTTGAGGCAATTGTAAGCCCTTACGGAAAGATCAAGATCTTCAAGCGAAGTCTTGAGTAGCTTACGCATACTCAGGATCTGTTCGTTGACGATACCATCTTCCTTACCAACTTTATCATCGAAGGTGATATGCTCATCTGTGATCAGCATCAAATGCTGGATCATGATACGGCTTGCTTCCTTGATAGCTTCTTCCGGGTGAATCGTGCCATCTGTCTCAAGTTCTATGCTAAGTTTTTCATAGTCCGTACGTTGACCAACACGGGTGTTAGATACGTGATATGAAACTTTCTTTAATGGAGTGTAAATAGCATCGACAGGAATCACACCAATAGGTGCGTTCTCAGGCATGTTATCTTCTGCAGGCACATATCCTCTTCCTTTGGTAATGGTCATCTCCAGTTCAAGATTAACGGAAGGTTCCATGCGGCAGATGAGGAGATCAGGATTCATGACTTTAAAGACATTCGATTTTGATTCGATGTCTTTTGCCCTGAATTCATCCTGGCCACTGATCGTGATATATATCTGGTGTTCGGTTGCTTTATCACCTTTGAGGGTGCTCTTCAACCTGATCTGTTTAATATTGAGGATGATATCTACTACATCTTCTACCACTCCCGGGATGGAGGAAAATTCATGGTCTACACCAGCGATACGGATGGCAGAAATAGCATATCCTTCCAATGAAGATAAGAGGATTCTGCGCAGTGAATTTCCAATGGTTTGACCAAATCCAGGCTCAAGTGGTTTGAACTCGAATTGTCCGTGAAAGTCAGTAGCTTTCTGTAGTAAAATTTTGTCCGGCTTTTGAAAATTCAAGATGCTCATATAGATACTTTCTGAATGAAATAATATAATAGCGAACAATGGATGCATCCTTTAGAAAGGCTACATCCATTGAACTGGTTCTTACTTGGAATACAACTCGACAATCAGCTGTTCGTTAATTTTTTCAGGGATATCGTCCCTTTCCGGGAAAGCCAGAAACTTGCCTTCCATTCTATCCGGATTCCATTCCAGCCAGGGGAATTTCCTGATGTCTGCCTTGGCAGCTACGTTATCAGAAATCAATTCAATATGCTGTGATTTTGTTCTGACAGTTACTACGTCTCCTGGTTTCAATTGGTAAGAAGGGATGTTAGCCAATTCTCCATTAACAAGGATGTGTTTATGAGAAACCAATTGGCGGGCAGACCTGCGGGTTTTAGCTACACCGAACCTGAATACTGTGTTGTCCAATCTTGACTCAAGTAATTGCAGGAGTACTGTACCTGTAACACCACTTTTAGAGGTGGCTTTTTCGAAAATATTACGAAACTGGCGTTCGAGGACACCGTAAGTATATTTTGCTTTTTGCTTTTCGAGTAGTTGAAGTGCGTATTCTGATTTCTGACGGCGGCGCTTGGAATTACCATGTTGGCCTGGTCTGTATTTTTTACGCTCAAAGCTCTTGTCGAAGCCGAAGATCATCTCGCCTAAGGCCCTTGCTTTTTTTGTGGTTGGTCCGGTATATCTTGCCATAATTGATTCGAATAGATAGAATTAAAACTATATCTGCCATGTGTATGGCATATCAGACTCTTCTTCTTTTAGGTGGGCGGCAACCATTGTGTGGAACCGGAGTAAGATCCTGAATTTTTGAAACGCGAACGCCTACTGCATCAATTGCCCTGATAGCGGCTTCACGGCCGGAACCAGGTCCCTTGACAAATACTTCAGCTGATCTCATGCCTGCATTGTAGGCTTCCTGAGCTGCGCTGGAGGCAGCAATCTGGGCTGCATATGGCGTATTCTTCTTGGAGCCTTTAAAACCCGCTTTCCCGGCAGAAGCCCATGAAATGACATGGCCGGCACGATTGGTTACCGTTACAATGATGTTATTGAAGGTAGCCTGGATAAATGCCTTTCCATCGGCTTCTACCTTAACTTTCCTTTTTTTAGCTACTTTTTTTATTGTCTTAGCCATAATGCTCTATAGAGAATGATATCAGAATCTGATTATTTCGTTACTTTCTTTTTGTTAGCAACTGTCTTACGCTTGCCTTTACGGGTACGTGCATTGGTCTTGGTACGTTGCCCTCTGACAGGAAGTCCTTTACGGTGGCGTAGCCCACGATAACAGGCTATATCCATAAGGCGCTTGATCTGCATTTGCACTTCAGATCTAAGTTCACCTTCAACCTTAAACTGTTCCTGAACAATGCGTGAAATATTCATCACATTGTCATCCGACCAATCCTGAACTTTTACCTGCTCACTGATGGAAGCTTGTTCAAGAATGTTCTTGGCACGGCTTGCACCGATACCATAAATATATTGGAGGCTGATGATGCCTCTTTTGTTTCTTGGAAGATCTATACCTGCTATCCGGGCCATAATCGTTTATGTTTTTAATCAGCCTTGGCGCTGTTTGAATTTTGGATTCTTTTTGTTGATGATATAGAGTCTCCCCTTCCTCCTCACAATCTTGCAGTCTGCAGATCTTTTCTTTATGGATGTTCTAACTTTCATGTTTTTATTGGTTTAGGCCGTTTATTAGGCTTCATTATTTATACCTGTAAGTAATCCTGCCCCTGGATAGATCGTATGGTGACATTTCAACCGAAACCTTGTCCCCGGGCAGTATCCGTATGTAATTCATCCTCATCTTGCCAGAGATGGTTGCGATCAACATATGATCGTTTTCCAAACGTACTCTGAACATGGCATTTGACAGGGCCTCTTCGATAATTCCATCTTGTTTGATGACCTGCTGTTTAGCCATTTTTTGATTTTGGAGTGCAAATATCTATCTTTTTATCCATACTTCGGACAAATTGTCATTATTTTTTATCGCCAGGTCAATCCCGCTATGGTCAGAAAGCACGTCTGCTGCTGACTTCTGGACGGCAATCGTGTGTTCATAGTGGGCTGAAGGCTTCAAATCCCGTGTAATGAGGGTCCAGCCATCCTTCTTCAGGACGACCTCACGTGACCCCATATTGATCATTGGCTCGATGGCTATAGTGAGGCCTTCATGTAAAACGACCCCCTTACCCCTCTTTCCGTAATTATATACTTCTGGTGGTTCATGTAATTTTTTACCGATTCCATGCCCTACCATTTCCCGTATGACTCCATATCCATGCACTACTTCAGCATGATGCTGAACTGCGTGACCTACATCTCCAAGCCTGTTGCCGGCGATAGCTTGTGCTATGGCAAGATCAAGGCACTCCCTGGTGGTGACTAAAAGGTCCATTTCTTCAGGTGATATCTGACCAACAGCAAATGTGAAGGCCGCATCGCCGAAATATCCGTTCATTTTAACCCCACAATCAACCGATAGGATATCACCATCTTTTATTTCCCGTTGATCAGGGATACCATGTACGATCACTTCATTGAAAGAAATACAAAGGGATCCTGGAAAATCGGATACACTGCCTGGATAACCCTTAAAGGCGGGCTCTGCACCATGATCCCGAATGAAGGATTCTGCGAGCGTATCTAAATGGATTCCTTTTACCCCCGGCTTGATATGTGTGGCCACTTCAGCCAAGGTTGCACTGACCAGAAGGCAGTTTTTTCTTATGATTTCAATTTCCTCCTGGGACTTGTAGTGAAAACGTGATCCAATTTGCATAAAAAGCGGATCAGTAAGTTAAAGGGAAGGTAGATACATCAAAGGCAGAAACCATACGTATTACATGTTGGCTCCAATCTGCATACCACTACCACTTCGTCCTTTTAGTTTTCCGGATTTAACAAGACCGTCATACTTGCGCATCAATAAATGGCTCTCTATCTGTGAAAGTGTGTCCAGGACAACACCCACAAGAATCAACAATGAGGTTCCGCCAAAGAAAATAGCAAAACCTTGATTGACACCTGCTGAATGTGCAAATTTAGGAAGGATGGTTATTAATCCCAGGAATATAGCGCCGGGCAAAGTGACCCGTGTGGTAATAATGTCAATGAAGTCGGCTGTGTCTTTTCCTGGCTTGATCCCCGGAATAAAAGCGTTCTGTCTTTTCAGGTATTCAGCGTACTGTTGAGGATTTACGATCAGCGCAGTGTAGATATACGTAAACACTACTACCAGTATAAATGAAAATACAGCTGTCGTCATAGAGAACGGATCGTTGAGTGCACGAAGAAAACCTCCTGATTGGGTCTGTGATCCATCACTGCTCATAAAGTACTGTGCAATGGTCATTGGCAGGAATAAGATAGCCTGTGCAAAAATGATAGGCATCACACCTGCTGCATTTACTTTTAAGGGAATGTAATCACGTGCACCAGATTGCGGAATATTGGCATTACCTCTTCCAACCATCCTTTTAGCAAATTGGATTGGGATTTTCCGGACACCCTGAACGATCAGAATGCAGAGCATGGTTACGCCAAAGAATGCTGCAAGTTCGAAGACAAATGTCAGCAATCCACCCTGGTTGACCTGTGAAGTGAATTCAAAGATCAAGGCTTGTGGAAGGCTTGCAATAATACCCACCATAATGATCATGGAAATACCATTACCGATCCCCTTATCTGTGATACGCTCACCTAACCACATAGCAAGGATAGTTCCTGCAGATAAGACAATGATGCTTGAAAACCAGAAAATAGTTACAGGAATATTAGGGGATATTGCACCAACACTCTTGATGTACGTAAGATATGCTCCTCCTTGTACAAGGGTGATGGCTACGGTGAGTAACCGCGTCATTTGGGTTATCTTCTTACGACCTGATTCCCCTTCCTTCTGTTGTAGACGTTGAAAGTAAGGAACAGCAAAACCTAACAATTGAATGATGATGGATGCTGTGATATAAGGCATGATCCCCAAGGCAAAAATAGCTGCATTGTTGAATGCGCCTCCTGTAAACATATTTATAAGTCCCAGCAAATCATTACTGTTACGGTTGTTGTTGAAATTGTCCAACACCGAAGGCACTACGCCTGGCAGGACGATGCGGGAACCTAGACGGTAGACAGCGATCATCAGCAGGGTAAAAAGAATACGGTTACGTAATTCTTTAATCTTCCAGATATGCTTGATGGTGGTAATAAAGTTCTTCATTAGGCTTGCCTGATATTCTTATACGATAGTGATACTTCCACCCGCTGCTTCCACAGCTTTGCGGGCAGCTTCACTTGCTGCATGAGCAGTCAAGTTGATTTTGGCACTGAGCGTACCTCTTGCAAGGAGTTTTACTTTGTCATTTCCGGAAAGAAAATTATGCTCCTTCAATGCTTCCAGTGACCAGGTAGTGACGTTGTATTTATCCGTCATGGTCTGCAACTGATCAAGATTAAGGGCAATACAAGCTTCCCTGTTTGGATTCTTGAAGCCTCGTTTAGGAAGACGCATGTGAATAGGCATCTGACCTCCTTCATGGCCCCTCTTGGCCTTGTAGCCTGACCTTGATTTAGCCCCTTTATGTCCCTTCGTAGAGGTACCGCCTCTACCGGAACCTTGTCCGCGGCCTTTCCTTTTGTTGTCCCGTACCGAACCGGTCGCCGGGGTAAGATTATGGAGTTCCATGCTATTCTTCGATTATGTCTTAACCAATATTTTCTACACTCACGAGGTGAGCTACTTTATCAATCATACCCTGAATCTGTGGATTCAATTCATGCTCCCTGGATTTGCTGATTTTTCCTAAACCCAATGCAAGGATGGTATCTTTTTGCCTTTTCGACCTGTCGATATGACTTCTTACCTGTGTAATTTTTACTCTGGCCATGTCAGCTTTATTATTCGTTTACTTCAATTTTTTCGTTCACCGGCTGGCCAAATACTGTTTCAACAGTTACCTTCCTGTGTTTTGCAACAGTCTGAGGACTTCTCAACTGCATTAAAGCGTTGATGGTTGCCTTTACAACATTGTGCGGATTGGATGATCCCATGGATTTCGCCAATACATTATGGATACCTGCACTTTCAAGAACAGCGCGCATAGCACCACCTGCAATTACACCGGTACCGTCTGAAGCCGGCTTGATAAGCACCCTGCCTGCTCCGTATTTACCTAACTGAAGGTGTGGGATAGTACCTTTATGAATAGGCACTTTCACCAGGTTCTTCTTTGCATCGTCTACTGCCTTGGCAATGGCTTCACTCACGTCACGTGCTTTTCCCAAACCCTGGCCAACGGTACCCTGACCGTCACCCACTACCACGATGGCGGCGAATGAAAATGTTCTACCCCCCTTGGTTACTTTCGCAACCCGGTTGAGCGATACCATTTTGTCTTTTAGTTCGGTCTCTGATGCTTTTACTCTGACTGCTTCTTTCACGTTAGATCCTTATTGAAATATTGGATTAAAATTTAAGTCCTGCACTTCTTGCACCTTCAGCAAGCGCTTTTACGCGACCATGAAAGAGATAACCTCCACGATCAAAAACGACTTCTGAAATATTCAGTGACTGCGCACGGGAACCAATGAGTTCGCCTACTTTTTTCGCCAATTCAGATTTATTGCCTCCGGCAATAGAATCATCATTGGAGGAAGCTGAAGCTATCGTTGTACCCTTGGAGTCATCGATCAACTGGCAGTAGATCTGCTTGTTGCTGCGATATACGGCGAGGCGTGGACGCGTGCTGCTACCTTCCATTTTCTTGCGGATACGAAGATGTATACGCTTACGTCTTGCGGTTTTAGTTAGTGCCATAATTGGAGCGATTTAGCTCTTGTTATTTTTTACCGGATGTCTTACCAGCTTTTCTTCTCAATAATTCAGTAGAGTATTTGATACCCTTTCCTTTGTATGGTTCAGGCTTACGGTATGCCCTGATCTTAGCGGCTACCTGCCCAAGTAATTGTTTGTCATTAGAGGTAAGGATAATCATTGGATTAGACCCTTTCTCTGATTTAGTTTCAACCTTGACCTCATCCGGAACATAGAAAAAGATAGGGTGAGAATATCCTACGATGATTTCCAGAAGGTTCCCCGTATTTGTAACCCTGTAACCAACCCCGACAAGCTCCAGCGTCTTTGTAAAACCTTCTGTTACGCCCACAATCATATTTTGGACCAACGCCCTTGACAGGCCATGAAGTGCTTTATGACGATTCTGATCGGTTGGACGGGCGAAGGTCATTTCACCATTCTCCATCTTGATAGTAATATCCGGATCAATGTTTTCATGCAATGATCCTTTGGGTCCTTTGACAGTGACCACATTGCCTTTGGTGAAATTAATGTCCACCCCTTTTGGCAAACTGATCGGTAAATTACCTACTCGAGACACGGTCTATTAATTTTAGTTGATAAATTCTAATTGGTCAATTCTATTAGTATACATAACACAAACATTCTCCGCCAAGATTCTGCTTACGGGCTTCTTTGTCCGTCATCAGGCCATGCGAAGTTGAAATGATAGCTACTCCTAAACCATTGAGGATACGTGGCAATTCTGCATGCGCCACGAACATTCTCAATCCTGGTCTACTCATGCGGCCAAGCTCCCTGATGATCGGTAGTTTAGTTTCAGCATCGTACTTGATAGCAATATTGATCACTGCGTCTTTTCCTTGTCCGTCAAATGTATATTTAAGAATATACCCTTGCTCATAAAGGATTTCAGTAATCTTTTGCTTCAACTTTGAGTTTGGAATACTCACAACGCGGTGTCTTGCCTGTTGGGCATTCCGGATGCGTGTGAGATAATCTGCTATGGGATCTGTGAGTGCCATAAATACTATAATATGAAATTGTTATTCTGTTTGTCTATTACTTTTATTACCAGCTTGCTTTCGTAACGCCAGGAAGTTTACCTTCCAACGCCATGTCCCTGAACTTAACCCTGCACAAACCAAATCTGCGCATATATCCTTTCGGACGTCCGGTCAATTTACACCTGTTGTGCAAACGCTTCTTGGATGAATTACGTGGCAACTTATCCAACTCGTCCCATTTCCCTTCAGCCTTCAATTGTTTACGCACATCGGCGAACTTGGCTACCAATTTGACCCTTTTGGCCTCTCTTGCTATTAATGACGTTCTTGCCATACCGGTGTATTATTGAATTTTTTGATTTTTAAATGGCATACCCATTTCTTTTAACATGGCAAATGCTTCCGCATCTGTTTTGGCTGTGGTTACTATCGTGATGTCCATGCCATTGATCTTGGTGATTTTGTCAAGATCGATTTCAGGGAATATAATCTGCTCGGTTACGCCCATGGAATAATTTCCCCTACCGTCAAAACTCTTATCGTTAATCCCCTGAAAGTCCCTGACCCTTGGAAGTGTAACGGTGATAAGACGATCCAGGAATTCATACATTTTTTCACGGCGTAAGGTTACTCTGACACCGATAGGCATTCCTTCTCTGAGTTTGAAATTAGAGATGGATGTCTTTGCGATTGTCGAAACAGCTTTCTGACCTGAAATGGTCGTTAGTTCTGCCTGATAAACGTCCACCAATTTCTTGTCCTGTGTCGCCTGGCCGATTCCCTGATTGATACAAATCTTTACAATCCTTGGAATTTGCATAGGTGATGAATAACCAAATTGCTCATTGAGCTTTGGTGCGACCACTTCATCATAAAATTGTTTAAATCTCGGTGTATAACTCATCACTTAATGATTTCTCCAGATTTTTTCGAATAACGCATACTCTTGCCATCAACCAACTTCCTTCCGATCCTGGTTGGTTCACCGGATTTAGGGTCGATCAGCATAACGTTTGATACATGGATCGGGGCAGGAATTTCAACAATTCCTCCGGGTGTACTTTGTGTAGGCTTGCGATGTTTCTTAACAATATTGACATCCTCTACGATCACTCTTTGCTTGTCAAGGATGACCTCTACCACATTACCTTTCTTGCCTTTATCTGATCCTGAAACGACCATTACCATATCACCCTTCCTGAGGAAAGGTTTAGGTCTTTTTTTGTCGTTAACTGCTTTTTTATTGCTCATTGCTTTAGCTTATTGCACTTCTTGGTCAATCAAATTACTTCAGGTGCGAGAGAAACGATCCTCATATAATCACGCTCCCTGAGTTCACGTGCTACAGGGCCGAAGATGCGGGTTCCACGAGGTTCATCTGCTGCATTCAACAGGACCACCGCATTATCATCAAATCTGATATACGATCCATCCTTGCGGCGGATTTCCTTCTTGGTACGTACAACGACTGCTTTGGAAACAAGGCCCTTTTTAAGGCCACCCGGAGCTGCATCCTTTACTGTTACAACAATTTTATCTCCGACAGATGCATATCGTCTACCTGAACCACCTAACACGCGAATGCAAAGCACTTGTTTCGCACCACTGTTATCGGCTACATTGAGTCTTGATTCCTGCTGTATCATGTTATTTGTATCGCTTTTAAGAAAGCCTGTTAACTATTAATTACTTCGCTTTTTCGATGATTTCCACCAGGCGCCATCTCTTGAGGGCACTCAATGGGCGTGATTCAACAATGCGTACCAAATCCCCGATTCCACAAGTATTGTTTTCGTCATGCGCCATAAACTTGGTATTGCGCTTTACGAATTTGCTGTAAATAGGGTGCCTGAGCTTACGCTCAACCATGACAGTAATCGTCTTGTCATTCTTATTGCTGGTCACAACACCAACCCTTTGTTTTTTTAATGATTGTTCGGTAGTAGTCATGAGTTCATTAAGCTTTTTTACGACGTAATCTGATTTTAGATCTTTTGGCCGTTTGTTCGGGAGTGAAAGCGGCTACTTCCCTACGACGGATTTCGGTTTGGAGGCGGGCAATATCCCTTTTGGTATTACGGATATTGCCCGGATTGTCCAGTCCTTTTATAGTATGGTCAAAACGCAGTTTCTGATACTGTCCATGGATAAACAACAATTCAGCCTTCAGGTCAGCATCTGACATTTCGCCTATTTCGATCTATTTCTTT
>Ga0138256_10008977_pt1 | contig 10489 bp, 9 predicted proteins | sample KNB2016incub_MG_FD_105486 | JGI IMG/M metagenome (GOLD analysis project Ga0138256, IMG submission 105486) | Active sludge microbial communities from wastewater in Klosterneuburg, Austria - KNB2014incub_MG | ecosystem: Engineered > WWTP > Activated sludge > Unclassified | place: Austria... | reverse complement strand
TTGCGGATCATCTGACGGATGCGCGCCATGGGCAGCTGCCGTTCTTCGGGCAACCGTTCGTAGTAGTCATGGGCCGTGATCGGTAGGAGCGCCATGGTGCTGGTCGGGCCGGTGAAGCTCGTGCTTTTTCCCGGGCGGAGCCCTATCACCGGCATGCGCCAGGCCACGGTATTAGACCTCTTTCCTGATGCCCCAAGAGTGTCACGGTGAGCCCGCCGAACCTGTTCGACGAGCTTACCGTGACACTGCTTTTGTCGCGTCCTTTGAAATGCGAAAGAGGTCTATTGTTGTTGGCACGGCGTGGAGTAGCCGCGGAGCGTACATCGGGAGCCGGGCTGTTGGGCGCGGGGATCAGTGCCGCTCCAGCCGCACCACGTTCTCCACGTGGTAGGTGTGCGGGAACATGTCCACGGGGCGCACGTGCGTGATGTGGTACTGGTCCTTCAGCAGGGCGAGGTCGCGGGCCTGCGTGGCGGGATTGCAACTCACGTACACGATGCGGGGCGGCGCCATTTCGCGGATGCGCATCACCACGTCCTCGTGCATGCCCGCGCGCGGCGGATCGGTGATGAGCACGTCGGGCTTCCCATTGCGCTCGATGAAGTCGGCGTTCAACAGGTGGCGCAGGTCCCCGGCCTCGAAACGCGCGTTGCGGATGCCGTTCAGTTCCGCGTTGGCCAGCGCGTCCGCCACGGCCTCGGGCACGATCTCCGCGCCGATCACCTCCTGGCAATGCCGCGCGGCGAAGAGGCTGATGGTACCCGCTCCGCAGTACAGGTCGTACACGCGCTCGGTGCCGGTGAGCCCGGCCAGGCCGCGCGCCTCGGCGTACATGGCGCGCATCTGCTCCGGGTTGGTCTGGAAGAAGCTCTTCGCGCCGATGCGGAAGCGCAGGTCCGCGTGGCCCTCGTCGGGCAGGGCCTCCACGATGTGGTCCCGCCCGTGGAATACCCGGATATCGAGATCCCAGATGGTGTCGTTCTTCTTGGTGTTGATGGTCCACAGCAGCGACGTGATCCCGGGGAAGCGGTCACGTACCGCCGTCAGCAGCGTCTCATTCCGGCCGTCCTCCTGCCCGAAGGCGATGAGCGTCATCACCTCGCCCGTGGTGGTGGTGCGGATGAGCACGGTACGCAGGCCCCCGATGTTCTCGCGGATGGCGTAGTAGGGCAGGCCCAGCGCGCGCGCCTGTTCGTGGATGAAGGAGCGGATGCTGTTGCTGGGTTCGGGCTGCAGGTGGCAGGTGTCCACGTGCATCACCTTGTCGAACCGGCCGGGGATGTGGAAACCGAGCGCTGTCCGGTCCGTGATCTCGCCCAGGGTGCGCAGTTCGGCATGGGTGAACCAGCGGTGCGCGCTGGCGGCGAATTCCAGCTTGTTGCGGTAGTGCGTGGTCCGCGGCGAGGCCAGGATGGGGGAGAGGGGCGGCAGGTCCAGCCCGCCCAACCGCACCAGGTTGTCCACCACCTGTTGCTGCTTGTATTCCAGTTGTTTTTCGTAGCGCAGGTCCTGCCACTTGCAGCCGCCGCAAACGCCGAAATGGGCGCACACCGGATCGGTGCGGTCCGTGCTCCTGACATTGATGCGCACGGCTTCGGCCTCCGCGTAACTGCTCTTCTTCTTGATGATCCGCAGATCGGCCGTATCGCCCGGCACGGCCCCGGTGATGAAGACCACGAGCCCGTCCACCTTGGCCAGTGCCTTCCCGTTGGCGCCCCAACCGGTAACGGGGATGTTCTCCCACACGGGCAGGGGTTTCTTGTTGCGCGGCATGGGCGGCAAAGATGGCGCGGCGGTATCGCTCCTGTAGGCTACATCCCGTGCCTGAAGGCGTGCTCCTGGACCTTGATCACGTGCAGCACGAACGGGAACAGCGCGTCCATCGTCTCCTGCGCTCCCCGCGTGGAGCCGGGCAGCGTGATCACGAGCGTGCGGCCGATCATGCCCGCCACGCCGCGGCTCATCATGGCCCAGGGCATGCGTTCCTGGCCGTAGCTGCGCGCGGCCTCCATGATGCCCGGCACTTCACGGTCGAGCACCGGGGCGATCGCTTCAGGCGTGCGGTCGCGTGGCGAAAGTCCCGTGCCTCCCGTGGTGAGGATGAGGTCGACGCCTTGCGTGGCCCACGTTCTCACCTGGGTGGCGACCTGTTCCGGTTCATCGGGCACAACGGCCTGCGCGGTGGCCTCCAGGCCGAGCCGCTTCAACCGCTCGACTATCGCCGCGCCCGCCTTGTCCTCTTTCCGGCCCGCAGCGACCCCATCGCTGATCACCAGCACGGCCGCACGTGGCGCATTCCCGAAGCTGTCCTGCCAATCGCTCTTGCCGCCGGTCTTCTCCACGAGGCGGATGCGCTCGATGCTGATGCCCTTGTCGAGGGGCTTGAGCATGTCGTAGATGGTGAGGGCCGCGATGCTCGCGCCGTGCATCGCCTCCACTTCGGCCCCCGTGCGATAAATGGTCTTGACCTTCACGGTGACCAGGATCGATGTTCCCTGCACCTCGAAATCGACCGACGCGGCCTCGACCGGTAGCGGGTGGCAGTCCGGGATCATGTCCGCCGTCCGCTTCACACCGAAGAGCGCCGCCACGCGGGCGGCTTCCAGCACATCGCCTTTGGGCACGCGTTTCTCCTTAACGGCCGCGATGGTCTCCGGGAGGTTCACGGAAACGGTCGCTTCGGCCGTGGCTTCGCGGAGTGTAGTGGGCTTGTGCGTGATGTCGATCATCCATGGGGGCGGCATTCAAGCTGCCCGGTATTTTTCATCCATCGGACCGCTGGTCTTGCGGCCCATCGTTCTCCATTGGGCCGGGGTCGCCACGCTTCCAGAAGTGCGTCCCGTCCTCCAGGATCTCCTTGCCGAAGATCGGCAGCTTCCGCTTCACTTCATCGGTCACGAAGGCCACGGCCTCGCGGGCCTGCCGCCGGTGCGGTGCGCTGGCGAAGACCATGAAGCACAGCCCGCCCGCTTCTACGATGCCCTGGCTGTGGTACACATGCAGGCAGGTCATTTCAGGCCAGCGCGCAAAGGCTTCTTCGCGGATGAAGGACATTTCCTCGTTGGCCATGTCGCGGTATACCGTGTACGCGATGGCCGTCACCCTTTTCCCACCGGCCATGTCCGCCCGCACCTGGCCCAGGAACACTTCATGGGCACCTATGTCCGTGCGCGTGGCGTGCTTGGCGATGCTCTCCGCTATGAAGGACGCGGGGATCGCACCTTCCACGAAGATGTCACGCTTCCGGTGTGCCCCTGTTCCGTTCATTTTCCGGCGAAAGATGGCGATAGGGGACCGGCGCCGCGTCCGATCATGGCATCCAGAGTTTCACGCAAGCCAGCAGCAGGACCGCGCCCAAGGCCTGCCGCAGCCGTACAGGCGCGAGCCGCACCGCGCCGATGTAAGCGCCGAGCAGGCCGCCCAACAGCGCCGCGCATACCCAGATGGCCAGGGTAGGGGTAAGAACGGAGCCCAGCTCTTCCGTTCCGGCGAGGCCGGCCGCGCTGTTCACCAGGATGAAGAGCGCCGACGTACAGGCGGTCACCTTGGTGTCCGCGTACCGGAGAAGGAGCAGCACCGGACTGAGCAGGATGCCGCCGCCGATGCCGATGAGCCCTGAGACCAGGCCGAGTGCCGCCCCGATGAGCAAGGCGATGGGCAGGGGCGCGTTCCGTTCGGCCTTCCCGCCCGCACCGAATACACCGAACAGGCGGAGCACGGCCAGGAGCAGGCAAACGGCCAGTATCCGTTTGTAAAGCAAGGGATCGATCCTGATCCCCGCACCGATCCAGGCCATCGGCACGGAGGCCGCCGCGAATGGCCAGAACACCGGCCAGCGGAAGTGCCCGGCACGCGCGTATTGGGCGAACGCGATGCCGCTGACGAAGAGATTGATGATGAGCGCGGAGGACTTCGCCATTGGCACGCTCATGCCTACGATGGCCAGCAAAGCGAGGTAGCCGCTCGCCCCGCCGTGGCCCACCATCGCGTAGGCGAAGGCCACCCCGGTGATGAGCGCGATAAGCAGTACCTCGTTCATGTTCCGGTCCGCGCGCCGTTGAACAACGGGCCAGGTGGCCCAAGATAGGCGGTCACTGGCAGGATGCTGGCCCTGGCGATCCGTTCCGGTGCCCAAGCTGGAAGGGGCCATCGTGAAGGCGGGATGACCGTTCCATCCGCATCCCGGACTGGCGCCAAAGAGCCTGCAGCCCCTACATTCGCGACCCTTTTTTGGCCTTGTGGCAACAGCGCGGCCGTCCCGTGCGTCATTGCCCCCGAGCACCCGGCACAACACCATGCGATACCCCGTTCCGAATTACGCCCTGCGCCCCGTACGTATTCTGCTGATGGCCTGCACCATCCTTGCAACGTACAGCGCCCAAGGTCAGGCCTACAGCATCACCGAGCCCCAGATCACCACCTGCGTCGGTGCTTTGCTGGATAGTGGTGGCGAGGGGGCCAGCGGGTACAACAACAGCGAGGACTTTACGACCACCATCTGCTCGGATCAGGCCGGGCAGGCCATCACGCTGAATTGGATCACCTTCAACCTGAACACGGACGGCCCCGAGCCCATTGATCAGTTGACCATCTATGACGGCCCGGACAATACGGCGCCGGTCATCGGCACCTACACCGGGACCAACTCGCCCGGGATCGTTTCGGCCAGCTTCGCCAATACCAGCGGCTGTCTTACGCTGCATTTCACCAGCAACGAGAACGGTACGGGGATCTTCGCGGCCACCATCCTGTGCTACACGCCTTGCGAACCGCCCACCGCCGTGGTGACCATGAGCGAGGCCGCTCCGGCCCTCATCTGCCAGGGTGAAACGGTGCAATTCAACGCTTCGGGCTCTTACGCTGCCCAAGGCTACAACGTGGTGGAGTACGCCTGGCATTTCGACGATGGCAGTGATGTGGACAGCACCACCGGCCCGCTCATTGGCCATGCGTTCCAGGAACCGGGCGAGTACATCGTGCAGATCGTGCTCACCGATGACAATGAATGCAACAACACCAACACGATCGACCTTCCGGTCCGCGTGAGCACCACCCCGGTTTTCAACCTTTCGGATACATCGGTATGCCTGGGCAACGAGGTCCCGTTGTACGGAGATGTGGAAGCCACCAACTGGACGGCCCTTCCCGGCGCCGACCTCGGCGGTGGTGTGTTCCTGCCGGACAATGTGGGTGAAACGTTCACCACACAACTGGCCTACAACAACGTTTTCGCGCCCGGGGCAACGCTCCAGAACATCGATCAGCTCGAGTCGTTCTGCATCAACATGGAGCACTCCTTCATGGGGGACATCGTGATCCAGCTCGTCTGCCCGAACGGGCAATCCGTCATCGTTCACCAGCAGGGTGGGGGTGGTACCTTTTTGGGTGAACCCGTGGACAACGACGCGCAACCAGACGTCCAAGGGGTCTGCTACAACTATTGCTGGGCCCCCGACGCGACGAATGGCACCTGGGTGGACAACTCCGGCGGCACGCTGCCACCGGGCACTTATGAGAGCCTGAATCCCATGTCGTCCCTTCAAGGCTGCCCGCTGAACGGCACCTGGACCCTGAACGTCACCGACCTTTGGGGAAGTGACAACGGCTTCATCTGCGACTGGGGGCTCAACTTCGACCCGGCCCTGTACCCGGACCTCACCAGCTATACTCCGGTCCTTGGGCTGAGCACCACCGATTCCACGTTCTGGAGCGGCGAAGGTGTAGTGATCGATGAGAACGACCCCACCACGGCGAGCGTGACGCCAACGGCGCCGGGCAGCAATGTGTACGTCTTCACGGTTACGGACAATTTCGGCTGTACGTATTCAGATTCCATCACCGTGACCGCGAGCGGACCGCTGGCCCAGTTCAGTGTGGTGCCTGAGTCGCCGCAGCCGGTGGGCATCACCGCGCAGTTCACGGATACCTCGCTGCCCAACAACACGACCATCACCGGTTGGACCTGGGATTTCGGCAACGGCACCACCAGCACCGACCAGAACCCGACCGTCACCTACACCGAGCCCGGCACATACGTGGTCACGCTCACGATCACCTCCTCGGATGGCTGCACGAGCACGACCTCCCGCGAATACGTGATCACCCCCAGCGACGTGATCGTGCCCAACGTGTTCAGCCCGGATGGTGACGGGCACAACGACGCCCTTGAATTCGTGAACGCGCAGTATTTCAACAACAACAACCTGCGGGTGTACAATCGCTGGGGCCAAGTGGTGTACGAGAACTCCAACTACAAGAACAATTGGCGCCCGAGCGATGTGCCCGATGGCACTTACTACTTCGTGTTCGCCATGCAGGACGGACGCAAATGGACAGGGCACGTTACGCTGCTCCGCAGTAATTGACCCACACGACCCGCCCGCCGATCCCTCGACGTGGCGTATGGGGTGAAGGGATCGTATTCCGGTCGGGTGCATAGCTTCGGCACGTCCCGGGCCCAAGATCCCGGAGCCTGTTGCCATGCGCATCCCCGCCCTTTTGACAGCCGCGTCCTTCGCCGTTGCCGCTCAAGGACAGGTATTGATATCGGACTCCTTGCTCCAGACGCTCTCCGTTGGCCAGCTCGGCGGTGAGGGCATCCCCTCCCCGCAGTACGGTGTCCGCATCCACAAGCTGGTGTACGCCACCACGGACGCCTTCGGGGAGGCCACCATCGCCAGTGGCGCGCTGGTGCTGCCGAACGCCTTGTGGTGCGACCTGCCACTCTTCGCTTACGACCACGGCACGGTGACCGCCCGTGACCAGGTGCCCTCGCGCCTCAGCTACGAGATCCTCGTGGGCAAGTACATGGGTTCCTCGGGCTTCGTCAGCGTGCTGCCCGATTACCTGGGGTTGGGCGATTCACCAGGCAGGCACCCTTACATCCATGCGGCCACCGAGGCCACGGCCACGATCGATATGCTGCGCGCGGCCCGGGAGTATTGCGCCGCGCATGGCATCGGGCTGAACGGCGAGGTCTTCCTGGGCGGCTATTCCCAGGGCGGACACGCCGCCATGGCCACGCACCGCATGGTCCAGCAGGGATTCCCGGACGAATTCAACGTGGTGGCCAGCGCCCCGTGCAGCGGGCCGTACGATGTGAGCGGGACCCAGGCCGCGGTGATCACCGCCAACGAGCCTTACCCCGCGCCCTACTACCTGCCGTTCATCCTGTTATCGTACAAGGATCTTTATCCCGGGCTGCCCACCGAGGTGTCGGACATCCTCGTGGCGCCTTACGATACATTGCTGCCGCCGCTCTTTGACGGTACGCACTCATCCGGTGATATCGACGCGGTGATGCCCGCGATCCCCAACCAGATCATTCAGCCGGCGCTGCTGGCCGAGTTCAACGGCGATCCGGACCATCCGTTCCGCCAGGCGCTGCGCGACAACGACGTATACGACTGGTCACCCGCAGTGCCGGTGCGCCTCAACTACTGCAGCGGCGACCACCATGTGTTCTATATGAATTCCATCGTGGCGCGCGATACCATGCTGGTCAACGGCGCGGCGAGCGTGACGGCCACGGATTTCGGTCCGGGTACCGAACACCAGGCCTGCGCGCTGCCCGCCCTGTTCGATGCGCGCGACTGGTTCATGAGCTTGCGAACGCCCTGTGCGGTGGGGGTCGGGGAGCAGGTGGCCGATGGCTGGAGCATCGTCTATGACCCCGGCGAACAGTGGACCGTGCGTTCGGGCACCGCCGCGGCGAACGCATGGTGGCTTACTGACGCGATGGGGCGTGCGGTCATGCGCGGCACGTGTGGCAATGCCTCGTCCTTGACCATCGATGGTGCGCTGCTCCCCGTGGGGCATTATCACCTGGCGATACTGGACGATGGCGGCGGGCGCTCGGCGATCCCGCTGATGCGGATGCCCTGAAAAATAACTTTCGCCCTACTCTTCCGGCCCTCCGATGATCTCGATGCGCTCGGTGACCAGTTGCTTGGTGGGCAGCAGCACCAAGCGGTCGTTGGTGCGGATGACGATGGAGATGCTGTCGATCCGCTCGATGACGCCCTCGTCGTTGCCCACTCGTACGTGCATGCCGGGTTTGAAACGGTCCTTGCCGTAGTAACTGCCGAGGATATTCGTGAGGATGTCACGCGCGGCGAAGCCATAGGCGATGCTGAAGGCCAGCAGGATCCCGGCCATCACGATGAGAATGTCGGAGGTGATGAGCGTCGTATCCACCCCGGCCACATTGAGAGCCGTGATGGCGGTGAACAGGACGATGCAGCCGCTGAGGAGGCTGGCCACCACCTTGGCCCCGCCGAGGCCCACCGTTTCCATCAGGGTGCTCACGTGGGACTTCGCCTTGTCCGCGCCCCAGAGACCACCGATCAGGATGGTGAGCGCCGTGGCCAGTGTGGGCAAGTAGCCGAAGAAGCGGTCGATGGCCCTGGACAGACCGTCCATGTGCATCACTTCGGCCGCGGCCACGATAAAGATGAGCATGGCCATGCCGTAAACGAGGCTGGCGAGCAGCGCGCTCACCTTCTTCACGCCCACTTTGCCCAGCACCTGCGCGAGGCCGGCACGCTCGGCCACCTTGTCCACCCCGGCCTTCTCGGTCACGCGCTTCACGATGGCGCGCAGCAACTTGGCGATGAGCCAGCCGATGAGCAGCACGATGAGTCCGCTGACGATGGAGGGGAGCTTAGCGATGATACCTCCGAGGTAGTTCTCGAACGCGCGTAGCAGGGTTCCTTTCAGTCCAGTGAGGTCCATGGTGGGGGCCGTTGTGGGTCAGTTCTTCTTCTTGCGGGTACCCGTGTCCGGGTCGATGAGGCGCACCTTGTCGAATGCCGAGATGGAGAAGTCCGCCACGAACAGTTGCACGAAGCGCATGAGGAGCATCACGAACTTCACGCTGCCCATCACGTCCTTTTTCAGGGACTCGGGCGGCTGGTCCGTGGGCCGGATGATCTTGAACGGGTTATCGCTCATGACTCGTCCGGGTAAAGTTCGCGGTACTTGGCGATGGCCCGCTCACGTGCGCGTAGCAGGCGCATCTTCACGGCGCTCTCGCCTATGCCGAGAGCCGCCATCATGTCCGTGATCGGCAGTTCGTCCTCGTACTTCATCAATAGGACCGCACGGTCGGTGGGGTCCAGTTCGGTCAGCACATGATCCAGCCGCTCAGCCCGCAGGCCCAGCAGTGCGGCCTCGCTGCTACCGTCCATGGGCGTGCCCTCCTGCGTGCGCTCATCGATGTCCTCCTCACGGTGCCGCTGGTTCTTGCGCAACGTGTCCAGGCAGTAATTGTAGGTGATGCTGTACACCCATGTGCCGAACTTGCTGCGGTGGTCGAACTTGCTGAGGTTGATGAAGACCTTGAGGAAGATGTCGTGCGTGAGGTCCTTGGCCAGGTCCCGGTCGCGCGTCATCCCAACGCACTTCTGGTACACTCTGGTCGAATAGCGGTCGTACAGCACGGCGAAGCGTTCGGTGTCCATGTCCTTCTGCAGCAGGGACACCAGTTCCTCGTCGGTGAACGACTGGTCTTTCTTGACCCTGCTCTTGAACAACCGGGTGGGGACAGTTGACGGGTTTCCGACGGGCCAGGATGCCGATGGTCACGCCGCGAAGACCGGAGAGTGGGGCGGGGGCCCGCAGAACGGGTTCCCCGCAGGCCAAGCGGAGGAAAAAAAAACAGTGGACGCTACTGGATTCGAACCAGTGACCCCTACTCTGTCAAAGTAGTGCTCTGAACCAGCTGAGCTAAGCGTCCAATGAACGGGGCTCGCCAGGGACCAAGGCTTCGGCGAACGGGGCGCGAATGTAGTCCGGAGCGGATTAACCGCGAACGCAGCACATTGTCTTCCGGAGTGCGCTCGGCTTCCCGTAGTGCCACAGGACAGCGGGGGCGTGTCAGCGTGATTGGGACCGGCACGCCGACCAGGCCGAAGTGGCGTTCGAGGCACCTTCCGATGCCTGAACTTCGCACGCCATGTTCCCTGTGAAGGCCATCCTGCCCGTTCTGCTGCTCACCGCTCTGCGGGCTGCGGGACAGACCTGCTTTACCGTGACGGACCCCAATGGAAAGGGCGTGGCCCATGCCGATGTGCGCTGCGCGAGGTGGGATGGTGTGCTGGCCACTGACTCCATTGGCCGCGTATGCGTGCCCCCGCCGTGCGATTCCGTACGTATCGCTGCGGCCGGGCTTGCCCCGCGCACAGTAAGCCTGGCCGAAGCCCGGATCCTGGGCCTTGTGCGGCTTGAGCATCCGGCCAGCGTACTGGGCGAGGTGGTGGTGGAGCCTTGGCCCCGCAAGCGCGACCGGCAGGCTCTTGCCGCTACCGCCGTGCTGGACAGTGCGCTCCTGGCGGGCTTCGAACGGTCGTCCTTGCGCGGCGCGGCGCTTTGGGCGCCGGGTGCGCAATGGGACGAGCGCGGACATGGCGGAAGCCCCCGCCTAAATATCCGAGGCAGCGTGCCACGCTCGGTGTACGGCACGCGCGGCGTGAAGGCGTACTGGGGCCCC
>Ga0138256_10008976_pt1 | contig 10489 bp, 10 predicted proteins | sample KNB2016incub_MG_FD_105486 | JGI IMG/M metagenome (GOLD analysis project Ga0138256, IMG submission 105486) | Active sludge microbial communities from wastewater in Klosterneuburg, Austria - KNB2014incub_MG | ecosystem: Engineered > WWTP > Activated sludge > Unclassified | place: Austria... | reverse complement strand
TGTCGCGGTCGTCGTACTCGACCACGAGCGCCAGGCCCGCGATGGTGGAGTCGAGATCGCGCGTGGGCACCTCCCCCGGCGTTCCCCGGTCGAACCGGCTGCTCGTGTCCGCGCGCAGGTAGCGAAGGCCCGCGTGCCAGTCGCTGCCCGCGATGCGCCGGCGCGCCTCGGCCACCACGAAATCGGCCTCGAGGTTGTAATCGAGCTCCGCCCCGCCGCCCGGCAGCGGCGCGTCGAGGAAATAGCTGAGGTTCAGCGAGGCGCGCGCGACGCCGCCGAGGTAGCGCCAGTTTCCGTCGCGCGAGAACCCGAGATGCCCCGCGAATCCCGCCCGCGTGCCGTTCTCGGTGCGGATGCCGCCGACCGCCGTGATGTCCGGGGGCGTGAAGCGCCCGGCCGGCACGCTCTCGCCCGAGGCCGGCGCGTTGCGGTTGAAGAAGAGGAGCGCCGCCCCGCCGCCGTAGCCGATGGCCGGCTCGGTCACGACTAGCGGCATGGGCAGGAAGCCGTTCAGGTCCAGGAGGAAGCGCGAGGTGTCGAAGCGCCCGTCCCCGGGGTCGCGGAAGTCCTCCAGCGAGAGGGCGGCGGCCGGCAGGGCCGCCGCGGCGAGCAGGACGGCGAGCGCGACCCTCACATCAGCTCGCGCCGCACCTCGGCGAGGATGTCCCGCTTCGGGATCTCGCCTCGCGGGATGGCGATTGGAAGCGGCACGGCGCTGGCCCCCGCGGCGTTGCGAAGCTCCTGGAGCTGGAGCTCGATGGTCGTGTTCCCGGGGGCGGCCTGCCGGATGCCGAGGCGGTCCATGAGGATCGTCACCGGCTCGATCCACAGCTGCTCCTCGGCCTTGCCGAGGGACTGCGCGACCAGGTCCAGGTGCTTTGCGATCACCGTGGAGCCCGTTCCCGTCGCCGCGAGCTGCGATTCGATGTCCGCGAGCTTCGCCTCGAGCGTGGCCGCGTCCGGCGGCGCCTCGCCGCCTCCTTCCGAAAAATCCAGGCGGGCCGATTTCACGGCGCGAAGCTTGGCCCGCAGCACCGACTGGCTCGCCTCCAGCGATTCGCGCTCGCCGCCGACCTCGGCGAGGCGCGCGAGCGCCATCGTGAGCAGGTGGTCGAAGGCGCGCCGCCCGATCGCCCGCCGCAGGTCGTCCTCGGCCGCGCACGGGTCCACGAGGCGGTGCTTGTCGAAGCTCACCTGCACCTGGGCCACGTCGCGCTGCACCTGCTCGCCCTGCAGCGCCATGCCGAGCACCTTCTTCTCCGTGCGCTCCACGATGAGGAGCGCGAGGATGGGCTCGGTCCCGGTTCCCGCGGGGCTCGCCAGGTACTCGAACAGCGTGCGGTCGGCGCCGAACACCTGCGACATGCGCTCCGGGGAGGCGAAGAAGGCCGCCAGGCGCGCGTCGGTGCCGTACGTGGCGCGGCTCGCCTCGACGGGCGAGGGCATGCCGAGCGCCAGCGCCTTCACGTGGTCGAGGGCGTGCACGACGGCGGGCTCGAGCTTGCGGCGGTAGCCGGAGGCGGCGCGGATTCGCGGGTCGGTGGCGTCGATGGCGCGCTCGATGGCGGCCTCGACGAGGGACGCCGGGTGGCCGCCGCCCGTCACGGGAGCGGAACCGAAGATCGACTGGAAAAGCTTGAACATGGGATTCCTTTCCGCGGGCCCCTAGAGACCGCCGCCCCAGCGGTGCTGCCAGGCGATGCCCACGAGGTCGAAATCGTTGCCCGTGCGGTCGGAGACGCCGCTGCTCGCGTAGAGCTTGACCGAGTTCCAACGGTCGACGGGGAAGGACAGGGTGCCCCCGAGGCGCCAGTTCTGCTGCAGGTCGTTGGCGCGCACGCCGTCGATCGTGGTCCGGCCGCCGGCAAAGTAGGTGCCGCTGAGCGAGGCCCAGATGCCGGAGGAGTAGCTGCGGATCACGTGCGCCTGGAACGTGTAGATGTTGTCCTGCGAGCGCGTCTTGCCGCCGTTGAAGTCGTCGTTGTCGGTGTAGATCGTGGCCGCGGCGGACAGCTCGAGGGTCCAGGGACCGACGGCCTTGGACACCCCCAGCTCGGGCTTGAACGACCAGCGGTTGCCGCCAATGTTCACCACGCGCGTGTTGTCGTACTGCCCCGCGGGGGCGATGACGCGAAGGCTAGCGCCGACGATGACGTCCTGCTCGTAGGCCGCGAACTCCTTCAGGCCCATGGCCGGAGCGCCGTACAGGTTGGCGTTCAGGCGGAAGGCGATGTCCGTGGGGCCGTCCACGACCCGCTCCACCGGCTGGCCGGCGTAGATCGCGTCGCCGGAGAGCCAGGTGTACGGGACGATCACGTCCACTTTCGCCGACTGGCCCCACAGCTCGATCACGCGCGCGTAGCCCAGTACCGCGTTGCCGGTCTTGAGCGACGGACTTTCGATGGGAAGCGACGGGTCGAACGAAAGCCCGCCGCGAGTCGCGGCGACGCCGGCGACGAGGAAGTTCACGCCGATCGGTGCGTTGGAGTAGGCGCGCGGCTCGATGTCCTGCGCCCGCGAGGCGGGCGCGGACACGAGAAGCAGGAGGGCGACGAGCGCCCCCGGCACCGTGCGGATCATCGTCGCCGCTCCGGACCGACTACTTGACCGTATAGCCCTTGCCCTCCAGGCAGGCGCCTCGCGCCTTCGAGTAAGCCTGCTGGCCTGCCTGCTGCTGCTGCGAGGCCTGCTGCTGGCCCTGCTGGGCGGTGGCGGCGTTCTGGCGACGGCTCTGGCCGCGCGCCGCGGCGGCGCCAACGGCGGCACCGGTACTCGCGTCGCCGCTGATGGCCTCGCCCACGACCGCGCCGCGCGCCGCGCCGCGAGCGCCCGCGCCGGGGGTCGTGCCCGTCGCCGTCTTCGGTGCCGCAGGCGCAGCCTGGGCCGGCGGCGGGTTGGCCGGGTCGTACTTCGACTGCTCGACGGCCCAGGTGTGGCACGCGGCTTCGTCCGCCTTCTGCTGGTCCGGCTTCTGGCCCTTGGCGGGATAGACGTACTGCTGCGCGGCCGCGCCGCCGGCGAAGGCCGCGAGCACGGCGGCAAGGGTGACCCATCGAATCGATTTCATGATCTGCCTTTCAGGGAGAAGAACTGTTGATGATGGAACGCACTACTGGCCGTACCTTGATGGCCGTCAAGCGCAGGCACGCGCGAAGGGCGTGCCGCTTTCCGTCGGCTGGGGCACGGCACTCAGTTGAGATCGGGGTCGACGAAGTAGGCCGTGCCGCCCCAGTTCGCCTGGACCGCGAAGCCCTTGTCGGTGAGCTGCCAGGTGCGGATGTAGGGGTTGAAGGACTGCTGGACGGTGCCGCTGCCGACCGTGGCCGAGGCGCTCACGTCGCCACCGGCCTTGCCGCCTGCCTTGAACTGCTCGAGCGCGGCCCCCGACTTGAAGACGAAGACCTGGCTCACTTGCTGGTAACCCACGCCGGGGCCGGTGCCCGCCCGCAACGCCTTCATGTAGGTCCGCTTGCCGGACTTCGCATCGACCAGCACCCCGCGGCCCTTCTGCCCCACCACGAGCACCGCGTTGACGGCGCTCACGTCGAAGACGGCGTAGCCGGAGGAGGAAGCGATTTCCGCCTTCGCCTCCGGGCTCTCGGTTACGAGCCTCGCCAGGGCCGCCTCCGCGTGGCGGTCGATGGAGGCACGCTGCCCGGCGGCATCCGTCCCATCAGCCGACGTCGAGGGTGCGGACTGGCAGGCGGCAAGGGCGAGGGCGCAGCCGGCGAGCAGGAACGCCGGGCGAATGGTCATGTACTTGTCGGTGGCCATGTCATTGACTCCTGGTCAGGCGCCGCGATCGAGAGCGAGGCGGCAGATGCACTGCGAAAAGTCGTCCGGATCGCGGCGGACGGCGAATCCGAGCCTTCCGGCCAGGCGCAGCATCGGGGAATTCTCCGCGAGCACGAAGCCGGTCATTTCCCGCAGGCCCCGCGTGCGGGCGGCGCCCACGAGGGCCGTCATGAGCACTTGCCCCAGGCCGGCCCCGGCCCAGCCGTCCACCACGCTGATCGCGAACTCGCAGTCGTCCCCGCGCGAGCCGATCACGAACGACGCGGCGCCGACGATGTCGATGCCGTCATCGGCCGGGACCGTAGCGGCGATGGCGAGCCCCTTTTCCGGGAACGAGCCGAGCACCTCGCGCAGGCGCGGAACGTTGGCCTCGCGAACCGAGTGCATGAAGCGCATGTAACGGGCTTCGGCTCCCAGGCGGTCGAAGGCCTGCAGGATCTCCTCCTCGTCCGATCGTTCGATGGCACGCAGATGGACGGCGCGGCCATCGCGCAAGGAGGCGTCGGCCGGCTCGAAGCGGTTGGTCATCGTCGACGGGCCTGGGGGAACGGCGACGGAACCCGGTCGCGCGCCGCGCAGCTAGCGCGCCGCCGCCCTTTCCGGCTCCTGCGGCCGGGGAGCGAAGCTGCCGCCGAGGGCGAGGTGCAGGTTCACGCGCTGCACGAGCTGTTCGCCCTGGGCCCGCGTAAGGGCCGATCGGGCGGCGTACGCGGAAAGGAGCTGCTGCTGCACGGCGCGCTGGTCGGCCGTGCCGACGCGGTAGCGGACCTGCGCGAGCTCGAGGGCGCGCTCGTTCTCGGCGACCGACGCTTCGAGGACCGGGACGCGCTGCGCGAGGTTGAAGCCGGCCGAAAGCGCGTTCTCGACCTCCGCGAACACGCGCGCGCCGATGCGGCCGTAGTCGGCGACGGCCGCCTTCTGCTCGGCGGTGCGCACTTCCACCTGCGCCTTGAGGGCCCCGCCCGCGAAGAGCGGCATCAAGAGGTTGCCGCCGGCGCTCCACGCGGGATTCTCGCGGTCCTTGAGGAAGACCAGGTCGCTCGTGACGCTGCTTCCGCTCGCGGTGAGCGAGATGCGCGGAAGGCGGGCCGCCTGCGCCTCGCCGACCAGGTAGTACGCCGACGCCACACGCCGCTCCGCGGCCGCGACGTCGAGACGGCGCTCGAGGAGCTCCGACGGAAGGCCTGCGGGCACGGGACCCGGGACCTTCGGGAATTGCGGCGCGGTGTCGAGGGCCGCCGCGGGATAGCGCCCGACGAGCGTCTCGATGGCGCGGACGGCCTGCTGCTCCGCGAGCTGCAGTTGCAGCACCGCATCGCGATATCCCTGCAGCCCGGCCTGCGCAAGCCTCACGTCGTACTCGTCTCCCTTGCCGATCCGGGAGCGCTCGCGCGCGAGCGCCCCGATCCTCTCGGCGGCCGAGGACATCTCCTGCGCGATGGCGCGCTGGCGCCTCGCCTCGATGGCGAGGAACCAGCTCTTGGCCACGAGCGCCGCGATCGACTGGCGCGCGTACTCCGCGTCCTTCGCCGTGGCCTCGTACTGCGTGGAACCGGCTTCCGCCTGCGCGCGCACGCGGCCCCACAGGTCGAGCTCCCAGGTCGCGAAGAGCCCCGCGGTCTCGAAGGCGCTCCCGGAGTCCGAGCCCGTGAAGCTGCCGGAAGCCAGCAGGTTCACCTGCGGATAGAGGGTCGAGCCGGCCTGCTTCGCGTACGCCGCCGCGCGCTCGACGCGGGCCGCGGCCAGGCGAATGTCGAAGTTGCTGGCGAGCGCCTCGAGCACGAGCGCGCGGACCTGCTCGTCGCCGAACGTGGCGAGCCAGTCGTCCTGGACCGCGCCCGGTGCGCCTCCCGCGGCGACCCACGCCTCGGGGGTCTTCACCGAAGGCATGGCTTCGGCGCGAAGGGCGTCGCGCTCCGGCGGCTGGTTGAGCGCGCAGCCCGCCAGCGCCAGCGCCGCCGCGAGCGGCGCCGCGCGAAGTAGGCCGGTGCGATGTTCGCGAAACGCGCCCATCAGTGCATCTTCAGGATCAGGTAGTCGGTGATCGCGCCGATGCGCAGGATGACCATGCGCAGGATGTGGATCGCGTGGGCGTTGTCCGTGTAGATCGCGGCATGGCCCGCGGCGCCGGCGGCGAGGAAGAGGTCCTTGTCGCGCGGCTCGACGTTCAGCTTCACCGGGAAGCGGTTCGGGTAGGCGGGCATCGCGCCGGTCATGGGAAGCTGGGTGCTGGCCGCGGACTGGCCCTGGCCCTGCGCCCACACGACGGAATCGACCTTGGCCTTGATGATGCGGCCCGGGTACGTCTTCAGCGCGATCTCGGCGTCGTTGCCGGGCGCGACCTGGTGCAACTCGTTCTGGTGGTAGAGGGCAATGACCTGGAATTCGTCCTCCACGAAGGTCAGGACCGGAAGAGCGGGGAACGCCGCCGTCATCGAGCCGGGGCGCAGCTGCAGGTTGATCGCGTAGCCGTTGGCCGGCGCCGTGACCGTCGTCTGCGAAAGGTCCCACTTCGCGCTCTCGAGCTGCGCGCGGACCTGGGCGACCTGCGCGTACTCGCCGTTGGACTTCGCGCCCAGCCGCTGCGCGATCTGCCTCTGGCTCGCCAGGGCCTGCGCCTCGGCGGACCGGGACTGCGCCTCCGCGCTTCGCGCGCCGTCCAGGGAGCCTTCGAGCTCCTTGAGGTTCGCCTCGGCCTGCTCGAGGTCGAACTTGTTGCCCGCGCCCGTCGTCACCAGCTCGCGGTTCTGCTCGACGCGCTTCCTCGCGAGCTCGACCTTCGCCGAGACCTCGCGCACCCGCGCGCTGGCCTGCTCGATGGCGCTCCTGGCCTGGGCCACCTGGGCGGCGGCTCCGGCCTGCTGCTCCTCGAGTTCCTTCGAGGTGCCGATCGCGTTGGCGAGCTGCGCTTCCAGCGCGTTGACCTGCAGCTGGTAGGGCGTGGGATCGATCTTGAAGAGCACGTCGCCCTTCTTCACCGGGCGGTTGGGCTCGACCGGAACCTCGGTCACGCGGCCCTTGACCTGCGGGACGATGTTGACGACGTACTTGATCACGCGCACGTCCGCCGAGGACGGCGCGACGACGTTCAGGGTGAGGATGAGGGCCGTGAGCGCGACGATCGGGATGATCACGACGATCACCTGCGAGACCATGTTCCACGGCAGCCACTTCATCTTGATGAAGATGAACCAGACGATGGCCGCGTAGATGCCTAGGAGGATCAGTTCCATCTAGTGGGCTCCTCCCGCGGCCGGCGCGCCGGCGGGCGGCTGCTCGGGGGCTTTCGGGCGCGCCTGCGCGACCAGCGCCGGCAGCTCGCGCAACGCCGCCGGCAGCGGCCCGCGCGCCGCCATCGCGGCCAGCTCGTCGCGCAGGTGGTCGAGCTCCGCCTGGCTCAACTCGCCGCTCGCGGCCTTCTCGCCCATCTCGATGAAGTAGTGCTCGTGCTTCTCCGTCCCGTAGACCGCGCGATAGCCGATCGGCCGGGTGAAGGCCCAGAGCCAGGCGAAGGGCCAGAGCATCCCGCCGAAGACGAGCGACAGGAAACACAGGGTCTTGATGGCGTTCTGCTGCGGATGGTGGTTCTTCTCGGCGATCTTCTCGGGCAGCACGTGCACCACGAGGAAGAGGCCGATGGCGATGACCGGCGCCACGACGATCACCACCCAGGCGAGGACCATGGCCGCGGTGTCCATGAGCTCGGGCGGCAGGAAGGACGCCCGGGCGACGGCGGGAAGCGCGCCCGCCAGGACTGCAAGCCCCGCCAGGCGGGCGCGGCGGGCGGTCACTGCGTCTTCTTCCAGGTCTTGTCGGGGTCGAATGCGGTCATCTTCGAGGCGATCGACGGCGTCGAGGCACCCAAGTCCTTCTCGTAGACCACGCCGTCGTGGTTCACGAGGAAGCTCATCACGCCGGAGACGCCGTACTTCGCGGGATACGCCACGACCGCGAAGCCGCCGAAGAGCTTGCCCCTCACCTCGTAGCTGTACTTGCCGCCGGGAGCGTTGGCGCCCTGTCCCTTGAGCAGGCGCAAGTAGTAGCCGTTGTAGGGCTGCGGCTGGCCGGTGCCGATCTTGTTGCCGTAGCCCTCGCGAACGGCCTGCGCCACCAGGGGCCCCAGCGGGCTTTGCGGCTCGCCGGCCTTCGTGGGCCAGTAGAGGCCGTCCTTCTTGCCCTCCGAGGAGATGAACCGGACGGCGTAGTCGTTGAAGCCGTTCCTGTCCGCGTCCGCCACCGCGTACTCGCGCTGGGCGTCGACGATGGCGAGCAGCGTCTGGATCGTGTCGAGCTCGTTCCGGCCCACGCGGCGGTTGGTGATCTCCTCGCGGCCGGCCTCGGCGTCGAAGGCCCACTGGCCGCCCTTCTTCACGATCGGCGCGGCGAACGGGTAGTCGTCCTCGCCGACGAGGAGGATCGCCTTCGCGTCGCCTTCGGCCTTGATGGTGCTCTTCTTGTCGTAGGCCGCCGCGAAGCGCTGCCAGTCGGCCTTGTCGCTGGCGGCGTCGCCCGTGAACAGCCAGCTCTTCGACTGGGGACCGACGACTTCGAGAAGCGCCTTCACATCGGCGGCCTTCACGGCCGCGACAAGGGCCTTCGCGGCTTCCTCGGGCGTGGCGAAAGTGCGCTGGGCGGCGGCCTTCTTGGTGGCGGCCGCCGCCGGCTTGGCGGTTTTCGATTCGGCCGCTGCCTGGGCCAGGGCGCCGGCCGGGAGGGCCAGCGCGAAGGCCGCGGCGAGCGCGGCGACGGCGGGATTCATGCGGATCTTCATCTTTCGTTCTCCGTGTCCGTTGTGCGAGGGCCTAGCGACGTCCGCCACCACCGCGTCCGCCGCCACCGCCGCCACCCCGGCTCGAGGCGCCGCGCGAGCTGGCCGCGCGCGTCGAGGCGCCCGATCCCGAGCCCGAGAATCCGCCACTCGAGCCGGACGGCCGGGTCGAGGCGCTCGCGCCGCCGCCGCCACGGGATCCGGTGTCGCGCGTGCCCGCGCTCGCCCGGCCCGCGTCACCGCCGCCGGTGCGGCTGCCCTGCCCGCCGGCCCGGTCGGCCGCGCCCACCTGGCTCTGCAGCTGGCTCTTGTCCATGCCCTGCATCTGCTGGCGCCCCTGCTCGGCGTGGCCGCGGAACTGCTCGCGGGACTGGGCCGCGGCCTTGTCGCCGCCCTTGTTGTACTTCTGCGCGGTGGCGCCGTCCTTGTAGGGGACGCCCTTGCGGTTCGCGGCGTTGTGCTGGAAGTTGCTGTTCTGGATGTTCGTCTTGTTGAAGTTGTTGTAGTTGGTGCGGTTGATGTTGATCTCGTTGCCGCCCCAGTTGCAGTTGCCCCAGATGGCGGCGCCGACGACCACGCCCGTCGCGAAGGCGAGGCCCGCCCCGCCGTACACGTAGCCCGGCGGGTAGTAGTAGTACGGCGGCGGATACGAGTACCACCAGGTGCCGTAGACCGTGGCCGGGTTGTAGGTCGGGACGTAGACCGTCTCGGGCTTGGGGGACTCGATGATGTAGACGGTCTTGTCGCCTTCCTTCTCCGTCTTCACCGTCTGCTCCGGCGTCGACTTGAGGTTGCCCGCCGTCTGCGCCTTGGCGCGCAGGTTCTGGGTCGTCTTCATGACGTCGGCCTGCTGCGCCAGGAAGGCGTCGCCCAGCTTCTGCGTCCAGTCGAGCTTCTCGTTCATCATCGTGAGGACCTGCGGCAGCACCGTGAGGGCCTTCACTGCCGGGTCCCATTCCTGCTTCTGGAGGGCATCCTCCAGGGCCTTGTCCTTGAGGCCCGGGTTCGCCTTAACCCAGCGCGCCGCCTCCACCACCTGGAGCGGATAGGTCGATGCCATCAGTACCTGGGCGAGGAGCGCGTCCGGATAGAGCGCGATGGGCGCAAGCAGCTCGTCGAGCTCCTGCTGCGAGAAGGCCTTGGCCGATGCGGCGGCCGGTGCTGCCGGAGCGGTCTTGGCGGCAGGCGCAGGCGCCTGTTGCTGGGCGAGCGCCGGAACGGTGGCGGCCAGAAGCGCCACGACCAGTGAGTTGTAACGGAAATCCATCGTGAGCTCCGTCCAGGTGTCGAGAAAAGTAACGTTACGGCGGGACTGGGGGTAGAAAATCATCCGCCACGCCTGTGCCGGTGCCTTGACCGTTGTCAACGGCAATTCCCGTGCCCGGCGTAATAGCTTAAGTACCGTAGCGATGATAATTCAATCGGGCGCGTCGAAGCGGGACATTTCCCGACAGCCCACCAGGAGAGCGCAAATGGCGAAGCAGAGCGGAATGTCGAAGAAGAAGGTCGCCCCCGCGGCCCCGAAGGGCGGCAAGGAACCCGCGAAGGCCGCCGGCAAGGCGGGCAAGGAGAAGGGCGAGCTCGGCAACAAGGAATACGCGAAGGAGCTCAAGAAGCTGCACATCGAGCTCGTCAAGATGCAGGAGTGGGTAAAGCACGCGGGCCTCAAGGTGTGCATCATCTTCGAGGGCCGCGACACGGCGGGCAAGGGCGGCACCATCAAGGCCATCACCGAGCGCGTGAGCCCTCGCACCTTCCGCGTCATCGCGTTGCCCAGCCCCTCGGACCGGGAAAAGACGCAGATGTACGCACAGCGCTACCTGCCGCACCTGCCGGCCGCGGGAGAGGTCGTGATCTTCGACCGCAGCTGGTACAACCGCACCGGGGTCGAGCGCGTGATGGGCTTCACCGACGAGAAGATCGTGA
>Ga0138256_10008975_pt1 | contig 10489 bp, 11 predicted proteins | sample KNB2016incub_MG_FD_105486 | JGI IMG/M metagenome (GOLD analysis project Ga0138256, IMG submission 105486) | Active sludge microbial communities from wastewater in Klosterneuburg, Austria - KNB2014incub_MG | ecosystem: Engineered > WWTP > Activated sludge > Unclassified | place: Austria... | reverse complement strand
TCATTTGGGAACCAACTAGAGAATATGTTCCATTTAATGCTGAACTTCTGAAGAGTTTATACCCAGCAACAGAACCTCCGCCAGTATCAGTAGAAGCTGACCAAGAAAGTGAGATTGAATTTGTAGTTGTTGATGTAACTTGAAGGTTTGCAGGGACAGTAGGAGCTGTTGTGTCTGGGGCTGCTATTGTTGTCCCTGTAACAACTGAAGATTGATTAGAGCAGTTTGTTGAAGAAGTTATGTAACAAGACCTTACTTTATAATAATAAACAGTTGAAGGGTTTAGTCCTACATTTGTGTAATTATTTGTTGTTAATAAAGAAGTATTTAATGAAGTATATGTTCCTCCACTTGTTGAGCTTCTAAAAACTTCATAACCAATTGATTGACCTGATGAGCCTGTAGATACTGGCCATGTTAAAGAAACAGAGTTATGAGTAACTCCAGAAACAGACATGCTTGGAACAGAAGGTGCTGGAACAGTGGCGCTAAGAGTTGTTCCTGTTTTAATTGCTGTTAGAGTGGAACTATTGTGAGCATCATCAAGTGCTCTCACTTGATAAGAATAGGTAGTATTTTGATTTAAGTTTTGGTGAGTAAAAACTAGAGGATTACCAGCATTGGCTGCTGCTTGTATTTCACTATAGTTTATTGTCACTAGAGGAACAGTACCGACACTACTATTACCTCCAGCGTTTGAGTAAATTTCATATTGGAATATGTTTGTTGAAGGAGAAGGAGATATTTGAACTGTTAGCGATGATGTAGTAGGAGCAATAATTGAAATACTAGCTGGAGGTTGCACTATTGGTGTTGTTGATTGAAAGACGGCACTAAGCTCAGACATATTTCCTGCTGCATCAAAAGCGCGTACTTGATATTTATATTTTTTATTAGACTGTAGTCCGATACTTGAGTATGAGGTTGTGCTTCCATTTACTGTTCCTATTGGGTCAACAACGTAAATTGGACTATTTCCTCCGCTATTTCTATAGATATTATATCCTGCTACAGCCACATTGTCTGTTGAAGCGCCCCATTTAATATTCAAAGACGAGGATGTTGCTTGTAACAAAGCTGGAACGCCAGGTGTTGTTGGGGCTTGCGTATCCACAACCTGACCGGTAACAATATTCACGTCATAACTTGTGTTAAAAAATGAAGGTTCTCCAGAAGGGAAATAAGCGACACACTGAATACCAAGTCTACCATCTGGCATACTAGGTACAGAAACGGTACGAGAATATCTACCTACTCTTCCACCACTCTCGTCTATATTAGCCGAAGGGATATTATTTCCTTCTAAAGTAAAGAACTGGCCAGCAGTATTGGTTGAATACACGTAATAAGCACCAACAATCTTATAAGGTTGTGGCTCTAGTGTGTAGTCACAAGCCATTTCAAATTGTGAAGAATTAGGAATGTTCGCATTTTCCAAAGGAGAAGAAACTGCAGCAGAGTTAGGTATCAAAACCGAAGCAGCTCTGGTATCCAGCTCTCTGTTTTCCGTTGTTCCGGTTGTAGTGTTCGTTGTGTTAGAACTTCTTATAATAAGTGCCTCTTGATTCGGCTGACCTCCAATCAAAGATCCTATGGATACCAAGAAGGCAAGGCCAAGGAAAACAAAGAGTGCTTTTTTAAATTTCATACGCAATAAAAACAATTTTAATACTAATGTTTATATTATATTTGACTTTTTTAAATACTAATAGTTTAAAACAATGAAAGTGTTGATAACTAAAAATTTCTACAAGTAAATTTCTTTGCTTTTTAATTTAAAAGCAAAAAACTTAAAAACTATTTTAGGTTTTTTAAATCTTCCAAGACTTCTTTAGCGTGAAGAGCTGGTTTTACGTTTTCGTATATTTTTACAACTTTCCCTTCTTTGTTTATTAGATAAGACATTCGTTGGATTCCAAGAAAAGTCTTGCCGAACATTGATTTCTCTTTAATAGCAGCATATTTTTTAAGAACTTCCCTATTTTCGTCTGACAAAAGAGTAAAAGGTAGATTGTATTTTTCCGCGAACTTTTTATGACTTTTCACAGAATCAGCGCTTATACCCAGTATTTTAGCTTTTATTTTCTTAAAATTTGGAAAATCGTCTCTGAGCATGCAAGCCTCTTTTGTGCATCCAGGAGTATCGTCTTTTGGATAAAAATAAATTAGAACAAAATTCCCCAAATAATCAGAGAGTTTATGTGTTTTTCCATTTTGGTCTGGCAACGTAAAGTCTTTTGCTTTATTTCCTATTTTTAACATATTTGTTTAGCTTTCTATTTCTAAAAATTCACAAATCAATCTCGTACTTCTTTTAAGGAGGTTAAATATGACGGCGACTGTTAAAATCGTCAGGGCAACACCCGTATGAATAAAAGAAACGGGGATGGCGATCAAAGAAAAGACTATTGGTATAAAAATCCTCATATGCGCATGGGTTTGTTCTATCTTTTTAACTCGTCTGTTTTTAATAGTTGAAGACTTCCAAGCGTAGAGACGCATTAAGAAAAGTAAGATTCCGATTATTATTACGTTTATCGCAAAAATAATGACAGCTGCCGGCACTTCACTATAAACACCTAAAAGGTGTGACGAGAAAGGCACAAGTCCGACAAAAAGTAGAAAAGCCCCTGCTAAGTTTTGAAAATTTACGTCTGAACCTTTGGCAAAATCTGAAACTACCGAGTGATAACCTCTCCAGTAAGTAAAAAGTGTAGCAAAAGAAAGTATATAGGAAAGAAAAAGCGGATAGGATTTTATAATTTCGGAGAAAATATTTTGATTTGTAGGATAAAGCAGGTCTGGAACTTTTACTTCAAATACAAGTATCGTCATTACGATAGCAAATATTCCGTCCGCTAAAAGATCTATTCGAGATCTGACTTGATTCATGTAAATATTGTATCAGAAAGAAAATTTTATTTAGTTAAAATTTTATTTTTTTGTTAAAAACTTTTTGTCTGAGTTGGGGTGTTCGAGGAAATTTAAATAAAGGAGCGCGCCCAGAGGGCGCGCTCCTTTATTTAAATTTCCTCGAACCTATATCACTCCGTCTTTTTGTGCTTGCCAAAGTTTGAAATAATAACCTTTTTTATTTAACAAATCTTCGTGTCCACCGTCTTCGACTATTTTACCTTTGTCTAGAACTATTATTCTGTCCATTTTCTTTATAGTGGAAAGTCTGTGCGCAACAACAATAGTTGTTCTGTTTTTCATTGCTTCGTCAAATGCTTTTTGTATTAGGTTTTCACTAATAGAGTCGAGTGAAGAAGTCGCTTCGTCTAAAATAAGTATTGGTGAATTTTCAAGCATAACTCTAGAAATAGCCACACGCTGGCGTTGACCTCCGGAAAGTTTTACACCTCTCTCGCCCACCATTGTTTCGTAACCATCTTTTAAATCTTTTATAAATTCTTCTGCGTGAGCCTTTTTGGAAGCAACTTCTATCTCTCTGTCGCTTGCTTTTGGATTTCCGTAAGCGATATTCTCTTTTAAAGTTCGGTGGAACAAAACTGGCTCTTGCGGAACGTAAGAAATTTTAGAACGCAAATCATCTTGCGTGATTTTCCGCACATCTTGTCCATCTATTTTAATAGAACCTTCTGCAACATCTTCAAAACGAAGAAGTAAATTTGTTATTGTTGTTTTTCCAGAACCGGAATGTCCGACAATGCCAACTTTTTGTCCTGAAGGTATTTCTAAATTAAAATTATTGAAGACATCTTTTCCATCTTTATATTCAAATGAAACATTTTCAAAAGAAATATCACCTTTTGAGATTTTACATTTTTCTGGATTTTCCGGATCTTTTATATCTATTTCTTGATCAAGAATTTCAATCATTTCTTTGGCGTCTGACAAAGAGCCCGCGAACCTTCTCATTGCATAACCAATACCATTTATAAAGTGAAACATCCTACTCATATAAATCTGAACCAAAATAATGAACCCGACACCAACTGAACCTGTGGACCAAAGTCTAATTGCAATATATAAACCAACAATCTCTAGTGACATTATTAAAAAAGACTGCACTAGGTTTTGGGTATTTCCGAGAAACCAAGAACGCAACCTCTTTTTCTCTTCGTCTTTTGTTTTTTTCTTAAAGTTTAATATCTCACTATTAAAAGCAGAAAATATTTTTACACTTATAATGTTGGTGACTCCGTCAGAAAACCAACTTCGAACATCAGTATTAGCTTGTGCGCGTTCTTCATCAAACGGCATTTTATACTTAGCGAAAAAATAAGAAATCGTAAGAAAGATAAAGAACCAAGCAACAAAAATAAGAGTCAGTGTTTTATCTTCTTTTGATATAACAAAAATAATACCGATAAATCCTATAATTGATGCAAAAAAATTCCAGACAATAATGTCATAAAGTTGCTCAAATGCATTTATAAATCTACCCGACTTAGCGATTAACCCTCCAGAAAAACTATTCGCAAAAAACCTTCTAGAATGAGATAGAATACTTTTATGAGTCAGCTCTGTAAGTCTTTTAATTATCTTACTTTGTATGTAAGATTGAAGAAATTCATTCATTCTCCAAAAAACAAAGCCTGCCCCTAAAACAACAGAGAGCAATATAAAAGATGAGGTTAGTTCTTTTGACCATAGCGGAGTGTTTGCACCAGCAATCACATCTATTATTTTTTGATAGACTTTTGGCTCAATAACGTTTGCTAAAATTGTTGCCAAAGCAATGGCAACAACTGATATCAAAATCAAGATTCGATACCCTTTCGTCTCTTTCCAAAAATAATAAAAAATTCTTGAGTATTTAACAGTGCTTTTCTTTTCGTCTTCCATAATTAATTAGAAAAATATTCTTCATTTATAAGTTTTGAAATATCTTCCGCTTTTATAGATACTTCTGGTGTTCCGTACGCATAAGGCACGACTTGATACGTTTGGAAAATAAAATTCAAAGAGTCGTTTGTTGTGTACCACACAGACCAGTTGGTTGTTTCTGGTGTTAGTCCTTCATAAGAAACCAGACCTTCGTATTCTTTTTTAGAACTCAAGGAAGTTAAACCTTGAGCAGAAAGAACCGGCAAGTATTCTGCAGGAGACTTTTTGAAGACGTCTTTTAATCCCAACCTTTTTCCTGTTTCTTTTTCATAGTTAAAAGAAAGTACTTCTAAGTTGCCGTGTGCCCCACCAGTGAAAACAGCCGTTTTTAAAATATAACTTTTTATAAAATCAGACTCTTTTAATTCAAAAGAAAAATCCAAAGTGTATTTCATTCCTCTGTTAAAACCGAGAGCTTCTATGTCACCTTCTGACAAGCTTTCAAAATTGGCTTCGTTTTTAAACTGAGAAACTCTGTCTGAAACAAATCTATCAACATCTAGTTTGGCTGACTCGTCTTTTATATCAGAAAGTTCGTAAGTTATTTTGAAAAACTCGGCTTCTTCGTTTTCCCAAGATGGATTGGTTTCCAACGGAACATACGGTTGGTCTAAAGAGTCGGCTTCGGCGCCGTCTTCAGGTAAATATGGGTTTTCTGTCACGACGGTTTTACGCTCTTTGAAAACACCCATATAAACAATAACTACAACCAGTATTAATAAAATAAGATATTTCAACTTTTTCATATTTGTATTATAGCAAAACAAAAAGAGCACGGCACGCGAAGCGTGCCGTGCTCTTTTAACAGTAAAACTACTTTAACTTAAACGTGGCTCTTACTGTGACTGAAATATCTTTTTCTTTTGTAGATGTATCGTATGAACCATAGTCCGAAACATCTATAGAATTAGGTGATAAAACTTGTACAACGCCGCCTGTAGAAGACTTTAATTTACCGATACTCCCACCTGAACTTTTTGCGACTTCTTGCGCTCTAGCTTTAGCATCTTGTATTGCTCCACCTAAAAGTTCAACTCTCTTTTCTGCTAAACCACTGTATAAGTATTGAATTCCATAGCTTTGAAAAAGAACATTTTTATTTACCAATGAAGAAATAGAATTTGCGACACCTTCTATCTTGTCTATATCTTTTGAATTTATATCTATAGACTGTCTAAATTCATATTTTTTGGGCAGGTTTTGCGAACCTTCGCCGTATTGATAAACCTCGTTCACAGAAACAGGCTGAATCGAGTATTCTTCTTCTGTTAAACCTTTTTCTTTTAGGAAAGTTTCAATTATTTTTACATCTTCGGCGACTTTTGAATATCCTCCTTTTAAGTCATATTCTGATGATGTCCTAACAACAGAGCCTGTAAACTTTGCTGAGTCAGAAGTGACCCTAACTTTCGATGAGCCTGTTGATGTTATCGTGTCTGCGTCACCTTTGATTTTTGATATAAATATTCCACCAATCAAAGCCGACAAAACCAGACATAACCCCAGAACTAGGGACGGGTAAAAAAACGGTCGTTCAGATAAATTCTTAAACATAGATTTAAAAGATTATTATTAATAACCTTATTTTACCACGACTACTGTTTCTTTGTAAGTTTTGATTTTAAAAACCTTTTTGGTTTTGCTAAATACATAGAAGTAAGAGTACCTACAAAGCGACCCAAAGTTATACCGAAAGCTGAGAAAAATGTGTAGGCGAAAACATCAGCCAAATTTCCATCAAAAAAATCGTGCAGATACACGTCTGAAATAATCCTAGAAGATATATAAAAAATGAAAAGCAAAATAGCCCAGACGTCCATTTTGCCCGCGACCATAACTTGTCTTTTTTTATCCCAAACAGCTTTGTTTATTCTAGACAATATTAAAAACCCAAAAAGAAAAGAAACAGAAACTACAAGAAAAACATGGAACCAATAAAAACCTTCAAACAAAATATCGTAGACTGTTATAAGTCCGAAAATAAAAGAAAGTAGCTCAAAAACCCGAAGTCTTTTCTTTAACTTTTTATCCAGCCTTCCTTCTTTGTGAAGCTCATCGGCTATTTGTAATTCTTCTAACATTTTATTTGTGATTTTTAATTGGATGTAAATGTGCAGCAATACCTATCGCTGCCGCAATTATAACCAGATTTTTAATTATGTACTGCCCTTCGAGAGTTGGCACCATGAAAGATTGCCAGGTTTCGCTTGGTAAAAAAACTAGAGGTCCAAAAGTTGTAATCATGTGAATTAAAAGAAGAGGTATCACAACTCGCTCTGCACCTTTTATTAAAAACAAAATACCAATCAAACATTCAAAAAGTCCGAACAAGATTAAAAAAGTTCCGAAACTCATAAAAGGTACAGTGCTTTCAAACAGTCTTTCTACAACGCCGCTCGCAGGACTTAGTCCGATAACTTTTAAAATACCAAACCAGAAGAAAACTACAAAAAGGCCAAACCGAGCCGAAGGTAAAAAAGCCTTTCGAAAAAAATGAATTAATTTTGAATCTATTTTTTGTATACTCATAATAAAAACTACTTTTTATAATGAAAATATTATACCAAAGAAAAGAGCCGGTGCGCGAAGCGCGCCGGCTCTTTTCTTATTCCCCAAACTAATTCTACAAATCCTCACCGTACCAAACTTTCAACCATTCTTTCATTTGAGATATTTCGCTCGTCTGGGCTTTGATTATTTCCCCTGCCATATCTTTTATTTCTTTGTGTTTTGCATTTTTCAGGGCAAGCTCCGCCATATCTACTGCACCCTCATGATGAACCACCATGCCTTTTATAAAAGCCTTGTCAAAATCGTCGCCAGTTTTCCCTACAAGATCTGACGTCATGCCTTCCATCATTGAGTTCATATCCATATCACCATCATCCATCATATGACCACTTTCCATTTCATGCATTCCACGTCTTTGGGATGAATACCCCATCATGTTTCCCCAAATAAGCCATCCTATAAAAACTCCCGCGACAAGAAAAGCTAAACTAAAAACTGCAACATTATTTTTATTTTCCATATATTTTTTAACTAATTATTAACATCAGCACACCTAACGCCACCATACCAAAATCTTCAATTAAGGTAACTTTGGTTAAGGGAACCTTTAAAAACGTCCCGAGACACGCACACATAAAAGGCTCCTTCTTTGCCATTTTAATACTCACGCCTAATCCGCTAAATGCCATCAATCCTATTTCCGCAATAAGTAACGGCTGCGAAGTTGGTATTACAAGCATCGCCAAGCCGAAGAAAAGCTCAATAAATGGATAGACGTATCCATAGCCGTACCATTTTGAAGCAAGTAGATCATAAGTCGAATACCCTTCTGCGAAACCTTTTAAGTCCATTAATTTAAAAGAAGCAAATGTAAGAAAAAACCCAGCCATAAAATACGAAAGTGTTTTTTCTGCGCTGAACAATCCTACTCCACTATCACGAAAAGTAAGTACAATAGTCGCCAACAAAATAACTCCTACAACAACGATAAGTGGCATATAACTTTTCCAAGTAGTTTTACCTAGTCCTTTGTCTTCTGCAACAGTAGTCACCATTTTCATTGAATCTTCTGGGGCATGATGGTCACAGTAGTAACGCATAGTTCCTGAAGAATCCCTCTTCATATGAGTACCCTCCATACTACATAGTTCACATTTATTTTTTATATTTTTCATAAATTTTTACTATCAATAATCTTAGCTATTCGTAACTCAAAACTATTTTGTCTCCGTCTTTCATTTTGTAATTTTCAAACTCTGTATTTATTTCACCATTAACTGTCATGGTCACAGTCTCACCAAACTCCATAAAATCTTTTCGCCAAACCTTAAAAAATTCTCCGAGCTTTGTATCATCTTCTCTAACTTGCCCTCCAAATTCTAAATGAATAATCGGTAAGTCTTCGTGAGTGTGTATCGGACTGTGAACACCAACAAGTCCGACATTTTGTGGAATTTCTATTTTCTCTCCTTTTACGTAAATCTCTAATTCTGGATGCCAATGCAAACCATTTTCAGAAATAATGTCACCTTTTTGAGCTAAAACTTCTTCTTCTGTTGGTTCTGCTGATTTCAGAAATATAAGCCCTAAAACTATAAATACTACAATCAGTATCGATACAAAAATATTCTTTTTATTATCCATATTATTTTTTCTTTAGCCTATAAACTTTTAATATTTCTTCCGTTGCCTTTTCGGTCTTTCCTTTTTTAATTTGATCAACAACACAACAGCTAAGGTGGTCTTCCATCAAAATGTCTTCAATATTTGAAAGGCCTTGTTTTACAGCTGAAGTTTGGGTGATAATATCTATACAATATTTATCTTCATCGACCATCTTCTGTAGACCTCTGACCTGTCCTTCAATTATTTTTAATCTCTTTATAATTTTTTGTTTGTCTTTGTGCATAAGTAAAGTATATACCCCATGGGGGTATAGTCAAGATTACCTATTTCCACAACTAAAAACACCTCCAATTCGAGGTGTTTTTAGTTTATTTTAATTATGTAAGATTAAAGTCTCTCCCCTATTTGTTGTCGCCACATAGCATAATACAAACCTTTTTCTTCAAGTAGATTTTCATGAGTTCCTGTTTCAGCTATTTTTCCTTTTTCTAAAACATAGATTCTGTCTGCGTGCATAATGGTCGAGAGTCGGTGAGCAATCAAAACAGTAATCCTTTTGACTCCGGACGAAACATCTCTTATTGTTTTTGTTATTTCTTCTTCTGTTATCGAATCTAGGCTTGAGGTAGCTTCATCAAAAATAAGAACTGTCGGTTTTCGAAGCAAAGCTCTAGCTATCGAAAGACGTTGTTTTTCACCGCCGGAAACTTTCACACCACCTTCGCCAATAATAGTATCGAGTCCATTCTCGGCACGATTCAAAAGAGATGTCGCTGCTGACTTATTAATTGCATCAAGACATTCTTCTTCGGTAGCTTGTGGATTTACGAAAAGTAAATTTTCCCTAATAGAATTTGCGAAAAGTTGAGTGTCCTGAGTCACGAAATCAAACTGACTTCTCAAATCGTTCATACTTACGTCACGACTTGAAACATTGTTGTAACTTATCACTCCATTTTTCGGTTCATACAAACCAACAAGTAGTTTAACTAAAGATGTTTTTCCAGAACCAGACGGACCAACGAAAGCCACTGTCTCACCCGCCTTCGCTTCGAAGTTTATATTTTCCAAAGCTTCTTTTTCGGCGCTCTTATATTGAAAAGAAACATTATCAAATTTCAACTGCGATATGACATCAACTTTCTTTGCAACTAAAGGCATCGGCTCAACTGGAGTATTCATAATCTCTTTGAACTGTGCCAAAGCAACCTCTGCTTCGCGGTAATTGTTTATCACAGAACCAAGTTCTTGAAGTGGTCCAAAAATAAAGAAAGAATAGATATAAAGTGAGAAAAATTCTCCGAAAGTAACGGTTCGCGTAAAAACCAAATACAAAAGAAATGCCAAGATTAGTGTTCGCATAAGATTTATCAACGTCCCTTGCACAAAACTAATACTACGAATATATCTAAGTTTTTTTAGTTCAAGTTTTAAAATCTTGTCGGTTGTCGAGTTTAGTCTATTTATTTCTTGATCAACAAGCCCTAAACTTTTTACC
>Ga0138256_10008973_pt1 | contig 10490 bp, 10 predicted proteins | sample KNB2016incub_MG_FD_105486 | JGI IMG/M metagenome (GOLD analysis project Ga0138256, IMG submission 105486) | Active sludge microbial communities from wastewater in Klosterneuburg, Austria - KNB2014incub_MG | ecosystem: Engineered > WWTP > Activated sludge > Unclassified | place: Austria... | reverse complement strand
CTTGACCACTCCCAATCCTGGCTTCGCTCAACCATCTTTGCACGCAGGGGATTTCGCTCCACGTAACGCAGCACCGTCAGGTAATGGCTGTCTGATTGAACAGGAAACGCTTTGAACCGCCCCTGCCAGACATGCCCGCTGCCTTTGTAATCCCGATGATAACGCCGAACATGTGACGTCATCAGCCACTGCATCCAGCGACTCAGATCTCCATCCTCATGCGGCCACAACAGCAGGTGAAAATGGTTTGTCATCAGACAAAACCCGGTCAGCCGCATCGGCACTTTCTCGTGAGCTTCCCGCATCAGGTTCACAAATGCGGCGAAGTCGTCATTCTTGTGAAAGACGTCACTGCCGCCATTGCCCCGGTTCAGGACATGGTAAACAAAGCCACCTCGGGATGCTCTGGATGTTCTTGGCATGAACAAAGATTAACCGCAGCCACAACCCGTGTAAAGTAGAATGTCCCCTTTTGCAATGTTTTGCTCAATTCGACTCGGAATCTTCAGGCTCTTCGGCGTCTCGTATCTCTTTGCCACGTTTCAGGATTTCTTTGAAATCAGGATCGTCCCTGAACGACCCAGTAACCTTTGCAATCCAACCAGAAGAACCGGCGGTCGATTTCGCCTTCAAAATTGCGACCTCTCGCTCCATGCGTGCCAATCGTGATTCGATCGTTTCCTGCATGATTTTCCCTCGATCGCGATAGAACTGAAATTGCCCGCTCGCAGATTCTGATTGTCTTGACTCACACAAGCGGAGACAATCCCGTTCTCAGGATGTTTTTCGTTGGTGCTTTCAGGGCAAAATCATGCCGCATTCCTCGACGTCTGCATTAAAAAGACCTGACCGCTTTGTGTGACTCACCGTTCGAAAATCTCACAAACTTCTTCTCAAAAAGGACCAGACGGAGTAGAATCAACGTAGGGAGTAAACGAAATGAACTGGCGAGAGCATATCACGGTTGATCCGACCATCTGTCACGGCAAAGCCTGCATCTGCGGAACGCGAGTGATGGTATCGGTCGTCCTTGACAATCTGGCTGCAGGTATCGGCATCGAGGAATTGCTGAAAAGTTATCCGTCACTCTCACGCGAAAGTGTCATGGCGGCGATAGCGTATGCTGCTGATCTGGCTCGAGATCGCACGGTCGATCTGGCACCGGCAGGTCCAGCCTAATGGTAGCGATCAAAGTCGATGAAAACCTGCCATTGGAAGCAACCGTTGTCCTGCAGAAAGCGGGATTCGACGCGATGTCTGTTCACGACCAGAAGATGGACGGTTCAACGGATGCCACGATTGCGGATGTCTGCAAAGCCGAACAGCGTGCCATCGTCACACTCGATCTGGACTTCGCCGACATTCTCGCGTACCCGCCAGAAGATTACTTCGGCCTGATTATTCTGCGACTCGATCAGCAGGACAAGCAGCATGTCGTCAATGTACTGACGCGACTCGTTCCGAAAATCGCGGGCGGCGAAGAACTGATCGGCAAACTGTGGATCGTCAACGAACAAACTATCCGCATCCGGGGATGATGGCCTTGTCATTGCTTGCGAAAGTGAGACTCGTGTATGGTTGTAGTGCAGGTGAATACGATTTGTAATTCGCCGTAGTATTTTAGCTTCTCCGTCTCCGCCCGCAGCGTCAATCGAGGCTCGCCGTTTGGAGATGAAACATGGGCGACCACAGCGACCAAACAACTCGGTCTTGAAATCACTACCCGCCCACAAGGAAGATCAAAATCCAGATAAACGGTTCCTGATACCGTTTTGACACCGTTTGTGACCTCGACACCTTTTGTGACCTCTCCCTCTTGCTTTGCCCCCCAACTCGAAAGGCGGCAAAAAGTCACAACAGGGTGGCGAGCGCAGAGCCCGCATGCTGCTGCGACTTAGCCGAATTTGCGGATATTTTCTGAGCTTCCCGCAGGAAGAAAAAGCACGTATAACAGAAGAAGCGTTGGTCTGAACTTCACTCCGAGCGTATCGCGCGACAGATTTTTGCGAGTCGGCAATGCCGAAGCAACCCCTCATTTCCTTGCTGCCCTCTGAGCTTCAGCCGCGCGGCTTTGCGTGAGACATGTATCATGAACGCCAATCCCTATAGGTTTGAGCAGCGGACTGACTGTGTCCGGCGTAGGCTTCGACTGCTGGTGATCCTGGCGTTGTCTTGCACTGCGGGCAAACTTTCCGAGGCCGCTGCCTTTCAACAGCGTAGCAATGAGACAATCGTCAAGCCGGCAGTTGTAGGTGAGTCACCGGAGCCCGAGCCGATAGACGTCAGCAAGTTTGCCGCTGACTTGGATGGATCCAATGGATCTTGGTCACTGGTAGACTTGAGAGCTCTGACAAAACTCATTACGGAGGGTAGAATCGCCACGACAGATCTGGCCAGACTGACTGAGAGTCTTTTCAGGCACTGCGGCTGGGGTGGGATCGCCCGGTCGAGGTCGTGGGAAGTCGAGTCTCTCATCGTCACGATTGGACAACCGGCATTGCCATTTCTGAAACAACGCCTGCAATCACACGACTCCCGCGAACGGCGGGTCGCTGTCGAACTTCTGATCAAGATTAGTCCCTCCGACAAAGCTCTAGTGCCACTGCTGCGACCGTTACTGAAAGATGCAGACCCTTACGTACGTCGAGCAGCGATTGATGGGTGTGGTGTACTGGGGCCCTTGGCAACCGAACTAGAGGGTGACTTGGAATGGATTGCTGCAAACGCCCCGACACAATTCCGCCGGATTAGGGCCAGTGTTTCGCTTGTGAAGATTTCTGTGGGGGCTGAAAACCGTTTGCAGGCACTGGCAGCCTTCGTTAACGCAGAGTCAAACGAGGGTTCCAGTAGTGGGTTCAGTGATGGTGCGAATGCGGCGTCCGAGATCGGAAAATTTGGGACGGCTGCAATTTCCACAGAGGCCCAGCTTCGTGAAGCTCTCAAGAGTCATGACACGGCTCTGCGTGGTAGCTCCGCATGGGCACTTGGCGAGATTGGGGCGAAGTCACCATCGACCGTAACTGGACTCGTCGAATTGCTGAAGGGCGATCCCAATCGGGAGGTACGTCGCTCGTGCGCGGCATCCCTTGGAAAAATCGGCCCAATGGCTCAGGATGCCATTCCCGTTTTGAAAGATATCCTGCGCAGCGACGATCCGGCAGGTTGGTGGGTTGCTGTCGATGCGTTGTCCCAAATCGGGGGTGCAGCAGTGATACCAACACTTGTTGAGGCGTTAGAGAGCCCTGACGATGGCATACGGTATAGTGCGGTAAAAGAGCTGGACAGGTTGAATGCAAGCAGCAGATTGGCTCTTGAAGGATTGGAAAAGTGTCTTGAGAAAGAACCTCGCGAATATATCCGTAAGGCTGTATTCAATGCTTTACAACAAGCAAATCCGGATGAAGAATCGCGATAATCGACTGCGTTCGAAATTGCCAAAGCGAAACGGGCAACCGTTTGTACGGACCGGGAACATAGGTATACTTCACGCGGTCAGAAATGATGGTGTGGATTTTCTTGCGATTGTCCCCTCTCCCCCGCAATTGATTTTCCAACTTTACACGTTTTCCACGGGGGGAGAGGGCTAGGGTGAGGGGGAAGAATTCACTGTTTTCTGGTTCATCATATTAACTCCAAAGTCAGCCCCCTCATCCGGCCTGTCGGCCACCTTCTCCCCCTTGCCAGGGGGAGAAGGGACATGGAAAACGTTGCCTTTGAAAGTCCCTCAGTCTGCACCGCGTGAGGTATAACACATGTTCGGACACGTGGTTGGCGATTGCAGGCAAGTCACGGAACGGCCAATTCGTTACTCTGTTTTTGCTGCGAAGAATTCCGTCGCTGTTCACTCCACTGGAACCCTCGGCATACTTGCCGCGAGTTGTATGAGGATTGGACTTGCGTTCCGGCTCGACGAGCGAGCTGGGGACGCAACTCGATAGTTGCCCGTCACTCAATAGTGCTTTGTCGGTTATGGATTGACGGGTGGGCGGCGGTGGAGAGCGATAGCTCGAAACCCCCGGGGTTTCCTTCGCTCCGCTCAGTCCAACCCCGGCCACCCAACCCATATTCCTGAACTTGACGCATCACCAGCCATTTCTTAAACCAACTCCTTTACCACCGACTGATGATCCAGCCGATACTGCGGTCGTCCGCTGTTATCCGGAATCGTCGCCGTTCGTACATCAATCCCGAGTTGTTGATACAGCGTCGCGAATACTTCCTGATGGTGAATTGGCCGATCCTGAGGCACTTCGCCAACTGTTCGGGCAGAGTTCAAAATTGCTGCAAGTTGCCTAACTGAAAACGGCGACGTTTCCTCGTTGCCATCAACGTGAACAATGCCTGAACCCGCCTCCGCCGGGATCATCCCTGACGGAGACGTTTCCTTTAAACGATCCAGCGGAACGACCTGGTCTCGAATGCATCGTCAAAATCCGCTATGCTGCGTTCGCGCGAGATGCCGCGTTCGTATTGCAGCCAATCCCAGTGAATCATCATCCCTTCCATGCGACTTCCTGATTCCTCACATCGGCGAACACCCCTTCGATTTAACATTACGCCGATGATCGACGTTGTGTTCCTTCTGATCATCTTTTTCCTTGTCGCCAGTTACTTTATTCGCAGTGACCAGTCGCGCAAAGTCGATCTTCCAGTCGCCTCGAAAGGTCAGTCGGACGACACCTCATCACCGCATCGTCTGACGATTACCATCGAGCCCGACGGGCATCTGTCAGTAGGCGGTGTCCCGATGTCAGAGAAACAGATCCTGACACGGATCGAAGACCTCACTCAGATTCCGCCCGCCGACGGGAAACAGCCGGAAGTGCGCATTCGCTCCGACCGCAACGCCCACTTCGGTTCCATCCGCACACTGATTGAACATTGTGCGGCTCACAAAATTCGCAGCATCCGCTTTGCCGTTACGTTGCCTCAGGACTGAACGGCGCCTCGGAGTCGCCCCACAATATGAAAATTCCAGCGCGACCAAATCGAACGAACTCACCCGACGGTGACAGTATGACGCCGATGATCGACGTTGTCTTTCTGCTGTTGGTCTTCTTCATCTGCGCTTCCGTCGGCAGCACGGCGGATAAACTGCTGCCTGCGGAGCTGAACGGAGACAGTACGTCCTCAATCGATCCCGTTCCTCCGATCGAACCGGACCCGTGGCAGCATCCGGCCGTGCAGATTCGGATTGAACCTTCGCAAGCTGGCGACAATCCGATCGCCGTCTTTCTGGACGAACAGCCGCTCTCCGGCATCGAAATTCTCGCGCAAAGACTCACCCGCCTCTCCGCCGCCGATCCATCAACACGTATCATTCTGAACATCAACGATGATGTGGAGGTGCAGCAGTTTATTCTGATCTACGACCTGTGCCAGAAACTAAAGTTTGAAAACGTTTCGTTTGCGGTGCGCGGAGCGGCCCCCACGAATTAAATGATGAAATTATACTCCACGCGGCCTGGAATGAGGCTGTCAATTCTCGTTCCAGGGCTCCAGCCCTGGAACGCACTGCCCTGGAGGCTCCTGCCTCCAGTAACAATTTCGCGAGGCAGGAGCCTCGAAAGCAGTGTGTTCCGAGGCAGGAGCCTCGGAACAAGGACATCAATCCGCACCGCGTGAAGTATAGAACACAGCAACAGAATGGCCATCCGCAGTTCATCCGGCCTGTCGGCCACCTTCACCCCGTTTTCGAGGATGAAGGGACGATGTCTCCATAATCTCAGGCAATCTGACACATGATTTACTCCACTCTCACGAATCCGGCTGATAAAGCCGTCGCTCATGATCAGACACCAAGGCTCGCCCTGACACTCGGCGGAGGCGGGGCGCGCGCGGCCTATCAGGTCGGGGTGCTGCGGGCGATCGCCAACCGCTACCCCGCCCTGCGGATTCCTTTACTAACCGGCGTCTCGGCTGGCGCAATCAACATTTCGTACCTCGCCAATCACACCGGATCATTTCGCGCACAAATTGATTCGCTGACCGAGCTTTGGCAGCGTCTGCGTTTGGAAAACGTTTTCGCCACGAGCGGCGCATCCCTGTTGTGGCGCGCCATTCGGATCGGCATCCGGCTGTCACTCGGGCTCCCTCCCAAAATGCGGGGTGTTCACGGAATGGTCGATACACAGCCGTTGCGAGTTTTTCTTCATGACACTCTGCAGCCTGAGAATGGCTGCTTGCCAGGCATTCGAGAGAACATCGAACGAGGACGACTCGAAGCAGTCGCGCTCACGGCACTCTCGTACGGAACGGGAGACACGGTGACGTTTCATCAGGGCCGGCCCATGCCGAGTTGGGATCAGTTACGACGACGCAGTGTCGAGACTCCGCTGACTGTCGAACACGTGATGGCTTCGGCCGCGTTGCCACTCTTTTTTCCACCCGTTCAAATTGATGATGATTGGTATGGAGACGGTGGTATCCGGCTCGTCAATCCGCTGGCTCCGGCAATGCATTTGGGAGCTGACCGCATCCTGGCGATTTCAAACCACTACGGCGGTGCCAGTCGCAGGACGAGTCCCGAGAACGAAGCACCGTCGCCGGCGACCGTTCTTTCGGCGCTGTACAACGCCGTCTTTCTTGATCAGCTGGATCAGGACGTGCTGGAAATGGAGATGGTTAATGAACTGGTCCGCGAACTGCCGCCCGAAAAACGAAGCGGGCGCCGGGAAGTCAGGCTGCTCACGATCCGTCCGTCGGAAGATATTGGTGCCATCGCCCATGAACTCAGGGACGAGCTTCCGCCAACTCTCAGAGAATTGATGGGGCGGCTGGGTACTCGTGAGATTCGGAGTCAGGATTTTCTCGCCACCGTCCTGTTTCAAACGAAATTTATCGAACGACTGATAAGACTAGGCGCGCGTGACGGCGAATCCTACATGCCCCAGTTGCGGGAGTTCCTCGAGGGCTGATGAAATCTGGTCATCCAGCCCGGACGTCGGCAACACACCGACAACATCGGAACACGGACACACTAAGCACCCGTGCATAAGTTAGATGGAATAATCGCAGATTCACAATCAGGGGACTGACGTTCCCCGCTCGCCGCAAACCCGGCGAGCGGAGCGGCGTAAGCCCTCCGAGTCAAATGCGTGCAACTCGGTGGGCTGACACCCACCGCTCGCCGAGTTATGCCCCAGGACTTACGCATGGGTGCTTACCATCCGAAGCTCAGGCCACCACTGCCAGTATGAGCTGTCAGTCCGCTGCCGGCTTGAAGGTCATAGTTCGCAAGCAGGGACCAATGGCTGGTCAACTCAACACCAACGCCCGCGCCCACGACAGCGAAGTGATGCCCCAGTCCGTTGCCGGCTGTGACGAAACTTCCGCCTGCCGGTGCTCCGATGATAGATGCATTGACCAGACGATTGACGTCCATTAATTCGGCAACCCAACGGGCATGAACATACGGAGTCCATCCTCTTCCGCCGGCGTCCTCGAAATCACTGAAGCTCATTCGGGCTCCCAAATGTGTGCGCAGAGAATTGGCCTGCGAGCCCGCGACGTTCAGAGCGGCGGGCCCGCCGGTTTCGGAGAAGCTCTGCTGCGAAAACAATTGATACTGCAGCGCCACCAGAGGTTGGATTCGAACGATGCCGTTATCCAGAGACAATCCTGTTTCAGCATATGCACCGATCTGATGGGCAACAGGAGATCCCTGAACTGCGGCACCGGGAACAGTGCGAGTCATATCAATATCGCTGTATCCATAGTTCACCGAGCCAAGTGCATAAAACTGATCCATCCTGCGGAGACCGTACACTCCGAAATAATCCGAATTCATATTTCCAAACGAACCATTGTCCTGATCAAAACTCAGGGACGAATGAGCATAGGAGACCCCGACCACTCCGGTGTCGTCACCACCAACATCCATACCGGCAGCGACGCCACCCTGTCGATAATCTGAACCTGCCGCGTTGCCATTTCCGCTGATTTGCGCCGATGTTCCAAAACCCTGAACCCAGCCGCGTCGGCAAATATCCTGACAACCTGAGTTGACCAGCCAAACATCCGATGCAGCAAGGTCTGCCGAAGCCAGCGAGCTTCCAGCAGGGGCCAGGAAGCTGCCGTTGTTGATCAATCGATCGTTGACTGACTTCTGAAACTGAATGCCCGACTGAATGCCAATCGTCTGGGTTGTGCCGTAACCTTCGCCACTCAACTGAGACAGAGCCTGCCGCTGATTGCTCGTTGAAGCACCTCCAAGGTCGTTGATCACCGTTTGAAGATCACCGGTTGCTGTGAGCGCAATCGCATCCAAAGCTTCACCGACAGCTTGTTGATTGGCGGTCGCTCCGACATCACGCAGCGCGAGAATCCGCTGGAGTTCAATGAGGACATCATTGGAATCGTAGATGGCTGACACATCGAAAAGAGACAGATCATCGGCCACACTGGAAAATGTTCCGGTCACTCCACCAGACGCAGACAGGATTGTGTATCGTGAGCCTGTCGTATAGTTGCCAGCCACCGCAGTGACGTTCAACACACCGTTGACAGCAGCCGAGCCCGTCACATCGACATGGTCATTGTTCACCCCGCGGACAAGACCCGCGTCATTGAGTTCAATATCGAGTTGTCCAGTGGTCGATTGTGTGAAATCACCGTTAACGTGCAGTTGCCCGATGCCAGCATTCCCAGGCTGGAGGAGACCTTCGTTTGTCACGCTCCCTGTTGTGCCCGTGCCGGACAGCAAGCCGGCACCATCGACCGTTACATCGCTGTCGATACTCCCCTGAACTCGCAGTTCTCCAATTTCCACCCGAGTTGGCCCGGTGTAAGAATTGTTTCCTGTCATCGTCAAAAGGTTCGCGCCGATCTTTGTGAGTGATCCTGTGCCGCTCATGGCCCCCGAGTATTCACCGACGCCTTCCTGATCGAAAACCACAACTGCGTCGTTGACAATATCGTCCTGAAGACTGTCTGAACTGCCCTGAAGGACACCGGCAAGAACAGTGGTGCCACCGGTATGGGAATTCATTCCGCTGAGAATCAGTCGACCGTCACCAGTTTTTATGAATCCACCGCCTTGCTCAACGTTGCCGCTCAGCATAGCCGTGCCTGAGTCCACGTTGAAGAAAATATTGTTCTGCAGAAGGACCTGATTGCCAACGCTGACCCCATCAGCAAAATCCATCGTCACCGCACCGGGAAGTGTCAGCGTCCCGGTTCCCAGAGCGCTGTCATTTTCAACTCGTACAGTACCGTCAATGACGTACACACCACCGGAAAAGGTGTTGGCACCGCTGAGAACCAATGTGCTGACTTTGTCTTTGGTCAGTCCCCACGGCCCGCCAGTCTCTGAGATTATTCCCGACAATGTGGCTGTTGTGCCGGTATCGGGTGCCACAATCGTCGATGTGGCAAGATTGATATTGTTGGCGAGATGGACGCCGTCCGTGAACGTCAGAAATGTCGATCCGAGATTGTTGACCGTCAGAGTTCCTGTCCCGATTGCGTGACTGTTCGTCATTCTCAACTCACCATTTTCCAGAAGCGTTCCTCCGGAAAAAGTGTTGTTTCCGCTTAGAATCAGGGAACCTTCACCAGTCTTCGTAATTCCTCCGATGCCGCTCAACTGGCCGCTGAATGTCTGAAATTCTCCCGCAGTAACGGAATTGAACGTCATCAGCTGCTGCAGGTCCATGTCGTTGGTGATGGCCAGCCCGTTCACGTTCTGCGCATTGAGTTGCAGTGATTTCGTAAAGCTAACGGGACCACCATTTGTTAGAGACATCCCAGCCAGCGAAGATGAGAACGTCGCCGTGTCGCCGGATGGTGAGGCATTAAGGATTGCCTGCCGCAGCGATCCCATTCCAGAATCGTTTGTGGTGTTGATAATGAAATCTGCGGCTTGAAGTTGCTGGAAAACTCCAGCCATCATAGATGTCAGTGTCAACCATCGTGCGAGTCGAGCGCGAGTCCATTTGAGCAACATGAGATGAGCCCTGGGTTCCTGCGCATATTTGGCGCAATGCATAAACGGTAGAACTGGTTTCCTCCTCATCGACGAATCAAACAGCCCGACTTAAGCTCAGCTACGCTCACTTGCCTGTGCGCTAAGTATTCCCCCTGAGTATAAATATTGCGCCAGTTCACTGGACCGGAAGAATCGTCCTCGCACGCGCCCGTTCGGCAACTCTTGCCGAGCGTTTGGTCGGAACAAAAACAACGGCCCGCTGTCAGGCTAAGATAAGTCTTTGTAGCGGGATTCGAGTTCGTCGAGAAGTCGAGGACGTTTCAGTGCCTTGTCTGCAGCGCCTTTTTTTTCAACCGCCGACTACGGGGTAGTCATGGCGACATCGCGAGTGTATTGCCCAAGTTCGAGCCGAGAATAAAAACGTGTGCTAGAGTTTAGCGATTCCAGAAAGGGAATCGCCAGATGTCAGCACGTAAGATTTTAACACCTGAGCAGAAAGTTGGGATTTTGCGGGAGCATCTTCTTGAGAAGGTGCCGGTCTCGCAGGTCTGTGACGAGCATG
>Ga0138256_10008971_pt1 | contig 10491 bp, 8 predicted proteins | sample KNB2016incub_MG_FD_105486 | JGI IMG/M metagenome (GOLD analysis project Ga0138256, IMG submission 105486) | Active sludge microbial communities from wastewater in Klosterneuburg, Austria - KNB2014incub_MG | ecosystem: Engineered > WWTP > Activated sludge > Unclassified | place: Austria... | reverse complement strand
ACCTTTTGTTCATAGAACGTATAATGGTGATGATGCTATTCAGTTTATAAAATCGCTAAAACACATCTATAAAAACCATAACGGATTGGAAACGGTGTTTGCAAAACACGCTGAAAACAATTCACTTCAAACAGCTATTTCAAAATTTAAAACTGCTTTTTTTGAAATTGACCATTTGGAAAGAACCAAAAAACACGTTGGCGACCCAATAAAAAATTCGGCAGCGAAACGCATTAATATGTTTTTACGTTGGATGATTAGAAACGATAACGCCGGCGTTGATTTTGGTATTTGGAAAAGCCTCTCACCTACTCAATTATCCTGCCCGTTGGATGTACATTCGGGGAATGTTGCGAGAAAATTAGGTTTACTTAATAGGAAACAAAATGATGGCAAAGCGTTGTTTGAATTAGATACTGCATTAAGAAATCTTGATAAAAATGACCCCGTAAAATATGATTTTGCCCTTTTTGGCTTAGGTGTGTTTGAAGGGTTTTAGGTACCTTAGTGATTACTCATGTTTTTTATTTTTGTTAAATTTGAAATCGCTAATACCTTCGGTATTTACTTTGGAAATCCTTTTTGTTTTTTTTGCAAAAGATTGCAACGTAAAGCGCAACCTTTTGGGTAACGCCATAAAAAAAAAACGATTGATAAGAAACCTCATCAATCGTTAATCTAAAATTTTACTTCGCAAACCAGTTTTAACCTTTCAACCAAGCTTCACGTATATTTTTTTGTGCTGCGGTTGCATCGGTTTTTTCTACAATACCTTCGCCTGTTGTGTACGATTGTGTTGTTTTAGTTTTAACAACCACTTCTTTACCATTTCTATCAAGTTTCACCTCAATGTCTTTACCCGGTTTCCACATAAAGATACCTTGTAAAACATCATTTGCGTTTTGAATTGTTACATCTGTTCCGTTTACAGTTTTAAGAACATCGTTGGGTTGCACACCATTATCATTCCAAAAGCTGTTATTTGCAACGTTATCACCAAAGAAAACCACGCCTCTTTGTCCATCGCCACCAAAAATTAATTCTCCAGCATTTTGAACATAATTGGTTTCTACTTTGCCATTACCTATTTCTAAACCAACTTTGTTTAAAAATTCGTTGTAGTTTATTGGGATATCGCCAACTACATGCGTTGTTAAAAAATCGTGAACCGATGGATAGGTCATTGCTGAAATTTCATCAATCAATTTATCATCTTCAAACGGTTTGTTTTTTCCATATTTATTTGAAAGTTCTTTCATTAAGGATAAAATGCCACGTTGACCATTACTTTCTTCACGCATTAAAATATCGATGCACATGCCAATTAACGCGCCTTTTTGATACACGTTTAAATACTGACTTTTATACGGCTCTTTTATAACATTTTCACTCATAATGGTAAAACTCATCGCATCGTTCATGCTTTTTGAACGTTGAATTTTATCCATCATTTTATTGTAGAATTCATTCTCATCAATCAAACCTTGATCTACTTGAAATAAATTGGCAAAATATTCAGTTACACCTTCATACATCCACAAGTGTTTTGAGAATGTTGGATTGTTATAATCGAAATAATGCACATCTTCAGAGTGTACGCTTAATGGCGTAACAATATGGAAAAATTCGTGCGAAACGACTTCCACAACACTATCGGCAAGTGCTTCTTCATCCATAGATTCTGGTAAAACAACTACCGTAGAGGTATTATGCTCTAAAGCGCCCATGCCTTTGGGAGCACCTTCTTTTTCATCTGATAAATACAAAAATATATCGTATCGAGGGGTTGAATTGATGTCGCCTAAAAAGTTTTTCTGTGCTTGCATCATTTTAAAAACGGTTTCTTTTAGCGATGCTGCGGTATGTATTTTATTTGGCGAATAAACACTTAGTACAATTTTAATATCGCCCACTTGAAATTCTTCAACATCCAAATCGCCATACATCATGGGGTTATCGGTAATATCAAAATAGCGTGGTGCAAAATAACTTGTGGTTATTGCAGTACCATCTTCACTGGTTTTAGAACCCATGTTTTGCAATGCAGAACTACGCACAAAATTGGCAGGTGCCGTAACATCCAGTTTGTATTGATTGTTTTTTAATGAATCAAAATAGCCAATAAATCCGTGTAAATTTAATACGTAATTAGTTGGTTCAATATTTGTTCCCGAAGGTGAAAATGGTTCTTCCTTACCAATACCACCTTCTTTTTCTTGGTCAAAAGTATCATTAACCCAATAAGTAATTTTATCTAATTGTTTGGCGTTTTTAATAACCCACGTATTCACATCGGTTTTAGTTGTTGGCATTACGTTTCCTTTATAATCGTACGCTTTAAAATCGGCTATATATTTTCCAAAATCACTCACCGAATACGTGCCTTGAACCACTTTTGGTAAATGATAGGTAACGGTTTCGGTAGTAAAACGTCCGGGGTTTATTGTAACCGGCGCTTTATCATCCGTAACTTTTGTAAGATTGATTGTTGTTTCAATGGGCAAACTTGTAGCCAAATCATTGCCCGATGTTTTTGTTGCACTACAACTCGCTAATAAAATACCCACAAATAATGCGGCTAAATGTTTTGTGTTCATCAAAATAATTTTAGATTTTTTTTATTGACGTGCAAATTACTATTATGTTACATATCGTGCTCATAAGGTTTTGTTAAAAAGCTTAATTATGTATCTTCGTTGCATGCAAAATTCGCTGATAAGCATTTTAACCCCTTTTAAAAACACAGAAGCTTTTTTGGCAGACTGTATAAATTCCATATTACAACAAACTTACACCAATTGGGAACTTATTATTATAGACGATGGCTCTACCGATGCTAGTAATAAAATAGTGCACGCTTTCGCGGAAACTGACGCCAGAATAAAGCTTTTTAATAATATAGGAAGCGGTATTATAGATGCTTTACAGCTCGCTTTCAATCACAGTAAAGGGCATTTTATAACACGAATGGATAGCGATGATGTGATGCTACCAAACAAACTTGAAGTTTTAGCAGGAAATTTGATAAATTACGGCGAAAAACACGTTGCTGTTGGTTTGGTGGAATATTTTAGTGAAACTGGTGTGGGTGAAGGCTATAAAAGTTACGAAACCTGGTTAAACAACCTAACAAGAACGGGTAGTAATTATGATGAAATTTACAAAGAATGCGTCATCCCATCACCTTGTTGGATGGTTTCCAGAAACGATTTTATAGCTTGCAATGCATTTAACCCAAATTTGTATCCTGAGGATTACGATTTAACTTTCCGATTTTACAAAAATCATTATAAATGTATTCCATGTGATTTGGTTTTACATAAATGGCGCGATTACAGTACGCGAACTTCTAGAACCCATATTCACTACGCACAAAACCATTTTACCGCATTAAAATTGCACCATTTTTTAGAAATAGATTATAACCCCAAAAAAATACTCACTATTTGGGGAGCAGGCACAAAAGGTAAAATAATGGCTAAAATACTAGTAGAAAAAAATATCCCGTTTGAATGGATTTGCGACAATCCAAAAAAAATTGGGAAAGATATTTATGGAAAAACCTTAATGGAATTTAAAGCACTTTCAAAACTTAAAAACTCGCAAAGCATTATTACGGTTGCTAATAAATTGGCTCAAAATGAGATTAGAATTTATTTAAAATCATTAAAACTAGAACCCGTAAAAGATTATGTTTTCTTTTGCTAAATTTGTACTGATGAAAAATATTAAAATAAATGCAGTTTAAACATCCCGAACTTCTTTACGCCTTATTTTTACTGCTCATCCCCATCATTGTCCATTTATTTCAATTACGAAAATTTCAAAAAATAGCATTCACAAATGTTGCTTTTTTAAAAGAAGCCATACAACAAACCCGCAAAAGTTCGCAAATTAAAAAATGGCTCATCCTTTGCACACGACTTTTGTTGCTTGCAGCCATTGTTTTTGCTTTTGCACAACCTTTTACGTCCAATTCTAAAACGTTCAACACAAAAAAAGAAACAGTTATTTATCTGGATAATTCGTTCAGCATGCAAGCAAAAGGCAATCAAGGCGAGTTGTTAAAACGTGCAATTCAGGATATTATAAACAATGTTCCTGAAAATGAAACAATTTCGCTAATTACAAATGACAACACATATCGAAACACAACCATAAAATCTTTAAAAAATGATTTACTGCAATTAGAGTATTCACCCAACAAACTCACTGCTGAAGCTGCGTTATTGAAAAGCAAAACACTTTTTAGCAAACAAAAAAACACATTGAAAAATTTGGTTTTTATATCGGATTTTCAACAAGACAACAGTAAGTTCAACCCAAAATCTGATTCGTTAACCAACGTACATCTCATTCAAATAAAACCGATTAACACCAATAATGTAGCTATTGATAGTGCTTATGTTTCAGAAAAAAGTGCGACAGCTATCACATTAAAAGTACTTTTAAAAAACAGTGGCGCTTCTATTGAAAATCTGCCAGTCTCTTTGTTCAATAATGAAAAACTAATTGCCAAAACATCAGTTACGATTTCGGAAAAAGCGGAAACTACCTTTACACTTCCTTTTAATGAAGAAATAAATGGCAAAATCACTATTGATGATGCGAACTTGCAATTTGATAACAGTTTGTATTTCAACATCAATAAACCTTCAAAAATAAACGTTTTGTTTGTAAATGCGGAAGATGATTCGTTTTTAAAACGAATTTTTACCGATGATGAATTCAACCTAACATCCACCACATTAAACCAGTTGGAATACAATCTTATATTGCAACAACATCTCATTGTTTTAAATGAATTGGAGTCTGTACCAAATGCGTTATCGGTCGCCCTTAAATCGTTTACCGAACAAGGTGGTTCATTGCTCATTATTCCCTCAAAAAAAAGTGATAAAGCATCTTACAACGAACTACTTAGCAATTACGGTTCAAAATTTAATGACTTACTGGAAACCGAAAAACGCATTACTAACATTAATTATGCACATCCTTTGTATAATAAGGGCGTTTTTGAAAAACAGATAAAAAACTTCCAATACCCAACGGTTACTAGCTATTTTACAGTTTCTTCAAACAACGCATCCAATGTGTTGCAATTTGATGATGGAAAGCCTTTTTTGTTTCAATCTCAAAACGTTTATGTGTTTACTTCTTCATTAACTACTGAAAATTCCAACTTTAAAAATACACCTTTAATTGTGCCCACACTTTACAATATTGGAAAATTCAGCTTTAAAAATGCGGCATTATACTTTACCATCGGCAACGAAAACACCTTTGACGTTGAAACACAAATACAACAAGATGCGGTTTTAACTTTGGCAAAAGATGCCATAAACACCATTCCTAAACAACAGTACTTTAATAATAAAGTGGTAATAAGCACTTTGGAAACACCTGCAATTGCTGGTATTTATACTATTAAAAATAAAAATAAAGTTTTAAACAAGGTAAGTTACAATTATAATAGAACTGAAAGCACCTTGTTTTACCGAGCACTTTCTGCATCAAAAAACACCATGATTAGCAATTCAATTTCCGATAGTTTCGATTCCATAAAAAGTGATGCAAAAGTTAACGCCTTATGGAAATGGTTTGTTATTTTTGCGCTAATGTTTTTAATTATTGAAATGGGCATCTTAAAATTCTTTAAATGAACGTACTTATAAAATCGGCCACCATTATAGATTCCAAAAGTGAGTTTCACAACACAACTCAGGATCTACTCATTGAAAATGGTGTGATTACTCAAATTGCCAACAGCATTAAAAACCCAAAAAAATATCAAGAAATTTCTTTTGAAAACCTTCATATTTCACAAGGTTGGTTTGATAGCAGCGTGTGTTTTGGCGAACCTGGTTTTGAGGAACGCGACACCATCAAAAACGGATTAAAAACTGCAGCAGCATCCGGGTTTACCGCCGTTGCTATGAATGCCAATTCCAATCCTGTAATCGATTCAAATTCTGATATTACTTTTGTAAACTCAAAAGCAGCTAATCATGCTGTAACTTTGTTGCCCGTTGGTGCATTAACCGAATGCAGCAAAGGCGAACATTTAGCGGAACTTTTTGATATGAATACCGCGGGTGCCGTAGCATTTTACGATTATAAAAAACCAATAAGCAACTCCAATCTTTTAAAAATAGCGTTGCAATACGCCAGTAATTTTGATGGTTTGGTATGTTCATTTCCGCAAGAAAATAACATTGCTGGTCATGGTGTAATGCATGAACACATAACCAGCACCACGCTTGGGTTAAAAGGTATTCCTGCCTTGGCGGAAGAATTACAAGTTGCCCGCGATTTGTTTTTATTGGAATATACCGGCGGAAAATTGCACATTCCAACCATTTCAACAGCAAAATCAGTAGCATTGATTCGGGAAGCCAAAAAGAATAAATTGGATGTAACCTGTAGTGTTGCCATTCATAATCTTTATTTTACCGATGGCTTTTTAACCGATTTCAACACTCATTTCAAAGTCTTGCCACCATTACGCATACAAAGCGACGTGGATGCCTTGATTGAAGGCGTAAAAGATGGGACGATAGATATGGTAACAAGCGACCACAACCCTATTGATATCGAACATAAAAAAATTGAATTCGATTATGCTGCTTACGGTACTATTGGTTTAGAAAGTGCTTTTGGCGCGTTGCAAACCATTTTTACAACCAAAAAAACCATCGATATTTTAACCAAAGGGAAATCGCGATTTGGATTGGAACAAACACCAATCAACATAGGTAACAAATTGAATATCTCTTTATTTAACCCCGATTTGAAATATACCTTTTCTACAAAAAATATCATTTCAAAATCTAAAAATGCCATTTTTGAGAATGAAACTTTAAAAGGAAACGTTTATGGCATTATTTCAAACAACCAGATTGCCTTAAATTCTTAATAATGACTGAACATTATACTGAGGAAGGTCGCAAACACGCGATCATAAGTTATATTACCATTTTTGGAACTATTATAGCTTTTTATTTAAACAACGAATCTAAAAATGCCTTTGCCAGTTTTCATATAAGACAAGCACTCGGACTTTGGTTAACGTTTTTTGCTTTGGGATATATGGTCGGTATCTTTGACAGCTGGCTTATTACCTCGGGTTTTTATCTATTTTTTGCGGTACTTTTTATTTTTGGCTTTGTAAGTGCTTTAAATAGAAAAATGCAAGCAGTGCCATTAGTTGGGGCATTATACCAGAAATTATTCGCTAATTTAGGAAACTAATCATGACAAATTCTTCACTCTCATTATATCATATTGTTAGAAAATCGACGGTAACAGAAAACGCAGCATTAGTAATTATGATGCATGGTTATGGTAGCGATGAAAACGATTTATTCTCGTTTGCTTCTGAATTACCTGAGGAACTTTTTATCATTTCGGTACGTGCGCCCTACCCGATGCAACCTTACGGAAATGCTTGGTATGCTATTAATTTTGATGCCGACCAAGGCAAATGGAACGATAACGAACAAGCCAAACAATCATGCGATTTAATTGCTACTTTTATTGATGAAGCTGTTACAACATATCCTGTAAACAAAAATAACGTAACACTTTTAGGATTTAGCCAAGGCAGTATTTTAAGTTACGCTGTGGCATTAACTTATCCTGAAAAAGTTAAAAATATTGTTGCGCTAAGTGGTTATGTAAATAAGGATATTCTACCTGCAGACCTCCAACAGAAAGATTATTCCAATCTGGATTTTTATTGTTCTCACGGCAGTGTGGATCAAGTAATTCCTGTGGCTTGGGCACGACAAACCGCACCGTTTTTAAGTAGTTTGAATATTAAACATAGCTATTCTGAATTTCCTGTTGGGCATGGTGTGGCACCACAAAACTTTTACGAATTTAAAAAGTGGTTGGTTACGCGTGTTTAGGATTCTGATTTTTTGTTAATTTAATATTCGTTTTTCAGGCACTTCTATAAATTATGTTTAGTGAAATCGATACTATTTAGAGCGGAAATGCCTAGTTTTCAAATACAAAAAATTATATTTCATTATAATTTACTATTTTTATTTAATGCTGATGCTAAAAAAATTTATAGAAAATTATGTTGATATACCTCTTGATGAATGGGATATTATATCTACTCTTTTCAAAATAAATACCTTTAATAAAAATGAAATAATTGTTTCTGAAGGAAAAATTTGTAGATATTTTTATTTTCTTGAAGAAGGGTTGGTGCATCATTTTATAAATCATAATGGAAATAATACTAGTAAATTTTTTATTCCTGCACCTTATTGTTTTACTTCAAGATTAAGTTTTTTAAACCAAACCGTAACGAGCGAAAATATACAAGCCATTGAAAAATGTGTAGTTTTTCAAATTACATGGCAACAATATTACGATTTAATGGAATTGAAGTCTTGGAACTCTTTCACTAGAAAAATACTTAATGAAGTTCAAGATATCACCGAAGAACGACTGTTTACAAATCTAACTGAAACGGCTGAGCTAACTTATAAAAAAATGCTTATTCAAAATCCTGGTTTATTAAGCAGAATTCCTTTAAAGTATTTGGCAAGTTACTTAGGAATTACTTCACAGTCATTGAGCAGAATACGAAAGAAATACTGAAAATCAAGAAGTTACCATATGTGAATTTTATTTCGTAAATAAAAAGCAATCTTTGTTTTCAATTAATTATTAACTAAATAAAAAATTATGAAACGCTTTGTTCTACTGAATATTTTTTTCTTTTCGGTTCTTTCACTATTTGCTCAAAAAAATGCAGATTCATACTATCCCACAAACAATGCAGAAAATGTGAATCCTGATGTGCAGTTACAAATAACTTTTTCTGACAAACCAATTATTGGCACATCTGGTAAAGTTAAAATTTATAATGCTCAAACAGATGAATTAGTTGATATACTTGATTTGAGCATTCCTCCAGGTCCATTAAACACACGAACTCCTGCACCTTATGATTCCTTAGTGTATAAATCTATTCCTAATAAATTATATACTGTTTACGATCCAGATACTACTGCTACACATATTTATCAAAAAAAATATATTGGCGGGAACACAGAAGCTGATACATATCACTTCTACCCTGTCCTAATTCATGAGAACACAGCTAGCATTCATCTTCATAAAAGTTTGGATTATAATAAAACCTATTATGTACTAATTGATGCTGAAGCAATTTCTGTAAAAGATGGCAGTTTTAATGGCATAACACAAAAAACATACTGGATATTTAGTACTAAAAAAACACCTCCATCACGTGATTCTAAAACGTTAGTGGTTACTACTAATGGTACTGGCGATTTTGATACTGTACAAAGCGCCATAGATTTTATTCCCGACACCAATTTAGTACACAAAACTATATATATAAAAAATGGTACTTATAATGAAATTGTATATTTTAGAAACAAAGAAAACGTTACGTTTCTTGGAGAAGATAGAGAAAAAACAATTATTAGCTATGCGAATAACGGTGTTTTCAACAACCGCCCAATGAGTCCAGATCCTGCATTGGCTGGTGGTTACCATAATTTGCGGGCCGTATTTGCAATGAATAATTCCAATAATATCCAACTTGTTAATTTCACTTTAAGATCAATTGGTGAAAAACCAGCTCAAGCAGAAGCCCTTTTGATAAAAGGAGAAAAAAACATTGTTAGCCATGTGAATATTGAAGGATCGGGTGATGCTTTGCAAGCCACAGGAACCATTTATATTACCGATTCAAAAATTCAAGGCTATGGTGATAATGTTTTGGGTTATGGTGCTGTGTTTTTTAATAATTGTGATTTTGTGTCAACTTTCGGTCCGCACCTATGGGTTAGAAACACACTTGAAAACCATGGAAACGTTTTGTTAAATTGCACGCTTAGAACCATTGGTGATGTTGAAACTACTATTGCCCGTGCACCAGATAGCGGCGGTAAAACATATCCATATGTAGAAGCTGTTTTAATAAACTGTAAATTAGAAGGCATCAGACCAGAAGGCTGGGGAAAAGTAGCCAATATAACCAAGGATATAAAATATTGGGAATATAATAGTACTAATCTAGACGACGGACAACTTGTTGATTTTAGTAAACGTCATACTGTTGCTAAAAAACTAACCTTAGAAAGTGATGCCAGTGTAATTAATTATTATATGAATCCTTCAAACATTTTAAAAGGTTGGTCACCACTATTAGCTCCTATAATTACAATACAACCGGATTCTGCATCTGCTAAAAAAGGAGAAACTGTTGAATTAAATACACAAGTTATCGCCATACCGGAAGAAAATTATCAATGGTTTAAAAATGGCAAAGCTATAAAAAACGCCACCACTAAAACTTTAAAAATAAAAGCAAAAGATAAAGGTGAGTACCATGTTGAAGCAACAAATAATTATGGAAAAACTACTAGTAATAAAGTCAACTTAAATCATTAACAAACTGCTCTACTAAACAAAAAATCCAGCGAAATGCTGGATTTTTTT